>ERZ1034984.989-NODE-989-length-29356-cov-17.054503_pt1 | contig 29356 bp, 18 predicted proteins | sample MGYA00520589_ERZ1034984 | MGnify/ENA primary metagenome ERZ1034984 (study PRJEB33766, sample SAMN09781790) | gut metagenome | biome: gut microbiome | host: Homo sapiens | place: Madagascar | study: EMG produced TPA metagenomics assembly of the PRJNA485056 data... | reverse complement strand
CTTAAATCTGCGCTGGAACGAATGTTCGGCATAGATAGCACCTCTCTTTCATACACAAATTATATCATAATTTCTGTATGAAAACAAGTAGGAGTTTTCGTTGAACGTAACAGTCCAGTAGGTACACTGCCCCTCGGCGGTGGAGCAAAACCAACAGGCCACACCCATGCTCGTAAAACTGGCGTTGATGTTCTCCTGTACAGCCCAATACGCGCTGTCACTGGTGTCGATTTATTTGCACTGTAAACCATAGAACAAGCTCATAACGACAAGGTTTATGAAAATGCTTCTATACTTTACAGTTGGTCGAATGTATAACGGAACAAGTAAAGAGGGGCTGCTGTATATGCTCGTCCGAATGCGCTCACCAGCGCGGTCAGGAATCAGCCTTGCCTGCCAGTGCCAGAAACTTCTTATCGGACTGGATACCCTGTGTCAAAAACTTCCCATCCCGGAACAGGGCATAGGTCGTAACCGGGGCGGGCGTGTTCTGCGCAGTCTCACGGTCGGTGATGTGGTGTACGGTCAGCGGGATGCCGTGGGCCCGGGCAGTCTCTGCCACGCGCGGCACCCAATAACAGGTAAAAGGGCATTGGTCGGTATAGTAGAGCACAAAGCCGGGTTCTGCGGCCTGCGGGTGCTTGGCACAGGGCTTGAACTTGGGCGGCGCAGCGTCAGGGGAAAGCGGCAGGTACATCAGCGTGATGCCGCAGTCGGACACATCCGCCGTGGAAAAGCCCTCATGTGCCAGAAACTTGGCGTCGGCCAGAAATTCGCGCTTGCGCCCCTCGGCAGACAGAATACACACGCCCTTACGTCCCTGCGCCCGGGCATCGTTGACGCATCGGGCCAGCAGTTCTTTCGCGTAGCCGTGGCCTTTCAGCGCCCCGGAGACCCAGAGGCAGTTGATGTGCAGACAGCCCTCCGCCTCTATGGGCAGCCAGGCGTTTTCCGCCGGGATGTATTCAATAAAGCATTTGCCGCGCTCCACGCTGCGGCAGAAAACCAGCCCTTCGTCAAAGCGCTGTTTGAGCCATTCCTTTTTTGCCAGGCACTGCTTGCCGGACATGGCACAGCAGATGTGCTCCTTGTCGATGTTCTCTTTCGTGATGCGGATATAGTCCATAGTCGATCACTTCCCTTTTTAACTGGAACGGTTTGCGCTTTCATACTGGTTTTTCCTGTGCTTATTATACCTTACCGGTTCCTGAAGTTCAATGTTGCCACAAAACATTGGTTTTTTCTTGTTTTTGAGGCGATTTTGTACTATAATAATTATAGTAAGTTCAAAAGTGATGGACTTTATCGATTGTAAGGTCACGATTATGCAAAATCGAAATACCAATTTCAATGACATCTATATGTCGGATCGCTTGCAGGCACAGCTGCAGCAGATCGACCAATACGCAATGACCTGCGTGGTTGCTCCCATGGGGTACGGTAAAACCACCGCCGTCAACTGGTTTTTGGGGGAACGCAGCAAAGTACCCGGTACACGGGTGGTTCGCATCAGCATTTACTCCGACAGTCTGGCAATCTTCTGGCGGAGTGCACAGTCAGCCTTTGCACATGCGGGCCTTGATTTCCTGCGCCAATATGAATTGCCGTCGGATCTTCAAGGCGTCATGCTGTTGATGGATGACATGAACCGCGCGTTGGCCGGAACAGGCCCGTTCTATATTTTTCTGGATGATTACCATCTGCTGCAAGGTCCCCGCTGCGCACATTTTCTTTGCAAATGTGCTGTCCGGCTCCCTAAAAATGTACATATCATTATAGCCAGCAGAAACCACTTCCTTTCGGATGCTGAAATCACGAAGCTGTGCAGCAGGGTATGTGTCCTCGGCCCCAAGCAGCTGCGGCTGGACAAGGATGACCTTGCCGTCTACACCCGCCGCTGCGGTGCCGACCTGACAGAGAGTCAGCTGCAGCAGCTTCTCTACGCGACGGAGGGCTGGATCTCAGCCGTCTATCTGAATTTGCGGACCCTGGCGGACCGCGGTGCCCTGCCGGAGCGCAGTTCTGATATATACAACCTGTTTACGGCTGCCATGATCGACCCGCTGCCGCCCATGCAGCAGGAATTTTTAACCGTGCTGAGTCTGGCCGATGAGTTTACCATCGAAATGGCCAAAGCTGTCACAGGGCGGGAGGATGCCGCCGAGCTGCTGGCAGATTTGACCACCCGCAATGCTTTTGTAATGCGCTTGCCGGACAGTGACCGGTACCGCTGCCATCATATGATGAAGCATTGCGCCATGCGGGCGTTCCATAAGCTATCGGCAGAGAAGCAGACCGTCTATTACGACCGATACGGCCAATGGTATGAGCAGCATGGGCACCTGCTGCACGCCATGACGGCCTACCGTGCCTGCGGCGATTATGATGCGCTGCTGCGTGTGGTTGAGAAGGACACCGGCATTCGTCTGGCTATCACGCGGCCCAAAATAGCCCTGGCCGATCTGGAGGCCTGCCCAAAATCAACGCTGAAGGAACACCCGATTGCCCTGCTGGTGCTGATGCGTTGTATGTTCAACTGGCATCAGATTCCCAAAATGCTGGAATTGAAAAACCTTCTGTTGGAGACTGTTGAAGAGCACCCCGCATGGCCCGAGGAATACCGCAGCAACCTGTTAGGGGAGTGCGACCTGATCACAAGCTTCCTTTTTTATAATGATATAGCGGCCATGAGCGTACTGCACCGCAGCGCCAGCGAAAAAATGACGCGCCCGGCTATCAGTATCCAAAAAGCGAACAGATGGACATTTAATTCGCCCTCGGTGCTGATGATGTACCACAGCAAGCCCGGTGCGCTGGATGCCGAACTGGCAGACATGGAAAGCTGTATGCCGCACTACTGTAAAATTACAGATAATCACGGCATAGGGGCTGACCGCCTGATGCAGGCGGAAGCTGCTTTTACGCGCGGGCAGCTTGATGATGCAATGATTGCGCTGGAGCGCACCTATGCGCAGACGGACGGCAGCGGGCAGGAGAATATTGCGCTCTGCGGTGACTTTCTCTCGCTTCGGCTTTCCCTGTTTGGTCAGGGTACCCCCCCCCCGTTATACGCCGCTGGGGCGCTATGAGCTGCTGCAGCAACAGCACAATGCCCCGTGGGTACGCTTTTGGGATGCCTGCTGTGCCTACTATTATGCGCTGCTTGGGCAGGAAGAAGCGATACCGGAGGCGTTCCGCCTGCATCGGTTGGAGGGCATAAACTTTCTTGCGCCCGGGCGTCCGATGATTCTGCTGATTGAAAATCAGGTCTATCTGACCCAAAAGGCGTGGCCGAAGGTCATAGGCCGAAGTGAAAAGCTGCTGGAGGGAGCCGCCGCTTTCCGTTACAGTCTGGTTGCGCTGTACCTGCGCATCCAGACGGCCGCCGCCTACGCGATGATGGCCAAACAGGCCGAGGCTGCCGCGCTGCTGCAGGAAACCCTGCAGGAAGCAAAAATGGATGGTCTGGTGCTTCCTTTTGCGGAGAACTACCGCTATCTGAAACCGCTTTTGCAGGATATGCCGCAGGATGCTTTTACAAGCCGGATTCAGGCGCTTGGGGAGGCGCTGGAGACGCACAGCGCCGGGCTCCTGTATGCCCGTGCCTATCCGGCAGGGTTTGATGTGCTGACAGAGCGTGAGCGCGAAATCTGCGCACTGATTGCCGCAAGGCTTTCCAACCGCGAGATCGCGGCGAGACTGTTTCTATCCGAGGGCAGCGTCAAGCAATATTGCAACCGCATTTATTCTAAGCTGAACATTGAGGGGGACACCCGCTCCAAACGCCGGCGGCTGGCCGCATGGATGGCAAATTGTTAACCTTTGGGTAATAGATATTCAGATAAATCCACTGTACTATACTAGGTATAGTGGATTTTTTGTACCCTTTTGTCCGCTTAGACTATTTTAAGGAAAAGCGATAAGGGCAATTTCAAGTAAATCCGGATATATTTATCAGGCACACCGGGGTTTGGCCCTGTTTATTTATAGATGTCCCCGCAATAAAGAGAAAGGATTGAATAGAAACTATGCACAGTAAACTTATACGGTTGCAAACCGCCCTGTTGATGCTGGCACTCCTGTTCACGGTGTTGCTCCCTGTCCCCGCCTATGCACTGGAGGGGGGTAATGGTAATGGACAGGAAAAGGCCGACGGTTCAACAACCATCAGCGACCCCAACACGTTTAATGCGTGGGAGCACACGCAGGGCTATAACAACGCCACCACCGGCCGTATTTGGGCCGACAAAACGGTGGAGGAAGACGAAATCACCTTCAGCGGCAAACTGAAAAACCAGCCCGCCATCAAGGTGTCCGATATCCAAGACGCTGATTTCCTGGTCGCGCTGTCGGCGCTGTCCTCCTATGCGTCTACCACCACCACCAATACACAGGCTTTGGACATTGTCATGGTGCTGGATGCCTCCGGCAGTATGGATGAGACTATGAGCGGTGGCACAAAGCGCATGGCCGCGCTGAAAAGCGCTGTCAATGCCTTTATTGACAACGCCAAAACTCAGAACGAGAAAATCACGGATAAAGATAAGAAAATCAAACTGTCCATCGTGAAATTTTCCGGCAAGACAACGGACAGAATCGGCAATGATACCTACCGCGACGTATGGGGGCGCACATACAACTACTCGCAGATCGTACAGGGGCTTACCGTATGTGATAACACCGGTGCCGCTGCGCTCAAAACTGCGGTCAGTGGTATTGGACCTGCCGGTTCCACACAGGCGGACAATGGCTTGCTGCAAGCCCAAAAAGCGTTGGAATCTGCGCGCAGCGATGCCAAAAAGGTCGTCATCTTCTTTACCGATGGTACACCTACCTCGCAATCCGATTTTGAGTCTTCGGTAGCTTCCTCTGCCGTCGCAACGGCTAAATCCCTCAAGAGCAAGAATACAGGTGCCGAGGTCTACACCGTTGGTATTTTCGACGGTGCTGACCCGAGCGCCGACGTTAACAGCACGTCGAATGAAAACAAGTTTATGCAGGCGGTCTCCAGCAACTACCCCCTTGCCACTTACTCTCATATAGATAAGTGGTGGGGTGGTTACTGGAACTGGAACTTCGGCGACAAACCCGACAAAGCAAATTACTATATGGCGGCTTCCAGCGCTGATGGGTTGAAGACGGTCTTTGAGAACATCTTCAATTCCATATCTATCACACTGGCAGGCCCCACGCATGTTACGGACAAGCCCGAAACAGACGGCTACGTGACTTTCGATGATCCCCTGGGCGATTATATGGAAGTCAAAGGCTTTGAGGCCGTTGCCTTTTCCGACAAGGTCTTTACGAAGCCGAGCATAAAAAGCTCCGGCAATGTGGATACCTATACCTTTACGGGCAAGCATGACGACACGGTCAGCGGTGCCTACCCCAAGACAGCCGATTTGAGCGACATCATCATCACCGTCACCCATGGCAGCGTCGCAGAGGGCGACCGTGTGCAGGTCAAGATCCCTGCCAGCATGCTGCCCCTGCGGTATTATAAGGCCACAAACACCGATGGCACCCCGAAGCTGGAAGTCAACGACGCCCAGCCCATCAGCGTCATCTACTCTGTCGGCCTTAAAAAAGATGTGCGCGACCAGATTGCGTCCGGCAGCTTTAACGACACCGACCTTGCCGCCTACGTTGCGAAGAACGCCGAAAACGGCAAAATCAGCTTCTACTCCAACAAATTTGATCCTAACAAAACCATCGGCTCGACCACTGCCACCTTTACCCCTGCAATAAGCAACAGCTTCTACTATCACACTGAGGATACCCTGCTGTACACCAAAGGTGGTGACAGCAAAAATCCTACGTATACGCTGGCCACTAGTTTTGAAAAGGGCAAAATCTATTATTATGAGCTAAACTACCTGCATCAAGACCCGAAAAACCGTGATAATACGCTTGTCAAGAAAGATATGGTTCCCATGCACATTGATGAGGAAAGTGCCATCAAGGAGTGCATAGGAACGAATGAGGATGGTAACTACTACATCAAGGCGGGCACCAAAAAAGGCAGCTTGCCCTCCGCCATTGATAGCCAGCTGGGCGATAAGAAAGACAACACAACCGGAACCGCGAAGCGCCGCATCGACTTCCAGTGGGATCTTGACGCACACAAGGGTGTGCTGTACCTTGGCAACAACGGTAAGCTGACCATGAACGCCACAGGCAGCTTGAAGGTTACCAAGGTGGTTACAGCCGACGAGGGTCTGCACCCGAACCCCAACGCCGAATTTACGATGAAGTTTGAGTTGGCGGGCACGGGCTTGGACGCCAATGCCAGCTACAACTACACCGTTACCGATAAGGCAGGCGTTAAACAGCCCGCTGCTGCCATCCAGAATGGCGGTAAATTCACCCTGAAAGACGGCGAGACTGCCGAGATCGTAGGCTTGCCCGCAGGCAGCACCTATACCATCACGGAAGAAGCCCCGCCCGCCGGCTATGCCAGTAGCATTACGAACGGCACGGACACGGTCACGGCAGGTACAGCCAAAGAAGTCACGGTGACAAACACCTATACCCCCGCCCAGATTACCGTGGACCCGGATACCACCAATTACCCGTTCAAGGGCGTAAAGATTTTGACGGGCCGCAATTGGGACCAAAACGATCATTTCGATTTCAAACTGGTGGCTGTCGATGGTGCCCCGCTGAAAGAAGGTGTGGAATATATACCGACAGACGTGCGGTATACTGAGGGCCACACCGACGACGGAGATGAGGTTCCCTTTAAGTTCGACCAAAGTATCACCTTCACCAAACCCGGCACGTATGTGTACGACATCACCGAGCATATCCCCACCGGCAACGGAGATAAGAAGATTGCAGGTGTTTCGTATGACAGCTCCTTCTACCGTGTGACGGTTACCATCACGGACGACGGCAGCGGCCAGCTGAAAATGGGAACCCCTGTTATTAAGCATGTATTCGGTAATGACAAAACCGAAGATGCGGAGACTGTCACGTTTACCAACACCTTTGAGGAGAAAACCGAGACACTCAATATTGAGGCCAAGAAAGTCTACAAAGATGCGGAACGCAAACCGATGGCCTTGACCTACGGTCAGTTCCAATTCAGACTCGAACCTGCAACGGAAAACGAAAACGGCACAGGGCTGACCAACAACACCAACATCCCCATGCCGGACGGTGTTGCAGACGGCGTGGCAAGCACCGTTAACAATGAGAATGGTGATATTACCTTTGCACCTATCACCTACACGCTGAGTGCAAACGGTGGTAACACCTATTATTACCTGCTTACCGAAGTGAATGACAATAAGGCCAATATTACGTACGGCCAAGAAAAGTACCTGATTAAGGCTGAGGTTTCCGGCGCGGGTAATACGGAGGACCCCCTGAAAGTCACGACCACCTACTATAGGCAGGATCCGATTAACCCTAAGTGGATACTAGTACACAAAGTGGACTTCACCAACAAATTTACAGGTGAAGCCAAAGCCACGCTGGGCGTAAGCAAGACCATTTCCGGCCGTGGCTGGAAAGAGAGTGACGCGTTCACCTTTACCCTTAAGGCGAATGGCGATGCCCCGATGCCCGATGACAAAACAATCGAAGTAACGGGAAACAATGTCAATAAGACCGCCGATTTCGGTGAAATCACCTACAAAAAGGCGGGTACTTACACCTACACCATTTCGGAAAACGCCACTGATATCCCCGGCATGGCCACGGCCCCGGATGTCACCGCCACCGTCAAGGTCACACTGAAAGATGACAACAGCCTGGAAGCCAAGGTTGAATATAGCAACCCCGACACCGAAAACGGCAAAGCCAGGTTTGTAAACACCTACAACGCACAACCGTACAAGGTTCCCGCCAAAGAACTGTTCCAGGTCGAAAAAGAGTTGACGGGCCGCGACTGGAACGGCACGGATACCTTCTACTTTACCTTGAGCCGTGAGGGCAATGCCCCCCTGCCGACCAGTACCACCGCTTCTGTCAACCACTTGAATCAGACTGCCACCATCGGCGGCGATCAAGAACTGGTATTCAACGCCGCAGGTAAATACACTTACTTCATTTCCGAGAACAGCGGCAGTATTCCGGGCATTAAATACGACACCACCGATTGGAAGGTTGTGGTTGATGTCACGGACAACAACGGCCAATTAGAGGGCAAAACCGAGTATTATAAGGGCAACGGCGATGGCACTTACTCTGATACTGCCGAAACAGAGGCTGTCGCAAAATTTGAAAACACCTATTCCACCAAAGACGTTGATGTAACCTTGAACGCCACCAAGTTACTGAATGTCCAAGTCGGCACACGCACACTGAAAGCGAACGACTTCTCGTTCAATTTGAGTGAAAACGGCAATGTTATTCAAACCGCCCAGAACGACGCAGACGGCAACGTTAAGTTTACCCTGAATTTCACAAAGGACGAAGGCGAAAAGACCTATGTCATCAGCGAGGTGAAGGGCGACCTCGGCGGCATCGAGTACGACACCCGTGAATACAAGGTCACTTTCAACGTCGAAGATAACGGCGAAGGCCAACTTGTGGCAACCACCCCCGTTTATACGCTGAACGACGACCCCGTTGGCGGTGCACAGTTTGTAAACACCTACACAGCAACGGCGGGCGATAACGTCCAGTTTGAACCCGAAGCCACCAAGGTTTTGACCGGCCGCGATCTTAAGAAGGGCGAGTTCCACTTTATCGTGACCGATGAGAAAGGCCACGAAGTTTCCACCGGCACGAACAACGCCGACGGCACGGTGAAATTCAGCCCCTTTGGTTTCAGCCAAGCCCAGACAACCTATGCCGCACTGCTTGCCGACCTGATGGACGAGCAGCCCACCGAGAACGAGCAGCCCACCGAGAACGAGCAGCCCACCGAGAACGAGCAGCCCGCCGAGGACGAGCAGCCCACCGAGGATAAGCAGCCCGCCGAGGATAAGCAGCCCGCCGAGAATGAGCAGCCCACCAAGAACGAGCAGCCCACCGAGAATAAGCAGCCCGCCGAGAATGAGCAGCCCACCGAGAACGAGCAGCCCACTGAGGACAAGCAGCTTACCGAGAATGAGCAGTTCACCGAGGACAACCAGCCCGATGTACATCGCCAGCCCGCTTTGCTTGCGCTGACTGCCGAGGGCAACAGCAACGCGGAAATCGCACCGACCGAAGAAATGCAAGCCCTGCTGACGCATTGGTATACCATCAGCGAGGTCAAGCCTGTCGATGCCAATGACGGCATTACCTATGACCCCACGGTTTATACTGTGTGTGTGAAATTGCAGGATAAGGAAGGCAACGGTAAACTGGACATCGAGAGCATCACCTATTATCAGGCCGACAAGACCACCCCGCTGGGGAATGGCGTAACGCCGACTTTCCGCAACAGCTATGCCGCAGCGGATTCCGACGCAGTAACCATTACCCTGCAAAAGAACCTGACCGGCCGTGCTCTGAACGCTGGCGAATTCACCTTTAAGCTGTCTTGCCCGGAGGACGCAGCGCACAATGGCCTGACCGCTACCAACGATGCCAGCGGCAAGGTGACATTTGCACTGACCTATAAGGATCCTGACTCCAACAACAGCGACGCCACCCCCACCGCCTACACCTACACGGTATCGGAGGTCAAGGGCGACGCCGAAGGCGTAAGCTATGATGACCAGACCTACACCTTTAAAGTTGAGGTGCAGGACGACGGCACCGGCAAGATGAAGGCAGCGCTTACGGAAGTGCCCGCAAGCATGACCTTTACAAACACCTACACGCCGAAGGCCACGCCTGCGCCCACCCCAACAGTCACCCCCAGCCAGGAGCCTTCTGCTACCCCGGCACCCACAGCTACCCCCGCACCTACCGCAACCCCGAAGCCCGTTGCTACCGCAACACCTGCCCCGATGACGCATATTCCGCAGACGTCGGACACATTCCCGCTGGCGCTGCTGATCGCTATTCTGGCTATCAGCGGCGGCGCGGTTGCCCTGCTGATCGTGGGCAAAAAGCGCAAAAAGTAATTCTCTCATCGTTCCCTAAATAGCAGACCCCCTCCCATACCGCCGGCAACAGCGGTGTGCGGCGGGGGTCTGCTTTTATCTGCCAAACAGGATCCCCCTCGGGGTGCGCCAGCGGAAAGGCGCACAGAAGGAATACGAGGATACTGTGCGGCGGTACACAGGCACCACGATGATGAAGGTGGTATGGATCGAGGAATCGGTCAATGAACGGTGGGAGCAGCAGGAGGACGGCAGCGAACAGCTGCGCCGGGAGACAGTCTATCTTCCAACCTATGAGTACACCGTGAACGGCAAAACCTACCGGTACGCAAGCCGTCAGACCGTTTCCGGCAAGCGGGAACTGGGACGGCAGGTGGTCGGTTATTACGATCCCACCCGGCCCGACCGTATTACCGAAAACAAGCCGCGAAAGCCTGTTTTGGGTGGGATGTGCTTCTTTATGTTTGCCGCGTTCCTGCTCTGGTTCGGGATCATGTCCTTTGCCGGTATGCTTTCCATTTCCTGATACTGCGTACCCATGCCGGGTCGCAGCAGGCGCATTTCAGCCCCCAAAAGCTTGTGTGCGCAGCGCGTGCTGCAAAAAAAACAGGATACTTACTGCCATACTTTTGTTTTATCTCTCCATGCAAGCATTTCTTTCGCAGATAGTCCGCGTGTTCGGCTGCATTTTGGCTTTTTCGATACTGCGCAATGTTTTTTCAAAAAGGGCTTGACAATTTGCGATTTTTACCCCTATAATTTTTATAAATACCTTGGGCACTGCTGCCCAACAGCGCGAAGAAGGAGACATGATGAAAAAGCAGCTTGTAAGCATCCTGTTTGCCCTGTGCATGGTGCTCTGCCTTGTGCCCCTGGCGGTCTTTGCCGAGGGGGAGACAGAGAACGTGCAAGCGGTCACAGACCAGACGACGTTGGTCGCTGCAATGGCAGACGGCACCGTGACCACCGTCAAGCTTGTGTCGGACATCGACATTGACGCTACGCTGACAGTCAACCGCACCGTGACGCTGAACTTGAACGGCAAGGTGCTGCAAATGACCGGCAACGGCAGCGTTATCACAATCAAAGACGGTGGCAATCTGACGCTGACGGACAGCAACACCACCGCAGAACACAAGTTTACCCCGAACGGCGATGGCCTGTGGGTATCGGATGAAAACGGCAGTAAAACCGTTTCCGGCGGCGTCATCACCGGCGGCACGGGAACGGACATCTCAACGTACGGCGGAACGACGTGGTATTGCGGCGGCGGTGTGTATATCGAACCCGGCGGGCAGTTGACCATGACCGGCGGCAATATTATCGGCTGCTCGGCGGAGTCCGGCGGCGGTGTATGTATTGATTCGGAGCTAAACGGCAAACAAGGCCAGTTCTCGATGACCGGCGGCAGCATCGCCGGATGCGTCGCCTCCGACATCGGCGGCGGTGTTTGTGTTTCCGGCACGTTCAAAATGTCAGGTCAGGCGGTCATTCGCAGCTGCACCGTCGAAAGCGCGACCCAATATGTTTGCGGCGGAGGCGTATATGTCAACGTCAGCAGCCGCTTTGAAATGTCTGATACGGCAATAATCGAAGGCTGTCAGGCAATCTCCACCTCTTCCAATTCTTCCAACGGCGGCGGCGTATATGTCAGCAGCAGCAGCAGCTTTGTGATGTCTAATGAGGCAAAAATCGAAGGCTGTCAGGCAATCTCCAACTCTTCCAACTCTTCCAACTCTTCCAACGGCGGGGGCGTCCATCTCTCAAACAATACGAGGTTCACCCTGTCGGGCAGCGCCGTGATTCAAAATTGCACGGCAACAAATTCCGCCAGCCCCGGCGAAGCCTATGGCGGCGGCGTAAGCGCCGCTTGTGTGAAGGAGATCACCTTGGCGGACAGTGCGCGCATTGCCGGCTGTACTGCGGCAAACGGAAGCGGACTATACATCACCGGCTCTCAGCTACCTGGCTATGGGATTCTTTACGCCAACAGCGGCTCGGTTTACGGCGACGTCGTGCTGGGAGATACAAATGACGGTCCCGGTACCATTACAGGCTCCGGCGGGACTGTGTTCAATGGCAAAGTGACCGTTACCCCTGGCAGCACCATCGAAAGCGGCACATTCAACGGCGAGGTCATCAACAACGGAACCATCAACGGCGGCGTTTTTAACAGCACAGTCTCCGGCAGCGGTACCATCAACGGCGGCACATTTAACACCCCGATGACCGGCAGCGGCACGGAGAGCGACCCCTATCAGATCGGCACCGCCGAACAGTTGAAGCGGTTCCGGGATATTGTCAATGGCTCCAACGGCCAGACGCCGAACCGTGGCGCGTGCGCTGTGCTGACGAACGACATCGTCCTCAACGACGGCACCTTTGCCGAGGACGGCAATTATACCCCCGGCCCCAGCGGTGCCGCTCTTACGGAATGGACGCCTATGGGCGTAAAATCTACCGCTTACGCGGGCACTTTTGACGGTGCAGGGCATACCATACAGGGCTTATATTGCAATAGCAATTCACAAGCCCCCGGATTGTTCGGGTATATAGATGGGGCAACTATCCAAGGCGTAAGGGTAACAGGCTACTTTAACGCGAACAACGCTGAACAAGCGGGCTGTATTGCAGCACTTGCGAAAAGCTCCCGCATTACGGGCTGTGTGAGCACCGCTTCTATAAATGGACATCACTCTTTTCAGTCTTCGACAGGTGGCATTGTTGGAATTGCAGATTCTAGCACCCAAGTAAGTGACTGTATCAATTATGGCACTGTAAAGTGCACCACTTCCAATTATTACGCTACCTTTGCAGGCGGCATTGTCGGATGTCTTGCAGATTATTCCACCGTTACAAATTGCAGTAACTTCGGCACCATAATCGGCCTTGTCAACAGCAGTTCCACCCAAACGATTTATGTTGGCGGCATTGTTGGAACTGCTCGGCTTGAAAGTATATCCGATTGCTACAACGCTGGTGCTGTAAGAATCGATGAACAAGGCAATTCGTCCGCCACGCAAGGGGCCGGCGGCATTGCAGGATACGCGGGAGATGATGCCCAATATCTGACACATATTTCCAACTGTTATAACGTTGGCAGTGTCACAGCTGCCAATGCAAATGCAATGCTGGGCGGTATTGTGGGTAGGTCTGGCTATGATAGTGTTGCCATCACAAACTGCTACTACCTGACCGGCACTGCCGGACAGGTTTACGGCCATGGCACAGCCACCGTCACCAACACCACCGAAAAATCCGCCTTTGACTTTGCCAACGGCGGCGTGCTGGCCCTGCTGATGGCGGGCCGCTCGGCCGACGCCCAGCCGTGGGACACCACCTGCAAATATCTGGAATCCGCCGGGATGACCCTGCCGGTATTCGCCAGGCAAAACCTGACCGTCCACGACCATGTGTGGAGCGCCTACACGACCGATACTGCGGCCAAGACCCACACCCACAGCTGTGCCTGCGGCGTTATGGAGACGGAGGCCTGCACCATCACCCCGGCCACCTGCAAGGATGGGTCGGCCTGTGCCGTCTGCGGCCAGCAGTACGGCGGCCCGGACACCGGGAAGCACGCGGACTTACAGCACTTCCCCGCTGTGGCGGCCACCACGGACGCCGAGGGCAATAAGGAATACTGGTACTGCGGCGGCTGCGGCAAGTATTTTGCCGATGCCGCAGCGGCCAGGGAAATCACCCAAGCCGACACCGTGACGGCCAAGCTGCCCCAGCCCACCACGCCGCCGACGGCAACCCCGACGGCGGCACCCACCACCGCGCCGCAGGCTGCGGAGCAGCCCCGCCGGACCGCACAGCCCACGGTACAGCCCACGGCAGCCCCCACCGTGCAGCCGGTATCCACCATCCCCGCCACCGGCGATACCAGCAGCCCCATTTTGTGGGCCGCCCTGCTGCTTTGCAGCGGCGCGGGCCTGGCAGTAACGGCATATAAGAAAAACAGACACCGTTCATAAAAAGTGTAGGCAGCTGTTAGCGGCTGCCTACATTTTTTATGCCGCATTTGTAGGGGCGACCATTGGTCGCCCGCCAGCTTGGCTCGGCAACGCGCTTTCCGGGGTGGCTTTCTTACAGGGCATACGGGCACGGGCGAGCAATGCTCGCCCCTACATGAGTTTTTCGACAGTCTGAAAAAATATGGTGGGGTTTGCGCCAAGGCGCAAACCAATAAACCGGTAGGCAGAGGTGTAGGGGCCGCACATGTGCGGCCCGGCCGTGTACGGCAAGGGTGCGCTTGCGGGAAGGCTGCGGGCCGGATATGTCCGGCCCTTGCGTCGTTTATTGTAAAATTCTTGCAATTTTTGCCGTAATACGGTACACTGGTTTTATAGCAAACGGAAAGGAACCACACCATGGGAATCGTAGTAATCGGCGCAGTTTTTGTTGACATCAAGGGGTATCCCCTTTCCACCTATATCCCGGGCGGGCGCAACGCCGGCCGGGTCGAGCAGGTCCACGGCGGCGTCAGCCGCAACGTGGCCGAGGATATCGCCAATGTGGAGCTGCGCCCCACCTTCGTCAGCCTGGTGGACGATACCGGCTCCGGCCAGGACGTCATTGACAAGTTGGACAAGCACAAGGTCAATACCCGGTTCATCCGCCGCGTGCATGACGGCATGGGTACCTGGCTGGCCGTGTTTAACAATGACGGCGACGTGACCGCCGCCATCTCGAAGCGGCCCGACACCCGCCCACTGACCGCCCTGCTGGCCGAGAACGAGGAGGCCATCTTTGCCGACTGCGACAGCGTCGCCATTGAGCTGGATCTGGAAAAAGAGACGGTCAAGCAGGTGCTGCGCTCGGCCAAAAAGTACGGCAAGCGGGTGTATGCGGTCATTTCCAACATGAGCATTGCGATGGAACGCCGCGACTTTTTACAGCAGATCGACTGTTTTGTCTGCAACCAGCAGGAGGCGGGGATGCTTTTCTCCGATGATTACGACCACCTTGCCCCCGCCGCCATGTGCCGCGTGCTGGCCGACAATGTGCGCAGCGCCCGCATCCCCTGCATGGTGGTGACGATGGGCGGCCAGGGCGCTGTCTACGCCCGCGCCGACGGCGAGTGCGGCATTGTGCCCGCCAAAAAGGTGGATGTCATCGACACGACCGGCGCGGGCGACGCGTTCTTTGCGGGTACGGTCATTGGCCTGACCTACGGCAAGGGCCTGGCGGATTCCTGCGAAATTGGCAGCCGGTTGGCGGCGTCGGTCATCTGCACCGCCGAAAACGTCTGCCCCCGCTTCCGCCCGCAGGAGTTCGGGCTGGACGTGGAAGTGGTGGATTGAGGAAAGAAGGCAGACCCTTTTGACCATTAAGGATATCGCCCGCGAGTCGGGCTACGCGGTGGGGACCGTCTCCCGCGTGTTGAACCATAACCCCAGCGTCCGCCCCGAGGCACGGGAGAAGATCCTTGCCGTGGTGGCGCAGTACGGCTACCAGCCCAATGCCAACGCCAAGCACCTGAAGCAGCAGGCCTACGAGGGCCTTGCCCTGGTGGTAAAGGGCACCCAGAACGCCCTGTTTGCGGATTTGCTGGACAAATTGCAGGCATATGTTGAAAAGTGCGGCTACACGCCCACGGTCTACTACATCAACGAGACCAGCGACGAGATGGCCTACGCCCAGATGCTCTGCACCGAGCGCAAGCCCTACGGCATCTTTTTCATCGGCTCGCACCCGCACTGCTTCACGCCGGAGCTGGCCGGGCTGGGCATCCCCTGCGTGCTGCTGACGAACAATGCGGCGGGCCTGGGCATCCCGAACCTGTCCAGCGTCAGCGTGGACGACCACGCCGCCGCAAAGGTCATGATCGAGCATATGTACAAGCAGGGCCGCCGCCGCATCGGCATCATTGGCGACCGGCCCGATCGCAGCCGCCCGAGCCAACAGCGTCTGGACGGCTGTCTGGAGGCCATGCAGCAGCTTGGCCTGCCCTTTGATTTTGACAAGCAGTACGGTTACGCCCGCTTTTCCATGGAGGAGAGCTACGCGGCGGCGGAGTACCTGCTGGCCCACTGCCCCGATCTGGACGCCGTGTTTGCCATGTCGGACCTGATGGCGCTGGGGGCCGTGCGCGCCTTCCAGGACCACGGCCTGCGGGTGCCGCAGGATATCGGTGTGGCCGGGTACGACGGTATTTCGCTGGGACGGTTCACCGTGCCGCGGCTGACGACCATCCGCCAGAACACCGCGCTGCTCTCCCAGCGTGCCGCGCAGATTTTGCTTGCCAGCATCGAGCATAACGCCCCTGCGGTGCATGAGATTGTGCCGTTTGAGCTTATTTTGGGGGAGAGCGTGTGATACAAAGGCTTCCCCCTTTCCCAATATCGCACCGTAGGGGCCGGACATGTCCGGCCCTCCACCTTGCCATAACCGCTCAGCTGCCCTTATGCCGCGGGCCGGGCATGCCCGGCCCCTACAACTCTATGATAAAAAGCAGGTACCCACGTTTTACCGTGGATACCTGCTTTTTTCTATCATTCTGCCGCGCTCTCCGGGGTGGCTATGCCAAATTGCTCGTTGAACCGCCGCTCGACCTCGGCGTCTACATAGTCGTCGTCGGGGTAGACATCGTCGTGGGCGTTGGCGTATTCCTCGGCGATATCATCGCGCAGCCGGGTCTTGATGTACTCGTCGCGGTCGGCCTCGCTGGAGAAGCTGGAGCCGTCATAGTGGTAGCTGGCCTGCACGCGCTGGGCCACCTGGGCAGCGGTCAACCCCGCCGGGTAGGAGGCGACGCAGTCCAGGTAGTAGCTGATGCCGTCGTCGGTGTCCTCCCCGCTGGAGAAGTGGTAGCTCGTAAAGCCCAGGTCCTTGTCCGCGGCCAGCTGCATAATGTCCATGCAGTCGGCGGCAAAAGCCTCGGCGTCGGCGTAGGGGCCGGTCAGGGTGACGTTCAGCACGCAGTCGTCGCCGCTTTGCAGCGTGTAGCTGCCGCCCGCGTCGTGGTTGAACCAGACGTTGACACCGCAGTAGCCCGTTTTGGCTTTCAGCTCCGGGTCGGCGGTCAGGGCACTGTACAGGGCGTCCACCTTTTCCGTCTCGATGCGGCTTATGGCACTGCTGCGGGCGGGGCCCCACTCGCTGATAGCCAGGGGCAGCAGCGCCGCCGCGCCGACAACGCAAAGGGTGAACGCCGTACCCAGCATGGCCAGCCAGTCAAACTTGACCAGCACATCGGGCTTGGCGCTGTACACGAGCATTTCAATACCCAGCACAATGAGGATGGCCGGGGAGAACTTTACAATTTGCAGCAGGTTGAACGCCGGCACGATTTGGTAGAGCATCAGCAGCACGCCGGCCAGGATCAGCACCAGTGCAAACGCCAGCGTCCCCACGCGGCGTGTCTTTTTCGGGGTGGTTTTTTCGTCCATATTTCTATTACCTCATTTATTCTTCGTTGCACAGTAGGGGCCGGGCATGCCCGGCCCGCAGCATATGGGCAGACGCAGCGCCAGCGGATAAGCAGCGGGCGGGACATATCCCGCCCCTACCCGGAAGTGGAAGCCACACAGGCAGCCTTCTCACAGCCGCCCCTCATCCGGTGCTGCGGCGCCACCTTCCCCCAAGGGGGAAGGCAGGGCGTTATTCATGCGGATATGGCGGCAGCTCGTCATCGCTGCGCTTCGTTTCGGGGTGCAGGCCCAGCAGCTTGAGGCCCGCGAAAATCAGCAGTGCCGCAATGACAACATTCGGTATGCCGGTGATGATGTCGTAGGCGTAGCCGTTGCCCACAAGATTGCACAGCAGCGTATAGAGCCAGGTTGAGATGAATGTCTCATACAGTGCCCAGACGCCGATGCCGACCAAGCCCCAGCCAATCAGTCTGTTGTGCTGTGGGAGCAGCTTTTTGATCTCCTCATAATTGCCCGGAACCAGCAGGGAATCCTCCTTCGGCTCACCGGCCGCCATGTGGCGGATGAGGTCATAGGTGTCAAAAAAGCTGTACATCCAGATGACAAGGCAGAGGAACAGCAGCGGCTGAATGACGGTGGCCGCCATCATGCAGAGTATCAGCATCATCGCAATCGAGAGGCCGCGCTGCATATAGCCGTAGTACATCTGCCCCGCACCGGGGATGCAGGCGAAGATAAAGGTCAGGAATCCATTCTTTTTCATAGGTCATTCTCCCTTGGCGGTGCTGCCGCCGATTGGTTTGGTTCGCATTTGTTCCAGGCCGCTCTCAGCGGTCAGGGTAAAGTTTTTAAAGGTATCGTCGAGGCTCTTGTAAAAGCCGTTGACGGCGGTGCTGAATTTCGTGCCAAACCGCTCCCGCGGGGCGGTGGGCTGCTGCGGCAGCAGGGCGGCGGCGTTGGGCACGCCAAAGGTGCTGACCGCGCCCCACATCACAAACCCCAGCACGACGGCGGCCGCCGCCGACACATAACGGTTTGTCATAATGCGGAAGCTGCGCAGCCGCATCAGGTTTTGCACCTGCGGGATCAGGTCGCGCATCGGCTGTTTCATGCAGTCGGGCGCAGCCTCGATCATGGCTGTGTAGCGCAGCAGGCAGTAGTCGCAGAAGCTCAGGTGTTCGGCGGCCTCCAGCGCACCCAAGTCGTCCAGAGTGCCGTCCTTCAAAGCGTACAGGCCCTCGTCGGTCAAATGGCCTTCGGCGTCAAAGAGTTTTTCGTTATCAAAATAAAGGCTCATTCGTTCTGCCTCCTCTCGGTAATTTGCTGGCGCAACAGCAGTTTGGCGCGCCATAGCTGGCTGTTGATGGTCGCAGGCGGGCGGCCCACCAGCTTTGCAATCTCGGAGCTTTCCTTGTGCTCCAAAAAGTACATAACTGCGATCTTTCCGTAAGGCTCACGCAGGTTCCGCACCAGCTGTTCCAGCTCTGCGGCCCCGGCGCGGTCGGCCAGGTTTACCGCCGGGTCGTCGGCATCGCTGCCGGGTGCGCCGCGCGGCTCCGGCAGGGCATCGTCGCCCGGGGCATCCACCTTGCGCACCCAGGCGCTTTTCAGGTGATCCTTGCATTTGTTGGTCGCCACCCGCACAAGCCACTGTTTGTAATACTGCGGCTCGCATCGGTCGATAGCCGAAAATGCGGAGAGGAAGGTATCCTGGGTCAGGTCCTCGGCGGTGTGGGGCTCGTGCACAAATTGCAGGCAGACCGTGTAGATGAGCTTTTGATATTGCTGCATCAGCCCGGTAAATTCTTCATTTGTCAGTGCCCACACCTCCCTTGCTTTGTCCTTCTGTATACTAAAACGAATCCCCCGGCGCCGATATTGCAAGCGCGGGGGAATTTTTAAAAAAAGTTTTCTTCTCCGGCTTCCCCCTTGGGGGAAGGCTTTACAGGTTGATATCCAGCTCCACCGGGCAATGGTCGCTGCCCATCACCTCCATCAGGATCGCGGCGGTCTGGATTTTGTCGGCAATACGGTCACTGACCAGAAAATAGTCGATACGCCAGCCCGCGTTGCGTTCCCGCGCGCGGAAGCGCATACTCCACCAGCTGTACATACCGGTGGCGTCGGGGTGCAGATGGCGGAAGGAGTCCGTGAAGCCCGCCGCCAGCAGCTCGCCCAGCTTACCGCGCTCCTGATCCGAAAAACCCGCCGCGCCGCGGTTGGGGCCGGGGTTCTTCAAATCAATGTCCTCGTGCGCCACGTTCAGGTCCCCGCACAGGATGACCGGCTTCTCGACATCCAGCTTTTGCAGGTAGCGGCGCAGGTCATCCTCCCACTGCATACGGTAGTCGATGCGGGCCAACTCGTTCTGGGAGTTGGGCACATAGAGGTTCACGAGGTAAAAGTCCGGGTATTCCAGCGTGATGGCGCGGCCCTCGTGGTTGTGGATATCCTCGTCCAGGCCGTACCGTACCGACAGCGCCGGTTCCCTGGCCCAGATGGCCGTGCCGGAGTAGCCTTTTTTATCGGCGCTGTATATGTACTCGGTGTAACCTTCGGGCGCAAAATCCGCCTGCCCGGGCTGCATTTTCGTTTCCTGGATGCAGAAGAAATCCGCGTCAAGGGTGTTGAACACATCCTCAAACCCCTTTTTCAGGCAGGCCCGCAGACCGTTGACATTCCAGCTGATAAATTTCATGTGGGTGGCTCCTTTTTATACTTTTTTCACCGCATTCTTCTTCCACGCCCCGGTGGCAAATCTGGCGACAAAACAAATCACACGGCAGACCCAGTCAACCAGCATGGCGTACCAGACGCCGACCGCACCCATGCCCATATTGACGCAGAGCACCCAGCTCAGGCCCATGCGCCATACCAGCATGGAAATCGTGGCGACCACCATCGTGTACCGCACATCGTTGGCGGCGCGCAGGGCGTTGGGCAGCACAAAGCTGGCCGGCCACAGCAAAATCGAAAAGCCGTTGTGGATCATGACCAGCGTGAACGCCAGCGCCCGGGTCTCCGGTGTCAGGGTGTACATACTCAAAATCTCGTTGAGCAGCAGCAGCACCGTAACATTCACCGCGCCCTGGGCGATGTAATCCCACAGCAGCAGCTTTTTGGTGTAATATTTCGTTTGTTCAAAGTCCTGTGCACCGACGCAGCGGCCCACGACGGTAATCATGGCAAGGCCCATGGCGTTGCCCACAATGCAGCCGATGGCGTCCAGGTTGTTCGCCACCGCGTTGGCCGAGATATGCACCGTGCCGAACAGCGAAATCATCGAGACGACCAGCACGCGGCCCAGCTGGAACAGACTGTTTTCAAATGCCGAGGGGACACCGATGTACAGGATGCTCTTGACGGTTTTGCCTTCCAGCCGGGTAACGCTGCGGGGCGTGATCTGCAACACATAGTCGGGCCGCGCTGCCAGCGACAGGATGATAACCGCGCCCACCGCGCGGGAAATCAGCGTAGGCACCGCGACGCCCGCGACGCCCATCTTCAGCACAAACACGCAGAGCGCGTTGCCGCAGAAGTTGATGGCATTGACGATGACCGATACTTTCATCGATACTGCGCTGTTGCCGGTGGAGCGGAAGATGGCCGCGCCTGCGTTGTACAATGCCAGAAACGGAAAGGACAGCGCCGTGATGGTAAAGTAGGTCAGGCAGGCCTGCATGACATCGTCGGTGATCGTGCCGAAGAAGAGCCGCAGCTGTGCCGTGCGGGTGATAAGGCAGAACGCCGCCACGCCCACGCCCAGAATGGCACTGAGCGTCACGAGCTGTCCGGCGCTGTGGGCGGCCTCCTCACGCCGTTTGGCACCCAGGTGCTGGCTGGTAACGACCGCGCCGCCGGTAGCCAGCGCGCCGAACAACGTAATGATAAGCTGGTTGATCATATCGACAAGCGAAACGCCGGAGATGGCGGCCTCACCCACCGAGGATACCATGACGGTATCTGCCATACCTACGAGGATTTCCAATGCCTGCTCAATGATGAGCGGCCACAACAGCGTAAGCAGCTGCCGATTGGTAAATAACCTTTCTTTTTTCAATTTTTCAAAGCATCTCACTTTCCCAGGTCGAGTATACCACAAAAAAAGTCCCCGCGCAATGCGCGGGGAGATAAAAGGCTTCCCCTTTGGGGGAAGCTGTCCGCGAAGCGGACTGATGAGGGGCGGCCTTGCCTTAACTGTCTCTTTACGGGGACACTACCATAGACGCGCCCCTCATCCGGCCCTGCGGGGCCACCTTCCCCCAAGGGGGAAGGCATGGGGTTTTATTCGTATCTCAGCGCCTCGATCGGGTCCAGCTTCGCCGCTTTATTGGCGGGGTAATACCCGAAGAATACGCCAATCGCCATGCTGAACCCTACGGCGATCACAATGGCCGCAAGACTCGGGCGCGCCGTATAGCCCACGGCCTTGCTCAACGCTGCGCCCAGCCCCAGGCCCAGCACAATGCCGATGGCACCGCCAATCAGACAGAGAATAACGCTCTCGGTGATGAACTGCATCCGGATGGCCGACGCGGGGGCGCCCAGCGCCTTGCGGGTGCCGATCTCGCGGGTGCGCTCGGTGACGGAGACCATCATGATATTCATGACGCCGATGCCGCCGACCAGCAGTGACAGCGCCGCAATGGCCGAAATGCCCAGTGAAATTGTGCTCATCATTTCAGACATCGAATCCAGCAGGCTCGCCAGACTCGACGCGCTGGCGGTCCAGGAATCGTTGCGGGTGTAGTAGCTGGCAAAGAAATCGCCCACCGTGTCCACAAAGGTGGTCACGTTCACGCTGCCGCCGTTTGCCACCACCGTGATGCTCTGGTAGCCTGCGCCCGCGCCGGCGATGGATTTTGCCACGTCCAGTGGGATATAAAAGTTCGTCTGGATGCTGTCATCGTCGCTGCCGCCGAACATACTGGAGTAGTCTTCCTCTGTGTATTTATATACGCCTTGTATATAGAACGTATACAAATTCTTGTTGATCGTCAGCGTGACCGCCTTGCCGATGGCCTCCTGCGCAGTGCCGCCGACAGCCTGTTCGACGAATTTTTCTGACACGCAAGCGACCCTGCGGCCCGCGTCCTTTTCATCGTCAAGCCAGCGCCCATACAAAATCTGCGAATCTGCGGAAAAATTTTCCAGTGTGGCAGCATTGGCACCGCTGACGCTGGTCTTGATGGTCGTGGTCGGTTCGCCGTACTTGGCAATCGTCCCATCGCCTACTTGCTGGGAAAGTTCGATGTGATCCACCTGCGTCGGGAAGGTGGCCATAAAGTCATCCATCATATCCTGGGTGATGAGGTCGGAATCCGACGGCTGCGAGTCCATGAACCGGCGCAGCCGGACACCCTGGGATGTGCCCGAGGTACTGGAACTGCTTTTCTGCGTTACCGTGACCGAAATGTTGCTGGCACCCATGCCGGACATCGAGTCCATGACCGAGCCGGTCATGCTGTTGCCGACCGTTTCAATGGCGATGACCGCTGCAATGCCGATGATGATACCCAGCATCGTGAGCAGACTGCGCATCTTGTTGGACTTGACGCTGGTCAGCGCCATGCTGATATTCTCAAAAAGCTGCACGTTCGCCTGTCCCCTTTCGTTCACCCACGATCAGACCGTCGCGCAGCGTCAGCACCCGCTGGCATTCCTCGGCCAGTTCAGGGTTGTGCGTGATGAGCACGATGGTCTTGTGGTATTTTTCATGCAGTTCGTGAAAGAGGTTCATCACGACGCGGCTGGTCTGGCTGTCCAGTGCGCCGGTCGGCTCGTCGGCCAGAATCAGCGCAGGCTCGTTGACCATGGCGCGGGCAATCGCCACACGCTGCTTCTGGCCGCCGGAAAGCTCGTTCGGCTGGTGCTTCATGCGCTCGGCCATGCCAACGCGGTCCAGCCACTCCTTGGCGCGGCGGGTACGCTCGCCTGCCGGGACGCCCGCGTACAGCATCGGCAGTTCGACGTTTTTCAGCGCGCTCTGGCGGCCGATCAGGTTGTAGGTCTGGAACACAAAGCCTATCTTGCGGTTGCGGATGGCCGCCAAGTCGTTGTCGTCAGCGTCGTGGATGTTCACGCCGTCCAGCACGTACTCCCCCGCCGTGGGCTTGTCCAGCACGCCGATAATGTTCATCAGCGTGGATTTGCCCGAGCCGGACTCACCCACGATGGCGACGAACTCGCCGGGGTAGACGGTCAAATCAATGCCGTGCAGGATTTCCAGCTCATTCGGCTGGCCGATGTAGTAGCTTTTGCGGATGCCCTGCATCTGGATGAGCGGCTGCGCGGGGTGCGCGGCCTCGTCACCAATCAGGGTCTGTGCGACATTTTGCGCGAACTGTTGTGTATTTTCCGGCATCACTGACCTCCCGGGCCACTGGGGCCGCCGTCACCGGGGCCGCCCGCCGGGGCGTCGCCGCCCATGATCACGGTGCCCTCCGGCATATTGCTGGGGTCGCCGACGTAAAGATCGCCGTTCTCCATCACCTGCATCCCATCGCCGGACGAGCTAGTCTCCACGCCCTGGGTCAGGTCGGCTGTGGCGCGGATGACGTCGCCCTCGTTCAGGTCGTCGCCGGTGATCTCAACGTAGTAATCGTTGGTGTCACCCTCGGTGACGGCGACCTCCTCAAAGGTCATATCGGTGCCCTCGCCGCCGGTCCGGCGCAGCACATAGGTCGTGCCGTCCTCGTTCGTGCCCACGGCATCGCGGGGTACGGTAAAGACATCGTCCTTCTCGCTGATGACGATCTCGACCTTGGCCGAGATACCGATGAGCAGGCCGCTGTCCTGGTTGTTGACCGTAACAGTCGCGCCGAAGCTGCCGCTGTCGTTGGCGACCGGGTCAATGCGGGTCAGCGTGCCGGTGACGGTGTCCTCGGTAGCATCGCTGGTAATGTTGCACTGCATGCCGGCTTTCAGCTTGCCCACCGAGCTGGCGGGAATCGTGACCTCGACGGTCAGGTTGTCCACGTCCTGAATGGTGGCAACTGCACCGCTGCACACGTCACCCACGGTGGCGTTCAGCGCCGTGATGGTGCCGTCCATCGTGGCGGTCAGGGTGCAGTTATCCCGTGCGGTCTGCAGGCTGGTCAGGGTGTCGTCCTCGCGCTGGGACTGCTCAAGCTTCGTCTCGGCGTTGTCCACACTGCGGGACGCGCTGGTGGCAGCCTTCTGGTAGGACTGCTGGGCCTTGTCCAGCGCCTGAGCCAGCTGCTCGATCTGGTTGTAGCACTGGCTGACTGCGTCAAAGCCCTGCAGGCCCAACTCCGGGATGCTGCACTGGCCCTTGGCGACGCTCTCACGGTTGGTGTAATCGTCGATCTGCCCCTGCAGACCCGCGGCGCGGTCGGCGTCGCCGTCCTGTTGGGCCTGGGTCAGCTGGATGCGCAGGTTCGCCAGGGTGTTTTCGTACCCGGCAATTTCCTCAGCGTAGCGGGTGTAATACTCGGTGACGATCTCACGGTTCGTCTTGCCGCTGTTGCTGCCGTCGGCCATTGAGCCGTAGTAGTCATCCAGGCCGAGGGTGTCGTACTTTTTCTGGGCTTCTTCCAGATCCGCCCGGGCACTGGCCAGGTCGGTGGACTGATCCTCGACAGCCTGGTCATAGCTCTTCTGGGCGTCGGTCTGGGTGTCGCTGAGCTTCAGTTCGGCGTTGGCGATCTGCTTTTCCACATCGGTGGTGTCCAGCGTGGCAATGACGTCGCCCTTTTTGACCGTATCGCCCACAGCCACATTGACCGCCGTGACCTTGTAGGTCTTGACGGAATCCGAAGCGGTGACGCTGGCGCTGCTGCCGGACTTTACCGTGCCGTTGACGCTGACCGAATCGCTGAGAGTCGTCTTTTGCAGGACGGTCGTGCGCACATACTGATAGGTCGTACCGGCGGCCGCCTTATTGGCCTTGCGCACAACGTTGGTGATGACCAGCGCGATAACGAGCACAATGACCAAAAAGATCATCAGTTTTTTGTGGCGTTTGAGCCAAGCCAACGGTCCGCGCCGGGTTTTTGTTTGTTCTGCCATACCGGGTTCCCTTCTGTGTGTGGAGATTTTTTGACAAAATTTAGTATAGAGGGTAAATGTGTTTAAACTATGAAAGAAGCATGAAAAAGCGGCACACCTTTGGGAAAGTGTGCCGCTGTATAAGTCGTGCTATGGTAGGGGGCGATGCTTGGCATCGACCTGCGGGGCGTCGAGGACGCCGCCTCCTACAAAACCTGTTAGTGCCGTAGGGGCCGGGCATGCCCGGCCCGCAACATATGGAATACCGCGCAGTTCGGGCTAAGCTGAGGGCCGGACATGTCCGGCCCCTACCCCGCTCCTTTTTCGCCCGGGTTTACCGCTCCTCGCGGAAATAGGCCAGGCCCAGGTGTGCCGGGGGTTGGTTTTCTTTCTTCTTGCGCATGGATACCACAATCAAAACCACAATCGTAACGACGTAGGGCAGCATCTGCACCAGGTCGGTGATGTGGCTTGCCATCGTGATGCCCAGCAGCGTTGGCAGGAACTGATACAGCCAGTAGAGCATACCGAACAGGTACGCGCCCCAGATGGCGTTCAGCGGTTTCCAGGTCGTGAAGATGACCAGCGCCACGGCCAGCCAGCCCAGCGCCTCGATCTGCCCGGTGGTGGCCCAGATGCCCTGGTTGTAGTCCAGCACGTAGTACAGGCCGCCAATGCCGCAGATGCCCGCGCCGATACACGTCGCCAGGTACTTGTACAGCGTAACGTTGATGCCCGCCGCATCTGCGGTGGCGGGGTTCTCACCCACGGCACGCAGGTTAAGGCCCGCGCGGGTGCGGGTCAAAAACCAGTGCAGCGCAATCGCCAGTGCAATGGCGGCATAGACGAGGAACCCGTAGCTGAACACGACCTGCCCGAAGCTGCCCAATGTGGACAGCACCGGGATTTTGGCACTGAATGCCTTGTTGGCGATGGGGGCAGCGGAGTAGCTGGCGCCGTTTAAGATAAACACGCCGAAGAAGTTCGCCACGCCCATACCGAAGGTCGTCAGCGCCAGGCCGGTGACGTTCTGATTGGCGCGCAGGGAAATCGTCAGGAATGCGTAAATCAGGCCGCCCGCCATGGATGCCAGAATAGCGCAGGTCAGGGCAACGACAACGCTGACCGCGCCGCTCGGGTTGGCGGCGGTGTTCTCATAGGCCCAGGCGCTGGCAAAGCCGGCAAAGCCGCCCAGGTACATGATGCCCGGCACGCCCAGGTTCAGGTTGCCGGATTTCTCGGTCACAGTCTCGCCCAGCGCACCGTACATGATAATTGTACCAAAGGGGATGGCGCGTAAAATCCATGCAATCAAACTGCTGTGCATATCACTTGCCCTCCTTGTGTGCGCCGCGCGGGATGACGCGGTAGTTGATGAAGAACTCACTGCCGAGGATGAAGAAGAGGATGATGCCGGTGATGATGTCGGCAGCGTACTCGTTCAGCGAGTAGGCGGACGCAATCTCCGACGCGCCGCGCTCCAGGAACACGAGCAGGAAGGAGATCAGCGCCATATAGAAGGTGTTGAACTTTGCCAGCCAGGCCACGATGATAGCCGTGAAGCCGCGCCCATTGGCAGAGGCCGTGGAAATCGTCTGATCCTTGCCCGCGACGATGAGGAAGCCGCACAGGCCGCAGATGGCACCGGAAATCAGCATCGTGCGCACCGTGACGCGGCGGACGTTGATACCCGCGTACCGCGCGGTGTTCTCGCTCTCACCGACGACGGAAATTTCATACCCCTGCTTGGAGAAGCGCAGGTAGGCGTACATGACGAAGGTCAGCACAATGACAACGATGATGTTGATCGTATAGCGCTGGCCCAAAATGACCGGGAACCAGCCCGCCTTGGTGGCCTTGTTCAGCGTGCCAAGGCTGGACGCCTGGCCGCGCATGATGTTGGTCATGCAGGCGACGATCGACGTTGCCACGTAGTTCATCATCAGGGTAAACAACGTCTCATTCGTGTTCCAGCGGGACTTGAACCACGCAGGGATGAAGCCCCACAGCGCACCGGCGGCAATGCTGCCCAGCGCCATGGCCGCAAACAGCAGCGGCAGCGGCAGGTTGTTGCCCTGGTACACCATGATGAGGGCGGCGGTCAGGCCGCCAATCAGAATCTGACCCTCGCCGCCGCAGTTCCAGAAGCGCATCTTGAACGCGGGGGCCAGCGCGATGCCGACGCAGAGCAGCGTGGACAGATCGCGCAGCATCCAGCTGAAGCGGGTCATGTTGGCAAAGGTGCCACCCCACATGACGCCGTAGACGGCCAGCGGGTTCAGGCCGGTGACGAAAAAGATAAACAGCGCATCGACGACCAGCGCCAGCAGAATGGCAATGGCACGCACAGCGATCTTCTGGGGCATCGTGGTCCCCTCGCGCTTGGCAATGCGCAGCAGCGGCTCGCGGGCCGCAGCGGCAGTCTGACTCATGCCTGCTCCTCCTTTACCAGGTTGGTCATACGCAGACCGACCTCTTCCTTCGTGGTCTTGCGGCCGTCGAGAATGCCGTTGACCTTGCCGCCGCAGAGCACGACGATACGGTCACACAGTTCCAGCAGGACGTCCAGATCCTCGCCGACATAAATGACCGCCACACCGCGCTTTTTCTGCTCGTTCAGCAGATGGTAAATCGTGTAGGACGTGTTGATATCCAGCCCACGCACCGCGTAGGCAGTCATCAATACGATGGGGTCGGCGGCCAGTTCGCGGCCCACCAGCACCTTCTGCACGTTGCCGCCGGACAGGCGGGAGACGGGGGTGTTCAAATCGGGCGTGACGACGCCCAGTTCTTTTTTGATGGTCTCGGCCAGGTCGTGCGGGGCCTTGCGGTCGACAATGGGCGAATGTCCCTTGCCGTAGCTTTTCAGCATCATGTTGTCGGTCATGCCCATCGAGCCGACCAGGCCCATGCCCAGGCGGTCCTCCGGCACGAAGGAGAGGTGGATGCCCGCCTCGCGGATGGCCTTGGGGCTTTTGCCGATGAGCTGCACCGGAGCGCTGGCCTCGGGGGCGTAGTACTCAATGCTCGCGCCGCTCTCGGTGGGCTGCAGGCCCGCGATGGCTTCCAGCAGCTCCTTCTGGCCGTTGCCGGAAATGCCCGCAATGCCCAGAATCTCACCGCCGTAGACCGGGAAGGAGGCGTCGTCCAGCACGGTGATACCCTCGGCGCTGTGCACGGTCAAATGCTGGATGTCCAGCCGCTTGACCGGGTCGACCGGCTCGGGGCGGTCGATGTTCAGCTCGACCTTCTCGCCCACCATCATTTCGGTCAGCTTGGCCTCGTCGGCGTCCCTGGTGGCAATGTCGCCCACATACGTACCCTTGCGCAGGATGGCAACGCGGTCACTGATGGACAGCACCTCGTGCAGCTTGTGGGTGATGATGATAACTGCCTTGCCGTCGGCCTTCATGTTGCGGATGACGCTGAACAGCTTCTCGGTCTCCTGCGGGGTCAGAACCGCCGTAGGCTCATCCAGGATCAGGATGTCCGCGCCGCGGTACAGCACCTTGACGATCTCCAGCGTCTGCTTCTGGCTGACGCTCATCTCGTAGACCTTCTGGTCAAGGTCGAGGTTGAACTCATATTTTTCGCAGATGGCGCGGGCCTTGTCGTGGACTTTTTTCAGGTCGAATTTTTCGCTGCCGCCCATGGACAGGGCGATATTTTCGGTGGCGGAGAACACATCCACGAGCTTAAAGTGCTGGTGGATCATGCCGATGCCCAGATCCAGCGCGTCACGCGGGGAGCGGATGGTCACGGCCTTGTCGCCAACGTAGATTTCGCCCTCATCGGGGAAGTAGATACCGGCGATCATGTTCATCAGCGTGGTCTTGCCGCTGCCGTTTTCACCCAGCAGGGCCAGAATTTCACCGCGGCGCACGCCCAGGGAGACATCCTTGTTGGCCACGACCGGGCCGAAGGTTTTGGTAACGTGCTCCAAGCGCACAGCATATTCGTTCTGCGCCATTATGCAGGCTC
>ERZ1034984.986-NODE-986-length-29399-cov-34.387677_pt1 | contig 29399 bp, 26 predicted proteins | sample MGYA00520589_ERZ1034984 | MGnify/ENA primary metagenome ERZ1034984 (study PRJEB33766, sample SAMN09781790) | gut metagenome | biome: gut microbiome | host: Homo sapiens | place: Madagascar | study: EMG produced TPA metagenomics assembly of the PRJNA485056 data... | reverse complement strand
GGGGATTGGATCAGCTCCTGAACCGATTCCAACCCCGGCATGGTCAGATAATGGGGGGTAATACCTCTGGGCGAACGGGAACCGGTCTGGCATTCTGTGCCGCCTGAAACAGTCGTGTTGCGCAGGAACGTTGTTCCGGAAGAAAATCTGAGGGGAAAAACTCCCTTTCGGAAGTTTTCGAGAACCGATGCTGCAGAATCCGCCATGTGATTCTCTCTTTCCTTCTATCAGTTGTCATCGCCGATTTTGACCTCGACTTTGTAAGTCTGTTCACCGTCCGGACCGATGGCAGGCCCTTTGAGCGCGGCATTGGTGAGTCCGGCGTGCAGGAGTGCGTGGAACTCCAGAACTTTTTCCGGAGGCATCGACGGATCGGGATCGTCAAGCTTCATGCCGTTGTAGTTGAAGGTGCGTTTGACGGGAAGAGTGGCGGTTGTGTTGTTCATGGTTGCATCTCCTTGAGGTTATGTGGTTAAAATCCGAAATCGAGTTCAGCCTGTTCCAATTCTTCCGGAGCCGCTGCTGCGATACCGGATACAGTTTTTGTGTCTTGGGTGGGGATTTCCTCTGCTGCGTTGAGTTTGGCTTCGATGGCGGCTGTCTTCAGCTCATTCAGATACTGCGGCAGGCGACTTTCGAACTCATTCCAGACGGTTTCCCGTGCTCCCTGGCAGATCAGCGGCCGGTCTTTTCCATTGCTGATGCCGATGATAAAATCCCCGTCAGGCTTTTTCTGAACCACGATCCTGACACTTCCGCCGCTGTCGGCAAGTTGATAAATGGTTTCATTCATACGTAACTCTTTCTTTGAAGGTTGTTTTTGTCGGCGCGCTCACTTGACTGACGCGTCGACAAAAAACGGTTTTCAAAAGCAATGTTTGAGGAATATGTATTTATATACCTGATCGAGGAAATCTAAATTTGTTTTACCGATCAGTTCCTCTTTTCGCTGAATAAGCTGCATTTGATTCATTTTCATTCCTTCAAAGTAATGATTTTCGCTTCGGGAATTTCCCGGCTCACTCTGAGTGGCCGGGAAATTCCTCACCGCAAATCCCGGCCGAAAATTAATATTTTTCGCACTGTTTCAAAAGAAGAAACAAGAGTTGATATGATTCCATATTTTCAGCTTGTTTTTTGGCATAATAGACTTATAGTAAATGATGGAGGACTTCAATGAGTACATCGGAAGAAAAAAAGCTTGCATTTGTTTCTTTCTGCGTGGAAGAGTACAAGGCAAAGATGGGGTGTTCCGGTCAGAAGGTGATCGATTTTTTCAATCGCTATGGAGTGATTGAATATCTGCTGGAGCATTATGAGGTGTTGCACTCGATGGGAGCACGCGCCATTTTGGAGGAAATTGAAGCCTTCATTCGCAATCGGAGGGAGCAGGCATGAAATTATTCCACGGCGGCCTCGTTCCAGTCAGGGAGCCGAAAATTTTATCGGCCGACAGGATCGGAGATTTCGGCATCGGGTTTTACACGACCTCAAGCGAAGAGCAGGCCCGACGTTTTGTCCAAAGCAAAGCTGCCCGGCAAAATGTAGCCGAAGGCTGTCTTTCGATCTATGATGTGCCGGATGATTTTCTGCACAATGACTTTCTCCGAGTTCGGACGTTCAAAGCTGCGGATGAGGAATGGGTTGATTTTGTTTTGAAGAATCGGCGGCAACCGGACTTTGGCCATGATTATGACATTGTTGCGGGGCCGGTTGCGAACGATCAGGTGTACGCCAGTTTTGCTCTGTATGAAAATGACCTGATCTCGAAAACGGAATTATTGGAACGGCTGAAAGCCCGCCGGTTGGTCGATCAGATTTTGTTTCATACGGAAAAGTCTCTTTTGATTTTGAATTTTACGGGCAGCGAGGTGATCCGATGCAGGAAATAAACCAGCAGAACTTGCGCTTGCTGATTCCCGGGAAAGTTGCGGGAGTTGCCGGCCTGATTTCAAAGAATACCGGAATGCCGTTGAAAGAGGCGTTGCTTCTGTTCTATCGCTCTTCCCTGTATAAGCAACTGGAAAGAGAGGAGACCAAAGTCTGGCATTACAGTCCGGCACAGCTTTATGAACTGGGATTTCGCAGACTTTCCCACCATAAACGGAATGGTCCCGGACACAGCAAGCTGGCGGCGCATGAAAAGTGGATACTGAAAGCCTGGAATGAGCAGCACATGAGTGCCAGGGCGATTGCCGAGGAATTGCATAAGCAAGGCATCGAAACATCACCGTCGAATGTTTGGAAATTCGTGAAAGTACGCAATAAAAATGGAGATGAGAATTCAAGCTTTTCCCACTAGAGTTGCTGACACTGTTTGTTCAAAAAACGACAAAGGTTTTGTGGAATAGTCGTACAGCCATATTTGGCCAGCTCAGAAGCAATGGCTCGTAATATCATGTTTTGCTGGCACCATAAATGGATTTGTGATGCAAACGGAGCAAGTTTGCTATGTAGCGGACCATTTTGATAATGGCGTTTATGGGATGGCTGCGGTCGCAGATAGTCTGCATAGATTTGTTCCGGGCTGCGGTGCCTGAGTTTGGTATCTTTCTGTTCCTGCAACCGGTAGGCATGGCGTTACTTCCGGGAGCATGGCACATCCGTAACCGCCCAGTGTGATACATCTTTTAATCAGATATGATTTGGATTAAATTAGCCTTCACAAGAATAATTGAGGAGGTGCCTCAATGAAACGTGGTTCACGTGAGTATTGGGAAAAGCAGTTAACGGAATAATTGGGATAGCGGTTTGACGATCCAGGAATATAGCGATCTGAAGGATTTGCCATATGAAACAGTGCGCCGCTGGATTCGTGTACTGAAAAAGGAACGTGTGCCGGAAGCAGCTTCATTGAAGCTGGTGGGATTGACTTCGCCAACAGTTGGTTCTTGTGCAACTTCTGCCGGGGGCGATATAAAAGTGCGTGGTTTTACAATCGGCTTGAGTAAAGGATTCGATCCTTCCACGCTGACTGCTGTCATCAATCTGCTGCAAGAGCTCGAATGCTCGGTTTCAGCAATTCAGTAAGAATCTATTACTGTCCGACTCCAGTGAATTTGAGAAAATCTTTCGACAGGCTCGCCGGCGCGGTTCAGGAATATATTCGTGAAGATCCGGAATCGGGGCATATATTCGCGCATTTTTCAGTAGAAATCGCAAGTTAGTGAAATTATTTAACCCATCGAACTTTTTCTCCACAGCCTGTTCTTCCGTCGTACACTTCGCAGATTCCGTAATGACGTTTGCCCTTGACCCGGAAACGGTAGTAAAACTTCTTACCGCTGTAATAGACCGGCATATTTTAATGGTTGGCTGACGAAAGTGATTGATCCTGAACTTTTGAAGCAACAGTTGACTGATAATTCCGCCCGTAATGCGATTGAAGGAAAGTTTGGGCAATGCAAGCGGCTTCTTGGACTCGGTCGAGTGATGGCAAGGCGGAAAGATTCTTCTGAAACGGTAATCGCAATGCGGAAAAATGCACGCCGGCAGTCTCAGAAGCTGGTCCAGGAATTTTTTGCGCAGTGCCGGGTTCTCAAGGAGTCGGAGCGTCCATCTTCACCGGTCGCGCAAGCCATTTCTTATGCGTTGAACATTGAAGCGGAACTCAAAAAGTTCCTGAAGGATTCCCGATTGAACATCGACAACAATCCGGCAGAGCGCCTCAATCGAGGAATTGCGATCATACGAAAGAACTGTCTCTTTGCCGGAAGTGAAGCCGGTGGGCAGCGGCTCGCAATTCTGTATTCATTCGCCGCAACATGCAAAGCGAACGGCATCTGCTTTCGCAAGTGGCTCGAAGACGTTCTGCCGCGTTTGAATGCCACTCCGGCAGAGCAGATTGATTCTCTGATCCCCAAGGGAGAAGCAAAATAGTCAATAAGCTCAGGCTCATTATTATGAAGCGGGGAATGCCGTCTGGCGCTCAAACGCCAGACGGCATCATTTTTCTCCTGGCTCTAATTTTTTCCAAAGCTCCACCGCGATATCCCCCTCTCCATGGGGCTCACTGGGCATATACCTGCAATACTTTCTGTTTTCGTGTCTTTAGCGTGTTTCGTGGTTAAAATTCCCCCTATTTCGCACGAGTCATTTGTGATTTTATTATAAATAATCATGGAGCATACTTTTACTAGAAGTCAGCAAGCACTGTATTTCTTTTGTGTTTTTCTCATATTTTTCTTCTAGAGCTTACCAATCGGGCGTACATGTGGTAGAGGCAGGCTGATCAGTAGCAAAAAATTTTATTCCAATTGAGTTCAATAGCTTGCGCCTCGAAACAACTTTTAAAAGTCTCAAAATTATCTTTCGCAATGTGAAAAATGTGAAAGAAATAATTTCCTATACAGCACCGGCAGCTGATCGGAAGCCGGAAGCAAGGCATCCCGGTCGTCGAGGGCGAAATCCCAGATACCTCACTGTTTGCGGGTGGTGCGGGTTATTCCAGCAGGGCATGTCGCTCATTCATAACCCGACGCAGCCGCTGCGGATTCAACAGATAGGGCGAACAATTTTCTTCTGCACAAAGAGCCGCCGCGTATCCAGCCGCCTGTCCCGTGATGAAACACCCCGGAATAACTCGCAACGAGGCGAAAACATATCGATCACAGCTGACACAACGACCGCAGGTCAGCAAATTGATCCTTTTTTTTGGCACCAGGATACGATAGGGGACACCATAGCTCTCTCCGGGACGATAAGCCTCGGAGCGAAAATGCAATTTATGTTCTTTCAAGGCTTCCTGCGTCGGATTTGATGGATGAATATCCGCCGGAAAATTATATCGACCGATTTCATCGGGGAAACTGCGACGTGCCTCATAATCGTCGCGATTCAAAATATATTCTCCGATGATACGTCTTGATTCCCGGATGCCGAGCATGGAGCCGCTATCCGCAATCACGGCATTGGCAAATCCTGCAACATGTTTTCTGTAAAAATTTTCATATTCTTTGAGCTGACGCCGACTGCGCATCAATGCTGCGGAAACGCTTTTTTCGTCCAGTGGATTGACATCAAATACGTGCCCGATGTTGCCGCTTGCGAGCAAAGCATTGAGTTTCGTCATTCCCGGATGATGCCAGTCCGGCACAGACAACTCACCTGCTTTGAATGCGTCATCCAACAATCGGAGCATATTATTGTCATTATGGCTGAATGCCTTCCCCCTGTGGAAAGCATCCCAATCGAATCCGGTCCATAAAGAGCACATGGTAACCGGCATTGTCGCGTGCTGGCAATCATCTCCGATCTCAAAATCGCAACCTGCGGCAACAGCGAGATTGCCATCTCCGGTGCCATCTACAAAGATTTTTGCCCGGACTGCAAAATTGCCACCGGTACTGGAAAAACAAGCGGCAGCAATTTTTTCCGCTTCGCCGCAAACAGCAAAGAATCTGCAAGTGTAAAGAACCTGCACTCCGGCTTCATTGAGCAATTTTTCATATACCAGTTTGAGCTTCTCACAGTCAAGCGCATATTTTGTATTCAGCAAAGAAAGAACTTCCTCACCGAATCCTTTCATCAGAATCCGTTTTCCGTCGGAATACCCCATCAAAAGCGGAATGCGAGCCGCCGTGCTCAGGCCGCCCGGCATTGAATTCCCATCCAGCAACATTACTTTCTGTCCCAGCCTGGCGGCACAGACGGCCGCGGCAATCCCCCCTGGACCGGCTCCGATGACACAGATGTCTGCCTGGTATTTGACGGGAATATCCAATTGCAATTGCACATTCATTTTACAATTATTTTCTTTACTCGTTAGTGCTTTCCACATAACCATCGTCCTGAACTTGTTCCCGATTGTTTTTCAACAACTTAAACATGCAAAACAGATCCCGGACACTGCCCCATGTCATCCAAACTGCAGTAATCGGAGTGAAGATAATCGTTATCCAAAGATTAATCCAAAAATAATTGAACCACCAATCATCTGACCACATGCTGATATAATCTGGAAACAGATACCCTAAAACATTCCATGTTGAAATAACCAGAAATGCCGCCCCCCAGCCATAGCTCCAGATGGAGACGGACAGAGAAATAATTTTATCACTTAACGTGAACTCTTCATCAAACCCCAAAAACAAGCGTTTATACCAGGGAATCCGGCAGGAAGAATACTGTACCGCATCGGACAGAACCGCATATTTCCCACGGTGCAGCATCCGCTCCAGATTGAATGGTTCGCGGCAGGTGGCAAAAGAGACGATTATGAAGACGGTTTGCGCCGCCAGCGTCGTAATCAGACTCAGATACGCACCGTTGATCGGACACCGATTTTCCGCAGCCAGCAGAATAACACTGTCCGGGAAATAACACAACAACCATTCGCGGATCACGCTCCAGCAACGGGTGTCCAACAGGAAAATGTTCCCAAGCGCCAGGATTACACCGATGACCGTTGCGCTCCAAACTGCTGCATTCGTTGCCCTTTTCCAGTAGAGGCCGCCTAAGATCGCGCAGCCGGCTCCCGCTCCGAAAATCACTCCGGTCAGCATCTGAAACATCTGGAGATATTCGCTCTGCTGGTATAACAGACTGAAAAAGAAAGCAAAAACAGCCACTCCCAATAATGACAGCCGCAGCAGAAGCAAATGGGATTTCTGGGAGATGCGTTTGCCGTAGACCGGCAGGACTACATCCTGAATCAGAATGCTTCCCCAGCTGTGAATATAAGTGGTATCTGTAGAGAGCATCAGGAAAAAAAGTACGGAGGCCAGCATACCTTTGATTCCCAGCGGCAGCACCGCGCTCACAGCCATGGGAATTGACATCTGGTCGGCAACCGCGGGAGAAAAATTATTATTCAGATAGGTTTGAATGCCGCGGGAAACATCTTGGTACGCACTGCCGTTTATCACAGCCAGACCACTCATGATAAACAGCATGGTGAAGAATGTGATAGAAAGCTGCCGCCATGTTCCGAGAACATTTCCCATCTTGGCTTCATGAGGAGTGAGGCCAGATGCCGAGTATCCCTGATTTCCTTGCCAGGCCCCGTAATGCGTAATTACCAAAAAAAGATTAATCAGAATCCAGTAGATATTGAAATCTGAGATTTCCGCAGTATCGAACGGATTGATAAAACTCATCCCCGCCGGTTGATTGCAAAGCACTTCCTGAAATGCGGCACGGTCAAACATCACCAGAATAGTAATTCCGACTGCAATGCTCATACCGTAGACAAAAATGGATTGAATCGTATCCGTTACCATATTTTGAATCTGGCCGCCGGGAATCACGACCAGACAGGCCCCCCCTAAAAACAACGCCATCATCAACGGATAAGTCGGCATGCCGCAAAGCTGATTTGGCAATCCCAGAAAGCAGATAAAAAAATTGGCACCGACTGCCGGAAAAATTCCATAGTTGATTACCCCCGCCAGCCAGCAGACCGCCCCCATGAAAATCCGGTATTTCCGGCTGTACCGCATTTCAAAAAATTGAGCCAGCGTCAATGCCCGAGTTTCACGAAAGCGATAAAACACGAATCCGGAAAGAGCAAGGACGGTGGTGACAATCAAAACGCCGGAATTCCACCAATTGACGGCCCAACCGGAGTGATAGAAAACCTGTGAACCGACCACCAACGTGATCAGTCCAAAACCGGCAAGCCCACTTGCCGAAGTCAGCAAATAGCGCCCGGCGGTTCTGCCGGCCGCAAGAAAATCCGTCACGGATTGCACATATTTTTGCGCATAACACACCGATACGGCAAGAACAAGTATCGGCCCCAAAAAAATAATCCAATCAAGCAGACTCATATGTTGAATTCCTGATAAAAAATAATTATGGATGGATCGGACAATTTTCCGCTTCTATTTGCCGCATGACATTCTTTCAGCCTGCCCCGAAGTTTTTTCCCCGCACTTCCTCCCCGCCGTTAATTTCATTTCAGTAACGGCAACATTCAGCACTCGATATGCCGGGTGAAATTCCGATTGCCGGTTTCCGTTGAAAGGCGTGGGCACACTGCAGAACGCACCTGGCCCGATACAGGAATTCCTGGCGATATCGGAATGATGTGGTCCCAGCAGATTCCGCAGGGGAACCACACATTCCAGCTGAAGCAGGTTTTGCCCTCTGACAAGCAGATTCGGCGGGAGCGCGATACGCCATGGACGCTCCCATATCATTCCGCACTGCCGCCCGTTGACGGAGACCTGGATTGAATTGATCCCCCAAGGCCGGCAGGAGAACTCCAGAGCGGTCCCGTCGTCCGGCATCCATTCAAACGGCATGGTCAGCTTGCCCCTTCCGGCAAAAAACGGAAGCCCTGCAGCAATCAGTTCATCCGCACTGGCCTTCCGGACCGGCGCACCAAGTTCCGGAGTTCCCTTTAAAATGCAATCAGTGCCCCGGTGGGTAATCTCCGGGAATTTTACAGAAAAATCGCCTGACAGGTATGGGGCCTCCAGCTCGAAATCAAACCGCAGACTATTTACTTCGGTTTCAAAAAAGCGACACCGCTCCAACTGCTGATAAACTTGGGAAGACTGGGAAAAAATCCCGGATAGTTCCAAAATGTTTTCGCCGCATTTCATCAATTCCCGCGGCAAAGCGGCAGTGTGGAATGCCGGATCAAACCGGTACCCCAGTTCTTCCCAACGGAATGCAGCGCCATTCAACCGGAACTGAAAACGCTCCGGCGACTCTATCATCAACGCCGTTTTTCCCGTAAAATCAGAATTCAGGCAGAATGGAAAGCGCAGCCGAAACGGAACCTCTCTCCGGAACTTCAGCAATTCCCATTGGACTCCGGAAATATCCCCCCGGCACCATCCGCCACCGTCAACAGAATAGAGCAGTCTGTCCAGAATCAGATAATTTTCGCCGACGTTGACTCCAACCGCATCCGGCAGGCGGAGTTGCCTGGAACATGCGGCCTCCTTCCTGGTTTCAGCACTGGATGTCGCATATTCCGCTGCGGCAAATGGAGTCCACAGCCACAATGCTCCACCTCCCGGCAGTTCCAGAGAGATTTCAACCGAAGCATTTTTTCGATGAAATGGAATCTTTTTCAACGCACCACTCTGTTCCTCCAGCCGATACACACCGGCATCCGCCTCCGGCAGAAGGAGTGCTGCCCGGCAATGATGTTCAAAATCGCGGTTTACCACCAGCCAGAGCCGGCCGTTTTCATATTCAGTGCAGGATGACCTCAACTGCTTTCCGGCGCTTTGCGGCACAAGCCGCATCAAGCCGTGCGGTTTCTCGAATTCCGGAAGCCGCTCAAACCACTCCTGTATTTCCGGAGTTGCCGGAATTCCGTCGATCCGCAGCGGCATTTCGCATTGTGAACGGAAAAGTTCCCCTTGAAAACCGCGCAGCATCGCTAAAGTTCTTCTGCTCATGTTACAAATTTCAGGAAGAATGATCCTCGAATAAATACATTCGCCCAGTTGAAGCTGTCCGTCCGTGATTTCTCCGTATTCTTCCAGATGCGGTTCAAAGCCGAAGTGAAACGGCTCCTGCCCATCGGCCAGTTTTTCCACAAGTTTTCGGGTGGAGGCAATGAGCCGGCGGATTTCCGGGGCCTGGTCGTTCAATCGGTAACGACTCCAGACGGAACGTTGTGCATGAAGCACCAGCGTTCGGACCTTTTCCTTCCCGTCACCAAGCCAGCGGGAAGTTCTTGCGAATTGCTCATTCAGCCCCCCGTATTCATCAAACCATGGCTCATGACAGCCAAAGGATGGCGGATAATCGCGTTTGCGCAATCCGCGCAACGAATAAGCGCTCAAATGCGTACAAAGGAAGTTGATCCCGTAAACCTGCATCAGATTGTACATCCAGCGCATTCGCTCAAATGAGAGATCCCAACCACAACCGGCGTACATCTCCACCATGCGGCGTTTCCGGGCAAACTGGGCAGCAATGCTGGTCATTTGCCGGGCGACAAAGATATCAGGTTCATTTCGGCCAAGGTGATCAATACCCGGCATGTCGTAAAATGGATAATGAAATGAAACGGCGCCGCTGCTCAAAGTTTGTTCCGCATAGTTGACCTCCTGTACCTGATGTCCGGTAAAGCGCCAGCGGTGTTTTTGACACCATGCCTGTATTTTTTGGGTGTAATTCTCGGCGAACCAACTACCTGCCGCACGATAGAAACACTGCCGGAATCGTTCTGAACCGGGATAATCATAATACAGTTTTATCAGTTCATTCCGGATATCGCAATGATAATTCCGGGAAAAATATCGGTAAAACCAGGGTGAATAGAAAACCTGCCCGATCCGCAGCTGCGGTTCATCGGTAAACACCCCGGCAATTCCGGCGGCGACGTGCTCCGGCAAATTGGCGTAGCAGAACTCATAGGTGGAGGCGATGAAGGCATCCGTGACTTCCGGATGCAAAAGATCAACATAGCAGGGATTCACATCCCAATGTAGCACTATGCATTCCGAGGACAGACGGGCGGCGGTGTCAATATCGCATCGGCTTCCATCCCGCAAACGATAGCAGGCCACTACTTTCTCAGGATCGATTTCCGGGGAAAATGGAACACACTGAAGAAATTTCTGCTGAAACTCCTCGCCCATTCCATTGACACGGCCGCCGCCGTAACCGCTAGGCCAGCCGTTTTCGTCATAAAGCCACGGTTCCATTCCGTAGCGCAAGGCTTCCTCAACGGCGGCAGAAATGCACTCCAGATACTCCCGGCTTAGGTACTCCGTCCCCAAACCGCCTCTGGCGTGCATAAAAAAACCGCCGATTCCTGCCTGATGCATCAGACGGACCTGCCGTCGGAGTTCCTCCTGATTCAACGTGTCGTTCCAGCTCCAGAACGGCATGGGGCGCCACGTTTGCTCCAAGTCTGTCCGAGGAGAAAAGCGGTTCATACGTCCTGCTCCAATTTCAGAATGACGGCATCATGAGCCGGAATGTTGCCGCATTCCCCATACAGCAGTTCCGAAATTTTCCAGGAGGCGGCCAGCACCGGCGACAGCGATACTGGATTTTCTCCATTATTAACCGCCACCGCATAAGCGGAACTCCCGGAAACCGGGTGAACGGTAGCGGTTACCAGCGGGTCTCCGCTCCGGAAAATCCGTTTTTCCAATACCTGTTCCGCCGCCGTGCGGTAAAATTCCCAATAGGAACGCTCAACGGCACGGTTGGCATTGACGATCTGCTTTTCCGGCGAATATGCGGCAAAAAAGACCTTGCCTTTTCCGAACCGGTTGACCGTAAACATCGGCAAACCATCGGAATCACGCAGCAAAATCTCCGCACCAGCACTCCCGAGTGTGATTCTCGCTTGAAAGTCGAACTCCAGCTCCGAGCCCTTGACAGCAACCTGAGTTTTTCCCGCGTACACTTCAAATCCACATGATGTAATGCCGAAATACTCATCAAACGGTGCGAGGCAGGCTCCGTCAAACGAATAGTAAAGAGTCGCCCCGCCGGAAACTTTGGCCATCAATTCGCGGAAACGGTTGCGCGGAACGTTGTTCAAGCCGCACTGCGCCGGCAGAATATACAGCTCAGCCGGACGCAGCGGCTCATCGGTAAATTGAAACTCTAAGTCAAAACCGGCCTGTTTGGCAAGTATCCACGCCCCGAAAGCCGCCATCCAGCAATCCTGATCCTCATTGAGCAGACAAACTGCTTCCGTATGAAAACGCGGAAGCCGCTCAAACGGCAACGAGGTCCTGATCTGTTCAAAACGAGAAAGTTCACGGGCAACCGGTTTGCAGGAGCCGTCATTGCGGAACAGGCCAAGCTGACGCTCGACCGCACACCATTCATAAGGTGGGTCTTTCAATTGGTCTTGATCGAACCCACACCACCACCAGAGACCTTGGCAGTCGTGACTCCACAGATTCCATAATGTCCCGCGGATATATTCTGCGACGGTTGTTTCATTGGCGATGGTCGGAGCGAGGGTGCCAATTTCCTCTGCCACACAGGGGCGTTTGCCAATATCACTGTAAAAATGCGCTTCAGCGGTGGCATGAAAGGCATTTTTGATTCCCATCAAGCGGTCAACAGCCGTGAATCTGGAAAAAAGGGGATATGGATGAACCGTGAGTACATCAAAAATTTCTGCCATATCCTGAATGCTCCACGAGGCACCAGCCTTCATGACGGAAACCGGCTGCGGAGTCAGACCGTGCATTCCGGCCAGAACCGGATGTTCCTGATCGATGCTGCGGATTGCATCAGCAATAATCCGGGACCACATGGCCCCTTCATGGCGATCAACGGCTTCCAGATTATTACATTCATTACCGATTCCCCAGAAAGCGATTGCCGGATGACGGTGAAATTCAGAAACGAACCGGCAGACAAAACGCAGTTGCCAATTAATGACCAGCGGGTCACGCAGAAGATCACTTTGCTCAAATGCCGGAGGTGCGAACAAGCGTCCCGACATCCAGCCGGTAACAAGACCAATTCCCACTTTTAACCGGTACCTTTCCGCACAGTCACAAACAAAACGGAAACGCTCCAGCATCTCCGGATCAACCCCGCTCTGCCGCCCGTCGACGTCAAAGGGGAGGTGTCCGCCGTCCTTCCAGCGCAATTGATAAGCGTTATTGTAACCGCCGGAAAAACGCCGCAACGGTTGAAAGTCCGACCATAACGGAAAGATCCGGACGACACTTAGATTTATTTTCCGCAACAACTCAAAATCTCGTTCCACCACTTCAGGACGCCAGTCCTGCCACATGAAAACCCCGGCATGACTTGCCCAGTAATTGCAACCGATTTTAAAATTACCTGATTCAAACATCGGATATACTTCTGTGTTCCAAGAATATTATGAATTTACTGACATTGAAAATTGAAAGAACTCCTCCTCTCCTTTTCTTGGAGAAAAGGAGAGGAGGCCGACGTTGAAATCTCAATTCGTTCTCCATGCCCAGTCGTAGAACATCGGTTTCCAATATCTCAGATTATCCGAAAAAATTTCCGGGCCCGTCATTGATGCGACATGACCGTCAAACCACAGGATATTGGCACGGTCATTATGACGGGTGCCGACCGGATACCAGCCGTTCCCCTCCATGACAATTGTCTGATTATACCAGCCGCCATGTGGAGAAATCAATGCGGTCTGATCGCTTTCCACAGCGGTTTTGCTCCCGGTGCCATTGGCGACGGAATCCGCAACCCAGATATGACTTGACGGATTCTGACGATGTGAAGTCAGAGTACTGCGTTTGAACGCAGATTTTCCCGTATTGTAACCATCCATTACCGCTTGGTAATGGAGACCGTAAGAATGTATTTTAGCAGCAACGGCATTGCCTGGAATGCTGTTGAGTGCATATGTATCAGTTTCTGTCGGACAAATTAAAGATTTAGCAGGTATGTTATACTCAATATAGAGATAATAGATCCAGCTGGCTACGGGATCCGCTGAATACAGATTGAAAGCCGATAATAAGTAATCATCATTATTGTCTGCATATAACGACAAGGTTGTTCCGATCTGCTTCAAGTTACTGATACAATTATTGCTTCGCGCAGCTTCCCGCGCTTTGTTTAATGCCGGTAATAACATGCCGGCCAAAATGGCGATAATAGCGATAACGATGAGCAGCTCAATAAGGGTGAATAATCTTGCATGGCGGTATGCGCGAAGCGTAGCCGCCTCGTGCGCCCGGCAAGCCCTAAAACCAAGCAACTCAATAATACTGAATAATTTGCGCATTTTCATCCCTTTGTATCTTTCTTTTGCAGTTAAAGTACCTGTAATCAAACGAAATGTATCGGGCGAGCCCTCCTTTCTACGAATCTTTTGAAGATAATTTCCCCGTCAGCAGCATTGCCAGTGCAATCGGCGCATTCGTCCATCCACTGTAAATGCTGCCGGCTCCTCCTTCATAACGGTTGCCGCCGCCATAGGCCTGCTGTTGACAATCATACATACCGCGCCAACATCCTTTCAACTCCGGATATTCATTGCCGTCATCTTGAATTTTCGCCAGAAATTTTCCTATTGTCTGAGCTGGCATCAGATATTCCCGTTCATTAACCGCCGCCAATGCCAATCCCAGGAAACAGAAATTAACCGTATAGATCAGGTCGGCCAGATGAGGACCGGGCGGTGCTTCATAGTGTTCGGCAGGCAGAATTCCATACGGATTCGCAGACATCCTTTTTTCCAACTCCCGGTAAACCATTTTCGCCAGAATCCTGCCTTGCTCGGTGTGTTGCGGGAAAAACAGCATTGTCCCCGCAAGAATCATCAGATAGCCGAGTTCGCTGGCGTTGGTCGTTTTCACCAGAGGCAGGATATAATGAAAATAGCGTGAAACGGCATCTTCCACATCGGCATATTCGGCAGAACCGGACTCCAGCAGTTCCTGGTACAACAACAGTGCGCACTGTACCGGTACCGCCCAATGCGGCAGTTCCAGCCGTCCGGCATAAATTCCTGCCGGATCCGGCATTTCGTCGGTTTTACCCGGATCAAAACTGCGGGTAAACAGCTTGTACAAATCCGCAGCCAGCAGTTTTGCCCACTTCCGCAACTCATAACGACGATCCAGTCCGGAGTCCAGTCTGGCCAGCACGAACTGGATTACGCACACCCAGGCGTTGTCATCCATCCACAGATTAAAATTTCGCTGAATATGCGTCCAGGTCCAACCGCCGATCAGCGAACGGTCGTCTATGCGGTTCAGCAGGCCGCTTCTGAAATAGAGAAAATCCAGCAGTTCCTTTGCCGTTGCCGAGTCCGCGGGTGAATCCAATAATTTTCCGGCGAGATAGAACAGCAAAGCGACTTCAAAGTTGCAGTCGCTGCGCCGCTGCTCCAAACACTCCAGACCGCCCGGATACATCATGACCACCGGGAAATGTTCCCGGATCTCCTTCAGCGCCGTATTGCCTTCCGTCAGCAGGAGCCGTTCTCCTACTCCCCACGAACCTCCACCGACCATGATCGGGGAATTGCGGAACCACTCCAGATTTTTCCGGACGCTCTCGAAATAAAGATTTTGCTGTTTCATCGTGTCAATTCCTCAATCAGATCCGCCAGACGGCTGCGGAATTGCAGCAGCTCACGGTCAGATATATCCGCCTGACGCGGATTGCCGGACCATTCAAGTTTCAACATTTCGGAAATCCTGCCTGCGGCCGGATGGCCGGGGTTCGCCTTTGCAAGTCGTTCCGCCAGAGTCAGGCAACGGCCGTCATTATAACTCTCGCGCAGCAGTTCCAGCCGCAACGACGGAATGAAACCATTATTCTCCTTGTACACCAGCATGCCGTCAACGCCTCCCACGCGGGTACTGCTCCACGGAGTCGTAGTATAACTCATTCCATCGAATGTCCCGAAAAATCCCCACAGCAACGTGGATTCCAACCCCAGCTGATACATCTTGTAGAAATGCAGCCGCAAGCCGACATTATGGGGATAATTGACCATATTGAACGAGATCGGAGACTTGTCGACGTTCCAATACCAGCCCACCCGTTTCCCTCGGGATTTCAGTCCCTGAATGTCGCAGCGCGGACGCTCTCCCGGAAAATAGTTGCTGTTGAAAATGAAATAGTCAACCAGTTTTTCCGCTCCGGGTATATCATCGCCATGATCCGGGAAGCAGAAACAGGTGAAAATTTTCAGACCACTCTTCCGCTTTAATTCGGCGAGCAGCGCCATCAATTCGGAATTGTCGGGTTTCATCTTCATCTGAGTCAACTGCCACGGAGTTTCCAGTTCATCATAATAAGTAAATGCGTTGTTCAAAGAACCAAGTTGCTGCCTGATCTCCGCAGCATTGCCGACGTACTCCTCAAAACGGCGGTGCATATAGTCTGCAGCATTTTGGAACTCCCGTTTTGAATTGTATTCATAGAATCCTTTCAACCAACCGTAAAACCAGGGCATGGAACCGGTATGGATGAAACGGAATTGCTTTTCCAGCTTCTGCCAATCCGGAAAAAGTTCCATGTGTTCCTCATCCAACCAATCGGGATGAGCGACTCCTTTAAACGGCATAAATCCGTAAGATAAAATCATCCGGCGCATTTCGTCATTGATCCGGGCTTCATTCTTGCCCGGGAATATTCCTTTTTTGGCGCTGCTCTTACCCTCGTAGGAGACAATTACGAACATATCCGGCTTTTCAGGAAGCGCAAAGGAACGCACTTTAAGAGTAATCGGGTATGTGATTCCATGTCCTTCGCTATCAGCAACAGTGAAACGGCCTTTATACATTCCGGCCTTCTGAGTTTCCGGCACAGTAACCGAACCGAAATAGCTGACCGAGTTATCTTCCGGCTTCAAATCTACGGTCAGTTTTTTGCTGAGCGGGTCCGGGAAAATGCCATCACCGGGCAGGTTCAGATCCAAAATCCGATATGTGGAATGATTTTCCGTCGGAATCCCGCTGACGGAAAACGACTTTACGGTCAGTCCTTTTACTTCCGTATCCAGCGGCAGTATGCGGACCTGAAAGTTCACGGTTTCGCCTCGTGCCGCATCCAGTGCAATTTCCTGCGGCAACAGTTGTTTTTCATCAAGAATCGCTCCGGAGGCATTCTTCGCCATGCTGCTGGCAGTATATCCAAAAAAATTCTGTTTCAGGAACTCCGTTTTTTGATTGTTTACCGCGACCAGAAAGCGCTTCAGCATTTTTTCATTTTCCGCATATACCGTCAGCGGATCTTCTGCCGCCGCCAGTTCACCGCGCAGTTTCTCAAAATACGGATGTCCTGTTGCCGCATGCAACTTGGGAAGTTGTGCCATAATCCCGGCAATAGAGCGGCCCGCGTATTTATATGCCACCGACTTCCAGATAACGTTGCCGTCTCTGCGCAGCTCCAGCCAGAATGGCAGATTGTGATTGGAGTAGAGAAAATTCCAATTGAAATTATTTTCGCCCGGCTGAAATGCCGCATCGGCAATTTTCACTGCCATCTTAGGAGAACGGCAGGTGTACAGTTCTCCGGCGATGACAGTGGAACCGTAATTTTTCAGAACGATATTCTGATTGAAGGAGCGGGAATCTCCGGCAAGGATCTGCGGTAACTCCAATGCCAGGGGAGCCGACTCCAGAATACAACGGCGCACAGCTTGCCAGTCATGAAAAGAATTGCTGATCGGACTGGATGCGGAAATTTCGTTCTGTTCGGCATTGCCGCGCCCAAACAATGCATAAAAATCCCCTTGCTCACCACGTTGAATTTTATCAAGAGGAATCGCAATTTCCGTATACCACACGCCTTTTTTCTGTATGGTTTTCCCCTTGACATCCCTGATTGTCAATTCAACGGCCCCCTCTCCGCGAGGAGCGATCTTCCACTGCCCGAAGCGATCCAGAAAAATGACCTGGCTGGAGTTTACGGGATTCCTGACGCCATTGTTCAATACAATTTCCAATCCGTCACGATCCCAGCAATTCGCACCGGGGGAACCGCCGGGGGCCGCCGGATTTACGGCGGCGACGGAACAGTAAAGATAGTTTCCATCGTTGGCGAGTTTCAACACCGTGGGGTACAGAGCTTGTTTCCGCCCGGACTCAAAAGCAGTTTTGCCGGATAAATACATTGGCACTTCAGGAACATTTTTCCAGACCGCATCACTCAGATCGCCGTCGATCTTCGGCTTCTCTGTGATGAACGGCACCACAATGGCAGGCTGCTTACGGAATAAAATTTCCGAACCGCCAAGAGACGGAAAAAAGCCTGCCAGGATCAGCCCGGCTCCAACAAGAGAAACATAAGACTTTTTCATATTCAACCCCTTTCGTCAATCAATTCTGCCATTTCCAGTCATAAAACATCGGTTTCCAATATTTCAAATCATTATCGAAGAGCTGTGTCCCGGTCAATGCTTCGACATGACCGTCGAACATCAGGACGTTGGCCCGGTTTTCATGACGGGTGCCAACCGGATACCAGCCACTCCCGGTCAAGCCGGAGCCACTGCTGTAATATCCGCCATGAGAAGAAATCAGCGCCGAATTATCGCTCCTGATAACCGGTTTGGAGCCGGTCGCATTTGCAACGGAATCCGCCACCAGTATGTGAGCTTCCGGAATTTGTCCATGTTCCTGCAGATTCCGCCGAGTAAATTTTGCATGAGGCGGAGCGTAGTTGTCCTGTACCGCTTCATAATGCATTCCATAAGAATGCATCAGCCGGGGATTTGCATTTTCAGGCAGCAACTTCCCGAAAGCAAAGGCATCGCTCTCATCGGGGCAGACCAGCACATCCGCTTTCATCTTATACTCATGATGCAGGTAGTAAAGCCAGTTTTGAGTCATATCATTGGGATAAATCCGGAAGGCGGAAAGCAGATAATCATTGTTGTCATCCGCATAAAAAGCCAATGTCATACCGATATTTCTGAGATGGTCGGCACAGTCGGTCCTGACCTTTCCAGCAACGGCTCTTCCATAAAGCGGCAGCAGCAATGCGGAACAAAGACAGAAACATCCAATGATAATAATCAATTCCTGCAAAGTGAAATACCACTTTCCCGATTTTTGCGGCTTCATGTTTTCTCCCTCAAATATTGTTATAAGTCATTCCCTGCTGTGGGGAAGCAATACACATAAACGCAAGCCAGCCGATCTGCCCCGCCGACGGCAACCCGCGAACCATCAGAACTGACAGCCAATGCACTGAGTACCGTATCCGATGCGATCATCCGATCGGGCAGATCCCGGCAAACTCTCCCTAAATCCCGCAACCCATGCTTGCGGTCAAACCGGACCAGATGTCCCAGATCATCCGGATCGCCCAGAATGGCATACGCCACTTTGCCGTCTGCCGAAACGGCAATCTGATGCACCCGCCCCTGCGCACCGACTGCTCCAAGAGCAAAAACAGTATTTTCTTCCGGCGTCCAAAGGCTGAATACCCCATCCGCACTTCCCAGTAGATAACAGTCCTTCAGCTTTGCGGAAGCAGTAACCGCGGCAAGCATCCGGCGTCCGGCCCGCGCCGGCAGCAGGTGTTCTGCCGGCAATGGTGGCGCGGTTGTGGTTTCCTCTTTTATTCCATGCGTCTGCGGCTCAATTGCACCGTTGGAATGTAGTATGAAACGATAACGGCCGACAGCCGCCTCCAACGCTCCATCGGCAAGGAAACGCAGCGACGAAATTGCATGGTCTTCCGAAAACGGCATGACTTCCCATACCCGGTAAACTCGTTCCGGGAAAGGCTGGACCATGGACTGGGCATTGGCACTTCTCCAAGCGGCATCATCCAGCATATACTGGCGGAAACGAAAATACTCTTTGGACGCGCTTTCAAAATCGTCTCCTGGATAATACTCGCGGCCGTCCGCAAAAGCGCAATAGTTCCAGACATCACGGCTCTTCGGGCGGGGAAGTTTGCGATCAGCATAAACTTTTTTCAGGTCAATACTGGTCATCCATGCCATATCTTCACCGTGATTTCCATCCGGGAAATGCATTACATCGTTATGATCAATATACAGATGACAGACCATGGCGGCAGAATGCTCTCCCGCACCAACCAGCCCTATGGTTTCAACCTCTTTTCCATGCAGAAAATCATACCGGTAAAGATGTAGCGCCCCGCCCGGGTAGGTATTCGCGCTTTCACGCGACATCAGGAACCACAGAACGCCCTGAGAATCAAAACCATGTCCTTTCTGCATCGCCGGATGGGCATTCTTCCACAAGCCACGCGGAGCAAGCGAACACACCTCCGTGATTTCGCCGGTCTCCGGATTCAAACGGAATAGTTTATCGCTGAAGTGCATCGTAAAATAGTAACACTGCTCTGGGCCTTCGCACCAATGGGCGATCACACGGTGGAAATTCCACCGGTACAGTTCCTCGGGCGAAGCGGCAACTCTGCCCAGATCGCGTATTTCAAGCGTGTCAACGTCAATGCGGAATACATGACCGGAACGGCTGGAAGTATAGATACCGCCGAGATGATCTGCAAAAATTCCATACGACCCCATTTCCGTCACTTGTCCCAAATCCCGAACCTGCAGCGTATCCAGATCAATGCGGAAAAGTTTCCCTTTCAGAAACGTAGTGCAGAAAAACGCATGATTCCGCCTGTCATAGCAACTGCCGTAAATGGAATCATGTCTGATCGGAATTCCCAAGCTTTTGACCTTTCCGTCCCGGGGATTATAGATCAGTACATGAGACCCCTGGTATGCCTCATGTGTATGTTCGTAATAGGAATCAAACAACCAGTAAGGATGCTGCGGGCCGCGGGCCGTCGTATGCGTGGTCATGATGATACGCCCGTCTGGAAGTTCTGATAAGCTGGTATGGATCTTGCTCGGCGGAATTTCCCTGGGATTGACAAAGAATTCTTTCCCGAAATCGAACAGGAAATCAATACTGCCCGTTTTCACATCATACCGATACAGCTGAACGCACAATGGCTGTGACAACTCGCCACACAGTGCGACATAACCATTTTTTTCATCCGCCGTAATGAGAAAATCCCATGCAGCATTGTGTCTGGTATCGGATGGAAATTTTTTTTGCCGTACTGATCCGATCGGCAGCAGATCAAAATAATCCGCCGGCATATCCTTGCAGTAATATTGCTCTTTCAATAATGAATCTGGCATAGTATTTCTCCTGAAGAAATATCCTCTCTTCTTTGCATAATCGTATTAGCAGCACATAAAAAATAAAATATCAAAACGTTTTACGGATTTATCAAAAACGTTTTACGGATTTTCGTTCACACAGACTGCCAACGAGACGGACGGCAGAACAGGAGAAAGTTTTCTCGTTTACAAATTGTTTCCATATCTGCATGACGACCTCGATTTTCCGGGGAATGTCAACGGAAATCGTTGTAATGGGAATCGGAGCAGAAGCCGCCTTAAACCATTCTCCAACGCCGATGAGGGAAATGTCCTCCGGGATGCGTATCCCACGAGTAAGCAGTTCCAGCTCGGCGCCGTAAGCAAAAAAGTCATTCGTCGCAAAAATCGCGGAGGGATATCTGGTGACTTTTTCCAATAACATTTTTATTGCAACAGCGCCGCAATCAAGCTGCCAACGTTCTCCGCCAAAACTTGTCACAACTTCAGCAGAACCGCCGGACAACTCCGCAACGCGTTGTTCGAACGCTGAGGCCCGGCTGCAAAGGGCAACCCGGTGTTCGGCGCAGCTGATGATGCCGAACGAGCGGTGTCCGAGGTTCCAAAGGTATTCGGCCGCATCCCGTCCTGCCTGTTCATCATCAATCGTAACTGATGGGATAATATCATTAATCACATCATCAACCATAATGATGCAACGGGCATATTCATGCATTTTATCGACATAGCGGTAAGTTGCCGATTCCGTTTTAAAATTCTGACAGATAACAACGGTATCGACCAGACCGGACAATAAAATCTGCGGCATCTTCAAATTGTCGCAATCAGCGTCACTGACAGCTTCCAGTATGACGCGCTGATTATTCAGCAGAAATCCGACCTGAAGAGCTAACGTATTTCTGATATCGCCATTATCATCGGCAATTTGCTGCATAGCTTCCTTTGATACAAGAATACCGATGACGCCGGTATCCCCGGTTCTCATGGCACGGGCGAGTAGATTGGGGGTATAACCGTGCTCCTTGGCGATTCGCAAGACTTTGTCACGTGTCTCCTCGCAGATCCGCATCTTATCCGCTTTGCCGTTAAGGATGAGAGAAACCGTAGGCTGGCTGACTTTTGCCAGCCGTCCTATTTCACGCATTGTCACCACAGAAAAACCTCAAAATTACAGCCCCGTCCAAGATTTAATGTCTTCCTATCACCGGTTGCTAATTCGTATATTCTTATTATACCAAAAAAATTCAAAGATGTCAAGAGAACAGATCAAAATTTTACAAAAATAGTCCAGATAGTCTAGGCAGTCTGCAATTGCCGTCCCCTGATTTCACGGATCTGCTGTCGATTGATCGTGTCAAGCCGCTGACCATTTTGCATGAAGGCGTCCGAAACAATCAGAAGGAGTTGATCCGGAAGTGGCTGACTCATGTCAGTCCCTATACCGGAATTGCCTGAAAAGACGATCCGGCATTAATCAACGCGACAGTCTGCAACGAAAACAATCTTGACTACTGAGCATAAAGTCTATTTTGAAATTTAAAGTTATAAAAAAGTTATAATATTTTGATCTTACTTTCCGGTTATCTGCTTAAAGCGCGTAAAAGAAGACGACGGGACGAGAGGAAATGGGCAGATCGAAATGCAGATATCAACAGGCATATGTAGTGCGATTCGGTAAAGCAGAATCCGATGGCTGATTCGTCAGGCATACGACTTCTGCGACCATGTCTATTTCAAATTGAAGCCTTTCCAACTGCCACTCATTCAAACTCACAAGAAGCTCTGAGTTATGGTTCAAACCGGAGAAGAGGCCGGAGAAATCACGAAGTGGAGCTTTGAGCTCAACAGGTCGGGTTGCAGTTTGGTAACAGTTTGAGCATAATTCCAGTGACGTTTGAGGGTAATCGGTGTGATCATACCAATTTGTAAAAAAATCAAGATTCGGAATGAAACTTCCGGGATGATTTTTTTTCAGACTTGAACAGGTTGAAGCAGTAAAAACATGTTTCATATTATTATTGGCAGTTTGTCCGTATGGCGTGATAAATCTGCCGCAGCCATTGGTACTGATCCTGATATTTTGTCTGCCGTTTGCCGTTGTCAGCCAGAATCTCATCGAAGAGGTAAGAGATCAGCGGCTGACCGTGAAGTGAAACTGAACTGATAAAATGAACCTCTGGAGAAGTTCTGTTGTCGGGAACCACGCTTCGGACTTTCGGCAGCGACCGGTCGAACCGCAACTGAACCATGTTCCGGTTGACCGGCAGGTGTGGGTGCTCAAACCTGCATAACTGCATCTTCGCTTCCTGCGGCAGCATGAAGAGGTAAATGGATTCATATCGTATTCTCTTGAAAAAGTCGCCCTCATGATTTTCCGACTCCTCCACCTGCTCAAAAACGTCCCGGTTCTTGCCGATCAATTGCTCTCTCAAATCACAGATGCACAGGGTTTCCAAGGTTCGTGTCAATTCGATCTCCACACGGCAGCTCAATTCATTGATCAGGATTTGTTTCAAAGTCTCTTCCGGTTGCCGGATTGAAGCAATGTGGGCGAAGTAGGTCGGCCAGATATAGGCAACGTCATCATCATAACAGTTGAGGCAGTATTCAATGGAATCCATACCGATGGTTCGGCATTCCTCGGAACTGAATGACATGAATTCAGGACGCTGTCCCTTGCCGGGAAGGATGAGTTGTTTTTTGACCAGGAATTCGATTCTGCCTGCCTTGAGATCGACATGAGCCATGACGATGGTCCGGCGTCCGTTCTTCATACAGCCTCCGGCATGACGGCAGCTTTCTGCCGGGAAAGCGGCAGGGGCTGTTCCGGCGGCGGCAGCGCCTCCCATAACCAGAGGGTGACATATGCGGCCGGCAGCGTTTCAAGATTGACACCGGAATTCAGGAATTGTGTCCGGATACAGTGGCAGTAGAATGGATCATGACCCTGAGTTGCGAGGTGGGTTTCAATCAGTTTTCGTTTGTCTGCACACCGTTGCCATGAAGCCCATTTTCGGAGTTTGAGATTGTTTAAGCGGGCCAGCTTTTGCAAGCGCAGCCGGACACGTTCCCGATGAGCCCGTTCTTTGGCAAGAATCATTCTGCCGGTTTCCAATGCCGTGGATGTCCAGAACACTTTGGACATCCAGCCCGGGCGGTTCTCCGGGCAGTAATCCATCGTCAGATCGACCGTCCCCCGCCAGCGGGCAATCAGATCGCTTTCCGGCAGTCTGTCGAGCTTGAGTATGAACGTCGGGAACAAGATAATCCGTTCCCGGCTCATCGCTTCGTACACCTCGGATCTTCTCATGATATCTCCTGTCTTTTTGGTTCTGCGCGCTCAATCGCAGAGCGCGCAGAACAACAAGAGATAGGATAGAAGGGAAAATATTTTTACAGATAGTTTTCATGACATCGGCTGGTTCTATTTAGAGTGGAATTTCCACATTCTCCTGCGCTTTCGTTCGAGATTTTGGATTTTTCCCTGAACCTCTTCCCATAACGTGTCGTCAAGACTGTCCTGCCATTGTTCCAGTTCATGCCGGGAGCGAAATATTTTTATTTCCGGACAATTGGCCTGCATTGTTCGAATCGCGGCATCAGTAAAATCGGGAACGGCAGCGAGCGGCAGGACATCCGCCTGATTCCCGCCAGGAAAGTTGAAGCTGAGAAAAACCAGCTCCGCAGAATCGTTTTGTGAATACATACGGAGTTGCCGCCGCCATTTTTCGACTGTCACTCGGCTGTTTTTATCAGGTTCCGACAACTGATTTATGGTTTCCCGGAACGCCTTATCTATTATCAGGTAATTGAGGTCGAATTTCGAGGTACAGAATAAAAACAGATCCTCATCCGCGATCTCATAGACATGATAAGGGTGTCCCTCTTTGAAACTGATCAAAGTCAGCATCCGTTTTTTCGGAGTCCGGAAAAAGCAGGCCTCAAGAAGAATCAGGAAGATCGCGGCGATCAACAAAATTCCCATGATCAACATCGAGAATGCCAGCGGTTCGGAAGAGTCTTTACGAGTATCGCTTCCAGCGAGTATAATCAGGAGCAGCCCGAAACAGCCCGCTTCCAGCACAGGCAACAGTTTTTCATGCTTCATATTCAATACTCCGGAATTGGCCCCGCTGCAGCCGTACCACTGCCGCGGGGCGGGGGGGACTATTTGCCGATAACCGGCGCTTTGGTTTCTTTTTCCAGAACCGAGCGGGTATCGAGGGTACTGCCGAGTTCGATCATATCATCCTCCGGCATATCGAATCCCGGAACGATTTCCTGCGGGAGTTCCGGAGGATAAAGCCGCTCCTCTTCGAGTTTGCGGCGCTGTTCCACCGCTTCGCCGAGTGTGGCGAAGCGCAGAAGTTCCGTTTCGGCATTTTTTTCCACTTCATCGGTGAGGTGAAAGATTTCGCCGATATCACCAGCCGCCTGAACACAAATGGCATACCTGACCGGTGGTGTCGGAGAATCGCCGTCCCGGAATTTCTCCCAGAGCCGATAGTGGCGTTCCGCTTCTTCTTCGGTGTCGAAAGTAAACCGCTCCCGGTAGTTTTCCCCGAGTTCGTCGTGAGTGATTTCCCATCCGGTTTCAGGCGGAAATGGTTCGATATCGTTGAGCTGTACGAAGAAGGGCGCGGTTTCAACTGTGAAACCGAACCTGGGCTTTGCGGGTGATTCCGGCTCCCGGCCGGGTACTGCGGATGGGAGTTCGATCTTCTGTTCGCGCAGCCGCACCAGCTCCGGGTAGAGTTCGACGGCATAGCCGCGCGCGATCTCCCGGCCGAGGGCATCGGCCCCGGCCAGCACCATATCGTAAAGATAATGCGAAGCCGGCAACGGCAACTCCTCCTGAATTTGAGCGCGGGCGATGGCGCCGCCGATCCGGCGGGCCTGGATCAGAAAATCGAGGCGGTTGCGGGAGTCGGCATCCATTTGCGGATGAGCGGCAGCGGCGGCAATCTCCGCCGGAGGTTCCAGTACAGGGAGTTGACGAAGTTCCGACAGGATTTTTTCACGCAGCGGCGCGGACTGAAAACCGTCCTCCTGACGGTGCATTCCGATTTCACAGGTGAGTTTGTCGATGAGTTTCCGGTAATGTTCCATCATTGAAATGCCTTTCTTATTTGATTTGACTGTTGCGCAGAATGTCGAGAGCGGCGTTCCGCGACATCATGGCGGTTTCGTAATCGGGAAAGACCTGAGCGTACAGGTCGTAGCGGGGAAGCGAAATCATCTCCGACTTCTCGCCTCGGGCGGCCGGCGTGATCTCGCCGATCTCCACCCGACCGTCGGAAAAATACCGTTCGCAGTAACGCGCGGGTTCGGGGGATTTTTCGATTTCGGATGCGAAATGTTTCTGATTGGCGAGGAAGCCCCACACCATCGAAATGGGCGTTGCCAGTTCGGCTTCCACCTTGCCGCAGCCGCGCAAGGCGAGAGAGCCGGCCATGGCCCGCCGCGATTCACCGGCTTCGGCTTCCGCTCGCGACAGGATGATATTCCGGAGATAGTGATGCGCCCGGTTCCGGAAAATTTCCTGATTGGTCTCTTCCTCTCGGGTCAGGGAGAGTTCGAGGAGCGTGACGAACAGTTCCATCAGAAAATAGCGTTTTTCGACATCCGGCTCCTGCTGGAGAAAATCGCAGATGTAATTCCGGACGCCGGCGCTTTTCAGAACCGGGTTGGAGAGCGCGGAACGGATCAGCCGCAGGCGCCTGTCCGCCAGTTGGAAGATTTCGATGAATCTCTCCGGCAGGAATCCCGGCTCCGTCTGCATCTCCAGTTCGAGGTTCAGGAACTTGAAGAAGATGCAGTGAAATTTTCCGGCGCACTGCCAGAATTTCAGGTGAAGCCGATCCCATTCGCTCGTCAACTCCATGACGCCGGCCAGCCCCCACTCTTTGATGGTACGGTGATACTCTTTGTCGGCAGCCAGGTGCCAGACGATCTTGAACGGCGGCGTGATGCCGTACAGCTCGTCCAGAACAGCGGTGCGGCATCCTTTGCCGGTGAGCTTCGCGTGGACGGCCTTGCGCTTGAGCATCAGCAGGAACCCCTGCAGCCTGTGGTCGAACACGTGGGTCTGGAAACAGTCGTTGATCAGTAACATGAATGGAACTCCTTTGTTTGATTGGGTTTGGGAAGCAAAATCAACTGCCGCGATCCGCCGGGAGCAAGATCGAGCCATCCGGTTCGTCCTTTTTCCGGGGAGCACAACAGTTCGAACATAAATTCTCGGATGGTTCTCTCGACGGAGCTGCGAAGCTCGCGCGCGCCGTTGCGCGTATTGTCGATGGAGCGGATCGTTTCCTCGATCAGATCGGCCGAAAAGCCCCTGATATCGATCCGGTGCGTTCCCCGGTAGACCGGAAGCAGCTGCGCATAGAATTTACGGGCGATCAGCCGCAGGTGTTCCGGCTTGAGCGGCCGGAAGATCAGGATTTCATGGTTGAATTTGCCGAAACGGGCGACGAATTCGGGAGAAAACCGCTCTTTCAACTGCATCTCCAGACTCTGCTGCAGCCGGCGTTCGCTGAGGTGTTTTGCGCTTTGGAAAAGGTGAGCGCCGATATTGGAGGTGGCGATCAGGAAAAAGCGTTCGAGATTGTAGGTGCGATTGTTGTTGAGTGTGATCCGCGCGGCATCCAGCTGCTGCAGAAGGATCGTGAAAAGCTGCGGATGCGCCTTTTCGATTTCATCGTAAAGGATGATGCCCTCGTCGTTCTCTTCGAGGAAGCGCTCAAGACGGCCCGGAGATTTTCCGCCGGGAGTACCGAGCAGGTTGACCAGCGCCTCCTCTCCGGCCTGGCGTGAAAACTCCGACATATCGAGCCGCAGCAGCCGCGCATCGGGCGAACCGTACATGAACTCTGCCGCGGCCCGGACGGATTCCGTTTTCCCCACACCGGTGGGGCCGAGCAGAAACAGGGTTCCGCGCGGCCGGTTGGGAGTGCTGAGTTGGCACCAGCCGTATTTGATGCAGTCGGAAAACGACCCGATGACGGTCTCCTGTCCGATGATCTGCCGGCGCAGAAAAGTTTCCAGACGACGGCTTTTCTCGACGACTTCCCGCATGGTGTCTTTTGAATCTCTGTTCAGGTTTCTCATGGTTAATTAACTCATAAAAATTTGAAATTTTGTTGAGATTTGCTCTTGATGTTTTGAATCCGAGATGCTTTATTGATATCACATAAAGGAGATCTATTCTAAAATTAAATTAAACACATATCATCTTTATTTCAAGCGCATAGCAAAAATAAATCAAATAAAAATCGATAAAAATGAATCATATATAACCATTGTATATCACGGTTATTTATCGTTACGATAATAACGATAAAATAATAGTAAATAATAACGATAAAAAACAAGGAGCGGATAAGATGAAAATGTACCATCAGCTCTCCGACAAAGTGAAAGGCTTCGTGATTTCCGTTGTGATCCTGGGAATGTCGTGGCGGTCGGACGCCTCAATTCAGCAGGTGACGCTGGACCAGGGTCTCGGTTTTGTGGGGTATTTCATAATCGGGATGATCATGCTGACGAGCCTGATTCTGATCGGAGTCGGTGGGTATCAGCTCAGCCAGGATTCCGGACGCGGCAAAATGACGATTGCCGGCGGCGTACTGACCCCGGTGTTTCTGGCGGTGGTCTATTGGATCTTCAAAAATATCCTGAACATCGACCTGGATTTCATTTCCAATCTGTGAGGAGCCGGATATGAACGAGGAAATTTTGATCGTAATCAACCGCAATCCCGGCCAGGCGGTTCACTCGGTCGTGAAACTGTTCGGCATCCGCATTCGGGGCAACAGCGTCTACATCTTTTTCGGCGGCCTGCTCGCCGGGGTGCTGCTGGCCATGGCGGCTTATCAGGTCAGCATTCTGCTGGCGGCGATGTTGCTGGTTGCGCCGGCAGCTGCTGCGGTCGTTTTCATCCGGATGTTCGTGGCCAACAAACCGCGCGGTTATTTCGGCTTCTGGCTTGAGGAACGTTTTCGCGGTTCCAAACTCAATCCGCCGCAGAAAGCAGGAGGTAACCATGCGTCTGCCTAATGCGTACATCGTACAGACAGCGAATCCGCAGGAGAGTTTTCTGGTCTACGGGGAACTCAACTCCAGGGGATTTGCAGCGAAAGGCTACCGGCTTGAGGTGCCGAATCTCGACAATGCGGGCAATGCGCTGAAGAACGATCTGTTCATGCGCCTATCGGGCTGGCTGGCTTCGCAGAGCCTCGATAAGCGCATCCAGATCCGCTATACGCGGGATGCGGACTACCGGGATATTCTGGAACGGTACAAAGAGGACACGGAACAGTATGCCGCCGATCTCTGGAGCCGGAAAATCCGCTCTGAGAATTATGATGATTTCATGCGGCGAATTGCGGAACGCAGACTGTACCGGGAGTATGTTTCCGTATATTTCAGCAGGGAGCTGCGTCAGTTTATCGGTTCGGATTTCATACCGGAACAGGAACAGGACAGGCGCCAGTTTGAACGGGAAGTGACTACCGCCTTTGAAGCAGACCGGACGGAACTGCAGCAATTTTTGAATCAGCCGGTAACTCCGTTGGATCACATCGGACTGTACAAGGAATACTACCGCGCGGTCAATAAATCGGCGTTCGATCTGGATATCGATTACGAGGCGGATTTTGAGGCGGATCTCGCCGGAATCTACCGTTGCGGCTATGCGAAAACTTCTTCCGAACCTGGTGCGGTGAGTTTTCACTCGGACGGCTATTTCCACAATATCTTCACACTCCATGACTTTCCGAAAAGCGACCTGACGCCGTTCGCCGGCAACCGCCTGCAGGGAAACGATATTCAGAATTTGACGATAGCAGTCAATATTGAACCGCTGGACACG
>ERZ1034984.984-NODE-984-length-29535-cov-9.806479_pt1 | contig 29535 bp, 28 predicted proteins | sample MGYA00520589_ERZ1034984 | MGnify/ENA primary metagenome ERZ1034984 (study PRJEB33766, sample SAMN09781790) | gut metagenome | biome: gut microbiome | host: Homo sapiens | place: Madagascar | study: EMG produced TPA metagenomics assembly of the PRJNA485056 data set... | reverse complement strand
TGCAGCATTGCCGTTTGCAAAAATGCAAGCTGCATGACCGCAGGGATCTCGCTTAGGGAAGCTCTGCATAACTGACTTTTTGGGATGTTATGAGTCTCGGTACTGGCGATACAGGCACAACTTAGACAGCACATCCATCTTCCATGCCCGCCTTTGGCGGGCATGGGCCATTTTGGCCCTGGCTTTACGTCATATTTCTGCCTGTTTTCAGCAAGCGCCCACGAGCCATCCACAAGTTGGCTAAAGCGAACAAGGTGTGTAGCTGCTGGGTGTTCTTTTTCAAGCCTCGATAGCGAACCTTGCGGTGACCGAATTGGCATTTGATCACCCTGAAGGCATGTTCAACCTTGGCCCTGATCTTGGATTTCACTTGCTCCAGTCGCTCTGTCAGGGCATCTATCGGATGGTTCAAATCCAGGGCTTTGCGTTTGCGGCGTTTCATGGCGACATGCCAGCGCAGTTGGCGCTCCTGTGTAGGCTGTGGCATATCTGGGCGTTTGTCAGCCCCTTGCATTCCTGAGTCACCATACGCATTGGCCTCTTGCCCATGCAGCAAGCTGTTGGCCTCAACGACATCGCTGACGTTAGCGGCAGTACCTCGCACCGTATGCACCAGCCCTGAGTCCGCATCCACACCAATGTGTGCCTTCATGCCGAAGTACCACTGGTTGCCTTTCTTGGTCTGATGCATTTCAGGATCACGTGATCCGCAGCGGTTCTTGGTAGAGCTGGGCGCTGCAATCAGCGTTGCATCCACGATAGTGCCAGCCCGCAGCAGTAAGTTTTTCTCTTCCAACAACTGCGTGACTGTCTTGAAGATTTCTTCAGCCAGCTTGTGCTTTTCCAGCAGATGCCTAAAGCGCAAGATCGTGCTCTCGTCAGGCGTGGGGCTGCTCCATGCCAAGCCAGCGAATTCTCTAAACAAGGCCATGTCATGCAACGCCTCTTCCATAGCGGCATCACTGAGTGTGAACCATTGCTGCATAAAGTGAATGCGCAGCAGCATCTCCACAGGAAATGGAGGTCGGCCTGTGCGCCCCCTCGGGGGCATAAGGAGCAATCAACGCCACCAAGTCCTTCCAGGGAACTACCTGCTGCATTTGCTCAAGAAACTCACGCTTGCGGGTTTTCTTGGTGGAGAGATTGAGGCCGAGATCGAATTGCTGCATAGGCTGGACTGCTGAGGCATCCAGCACGCATGTGCAAGCACATGCGTTGGGGGGGTATGCAGAGGTTCCTTTACTCAAATATAATTATTGCGAATCACTATCATTTAGTTTTGTAGAAATGGTTCGCTTACTTCTAATGACGGCACTAGGTGTGGCAAGTGTGCAAGCCTTCTCAGGGCCTGTCAGCTTGAAAGACATGAATGGGTATGACTTGCTACTCAATGCTCCCGCACAGCGCACCGTGACTGCACCAATGCCCGCAAGCTCGATTTATGCCACAGTCAATAAAGGGGTAAATGGACTGGTAGGGATGCACCCATCGACACACAACAACCTCAAGACGATGTTGTTACCCACCATTTTTCCGTCAATTACGCAAGTGCGTCATGACATCACCCGAGGCAGCAGCTTCACTCCGAATGTGGAATCGCTGCTGGAGCTCAACCCCGACCTAGTCTGGCAATGGGGTCATATGGGCGAGGACTTGCTAACACCCATCCGCGCTGCTGGCTTGAAGGTCGCGGCGTTGCGCTACAGCACCGAAGAGCAAACACAGGAGTGGATTTCACTGTTCTCCCTCAGTGTGGGTGACCCAGCTCGAGGTAAAAAAATCAATAACTGGCGTAACCATGTACGCACGCAGTTACAGCTGCAACTGGCGACGACTCCAGAAAGTCAGCGCCAAAAGGTAATGTACCTGTCACGCTATAAGACAGGCATGGCCGCAGCCGGACAAAGCGGTAATTTCAATTCCGACCTGAACATTGCGGGCGGGCGCAATGTGAATGACTCGAAAGCAGACTCCCCAACCATCAATGTCGAGCAGATATTGATATGGGATCCAGATGTAATTGTGCTCACCAACTTTGAGCACGATCTAACACCTGAGACGCTCTACAAAAATCCCATGCTGTCGCAACTCAGCGCCGTGCGCAACAAGCGGGTCTACAAAGTGCCTGCCGGTGGCTACTACTGGGACCCTCCTAGCCAAGACTCGCCGCTGTATTGGATCTGGTTAGCGAAACTGATGTATCCGCAAACGGTGCAATTTGACATGCGCCACGAAATTCGCAGCGCCTACCAGATGCTTTATGGCTTTGACATCAGCGACAGCCAAATCGATCAGGTACTGCATGTCGACACAAACCAGCACTCCCTCAACTACCTAAGCACTTTCGCAGCACGCAAACAAACCGTTGCACGCTAATCGCCATGACTTCTTCTTTCCACAAACGCCCATGGCCATGGGTGCTGCTGGCGCTCGCCCTGGTGACAAGCACATTGCTTGCCTTAGGCATTGGTCGCTACTGGGTTGCACCGCAACAGGTGCTAACCGAACTGCTACGCCTCATGTCATTCCAATCCGCGTTCAGCCAGCCTGATGCAGTGATGACGCTGCAAGAAAAGCTGGTGCTGCACATTCGCATGCCGCGGGTGTTAACTGCCCTGTGCATTGGCGCAAGTCTCGCGATGTCCGGCGCAGCGCTCCAAGGGGCTTTCCGCAATCCTTTGGTGGGACCACAAATCCTGGGAATTTCGTCCGGTGCAGCACTAGGTGGCTGTTTGGCTATCTTCTTTTTCAGCTCCATGTTCGCGATTTTGGGCACCTCGTTTCTAGGTGGCATCGTGGCTATCGCTGCTGTATATGCGCTGTCGCGCGTGGGTGGCAAAAACCAGGTGCTAGTGTTGGTGCTGGCCGGCGTTGTCACAGGGGCATTCTTTGGATCACTGCTGTCACTACTAACTTACTTTTCCGACCCTAATGAGACCCTGCCTGCCATCGTTTTCTGGCTCATGGGCAGCTTTGCCACAGCATCGTATGTGAAGCTGGCCACTGTGATCGGCCCCATTGCTGTGGGCATGGCAGTGCTGTATTTACTGCGCTTTCGCATCAACGTGCTATCCATGGGTGACGAACACGCAGCTTCGCTGGGTGTGGCGGTAGAAAAAGTACGCTGGGCGCTGTTGGCTTGCGTGGCACTGATCGTGTCGTCGGGCGTAGCCATCTCCGGCACTATTGGTTGGGTGGGTCTAGTAGTTCCGCACTTTGCCCGCATGCTGGTCGGTCCGGACCACCGCGTGCTGCTACCCGCCTCAGCGCTGATGGGTGCCATTTTCATGCTGTGGGTAGATACGCTAGCTCGCAGCATGACGGCAGCCGAGATTCCACTGGACGTGATCACCTCGCTCATTGGAGCCCCCATCTTTGCGTTGATGCTACGCAAGGCTCGTTCGAAAGGATGGTCGAATGCTTAAAGCCCATCACCTTTCCATCGGCTACGAAGACCGTACGCTAGCCACCGATGTCGACTTCTCAGTTGGCATCGGTGAAATCGTCTGCGTACTCGGACCCAACGGCCGCGGAAAAACCACGCTGATCCGCACCCTGCTGGGCCTGCTCCCTGCCCAAGGTGGCACTATTGCACGCCAGGGCAGCTACGCCTATGTGCCGCAGAATCAGCCGATACCCTTTGCATACGACGTGCTGGGAATGGTCACCATGGGCCGCGCCCGCCACCTGAAGTGGTACCAAAGTCCCTGCCGTGCCGACGTGGAAGTAGCTCGCGCCTGCCTGGACGAAGTTCAACTGAGCCACCTAGCCGAGCGCAGCTTCACGACACTCAGCGGTGGCCAGCAACAGCTGGTAGCACTAGCTCGCGCACTAGCCAGCGAATGTCCGTTGATCGTGCTCGATGAGCCTACTGCAGCACTTGACCTTCGCAACCAGGATGTGGTGCTGCAAGTGCTACACCGCTTACGCAGCCAACGCCAACTGGCTATTGTGTTCACAACACATCAGCCCCAACACGCACTGCACGTGGCCGACAAAACCATGTTGATGTATGCCGACGACTGCGCCTTTGGCACCACCACTGAAACCTGTACCAGCGACAACCTGAGCCGCCTGTATGGCCTGCCGATACATGTAAGCGCTTTCAAACACGAACACCGAGAGCACCTTGGTGCGACCCCTGTGTACTCAGCCCTCACTGACAGCACATCAGCCCTATGAAGCCTATTGCCCTCGTCATCCCCAACGAAGACCCGCGCAGCGACGTCTTTACTGACTACCCACACGGCGCATCACTCGGCATTCCAATGTATGCGCTGGCCCATACCGACCTCTCGACGTACTGCTGCATCGTTACCACCAACAATGCCGACCAGCGCGAGCTACTGCGCTGCAAGCCACAACTCCAAGCGTACCTGCACCAAGGCGGTAAGCTGGTATTCAATGGCCATGTGGTCTACCCGTTTCTGGATGAGGTACAGCCCTACCAGCCTACCCCTGAAAAAGGCCTTGCCGGTCTGCAGGTTCACAACCTGCATGCGCACCCCATCTTTGCTGGCGTTGCCGACATAGAGCTCACCTTCCGCAAAGGCGTAGCAGGTTTCTACGGTCGTGGCAGCAACCCACCTCCCAGTGGAGCTACCGTTTTGACAACGCTGGGCACCACCACTCAACAGCCACTGGACTGGATCTACACCTACCCGTCGGGCGGTCAGTTGCTGGTGCATGCAGGCAATGATTTTCTGTCGTTCAGCAACGTCCCATCAGCAGTACATATGTGCCGCGCTTTTTATGACTGGGCAGCAAGTAACCCGTCATCAGATGCACAAGAGGCCCCCAATGTCTGACCCCTCACTTGTTATCTCCCCTCGCGTGTGCTTTGTGGAAAACGGCACCTACTTTCACCACGCCACCTTGCACACGCCGGAGTTTGCACCCTACTTCAACATGACCCGCCATGTGCTTGATTTGAGCGCAAAGGACTTTGCCGATGCCAACACTTTGGTGTTCTGTTGCAACACCCGCTCCGATCTGATTGCACGCCACCGTGAAGCCATTGCCCTGTTCCTAGCTGAGGGTAAAACCGTGGTGGCTATGGGGAACACCGCTCCCCAGAACTGGCTGCCGCACATTGCCTGGACCGATTGCGCGGTGAACTTCTGGTGGTGGACAGAGCCAGGCGCCGACTCCGGTCTGCGCCTAGTCTGGCCCGAGCATTCGCTGTTTGAATACCTCACACTACCCGATGCAACTTGGCACCAACATGGCTTTTTTCAGGTACCTGTCGGTGCACGCTCACTAATCGACCTTGCCGGGAAAGGCTCCATCCTCTATGAGGACACGGCCTCCACCCCTGGCAAGCTGATCGTCACCTCACTCGACCCCTGCTACCACCACGGCAGCTATTTCATGCCCGCCACCACCCGCTTTCTGCGCGGATTTCTACCTTGGCTGCACCGCCAAAGCGCCGATCACGCAGCGCAGGTATAGCCAGCCGCACTGCCTTTTTCTTTTAGGATTTTTATGGCCTCCCTTTACTATTCAGCACTAGGGCTGGCCGCTGCATTGGCCTGCCATGCAGCCGCTGCCAGCGCCCCAGAACTCTCCTTGCCCAGCGTAACCGTGCACGGCGCTACCTTAGAAGCCAACTGGCAAAAACTGCGCAATACTGAATCACGCGTGCGCCCCATGGGAGCCGAGCAGGAAACCACCACGCTCGACACCAGCACCTCCCAGCACACATCGGTGGTGGATGCCGATGAGCTCAACCGCATTAATGCCATGAACACCCTAGACGTACTGGAGCGCATGCCCGGCGTTACCGCCAACCGCGCGGGCGGGCTGGATGGCACCATCGTCGTGCGCGGTCAGGACAGTAGCGGTTTCCGCGTACCCATGTTCATTGATGGTGACCGCTTCCGTGGCCGCCCCAGCTTCCAGTTCATGATGATCAGTCCCTCCGAGCTGGAACAAGTGGAGCTGATCCGCGGCCCTGCCTCGGTGCGTTACGGCAGCGACGGCCTCTCGGGTCTGGTGAACTTCGTCACCAAAAAGCCCAAGGGCACGATGGGCGACACATTCACTTTCCAAGGCGGCGAAGCAGACCTCACTTACCGCAGCAATGGTGATGGCCTGCAGTCCAATCTAAGCCTAGAAGCCGCAGGCAACCACTTTGACCTGCGCGTCTATGCCTCGGGCCGCAGCTCGGGCAAATATGACACCCCGGCCGGCCAAGTGCTCAACAGCGACTACAAGGCTGCCAGCAGTGGCATTGCACTAGGCTACATGCCCAATGCCAATGAGCGCTATGAGTTGAGCTATCGCTATGGAGAGATCCGCGACGGCGGCTCCAGCGCCACCACCACCGTCAACAACTGGGGCCGCCGCTCCCCTCTGAGCATCCACCAATTGCGATTAGGCTATGAAGGCATGTTCAGCGACGGCCCTTATAAGCGCGTTACCGCTAGCCTGTACGGCAACGCGTTTGACTCCATGCTAGACACCAATACCGTAACAGCCAGCACCTTCAAGAAAACTACCAGCAATGTGCGTGGACCCAACATCATCGGTGGCAGCATGGCGTTTGAGTTACCCACCACGGCATCCAACGTGGACACCAGCTTTGGATTTGAGTTTGCACACGACCACTGGTTAGGCACAAAATCCCGCACCCAAACCACCAACCTAGCGACCGGGAGCATCACTGACACCGGCTTTGCACGCAATGGGCGCGAGATGACCCAATCCAACATCGGCTCCTTTGTGCTGAGCGAATGGAAGGTAACGCCCCAATGGAAACTCACAGGCGGTGCACGCTATGACTATTACAACACTGACACCGAAGTTGGCTACCTCGCTAGCGAGGACCTGCGTCCGCTGTATGAAGCAGCGCGTAATAGCAAAACGAAAGCTCTGACCGGAAGCATCGGCACCTCGTACTTCGCAACCGATAAGGTTGAACTGACTGGCAGCTACGGCACTGGCTTTCACATGCCATGGCACTCACAGATGTTCAATTCGGGCTGGAATGGTAGCAGCTACACCATCCCCAACCCCAAGCTCAAGCCCGAGTACTCGACAACAGCAGAGCTAGGCATGCGCTTGCACCTGAACACAGCCTATGTGGACATTTCTGCATACCGCTCCATGTACCGCAACTACATGGAAACTGTCCAAAGTACCTATCTAAGCATGCCCGCTTCGCAAACTCAGAACGTAGGCAAAGCTCGCACCGAAGGACTAGAAGTCTCCGGTAAATGGCAACTCAACGACTACCTGAATCTACACGGCAACGTAGCCTATGTCAGGGGCACGAATCGACTGACTGGCCAACCGCTAGCAGGTCTCGCTCCTTGGGTAGGCAGTCTAGGAGCTCAGTACGTGGGCGCTGGCAATGTCTGGTCAGTCAACGGCGAAGTTCAGTTCTCCAAGGGGCAGTCTCGATATGCCAAGACCGAGTATCCAACGGCCGGCTACGGCGTAGTCAACCTCTTCACGCTGGTTCAACTCGACAAGCTAGGCATCGGAAGCAAAAACACCCAGCTAGCCCTTGGCGTGACCAATCTGTTTAACAAGCAATACCGATCGGCAAGCACCTCATCAAATGTGAACTACCCCGAATCCATGCTCAACCCGCTGATAGCTCCAGGCCGCAGTGTCAACGTAACCCTGCGTACTAAGTTCTAAGCCCTACACATCCTACGGAGTTACCTAATGCACCCCACCATTCAAGTTATCGACAACAACCAAGTGCTGACCATCTCGATGGAAGACATCCTCAAATACCACGGCGGTCTGCTACCCGGCGGCTGTGCGCAGGCCTTCCAAGCAATGCGTGCAGGTTTTGCCAAGCTGTCGAACGAGCCGCTGCAGCGCCGCGAAATATTTGTACAAACCGCATTCGCAGGCCCCGGAGGACGTGACACCGTCGAATACGTCACCCGTGCCTATACCAACGAGCGAGCCACCTACCACCGAGCATTAGGCACGCCTGATTTGTTCGTTGAACTGCCCGGCTCCTACGTGTGGCTGTTCACGTACCGAGGTCAAACCGTGCGAGTGCAAATCACCGAAGGCTGGGTCAAACCAGAGTTTGTGGAACTGGGCCAAAAACGCAATCGCACGCCCGAGGAGAATCAGCGGATCGTATATCTACGCCAAGAAATGGCCGACCGCCTGATGGCGGCTACACCCGAAACCGTCTACCACGCCGAGCTTATCTAACTCCCTGTCACAACGACTCACTGGCTTGGGCACAGAGGTGGTCCCGCTCGTTTGAACAACTCAGCCCTGTTGCTAAGCGAGATCATCGTGGTTATGCAGCCTGCAGTTGTGCAAACGGCAAGGCTGCCAAGTACGCCTCATCAGGGGTGGCTTGGCTATGTGCCTGATGAGGTCGACCTGCATTGTAGAACTGCAAGTATTGCGCAATCCCACTGCGTGCGGCACGCACGCTGTCATAGGCTTTGAGATAGATCTCCTCGTGCTTGATGGAGCGCCACAGGCGCTCTACAAAGACGTTGTCCCGCCAAGCCCCCTTGCCATCCATGGAGATACGGATGCCATGGCGCTTGAGCAGCCCAGTGAAGGCATCGCTCGTAAATTGGCTGCCCTGGTCGGTGTTGAAGATGGCAGGCGTCCCCCAGCGGGTGATGGCCTCTTGCACGGCGTCTACACAGAACTGCACGTCCATCGTGTTGGACAGCCTCCACGCCAGCACCTTGCGGCTGTACCAATCGACCACGGCACACAGGTACAACCAGCCCTTGTGCATGCGCACATAGGTGATGTCCATTGCCCAGACCTGGTTGGAATAGACCACAGGCTTGTTCCTGAGCAAGTACGGATAGACCTCGTGCTGTGGGTAGCGAGCACTGGTGCTCGGCTGGCAGTACAGCGCACGCACCCCCATGCGCTGCATCAGCGTGCGAACATGCCGACGGCCTACGCATTGGCCTTGGCGCTTGAGCAAGCATGCGCAGCATGCGAGAGCCCGCAAACGGGTGGGTGGCATGCAGGGCATCGATGCGATGCATCAACTGCACCTGCGCCTTGCAGGGCGGCTTGCGCTGATAGTACAGAGAGCCTCGGCTGATACCCACGAGCTGGGCCTGCCGGCTCAGTGACAGGCCATGGCTGCGGTTAATCATCGACCTACGCTGAGCAATTCCGCTTTGCTCAGCGCAGCTTGCAAAAAATCCTTCTCCAAAGTGAGCTGGCCAATCTTGGCATGCAGCTCCTTAAGGTCGACCGTTGGCGTTGTGGGTGCAGACGGAGCACCGAACACATCAGTAGCACGCTCCAGCAACAGCCGTTTCCAATCGGCAATCTGGCTGAGGTGCACCTCATATTGCTGAGCCAGCTCAGCCACGGTGCGCTCTCCGCGCACCGCCTCCAATGCAATCTTGGCTTTGAAGGCGGCACTGTGTTTACGACGTGATTTGATAGTCATAGATCTCTCCAGGTTCGGCCTGTTGCCAGACCATTTTTACGGATAGAGATCTCGCTTAGCTACTTGTGCAAAAAACCGGGGCCACTTCTCCGTGGGCAATCTGGACCAGATGACCCAGCAGAACGCCGCACTGGTGGAAGAGTCCAGCGCTGCAGTCAACGCCATGCACGACCAGGCGCAGCGCCTGAAGCAGGCCCTGGCCGCATTCGACCTGGGTGGTGGCATGCAGCCCACCAAGCCAGCGGTGCCCACTGCGTCACGTACGGAACCTGTGCTGCGCCAGTCTGTGGCCCCCAGCACGCCAGCCAAGTCTGCGGCGGTGCTGTCTCCGGCCAAGGTGCACGCTCTGTGGTGAAAGCGCCTGCTGCATCCCCGCAGCGCCCCGCTGGGGACGATGAGTGGGAAACTTTCTAAGCCTGCTCCCGCACAGTGACTGAGCCCCGCCACGGCGGGGCTTTTTCATGTGCCCATGATGGCGATATGGGGCTACTGCAATCGTGTGGAGCGGGGCAGTCATGGTTCGCCGCACAATATGTGCTGATCGTTTTTCTCCGCTTATGTCCGTTCTTTCGCATCCCCAACAGCACCCCCTGCGTGCGCTGCTGCACAACGAAGTCCATGCCCGGCCTGCCGAAGCCATTGAAGGCCCGGCCGCCATTGCCCATGTGGTGATGCTGGCAGACCCGGCGCAGCGTGAGGCCAGTCGTGCGCATCTGGCAGCTTTGCTGCACGACCACCACTGCACGGGGCCGGATGCAGACTGCACGCACCTGCGTGTAGATCTGGGCACTTTTCGCCTGCGTTGGGAGCTGCATACCGAGTTTGTCAGCTGGACCTTCATGGTGCCACTGCCTGCCGATGCACCGCTGGATACGCGTGCACCGCTCACAGCCATGGAAGAGGTGCCGCAGCAGTGGCTCCGCAACCTGCCTGGCGAGTGCCTGAGCAGCATTCACCTGTGGATCGTCAAGGATGCGCAGTGCGAAGGCCAGGGCATGCGGCATGTGGTGCAGCAAATGCTCAATGCAGACACGCTGGCGGGCGCGGCCGTGCATGCGGGGCATACCGAGGTCTGCACCGACTTTGCCATCCATGCCGATGGCTATTCGCGCATGCTGGTCAAGCCTTCAGACAGCATCAGCGCACGCCGTATGGGCCGTCTGGTGCAGCGCCTGCTGGAGATTGAAACCTACCGCATGGCTGCCTTGCTGGGCCTGCCTGCTGCGCGCAAGGCCGCCAGTGTGCTGGGCGCTGCAGAAAAAGAACTGGCTGAGCTGGCCAATGCCATCCGCGAGGCGGATCGCGATGCCGAGCCTGCGCTGCTGGACCACCTTACGCGGCTGGCGGGGCAGGTGGAGAGCGAATATGCCGCCACCCATTCGCGCTTTTCTGCCAGCAAGGCCTACTTTGAGCTGGTGGACAAGCGCATTCAGGACTTGCGCGAAGAGCGCCTGTCTGGCCTGCTGACGATTCAGGAGTTCATGGAGCGGCGCCTCTCGCCTGCACGCAGCACCTGCGAGTGGGCCGTGCACCGCCAGAATGCCCTGTCACAGCGTGTCTCGCGGGTGAGCAACCTGCTGCGCACGCGCGTGGAAATCGAGCAGCAGCAAAGCAACCAGGAAATTCTGGCCACCATGAACGACCGCCAGGGCACGCAGCTGAAGCTGCAGTCCACGGTGGAAGGCCTGTCTGTAGCGGCCATCACCTACTACATCACGGGGCTGATTACCTATCTGAGCAAGGGCGCGCAGAAGCTGGGCTGGCCGCTCTCTCCTGAGATCACGGCGGCTGTAGCCATTCCCGTGGTGGCTTTCAGTGTCTGGTGGTCGCTGCGCCGCCTGCATCACAAGCTGTTTGGCGGCAAGCACTGAGTGCTGCTTGAAAACAATAGCGCCCTGCGCTTGATTTATCTAGGTTTGCAATATAAAAGTGTCTGAAATCCAGAATCCACCAGCGCAAAAAGCTCCTAAAGGGGTAGCGCTAGGCCTGACGCTGGCGGTGCTGGGGGCGATTGCCTTCAGTGGCAAGGCCATCATCGTCAAGCTGGCCTATCGCTATGGGGTGGATGCGGTCACGCTGCTCATGTACCGCATGCTGTTTGCGCTGCCCATCTTTTTGCTTATGGCGTGGTGGGCCGGGCGCGGGCAGGCTGCACTCACACGCAAGGACTGGCTGGGTGTGCTGGGGCTGGGCTTTAGTGGCTACTACCTGGCCAGCTATCTGGACTTTGCCGGGTTGGCCTACATCACAGCGGCGCTGGAGCGGCTGATTCTCTACCTCAACCCCACCCTGGTCGTGCTCTTTGGCTGGGTGGTCTACAAGCGCGGCATTACCTGGATGCAGTTTGTCGGCATGCTGCTGAGCTATTGCGGCGTGCTGCTGGTCTTTGGGCATGAGGTGGGCGCGCAGGGCAGTGATGCCATCTGGGGCACGCTGCTGGTGTTTGCCAGTGCCGTGAGCTATGCCATCTACATGGTCTACAGCGGCGAGATGGTCAAGCGCCTGGGCTCGCTGCGGCTGGTGGGTCTGGCCTCCAGCGTGGCCTGCTTTTTCTGCATTGCACAGTTTTTGCTGACCCATCCCATCTCGGCCATGGCAGTGGCTCCCGAGGTGCTGTGGCTGTCCGTGCTCAATTCCACGGCCTGCACGGTAGCGCCGGTGCTCATGGTCATGATGGCGATTGAGCGCATCGGCCCCGGCATGACGGCGCAGACCGGCATGATTGGCCCGCTGTCCACCATCTTGATGGGCGTGTGGCTGCTCGATGAGCAGCTGAATGTCTGGATGTTTGCAGGCACCAGCCTGGTCATGGTGGGCATTTTTGTGTTTACGCGCTGGGCCAAAAAGCCAGGCGCTGTCAGGTAGACGCTAGCAAGTACAAAGAGGAGATAAGCAATGGATCTGGGAATTGCAGGCAAATGGGCGCTGGTCTGCGGCGCGAGCAAGGGCCTGGGCTTTGGCTGTGCCAAGGCGCTGGTGCAGGAAGGTGTGAATGTGGTGATCAACGCCCGTGGTGCAGAAGCCCTGCAGGCTGCGGCCGAGCAGCTGCAGGCGTTGAACACCAGCGTACAGGTGCTGACTGTGGCCTGCGACATCACGCAGCCAGAAGGCCGCGCCGCCGTGTTCAGCGTACCCGGTGGCCCCGGCAAGGACTTTGACATTGTGGTGACCAATGCGGGCGGCCCGCCACCCGGCGACTTCCGTGACTGGGAGCGTGCCGACTGGATCAAGGCCGTGGATGCCAACATGCTCACGCCGATTGAGCTGATCAAGGCCACCGTGGATGGCATGGCCGCGCGTGGCTTTGGCCGCATCGTCAACATCACCTCCAGCGCGGTGAAGGCGCCTATCGACATACTTGGACTGTCCAATGGCGCGCGTACAGGGTTGACAGGCTTTGTGGCCGGTCTGGCGCGCTCTGGCATTGCCGCCAAGGGCGTGACCATCAACAACCTGCTGCCTGGCAAGTTCGATACCGACCGTCTGGCCACCACCTTCAAGGCGGCTGCCGCCAAGAGTGGCAAGGAGCTGGAGGACATCCGCAAGGCACAGTCTGCGCAGATTCCTGCCAGGCGCTTTGGCACGCCCGATGAGTTCGGTGCCATCTGCGCCTTCCTGTGCAGCCAGCAGGCAGGCTATATGACGGGGCAGAACATCCTGCCTGACGGTGGCTTGTATATTGGCACTTTCTGAAGCGCTGCATCGCACGTTTGGCATCAAGCCAGCAATGAACAAAGCCCGCATGTGCGGGCTTTGTTTTTTGGCGCTGTTCTATTTGGCAGTGAGGTCAGTGTCTGGCGAGGGGGAGATGCCCTGCGCAGCGGGGTGTGCAGCCTGTAAGGTTTGCACCGTGGCTTGCAGCGCCTGCACTTGTGCCAGCAAGTTGCTGACCTGTTGCTCAAGACGCAGCACTTTTTGCTGCGTGGCGGAGGGAGCCTTCATACGGCCTGCTTTCTCAGGGTGAGTGTGAGGCCCACTGTACCCGCATGCTGCGATCAGCGCCGGGACGAGACCACAATCCCGCCCACAATCAGCGCAAAGGCCAGCGCATGGTAGAGCTGTGGCACCTCACCCAGCACCGGAATGGAAAGCAGGGCGGTGAACAGCGGAATCAGATTCGCAAAAAATCCCGCTGTCGCAGGCCCTGCGCGGCGCACCCCTTCGCCCCAGAAACGGTAGGCCAGAATGGCCGGGCCAATCACAATGAACAGCATGGCAGCAGCCAGTTGCCAGCTGGGCACGAACACCAGATCGCCCACGGCTGCCTCTCCGCCGGTAATCAGGGCTGACCAGGCAATGCCAAACAGCATCTGGGCCATCAGAAAGCCCACCCAGTTGCTGCGAATGCTTTCCTGCCCCTGCATGGTCTGGCCGCTGCGCGCCAGCAGCCAGCTGTAGAACGACCAGACGATGGTGGCCAGCAGGATGAACCAGTCCCCCGGCACCAGATGCAGCCCCAGCAACTGGTTCACATCTCCGCGGCTGAGCACCACGGCCACGCCCAGCACGGACAGCAGGGCCCCCACGGCCTGACGGCCACTGATGGCCGTGCCAAACCAGATGCGGCCAATGAGCAGCATCCATATGGGCATGCTGGAGCCCACCAGCGTCACGTTGATGGCCGAGGAGGTCTTGAGTGCCAGATACAGCAGGGCGTTGTAGCAGCCAATGCCCAGCACGCCGAGGACGGCGTACTGCTTCCAGCACTTCCACATGGTACTGTTTTTGCGTAGTACATAGCCACCCCAGGGCAGCAGGATGACAAAGGCAATGCACCAGCGCAGCAGATTGAGGGTGAAGGGGGAAATCAGATCGTGTACCAGGCGGCCCACAATGGCATTGCCAGCCCACATCAGCGGAGCCAAAGTCAACATGGCAGCCGTGCCAATAGTCAAAGGGGAACTCATGGCCGGCAATGGTAGCGGAGACAAATCGCAGACAGCTGTCCAAACGTGGCACGATGATGCAGGTGACAGCGTTTCATCAGAATAAGGAGGCAAAAAATATGTCAGCGATACCCAGCAAGGCGGTACAGATACAGCGCAACGGCGGCCCCGAGGTCATGGACCTCGTGGTGCGAGATGCAGGGCAGCCCGGTCCGGGAGAAATCTTGTTGCGCCACCACGCAGTGGGGCTGAATTTTATTGATGTCTACCAGCGCTCCGGCCTGTACAGCTTGCCCCTGCCTTTGCAGCTGGGCATGGAGGCTGCGGGCGTGGTGGAGGCCGTAGGTGACGGCGTTACCCATCTTCAAACAGGAGATCGGGTGGCGTATGCATGCAACCCTCCGGGCAGTTATTGCGAACGCCGCGTCATGCCGGCCACCCATGTCTGCAGGCTGCCTGACAACATCAGTTTTGACACGGCGGCTGCCATGATGCTCAAGGGCATGACGGTGCAATACCTGCTCAAGCAATGCCAGCCCATGCAGGGCCTGCAGGCTGGGGACTATGTGCTGTTCCATGCTGCCGCCGGTGGTGTGGGGCTCATTGCCTGCCAGTGGGCCAGGGCCCTGGGGCTGCAGCTGATCGCCACGGCAGGCAGTGATGAAAAATGCCAGCTGGCGCTTGCCAATGGGGCATCACACGCTATCAATTACAGAACAGAAGACTTTGCCGCACGGGTGCAGGAGATCACGCAGGGGCAGGGCGTGAAAGTGGTCTACGACAGCGTAGGCAAGGACACCTGGGAGGGCTCCATCGCCTGCCTGCGCCGCTTTGGGCTGATGGTCTCGTTTGGCAATGCCTCGGGGCCCGTGCCGCCGGTGTCTCTGGCAGCACTGGCTGCCAAGGGCCTGTATGTGACGCGTCCCAGCCTGTTTGTCTACGCCCATGATCGTGCGACGACACAGGCCATGGCAGATGACCTGTTTGCCGTGGTGAGCAGCGGTCAGGTCAGGATTCATATTGACCAGCGCTTTGCGCTGGACGAGGTGCGTGCGGCCCACGAGGCATTGGAGGCACGGCGCACGACAGGGTCGACCATTTTGATGGTGTGAAGGAGCGAGGAAAGAGCATGGATTGGCTGGAAAAACTCCGAGATGCGGCACAGCGCCCGCCTGATCAACCGCGCATGCCCCTGCTTTGGAACGGGCAGGTCATAGGCACGGTCGCAGAGGGTTTCCTGGAACGGGTGGGGGTCGATTTCCTGCGAGGGCAGCGCATTACGCTGACACAGAAAAAAACACCAGGGCTGGGCAATGCCTGGAGCCTGACAGCCCCTGATGCCAGCTTTGGTCTGAATGCGCTGGCACAGCTGCTGCGTGAGCAGGGGCGCAGCGGTCCCTGGCGGGATGAGCAGATTGCCGTCTGCACCCCGCAGGGCCAGCGCGTGGCGACGGTAGAGCGTGGAGTGGTGCGCGTGCTGGGTGTGGCAACGCATGCCGTACATCTCATTGGTCTGGCGCAGGATGGCCGCATGTGGGTGCAGCAGCGCAGCAGCACCAAGGCCAACCACCCCGACAAGTGGGACACCTTGATGGGTGGCATGGTCTCGGCCAGCGACAGCCTGCAGCAGGCGCTGGCACGTGAAACCCAGGAAGAGGCTGGGCTGGATGTCACCCAGCTGCTCCACCTGCGCCATGGTGGCCATGTGATGTTTGCCTGCCCCAGCGATGAGGTGCCGGGTGGCGCTGCCTATATGCGCGAGCGCATCGACTGGTTTGTGGGCACGGTGCCGCAGGAGGTGACGCCCAGCAACCAGGATGGCGAAGTGCAGCAATTTGCCTGCATTGACCATGAAACCTTGCTGGCCTGGCTGAAAGCCGGGCGTTTTACACCGGAGGCAACATTGGTGCTGGGCGATTATCTGGAGCTTTAATCCAGTCTCATTTTTTTAGCATGTAAAAAGCCGGCAAGAAGACATGCCGGCTTTTTTTATTTTCATGAATATTTTTTCTTATTAAAAAGAATCTATGAAATGATCGAGGCTCTTCATGTCCAGTGTCGGTTCGTGCGTTTTGCTTGCGTAGTCTTTTTTCCTTCTTGGCGTCTGCGGCGTTCCTCTGGAAGGAATGTTTGGTACAAAGTCCAAGCCGTAGTAAAAAATCTTTGCTATGTGCAAACTTGATGTTGAAAGAGAGAGGTAATAGATGGCGCAAAACCTGAATGACGATATTTATGCATCGCGAGAGCTGCTCTCGTCGTTGCCCAAAAAGCGTTTTCCAGAAAACGAGCTCAATGGCCGCAATGTGTTCAGCGCCGTACGTGACGAGCTGATGCTGGACGGCAATTCGCGCCAGAACCTGGCCACCTTCTGCCAGACCTGGGTGGATGACTATGCGCGCGCCATCATGGACTTGTCGATCGACAAGAACATGATCGACAAGGACGAATACCCCCAGACCGCGGAAATTGAAAGCCGCTGCGTGCACATGCTGGCGGACCTGTGGAATTCCCCTTCGCCCGAGACCACGCTGGGCTGCTCCACCGTCGGTTCTTCGGAAGCGGCCATGCTGGGTGGTCTGGCCCTGAAGTGGCAGTGGCGCAAGAAGCGCGCAGCGCAGGGCAAGTCCACCGACCGCCCCAACATGGTCTGCGGCCCCGTGCAGATCTGCTGGCACAAGTTTGCGCGCTACTTTGATGTGGAAATCCGCGAAGTGCCGCTGGAAGGCGATCGCATGATCATGAATCCGGACGAAGTGCTCAAGCGCGTGGACGAAAACACTATTGGCGTGGTGCCCACCATGGGCGTGACCTTTACCTGCCAGTACGAGCCCGTCAAAGCGATTCACGATGCGCTGGACAAGCTGCAGCAGGAAACCGGTCTGGATATTCCCATGCACGTGGACGGCGCCAGTGGCGGCTTCCTGGCGCCCTTCTGTGCTCCTGAAATTGAATGGGACTTCCGCCTGCCCCGCGTGAAGTCCATCAACTCCTCCGGCCACAAGTTTGGTCTGGCACCACTGGGTGTGGGCTGGGTGATCTGGCGTGAAGCCAAGGATCTGCCCGAAGAGCTGATCTTCAACGTCAACTACCTGGGCGGCAATATGCCCACCTTTGCGCTGAATTTCTCGCGCCCCGGTGGCCAGGTGATTGCGCAGTACTACAACTTCCTGCGTCTGGGCCGCGAAGGCTACGCCAAGGTGCACGGTGCCTGCTATGAGACCGCCATGTACCTGGCCAAGGAAATTGAAAAGCTGGGCGACTTCAAGATCATCTTTGATGGCAACCCCAAGCACGGCATTCCTGCGCTGGCCTGGACGCTCAAGAACCCCGATGCCATCAACGGCTACACCCTGTATGACTTCGCGGACCGCCTGCGCAGCCGTGGCTGGCAGGTGCCGGCCTACTCCATGCCTGCCAACCGTGAAGACCTGGTGGTGCAGCGCATTCTGGTGCGCCACGGCGTGAGCCGCGATCTGGGCTCCTTGCTGATTGAAGACATGAAGCGTGCGCTGGAGTACTTCAAGGCGCACCCTGTCTCCAACCCGTTGACGGAAAAGGAAGCAGGTGGATTTAGCCATCGTTAAACGCTAGTCCTGGCATGCCTGTGGAGATTGCTTCCCGGCATGCCATTTTTTTATCCAGCGGAGGACTTATGGCCACAGCGCAAGCATCAAACGCAAAAAATCAGCTCAGTCTGATCGGTTTTTTTGCCATCACCGCATCCATGGTGATGGCGGTCTATGAATACCCCACCTTTGCCACCTCGGGCTTTAGCCTGGTGTTCTTCTTACTGCTGGGCGGGCTGCTGTGGTTTGTGCCACTGGGCCTGTGCTCTGCAGAAATGGCGACGGTAGAAGGCTGGGAAGAAGGCGGCGTTTTCTCCTGGGTCTCCAACACGCTCGGCGAGCGCTGGGGCTTTGCTGCCATCACCTTTGGCTATCTGCAGATTGCCATTGGCTTTATCCCCATGCTGTATTTCGTGCTGGGGTGCCTGTCATACATTTTGAAGTGGCCTGAACTCAATACCAGCCCCGTGCTCAAGACCATTGGCGGGCTGGTGATTCTGTGGCTGCTGGCCTTCACCCAGTTCGGAGGGACCAAGTACACCGCCAAGATTGCCAAACTGGGCTTTTTCGCAGGTATTTTGCTGCCTGCCGCCATTCTGGTGCTGCTGGCTATCAGCTACCTGTCCAGCGGTGCAACACTGCAGATCAAGATGGACGCTGCCAGCTTCTTCCCGGACTTCACCAAGCTGGGCACGATGGTGGTGTTTGTAGCCTTTATCCTGAGCTACATGGGCGCGGAAGCTTCGGCCACCCACGTCAACGAGATGAAAAACCCCGGGCGTGATTATCCGCTGGCCATCATCTTGCTGATGGCGGCAGCCATTGTGCTCAGCTCTATCGGCGGTCTGTCTGTGGCTGCGGTCATTCCGCATGCCGAGATCAATCTGTCCGCTGGCGTGATGCAAGCCTTTGAAGTGCTGATTGGCCAGTTTGGCCCCGGCGTGGAGTGGACCATCCGCATCATTGCTACCTTGCTGATGCTGGGAGTGCTGGCTGAGGTTGCTGCCTGGATCGTAGGCCCCTCGCGCGGCATGCTGGTGACGGCGCAGCGTGGTCTGTTGCCCAAGGCGCTGAGCCGCGTGAACAAGAACGGTGTGCCCGTGGCACTGGTGATCAGCCAGCTGGTGATTACCACCGTAGCGCTGATTGTCTTCACCAACACAGGGGGCGGCAACAACATCTCCTTCCTGATTGCGATGTCGCTGACCGTGGTGATCTATCTGTGCAGCTACTTCATGCTCTTCCTGGGCTATATGCACCTGGTGTGCAAGCAACCTGAGAAAAAGCGCGCCTTCAACGTGCCTGGAGGCAAGACCTTCAAGGTGCTGATTGCCGGTGTGGGCTTCCTGGTTTCGCTGTTTGCCTTTGTGATCTCTTTTGTGCCCCCCAGCTCTTTGCCGGGTGCACATGGCATGGACGTATACGTCAGCAGCCTGGTGGTGAGCTTTTTGATTGTTGCCGCCATTCCTTTCATTCTGTATGCCGTGCATGACAAGCAGGGCCAGAAGCTGAATGCGGATCTGGAGCACATCAAGCCACACACCATCCATAGCGACCACTTCTTTATCCACCCTCGCGCACGCAGCACACACCATGTGATCGTGGATGGCGTGAACACCACGCACTCATAAGAGCAGATCTGAGCTGCCAGCAAAAACGCCCACTTTTCAGTGGGCGTTTTTTTGTTCAGTGGCTGGTTCAGCCCTTTTGCTCACGCAGACGGCTGGGAGCCAGTGCGCCAGCCTGCTCGAGGATGGGGTAGGCCACAGAGCACAGCAGGGAGTTGATGCGCTTGAGGTCGCTGATCATGTCAATGTGCAGCGAGCTGGTTTCAATGCTTTGCACCGTGTTGTCATACAGGCGGCCCAGGTGGGTGGCAGAGTAGGCCAGTTCCAGATCACGAAAGCGTACTTTTTCTTCCAGCAGCTTCTGTGCATCGCGCACATTGCCGGTCAGGAACACGCTCATGGCCAGACGCAGATTGGAGACCAGATGCTCGTGCAGGCGGTTGATTTCCTCCAGGCCCGCCTGTGAGAACTGGCGGCCCTTCTTGATCTTCTTGTCTTCCAGGTCCTGCAGCACGCGCTCGATCAGGTCACCCACCTGCTCCATATTGATGGTGAAGCTGATGACTTCCGTCCAGCGGCGGCCTTCATGCTCGTCCAGCTCCTCACGGGAAATCTTGGTCATGTAGTACTTGATGGCGGAGTACAGATCGTCCACTTCGTCATCCAGCTTGCGCAGATGCTCCGACAGCTTCTGGTCGTCGCTCATCCACACTTTCTGCAGGCCCAGCAGCATGGCTTCTACCACATCGGCCTGGTGCAAGGCTTCGCGCGCGGCGCAGGAAATAGCCAGCGAAGGTGTGCTCAGGGCCGACACATCCAGATGGCGTGGGCGAGAGGTGGACAGCGACGCTTCTTCCTCCTGCTGTGGCAGGATTTTCTGCACCATCCATGCCACCTTGTCAGTAAAGGCAATGCACACCACGGCCACAACGGCGTTAAAGGCCAGGTGGAACATGACGACCTGGCTGGCCAGATCTGGCAACAGCTGGGAGGCATAACTTGCCCACAGGCCAGTGAGCGGCACCATCAGCAGCACGCCAATGATCTTGAAAATCAGATTACCCAGGGGCACCTGGCGGGTCTGTACATTGGCCTTGAGGGTGGTGATCACGGCCAGCAAGCCGCTGCCCAGGTTGGCACCAATGACCAGGCCCAGTGCCACATCCACGGGAATGCCGCCAGACGCTGCCAGGGTTGAGACCAGCAGCACGGTGGCCAGGCTGGAGTAGCAGATGATGGCCAGAATAGCGCCGGTGAGCACTTCCATGGTGATGTCGCTGGTCAGTGCTTCCAGCAGGGTCACCATGACGGGGCTTTGCGTGAGCACCGTGGTGGCCTCATTGATCAGCCGCAGGGCCAGCAGCATCAGCCCCAGACCAATCAGCACCCGGCCCACGCGGCCTGCAGTCGTGTCCTGGCGTGAAATAAACAGCACCACGCCGGTGAAGATACACAGTGGCGACAGCCAGGACAGGTCCAGCGAAAACACCACAGCCATCACGCTGGTGCCCACGTCCGCACCCAGCATCACGGCCAGCGCTGCGGTGAGCGACACCATGCCCTGCCCCACAAAGGAGGAGACGATGAGCGCCGTGGCCGTGCTGGACTGCACAATGGTGGTGACACCAATCCCCGAGAGTACCGCGCGCAGGCGGTTGCTGACCCCGCGCGAGAGAAATTCACGCAGGTTGGCACCAAAAACACGCAGCACTCCGGTGCGTACCAGCTGTGTGCCCCAGACCAGCAGGGCAATGGCGGCTAAGAGATTGAGTAAATGCTTCATGGATCAGACGATGACGCCAAGGAATATACCCTTGAGGCTGCCAATCGCGCTCTCAGGGCCGGCCCATCACGCACAAGTAGGTGCGGAATAAAGAAAACAATCGAACCAAAACGAAAATATCAGATTCTATTTAAACGAAAATTTTCGGGGCGACTTTTGGGAGCACATGCACGGAGCATGCCCAAGAAAAGCCCACCGCGAGGGTGGGCTGGCTGTAGCTGGGTCTGGGGGCTGTTTAGGCAGCAGTGTTTGTCCGCTTGGCACGTCTTGCGCGCAGGATTTCGTCCAGGATCAGGCAGGCGGCGCCCACGCAGATGGCAATGTCGGCCACGTTGAAGGCCGGGTAGTGCCAGCCGCCGAGGTGAAAGTCCAGAAAGTCCACCACATAGCCGTGCTGCAGGCGGTCAATCACATTGCCCAAGGCACCGCCGAGGATGGAGGCAATGGAAAAGCAGAAGAACTTCTGCTGGGGGTGTTTGCGCAGCTGCCAGATGATGAGCACGGTGGCAATCACGCCAATGCCGACAAACAGCCAGCGCTGCCAGCCGTCATGGCTGGCCAGAAAGGAAAATGCTGCCCCTGTGTTGTGGGCACGAACCAGGTTGAAGAAGCTGGTGATGGGGGCCCAGTCACCATATTCAAAGATGTTCAGAATCCACTGCTTGGTGATCTGGTCCACAAAGATCAGCAGCGCGGCCCAGATCAGCCAGGGCCAGTAGGCCGGTTTGCGTGCTTGCAGGTCGGTGGTGGGCGCTGGGGTGCTGCTCATGGCCAATCTTTACAGTGAAAGCGGTTTGCAAATAAAACAATAGCTGCTTGCGCTTGTAAATACTTGGTTTCAGATAGTTTTCATATTGAAACCAAGAAAATACAGGCGCTAACAGCTCATCTTTTTAAGGCTCAGGCCTTGGTGCGGACTTCACCTTCGCCGTGCAGGTTGCTGTCGCAACGGCCGCACAGGGTGGGGTGCTCGGGGTTGACGCCCACGTCTTCGCGGTAGTGCCAGCAGCGCTCGCACTTGGCGTGTTCGCTGACCTTCACCGTGGTCTGCAGTGCGTCACCAGCCACAGCATTGGCTGCCGAGGTGATGAACACAAACTTCAGGTCATCGCCCAGCGATTGCAGCAGGGCGAGATCTTCTGGCTCGGCGGCCAGCGTTACTTCGGCTTGCAGCGATGCGCCAATCTTGCCTTCGGCACGCACGGTTTCGATGTCCTTGTTCACCACGTCACGGATGTCGCGCAGGCGCTTCCACTTGGCCAGCAAGGCTTCGTCGCCTGCGGGCAGGTCGGTGAACTTCTCCAGGAAGATGGAGTTGCTGTTGCCAAAGATCTTCCAGGCTTCTTCGGCCGTGAAGGACAGGAAAGGCGCCATCCAGCGCAGCAGCGCATGGGTGATCTGGTGCAGTGCGGTCTGGGCCGAGCGGCGGGCCAGGCTCTTGGGTGCGCTGGTGTAGAGGCGATCCTTGAGCACATCCAGATAGAAGCCGCCCAGGTCTTCTGAGCAGAACAGCTGCAGCTTGGCAACCACGGGGTGGAACTCGTACACGTGGTAGTGGCCGAGGATTTCCTTTTGCAGCTCGGCCGCACGTGCCAGCGCGTACTGGTCGATTTCCAGCAGCTGCTCGTAAGGCACGGAGTCGGTAGCAGCGTCAAAGTCGCTGGTGTTGGCCAGCAGGAAGCGCAGGGTGTTGCGGATGCGGCGGTAGGCGTCCACCACGCGGGCCAGAATCTTGTCGTCAATGCCCAGGTCGCCCGAGTAGTCGGTCGAAGCCACCCACAGGCGGATGATTTCCGCCCCCATTTTGTTGGACACGTCCTGTGGCGCCACGGTGTTACCCAGCGACTTGGACATCTTCTTGCCCTGGCCGTCTACCGTGAAACCGTGGGTCAGCAGGCCGCGGTAGGGCGCGCGGCCGTAGATGGCAGAAGCCAGCAGCAGCGAAGAGTGGAACCAGCCGCGGTGCTGGTCGTGCCCTTCGAGGTACAGGTCAGCCTCGGGGCCGCTGTCGTGGTGGTGCTCAGGGTGCGAGCCACGCAGCACGTGCCAGAAGGTGGAGCCAGAGTCGAACCACACTTCCAGAATGTCGGTGCTCTTGGTGTAGTGCTTGGCTTCTTCGGCACCCAGAATTTCTTCGGTGGTTACGCGGCTCCAGGCCTCGATGCCACCTTGCTCGATCATGTCGGCCGCCTGGTCGATGATCTCCATGGTGCGGGGGTGCAGAGCGCCCGTGTCCACATGCAGGAAGAAGGGGATGGGCACACCCCAGCTGCGCTGGCGCGAGATGCACCAGTCAGGGCGGCCAGCGATCATGTCGCGCAGGCGGGACTTGCCGTTTTCGGGGTAGAAGCTGGTTTGCTCAATCGCTTCCAGCGCGATCTGGCGCAGCGTCTTCTCAGGCTTTTGCGCGGGGTCGGTAAACACGCCTTCGCCTTCGTCCATACGGATGAACCACTGGGCGGCCGCACGGTAGATGACGGGCGTCTTGTGGCGCCAGCAGTGGGGGTAGCTGTGGGTCAGGCCCGTGGTGTCCATCAGGCGGCCAGCCACCTTCAGGGCATCCAGAATCACGGGCACAGCCTTCCAGATGTGCTGGCCACCAAACATGGGCAGGTCAGCGGCATACACGCCGTTGCCGGTCACGGGGTTCAGGATGTCCTTGTACTCCATGCCGTTGGCCACGCAGGAGTTGAAGTCGTCCACACCATAGGCAGGGGCCGAGTGCACGATACCGGTACCGTCTTCGGCCGTGGCGTATTCGGCCAGGTACACGGGCGAGATGCGGTCAAAGCCCTTGTCCACGTGTGCCAGCGGGTGCTTGAAGGGCATGTGGTCCAGCTTTTCGCCCTTGGCGGTGGCAACCACGGTGCCTTCGATCTTCCAGCGGGCCAGGCACTTTTCGACCAGAGCGGAAGCCACGATCAGCAGGCCGCGCTCGGTGTCGACCAGGCTGTATTCCAGATCGGGGTTGACGTTCAGCGCCTGGTTGGCAGGGATGGTCCACGCAGTCGTGGTCCAGATCACCACAAACGCTTCTTTGGAAAGCTGAGGCAGACCGAAAGCTGCAGCCAGCTTGGCTGGATCGGCTGCGGGGAACATCACGTCCAGCGTCTGCGACTGCTTGTCCGCGTATTCGATTTCAAACTCGGCCAGCGAGGAGGCGCAGTCAAAGCACCAGTACACGGGCTTCAGACCGCGGTAGACAAAGCCTCGCTCCATGACTTTCTTCAGCGCACGCAGCTCATTGGCTTCGTTGGCGTAGTTCATGGTCTTGTAGGGGTGGTCCCAGTCGCCCAGGACGCCCAGGCGCTTGAAGTCCACCATCTGCTGCGCGATCTGCTCGGTCGCGAAAGCGCGGCTCTTGGCCTGCATTTCGTCGCGGGGCAGGTTGCGGCCATGCAGCTTTTCGATGGCGTTCTCAATCGGCAGACCGTGGCAGTCCCAGCCGGGTGCATACAGCGCGTCATAGCCTTCGAGCTGGCGGCTCTTGACGATCATGTCCTTGAGCACCTTGTTCACGGCGTGGCCAATGTGGATCTTGCCGTTGGCGTAGGGGGGGCCATCGTGCAGGATGAACTTGGGCGCACCACGACGGGCGTCACGCAGCTGCTTGTAGACGCCTTGCTCGTCCCATTCCTTGGCCCAGTTGGGCTCGCGCTTGGGCAGATCGCCGCGCATGGGGAAGGGGGTATCGGGCATGTTCAGCGTGGTGCGATAGACGGACGCTTCGGGCTTGTTCGATTTTTGGTCAGACATGGGGGAACCTTGAAAGCAGGGCTGCCAAGCACAGGGCCGGGCGAAAAAAGCGGGGTGGAGCACCGAGCGCAATGTCGGCGCTCGAGCTGACGAAGGCGAGCGTCAAATTCGGTCGCGCGTGGTCTGGCGACGGGTTTCTGTGTACGTGGCGAAGAACGCGCGTGCGTCATCGCAGTCCTTGGCGATGCCCTGGGTCAGGGCTTCCAGACTGTCGTATTTCAGCTCGTCGTGCAGTTTGTGCAAAAGTTCCACGCGGATGATTTTACCGTAGGCACCTTCGCTACCCAGCTCGGATGGCCAATCCAGACAATGCGTCTCCAGCAGCACGCGGCCGCCGTTCACGTCATTGGGGTCCAGGGAAGGGCGCACGCCCAGATTGGCCACGCCGCGCAGGGGGGCATCGGCAAGGCCATGCACCAGCACGGCAAAAATGCCCTGGGCGGCTGGCTTCCAGTGGTTAAAGCGCAGATTCAAGGTGCGAAAGCCGTCCAAGGCGCCTGGGGTAGTCTCGGCCAGCTGGCGACCCAGCTTGCGGCCATGGACCACGTGGCCGGAGATGGTGTAGGGGTGGCCCAGCATCTGTGCGGCCAGTTCCATATTGCCATCTGCCAGTGCGGCACGCACGGTGGTGCTGGACACGCGCTCGCCATGCACCTCATAGCTGTTCATGCGGGCCACATCAAAGCCCAGGCGCTGTCCGGCGGCGTCCAGCATGGCGTAGTCGCCTGCGCGCTTGGCACCAAAGCGGAAGTCATCGCCCACTAGTACATATTGCGCGCCCAGGCCTTCGACCAGCACTTCCTGGATAAAGGCTTCGGGCGACTGGCTGGCCAGGATGTCGTTGAAAGGCAGCACCACGACCTGGTCTACGCCGCAGAACTCCAGCTGGGAGAGCTTGTCGCGCAGCGTGCCCACGCGTGCAGGGGCCAGTTCGGGTTTTTTGAATTTCTCGGCGAAGTAGTCGCGGGGGTGGGGCTCAAAGGTCAGCACGCAGGTGGGAATGCCGCGCTGTGCGGCTTCACCCGCCAGCAGGGCCAGCATGGCCTGATGGCCTCGGTGCACGCCATCAAAGTTGCCGATGGTGACCGCGCAATTTGGTGCTAGCCCCGGGTGTTTGAATCCGCGAAAAATCTTCATTTGATTGCTTTGGTTTTTATAGCTTGAAAGCCCACAGAAATAAATCGTGGTGGCAGTTTGTCACCGAAAGCAAGTATATTGTGATGCAGATGCATGGCGCGCCAAGCCCGGCTCTGGTCTGAGGTGCAGCCATCCTCTGCTTGTGCAAGGAGGCCTGAACGTGAGAGTCTTGAAGCTGTCCGCCCACGGTTTGCCACAGTCCTGGATCACCCTGGAAGAAGCGGTGCTGCACTACGCTGCGGACGATGTTCGCTGGACCATGGGTTCCACCATCGCCGTATTTCGCGGGGGGCACAACGCGCGCACTGGCCTGCAGTCCAGCATCGAGGTGCACAGCATCATTGGCACACGCGGCGTGCCACGCATCAACCCGCACGAGATGGAGCCGGGTCTGAGCAATACCAAGCTGTTTGCGCGTGACCGCAATGTCTGCGCTTACTGCGGCAAGGTGTTTCATGCAGACGAGCTCACGCGCGAGCACATCATTCCGCTGTGCCAGAAGGGGCAGACGTCCTGGATGAATCTGGTCACGGCCTGCCGCTCCTGCAACCACCGCAAAGGTCCCCGCACCCCTGAGCAGGCACGCATGCCGCTGCTGTATGCGCCTTACGTTCCCAGCATCTGGGAAGACTTCATCCTGCGCAATCGCCGCATTCTTGCTGACCAGATGGAGTTCCTGCGCATGCACGTGCCCAAGACATCGCGTCTGGCGCAGGACCTGGTGCTTGACAAAGACCATGCGCCCGAGTTTGAAAATTTCAGTAATGCCTGAAATGGGGTAGGGCGCATGGTGAAATCGCCGGTTTTCTTCCGCCAAGCTACACCATGATCGTGCACGAGCGCCCTTCTGGGCTGACCCTGTTTCTCATTCTGAGAGGGTCTGTGCTACAGCGCATCCGCTGGAAACTGAGCCTGAACATCCTGCTGGCCGTGCTGGTCACGCTGGCTCACGGTTATCTCTTCGATATCAAGATCACCGTCACCACCATTCCCTTTTCGCTGATTGGTCTGCCGCTGGCCATTTTTCTGGGCTTTCGCAACAACACCGCCTATGACCGCTACTGGGAAGGGCGCAAGCTCTGGGGTGACATCAACATCCGCGTGCGCGTGCTGGCGCGCCAGTGCCTGAGCCTGATTCGGCTGGACCAGCCGCTTGACCCCAACAACCGCGAAGGTGATGTGCGCGTGCGCGTGATCCACCGCGCACTGGCCCATGCCCATGCGCTGCGCGCCCAGCTGCGCCACCACATGGACGACCGCGCTGTGGAGCGCTGGCTGACCCGGGACGACTGGGACAAGGTGCGCAACCTGCCCATGGATTACCGGGGGGACGCCATCATCCAGGCCAATGCCAACGACCTGGCGCAGTGCGTACGTGACGGCCAGATTGACTCCATCAGCTACAACAAGATGGATGAGACGTTGACTTTCATCACCTTTGCTGCCGCCTCCTGCGAGCGCCTGCGCTACACGCCCATTCCGTTTTCCTACACCTTGCTGCTGCACCGCACGGCGCATCTGTACTGTTTCCTGCTGCCCTTTGGCCTGGTGGATGTGACCGGCTTCATGACCCCGTTTGTGGTCGGCATCGTGGCCTATACCTTCTTTGGGCTGGATGCGCTGGGTGACGAGCTGGAAGAGCCTTTTGGCACGGACAACAACGACCTGCCGCTGGATGCCATGTGCCGCACCATGGAGCGCAATGCCTTGCACCTGCTGGGTGACACAGACATTCCTCCGCCCATGCAGCCAGTAGACAGCCGCCTGACCTGAGCCGCGCCCAGCATGGGGTGCCTCCCAAAACAAAGGCCACCGCGAGGTGGCCTTTGTGCTTTCTGTGTTCTGTGCGCTGCTAGGTGTTGTGGCTGCTCAGGCTTCGCCTACGCCTGCAGTCTCCAGCATGCGTGCAGACACTTCGCCGAGGTGGTGCAGGGTGTCGCCGTAGGTCATTTCCAGCTGCGTGAGCTTTTTGAACTGGTGGCTGACGATGTACTCGTCCGTCACCCCAATACCGCCATGCAGCTGCACGGCCTGCTGGCCCACATAGCGCATCGACTGGCCCAGCTGCACACGGGCACGTGCCATGGCACGGCGGCGCTGCTCGGCAGGGGTCTCCAGCATCAGGCTGGCGTAGTAGCTCATGGAACGGGCCAGCTCCAGCTGCATTTTCATGTCGGCCAGACGGTGGCGCAGGGCCTGGAAGCTGGCAATTGGCACACCAAACTGCTTGCGCTGGTTGAGGTAGTCGGCCGTGATGCGCAGCACTTCTTCCATCACGCCCACGGCCTCGGCGCAGACGGCGGCGCTGCCCACATCCACCGCCAGCTCCAGCGCCGCCAGCCCTTCGGTGGTGATCAGCGTGGCGGGGCTGCCATCGGTTTCCACCTCAGCGGCGCGGCTGCCGTCCTGTGTGCCATAGCCACGGGCGCTGACACCGGGCGCGCTGCGCTCGACCAGGAACAGGGCGATCTGGCCATCCAGCTGTGCGGGCACGAGATAGGCATCGGCCTGATCGCCCGCAGGTACTATGCTTTTCTGAGCGGTCAGTGCATAACCATCGGGCGTTTGAGAGGCTTTAGACTCACAAATGTCCAGTCTGTAGCGCGCTCGGCGCTCCTGATGTGCGAGCACGACCAGCGCCTCGCCACTGGCAATACGCGGCAGCCATGCGGCCTGGACGGCTTCGCTGCCGAACTGGCTGATGACGCGTGCGGCCAGAAAACTTTGCGCCAGCGGCTCCAGCACCATGCCACGGCCCATTTCCTCCATGACCACCATGGCTTCTACGGCGCCCATGCCCATGCCGCCATGGGCTTCCGGCACGTTCAGCGCGGTCAGGCCCAGTTCGGCCAGGGCGTTCCAGCTCTCGCGCTGAAAGCCCCCCGCCTGTACGGCAGCGCGGCGGTGTTCAAAGGTATAGGCTTTTTCTACCCAGCGGCGTGCGGCTTCGCGCAGCTGCTGCTGGTCATCGGAAAAATCGAAATCCATTGCTGTATCTCCTTCTCAGCCCAGCAGCGTCTGCGCGACGATGTTGCGTTGCACTTCGTTGGAGCCACCGTAAATCGTGGTCTTGCGGAAGTTGAAGTAGGCCCCCGCCAGCGGCGCATTGCCGACGATGCCACCGGGGAAATCGCCCTGCCAGCCGGGGTAGAGCGCTTCCTCGATCAAGGGCAGGCTGTAGGGGCCTGCGGCCAGCATCATGAGTTCGGTGTAGCGCTGCTGGATTTCGCTGCCCTTGATCTTGAGCAGGCCTGCAATGTCCAGCGGGTTCTTGCCGCTTTTCTCGGCCGAGAGCACGCGCAGCACCAGCATTTCCAGCGCAATGATGTCCACTTCCAGCAGGGCAATCTGGTCACGGAAGCGGCTGTCCTCCCACACGCCTTCCTGCTTGGCAATGCGCTTGAGACGCTCCAGCTCGCGCTTGCTG
>ERZ1034984.982-NODE-982-length-29678-cov-9.875806_pt1 | contig 29678 bp, 53 predicted proteins | sample MGYA00520589_ERZ1034984 | MGnify/ENA primary metagenome ERZ1034984 (study PRJEB33766, sample SAMN09781790) | gut metagenome | biome: gut microbiome | host: Homo sapiens | place: Madagascar | study: EMG produced TPA metagenomics assembly of the PRJNA485056 data set... | reverse complement strand
CTCATTGTCGGCATACTGCGCCACGCCGCGCATGGCCTGATCTATTGTCACCATATTGGTTTACCTCCATTTTAAGGTGGGGCGGCTCATCGCCGCCCCTTTTTGTTTAGGTCGTCGTGGTGGTCGTGGTCGGAGCCGTCCAGCTGTTATAACGCTGCATCGGTTCCGGGCAGACGTTGTTGATGGGGATCACCGTCTTGGTCAGGCCCGACAGCGTAGCCAGCTCGTTCTGCATACAGGACAGGTTCGCCACGGTCTGCGCGTTGACGACACGCTGCTGGCACAGCTGCTCTTCGATGCTGCGAAGTCGCCCATCCGTGTACTTGTACATTTCGAGCATCTTCTGATCCGTGTACGTGTTCGCATCGCGGAGCTTTACTTCCGTTTCCAGCTCTGCGATTCGTGCCGCCTGAGACGCCTCATAGCGGCTTACGAGATGGTTGTCGCTGTTGCTTGCAGCCATCGCCGCTGCAGCCGGATTCGCGCCCCAGCCGCCGAACAGGTTGCTCAGACCACCGCCAAACACGCCGAGGCCCGTGCCGATCGCGCCGAGCGTCACACCGAGATTCCCCTTGCCGTTGCTTGCGTATTCCATGTAAAAAATCCCTCCAAAAAATGTAGTAAGCTGGCCAGCTCCTATGCTCATTGTACCGGAGATCAGCTTTTCAAGGGGGGCGTGAGTGTGAGGGAGTGTGAAGTTGCGTGTAAAATAATTTTGATTTTTTTGCAAAACCCCTTGACATATACGGTATTACAGTATATAATATAGCCATAAGATAAAACAAGGCGAGATTCGGAGATCAAAAATGAATGCAGGAGGAACACAAAATGAAACAGTATAAATACTTCTTTAAGGCATATGACGAGAACGGCCAGTTGTTTTTCTCCCACCGCTCGAACTCTGCAAGCCGGCTTCTTAAGCTGGCCAAAAAATCCAGCTACGATGATAGCGGCGAGATCCTCTCCCGTTGGTATTGCGGGCGGACTGAACACAATATTCCCGTAGAGATCCAGTATCGCGTATACTGCGGTGAGAAGATCTGAGTTTGAGATCCACCACATTCCATTCCAACAAAATCTGCTCCGGTGCAACCGCATTGGAGCAGTATAATAAAAAAGAGGGGGGCAAATATCATGGCAAAAGCAACAGCTTACTGCAAATGTGAAACATGCGGAACAGAATTTACGAGAACGGCCAACAAAGGGCTTCGCGCCGAAGCTGATAGCTGGGCTCTGTGGGCGGCAGGCCACTATACGGAATGCCCCGCCTGCTACGCAAAGCGTATGCGTTCCGAAGAATTGAAGAACCCGATCACGGCGCTCGTTGGGCTTGATGTTCTCAATGCGCAGATCGTGATCTCCATTACCGGGAACACCCGGCCCGTGAAGGATGCACTCAAATCTCGCGGCTATCGCTGGGATGTTCCGTTTGAAACAGGATTGTCCGGCATTCTGGATATGGGAACTCGATTCAACGCGTGTTGGAGCAAGGAACTTCCGGCGCCCAAATATACCACTGCAAAAGAATTTTCAGAAGCCGTTTCCTCTGCTGTTTCCGATGCGATCCGCTCGCTGAAAGAGATCATCCCTGAACTCGAATCCAGGAACTCTTTCACGCAGATGGATCATATGCTCTTCTGCGATATGGCAAAGCACCTCGCAGAAGACGGCGCCGCTGTTGCGAGCGCAATAGCAGCGCTCGAAAAGCCGGAACGCCCTGTATGCTACCCGGCAGGACGCTGGAACGGGAAATTCTATGGAAGGCCCGGAAACTGGCGCATTTACCTGGATAATACGGAAACAAGTATTTCCGATGAAGATGTTTCATCCATAAAAAACTACAAGTCCGCGCTGGCAGCGTACAAGGAAAAGGTGGAGGAGATCAAGAATGCGAATTGATCCATCATATCCACCGCTTGCTCTGTTGCAGAGAGTAACAGAAGAATACCCTGATGCCTGGGAGAAAATGAAACTGTTCCATGAAATGAACGGCAAGAACGGGCTTCCGAGATGGAATCAATGGTGCTATGCACCAATGTCCGCGGCAATGGCGATTGTGATGGGCGATTCTCCTGGAACATACGAAAACATTTCTGCCGCCACAAAGGCAACGCAAGAGATCGCCGCCCTTGCACCATGGATTGAAAACAAGGATGTGTTTATTGTCGGCCGTTCTTTGCAGGAACGATTGTTTGCACAAGAAGATGAGGAGTTTGAGATCGATAGCAAGGCGCTGTACCATATCCCGTACCGATCTTTTTATGTGCAATTCGCCGACGGCTTTCGGTATATCGATTCTCCGTGCCATGGTGTGTTTGTGCATCTTGAGGATGATGTAAATAGCGGCGATCACGAGCTGCGGCTGCTGTATCTAAAAGAAACCGGCAAAACCATCGGCATCCCAATCCATCTTGGAGAAAAAACGGTTCGTTCGAGCTTATCTCATACGGTAAACGAAGCGCTGAAAAATCTACCGGATGATAGTCCAGATATCCGCAGAGCCATGATCACAACTTTGGAGCGGAGAAACGCCGAGCTTGCCGCGCACAGACAGGCTTTGCAGATCGTACTTTATTTATGCAAGAAAAGCATTGAAAACGCCCCGAATCCAGAGGCCGCGTTTCTCAACACAAAAATCAGAAACGGAGAAATCCATATTCATTTTTTATGATTCAGAAAAGGAGGCTGCAAGGAATGCCAACTGATGCACAAAGGCGCACTCGCAACAAGTGGGATGCAGAAAATATGTCCGTGATCTCCTGCAAGCTCAAGCGGGAGATCGCGGAAAATTTCAAGACCGCCGCGAAGTCCCGCGGCACCACACCGAACGAGCTGATCCGTGGATGGATCGCCGCATATTTGGAGGTGGGGAAATGACAGTAGCCGAATATATCGACAAGCTAGAGCGTGACGCGCCTAAAAATGTCCCGCTGTCTATGCTGTCAGATGCACCGCTCGTCGTATCACGCCGCAAAGCAAAACCCCCGACGTCCATTGGACGCCGGGGTTTTATCATATCATATTGAGCTTTTCAGCTGTCTGCCGCGCCCTCGTGTAAATTCCGGGCAGTCGCCTGGATAACGTGCTGCGTTCCATGCAGAGCTCGACGGCGACGTCGATCTGTGGGGACTTGCCCACGATGTAGCGGCGCACGATCTCAGCGTCCTGCCTGCTGTACCCGGCCTCGCATATGACGCGCTCCCACTCGCTTTGCAGCAAACCGGATAGATCTTTTGGGATATGGACTCTTGCGCTTGCCAATGGCGTCCCTCCTTCCGGAAGGGCGCGGCGGACAGCTTACTTATGCGTCAGCACGGCGATATTGCCCTGATTGCTCACATCGAGCCCGAGGGCGGCGGCGAGGTCGCGCACCTTGACGTAATTCGTGCCGTCCTTCAAAATGCGCTCGACCTCGATCTCCTTGCCGTCGACGATCATCTTGCACTTGCTTACCATTTCAATCCTCTCCTTTACCATCTCACGGAATTTCTTGATACCCTCCGGATCGTCCACCCAGTACTTCGGGCAGAGCTTCCCGGTCACGTCGTAGTGCCGGATGATATGATCAACCGGGATGTTGTACTTCTCGCATAGCATCGCGGCGAGGTCTGCGGCATTGGCGATAGTCTTTGCTGTTGCCATGACCTTCCCGTCGCGCTTCGCATCGCACATCTCAATGCCAATAGAGTTGTAGTTCCGGCAGAATGGGTGTGTGTAGTGATACGCGCCGCAGTGGAAGGCTACATAGTCCTCCGGCACGGAGATCGTGATGGAATCATCGTCCACGAAAAAGTGGGCGCTTGCCACAGGATTGAGCGGCTTCTGGAAGTACTTGCCGTTGCTGGTGTCGGAATCCCCGTCGTTGGCCGTGTAGTGCATAACCAGCCACTCAATTGGCCCGCCGCGTTTCGTGCCGTAGTTGGCCCGATGGGCCAGCATCGTTTTAATTGGTACCATTTGCGCCTCCATAAAGCTCATGGTGGAGCGACAGCACCGCAGATTCGATCATTTTATCCACGGTATCAGAATCAAACTTGATGCCTTTCTCGGCGAGGTATTGCAGCACATACGCCTTTTTTTCCGCGCCCTCGTTGGCATTGTAGAGCTGCTCTGCCGCCTTGACCGCGATCTCCACATACGCCTGCCACTTTTTGAGCTTGTCCGCGCCGACGCGCTCCTTGATCCACGGGATCAAAAATGCCGATACCAGCGCCGAGATCAGCGCAATCACTGCCGAAATGATTTCTGTGTAGTCCATAGCTTACTCCTTTCACGCTTCTACGATGTTGATACCGTACTGCTCCGCGCAGATATGCTCAATCTTGCAGCCGCGGGCGTTCTTCCAACCGGCGGCAAAGTACGCAACGTCAGCCGTAGACAGCAGTTTCAGTGATTCGCCAAGATACCACAGTGGCCTTGCATCAGCCGGAGCGTTTTCAAAGAAGCTATCAATCACTTCGATTTCATCGCCCATCAGCTCCTTTGCGCAGAAGATCGCTTCTTCACGCTCTTTCCGAATTTCCTCGTTGGTCTTGCCCTTCATAGGCTGGGAGATAAACAGTTTTTTCATATTATGTTCTCCTTTCAATCCTTAAGCACGATCTCCAAAAACCGTGCCTTTTCCTCTGCCGTATATGTTTCCGGCAGGCTCTTAATGTACTTGATTGCGTATTTACTTCTGTTCTCGTTCTTGGCCTTCCACAGGTAAAACATCCCAATCGCCGTCGCAAATCCGATGACTGCCAACGTGACCTCCACACTCAGCACGCCGAGCACATTCAGTACAATGCAAACGACGCTTGCCGCCGCGCTGCCAATCAGCAGCTTTTTTGAAGTCTCCATCAGCCCGCCTCATGCCGTCCGGCCTCGCACTGCTCTTCGAGCTTATGGAGTGCTTTCTTCACGTCCCCATTGCCGCCGCGATTGACATACTTCTTCCCAGCAATCAAGCGTTCTGACATCGGCATTTCCTCGGACATGATCGTGAGCCGCAGGATGCTCAAATACTGCTCGTCCTGCAATCTCGTGAGCTTGTCGATCTTTTCGTCTATCTCTTTCAGATGGGCGCTCTGCGCGTCGCCCTTTCCTTTCTTCTTCTGGACCGCGCTGACGATTGCCTGCACGACGGTCGTCAGCGCAGACGAGCCGAGGATCGCTACAATGATCGTGGTTGCATCCATTTCTTACTTCCTTTCCCGGCGCAAAAAATGCCGCCTTGTCAATTTCCGCCAAATGGCGGATTTTTTATGCCTGTTCCTGCCAACCAGCCGGATATGCTGTGGGCGAATACACGTTCGCATCAATTAAGCTAATGTAATGCTTGCCTTCAAACGTCACCTTATCGCCCTTTTTGTAGGCATCATGCGCACCAGTCGGTTGCACGAATTCTGGCCATTCATCCAGCGAAACAACTACGAACAGCGCCGGTGTAATATCGGGAGTCCAATTCGCTTGTGAGGTGTGCGCCTGAACCACGCGATATAGCACATTCTTATATTGCAGCCGCTCATCGACCACATAAGCGTGGCCTATCACCCATTGGGGAAACAGCTCTACTGCTTGCAGTGCATCTTCATCAGCTAGGCTCACGGCCGCTTTTTCAATGTAGGGCCGTAGTGCTCTGGCCCTTTCTGTGTAGGTCATCATTCTGCCTCCCCAAGTAAAATTTTCGCCGCCAGTTCCGCGTCGGCCTTCTCCGCTCGTAGCGTTTCCGTCTCTGTCGGCTTGCCCATCATGCACGTCACTGTTCCGTCCCGGTTGTCCGTGATGCTCCCGGCGACCGAATAATCCGAGTTGTCAAAGGTCTGTGTCTCGGTTTTTGTTTCGCCCGTAGGCTGGCCCTTATCATCAAAAACCGGATAGATGTTGACCTGCTTGATACTCCACGCGAGGCCGTCCACAAACAGGCTCGCCGCCTGTGCGTGCGTCATGGACAGGTGGATCGCCTTTGTGTCCCGACTGTCCCAGCTCGGGTTTTTAAACATGCCGTTGATCTCAATGACCGGGTATTCCACTTCATGAATAATAACGGATGTACTCATTTGTTCATCTCCTTTATGTCGTTGTAATTGTATACCACGGAAATCCCGCACCTGGAACTATTGCAACGCTGATTGTCATTTTGGTTGTTTCGTTTGTTACATACTGCATAAGATCAAATACTACGGCATCATTCATAGGAGATTTTAATCTTTGCTCGTTTATGGTTACGCCTGCATTGTAACTTGCGTGGAGTTCGACTTGAGAGCTACGATTTACTTCAAGCGTCTTTGATCCTGTGATATTTGTACCATCAATATACACATCCGAGGCGGTATTATCCTGCACACCTTCTATGATAACGACCAACACATCTCCACTGATCTTTATGTCATATCCCGTCACACCAATCAGCGTCCGCCCCTTCTTTAAAGCGTATGCAGTTCCGCCAACAAGACATTTCCCTGCCTTGAGATCATATACAGTTCCGCCGACTTCTACCTTTTGTCCCATAGAATCACCGCCTTATCCGTATTGCCACGCAATACACCCGTTGACTGTTGGGGTAGTTTCCGTCGAAAACAGAGCCTCGCCCCGCGCCATATACGTCCCATAGTTCGTGTCCGACGCATTGACATTCGTCGTGCGGTTCAACCTGGCGTTGATCGATACGTTGTCCACATTCCCGAGGCCAACGTCCGACTTGGTCACCGTCTGCTTCGGGTGCACATGATCCCCTCTGGCATACGCACTCTCCGATCCAGCCGAAGCAGTCCCAGGTGCTTTCGGGGTGGTGGCGGAGGGTTGCGGTTTACTGCTCCATGCGGTCTTGTTGTTCTGGACATCAGCTACCGCCTGATCGATCTCTGCGCCGGTGTGCGCGCTATTGTACTGGTCTGCCATAAAATCACTCCTTCATGCAGAGAAATTCCTTGCCGTCTGCCGTCAGCATGGTCTTGGTCGTGCCGGACGGCACAAAACCATAGTTATCATTCCAGCTTCCATCCGCGCCCTGTGCGTATAGAGAAATTCTGTATTCTCCGTCACCACTCAGGAGAAAATCGTCGTAGACCTCAAAGGTTCGCTCCGTCCCCGCCGGGGTCTGGGAAAAGGACGCAATGAGCGCCCCTTTCCCTCGCCCCCAGTCCTCGCCGGTTTTCGTCGCGCGGCATTCAAAGGCCGTGTAGGCGATGTCCGACGAGAATTTAACGGTGATGGAATCGTACCCGGAGACTGCCGAAATCTTATTCCCCGTGATGGTGAACACCAGTCCCGGCGCGGCCATTATGCCACGCTCCAAGTCCCGGCGGCGTTCTTGACAAAGACCTTGATGATCTTCGTACCGTCGCCGGAGGATGCCGTCGCAAGGTCGATGCCCTTGATGGTGACATCAATCGCCGTGGCCTTTTTGTAGCCGCCCTTGCTGCCGGAAGTGTTTGCGGAGCCGCCAGTGGTCGGGATCTGCGTACCGGCGTCGTGGAGGCTGCTGGTGCTCGGCACGACACGCACAGTGTATTCCTCAAAGTCCACATCGGACACGAAGGAGAACGCGCAGGTGTCGAAGCCGGAGACTTTGGAGATTCTTGTCTTGTCTGGGCCAGTGATCGTGACCACCGGAACTGCCGTGTTTACCGTGATAGAAGCTGTGACTGCAGCCGTTTCGTTGCCGACGTCATCCCGCACCTTGATATGCACGGTTTTCAGGCCATCGCCTTCCGTCAGGACGATAGACTTGCTGGCCGCGAAGGTCTCCCACGATGCGTCCTCTTCCGTTGCAGCCGCCTTGATGCCCCAGATCTTCATCTGGTAGCCGGTCTTGGTTTCATCCGTCAGCGTGATCGTTGCGGTGACGGTGTTGCTGGTTGCATACGTCGCGCCGTTGTTGAGTTTCAGTGTCAACCCAGACGGTGCAAGAGTATCAAGAATTAGATTGAAAAAACTTGCCATAGGTTATGCCCCTTTCTTTTCACTCAGTTCGATGTATAAATATCCGCCCGGGCGGGTATAGATGGGTTCTTCGCCGATGCAGGCATTCTTGATGCCCATCTCGCCGACAAACAACTCCTTGAGCTGTTCTGCTCCGACTGTGATCATTCCGTCACCCCCGAATCAGATACAGTGTCTTTGCGTCCTTGACGGCCAGCGCGTCATATTCCGCACGGTCGAGGACTACAATGGTGTTGATCTGCGCGGATGAGACGTTGCCTCCACCACTGCCGCCGGGTGACACCCGCAAGGACGGCAGGCTGAATTGGATACTCGGCTTTCCGCCGATGTCAAAGTGGATCATCACAGCACCACCTTACTGATGGAATCGCTCACGCGGATGCCCTCAATGCTGGTGCCGATGACAACCGGCTCCGCGCCGGCGAATTTGACGCGAATCTGGACGGCCTGAGAAGCGCTTTTGAACTGAAAGGTTTCCTCCTGTGTCAGAGGGAACAGGAAGTTTCCGTCTGTGTCCGTCGCGACCTCGCCGGGGTAGATTTTGCGCAGCTTGCCGACGATGAACTCGATCATCTCGATTTTTGATAGGTCGAGCGGCGCGCCGTCCTGCGTCCCAGTAAATACAATGGCGTACTGGTCGCCCTGCATGATTTTTAGGCTCATTATTTCTCCCTTCTCCTGTCATCCAAGACCGAGAGCGAATGTGTAATAGCCTCGCCCAAAATTTGCGCCTTTGACAACATTTACAACGATAGATCCTTCTGCAAAAGCAACCGTAATGCTATTTTCAACTATAGACAGTGCATACCCAGTGTTTGAACTATGTCCACCGTATACCTCATACGCTGTCGGAACAGTAACGGTTTGGCCAACTGAAACTGGTGCTTCAAGGACAAGTACAGCACAGGCCATAGCAACCGTAGTTTCGGGGCTTGCATAGCCCCCCTGTGAATCCGAAAAGTAAAAAGAAATCCCGTTAATTTTTTTCGCGGATGATGGAACAGGTACGGTAAGGCTGGTTTGTGAAAAAGAACTTGGGGACGACTCTACGATTTGCTTAGCGGAAGTGGCAGAATCACCTTCATATGTGCCGCTGACACCAAAAATACTTACTCCGCTCTTGATATTTGAGGCAATCAGCGCGCTCGGTTTCTGCACTGTCAGGGCGGAAAAGCCGTCATATCCACTGTCCGGATTGGCCGTGTACGGAAGAGAAGGCGGAAGAATGGATTTGCTCTGAAGGTTGGCGCTTCCGCCGCCGCCCATGACTTCTACACTCATTTTCTCACCGCCTTTACAATGACTGGAATATTGACCGTCGGAACAGTCCCGAGCGCCGTCAATATATTGCTGGTTGCGCTCCCGCAGATCTTTGCCTTGGAAAACGCGTCGTACTGAGCGACTGTCGCATTCGGCGCTACGCTTACAACAATGTTGTAACTGGCATTCGGATAGACCGATTCGAGGGAATAGGTCTTATTGCTCCATCCGGAAGATAAGAGCGTCACCGCCGTATAGGTGGCCTTGACGTAGTCAGGGATTCCGCCTGCGGCCTTTACTTTTCCGGATGGGTCGTATTCGGTCTCCTGCATATCGCCGGTTCCTGCGCCGCTTGCGCCGCGACAATAGCCTGCGTCAATCGTTTGCCCGTTCGAAAGGGTCAGAATCAGGTGATAGCGGGAATCGATACTCGCGCCAGTGACGGAAACGCCGTCATCGCCGTTGACCTGTCCGGCGTCGATTGTGGAACCGTCCGTTGTGGTCAGAATCAGATGGCCGGACGTGTTCACCGTCGCGCCGTTGATCTTCGCCGCCTCGATACCCGCGTTCTTTGCAAAGGTTTTGAGCATCGCACCGGTCACAAGCCTGGTCGTGCCGTTCTGCGAAACAAGAATCAGGTCAGTGTCACCGAACGCCGTGGCTGTCGAAAAGTCCGATATTTTCTTGTATGTATCAGCCATTTTCGCCCTCCGTTGCTCTCTCCACAGCCTTTTCTATCCTGTCCAGTTCGTTGTTGATCGCTACGATGGCATAGCAATCTTCACGTCCGGAAACATGCACCCGGTTCAATGCTGTACGAATCAGATTGATAGATTCTTTCATGCTTTCCATATGTACCTCACAAGTTTGTTTGTGCGCCATTTTTAACCACCTTTACTGTTCCATTCGTAAAGTTGATTAAAAGGCCGGTTCCCATGCCGCCGTCCCCAATCCACATTTCATGTCCGTTGCCTCGATAGAGCTTTTCCACATAAGCGGATGACGTATCGCCGAGAATCAGAGCAGGGTAGGAGCTGTTTATGCCGAGTACCGCTTTCAGCCCACTTCCGGTATAGATTCTCATTCCATCGCTGGAAACCTGCGCGTAGTCATAACCTCCGGCGGTTGCTCTCAGGGTACAGCCGACGATATCCATGCCGTACAGATAGCCGGTTGTAATGTTCGAGGCGTTCAGGTTGGTAACCTGAATCTGACTCGCATCGATAGAGCCGATCTTGACATCCCCTGTGATGCTTACGCCGTTTTTTGAGAGCGTAATGGATGCACCGTTCGTACCAGCAGAATAGCTCAGTGACAGGGAGTTGAGGTTCAAATCGATTGCTGACTGAACCTGTGTGCTGTCTACCTTGCCCTGGACAGAAAGAGCAATCTGTTCCGTGGTCTTCTTGATTTCAGAAAAGGACTGTGCCGTCCGACGTTCCTCTCTCGTCCTCGTCTGATACGGATATTCATGGTTGATCTCCGTATCAATCGGCGCATCGATATCCGCGCTCATGGAAACACCCACTGTAAAGGCCGCAGAGGCCAGCACAGAGGCTTTTCCGTTCGGTTTGATGCTGTCCCCCAATTCTAACGCAGGGTTGAAGAACGCCGTCCCAGCGCTGTAAGGGAGGTATGTGACGCCGTTCAAACGATTCTTGACATAATCACATATCGTTTGAGTTGCGTAGATGCAATCCGCCTGAATCTCATACCCGGAAGAGCCTGAGGAATACTGCGTATCGGAATCCGGATAAAGTGTGACTTTCCTGATGGTGACTGCATCGCCGAGGACGTCGCAGGACATCACCGGGACATCATCTGTAGTGGACGGAGATCCAAGAGAAATCAGCCGGAGTTTATTGTTCTCCGTGATAATGAAGTTCCCACCGGACGCCGCCGCAATGCCGCAAAGCACTTCGCGCATCGTGTAGACACCGACTGGGCTATCGATGCTATACGGTGCAATTGAATTTCGACTGTCCACTGTGATTCCCAGCTGATTTGCAATGTGGGTCACAGCTGCGCTCATCGTCATGGAGCCAGCGGATGAAGGGAAATCCCTCTCCGCTGCGAGCATCCGGTCGTAGGCCGTAATAGTCATCCAGCCGGAAGCATCCGTAGAGCGCGTGTCGATGTAGAACGTCCCGAACGGGAGCCAGTCTGAATATTGGGAATAGCTCTCCGCAAGGACATAGCCGTCATCCGTTTGAATGATGTTAGAGAACTCGTCCGTAATGATGATCGTTGGGTCGTAATTCGCCAGCCGGATATAGCACTTGATCTCCGCTGCCGTGGGAATTGTCCCATCCGGCTCGAATACCATATCCAGCATGGCCGAAGTGGCCTGTCCGATTGTCAGCTTGTCCATCATGGATTTGGTGATCCGCGCAGATTTGATCTCGCCGTATGTATAGGTTTTTCCGTTTATGACCGCCTTGAAGTCAACCTGATAGTCTCCCGCAAGTATGTCATTCCATTTTGCCGGAACTGTCTGCATTACATCACCTACTGTTCAATGAGATTGAAGGTCGTACCCGTCCAGTACGTTTCTCCGCCCATAACGATCTGCGTTGTGCTCTCCACGGACGAGCCGTAAAATTTCTTCGTCACGATCCCGTCGATGGGGTCAAGGTATGTGACGGAAATAAAAGACGGCTTCAACGCAGCGTTCAGCTCCATGAGCTTTTGCGTTGTCAGCCGTTTTGTCGTGATTGAGAGCTTCGCCTTGATTGCGATTCGCGTCCGGTGCATAATGCCGTCGAGCGTTCGCCCGGTCTGGTCGCTGTCTAGGTCGTTTCTCGACCACCTTAAAGAACCTTCCGGGAGAATGTCGGTAAAGTCCTTCCCGTCAATTTTGAATACTGCTACCATGCGTCACCTCACTGTCAGCGGTGCCCCGGACGCTCTGGACGCATTGGAAAGGCTTCTCTGCGTAACCTTCGCGAACTGGACACTATCGACCATCATAACCTTGCCCTCACGAATCGCCGAGAGAATTTCCCGAAGCAGTTCATTGCTGGCGCTTGTCTGCGTTTCCTCCCGGACGATCTGACGGATCAGGTTTTCCGGTGCCTCAATGTTGTTCCCACTCGTCTGGTCGCCCAGAACGGCCATAAATTCCCGGTTCGGCGGGATGACCGCGCCCTGTGCCAGACGCGGGATCGAAATGTGCTGCACCTGTCCGATGCCGCTCCAGTCCTTTCCGAGCACCTTTCCGGCCCACGTCGCAGCGGAGTTAAAGCCGGACAGGAACCAGTTCAGGCCATCGATCAGACCGTTCACGATCGATTCAAAGAATCCGAGGATTCCGTTGAAAATGCCCTTTGCAAAATTCTTCATTCCATTAAGAGCCGTATTCCATGCCTTAGAAATCGGATCGATCACCTTTTCACTGAACCATTTTGATACTTTGCTCCAGATCCCTTTTATGTCATCCCATAGCTGACTGAAAAAACCACCAACCGTTTTTACAATCGGACTGAAGAAATTTACGATCGGTTGTATTACATTTTTGTTGAACCAGTTGGAAACGACTGCCCAAACTGCCTGAACGATCAGCCATGCGCCTTCAAATAGCTTTCCAATGAAATCTGCAATCGGAGAAAAGAATTCCTCAATTGGTACAATCACATTTTCTTGAAACCACCCCGCAGCGGCGTTCCAAATGCCGGAGATCCATTCCCATGCCGCCGAAAAGATTTCCTTGATTTGCTCCCACAGTTTTGCAAAAAACGCCTTGATGCTATCCCATTGTAGGACAATGAACGTGACAAGTCCGGCAACCGCCGCAATCAGCGCGGGAATCCAGCTCCCGGTCAGCAGTGAGATTCCAAGTCCGGCGGCGAGGATTCCGGCGACCACAGTCAGCGTGTTTTCCAGTGTGACACCGTTTTCGATGATGTCCTTGATTCCGACGACGAGCAGACCAACGCCGCCAACGATTAGCGAGATCCCTGCCGCCACTTTCCCAAACGCCAGCGCAAGGCCACCGGCAACCGCCGCAAGGCCGCCAAGCATCCCGAGAAAGTTTCCCCAGTCGATACCGTTGTTCCATGCGTCAAGCCAACTGTAAACGTACTCAAACGCTCCGGCCACAGCCAACGCGATCCCGGCGATTTTGGAAAGGTCGTTTGTAAAGGCGCTTGCGATCTTCCAAGCCAAAAGACCAGCGGCGATCGCACCCACCAGTCCAAGAATGTCCTTGAACTTCTCGGCAAGTTTCCCATCCGGGTTCAGCGCGTCGAAATCCGGGGAGGATGTACTCGTATCGGCGCCGCCTCCGCCGGAGCTGTTGTCGGTCAACTGATTGATCTCATCGAAGGCCGCGAGCTGCTTGCTTGCTTTCTCCGCCGCGCCTCCGACACCCTTGATCGCTTTTGTCTCCTTGTTGAGCTGCTTCGCTGATTCCTTCGATTTCGCAAAGGTCGTCCCAAACAGGGAAGACACAATCTGCGCAATAGCCGTTACTACGCGCGTCAGGACATTCACAAACTGGATAAATGCCGGGATGATGACATTGACCAGCGGTTGAACAAGCGTCAGCAGCGCCGCCTTGAGCTGTGCCAGAGAGGCCGATGCTTCACTGTTGCTTTTGATGACATTCCCGATCCATGTGCGGAGCGAACGGAGTGCCGATGTCAGAACGGTAAACACAAACACACGCCGGAGCATACTGCTGAGTTTCTGTCCGACCTTCTCCACGCTTTTCCCGACCGTCTGAATTGCGTCCTGCATCTTTGCCGCTGTGGTGGCCTCTTTGAGCTGCTCTTTCAGTTCTTCCACATGGGCGGTTTCTTCTTTCAGACTGGCGCTGGCTTTCTGAATCTTGCGGTCATAGGAATCGATCTGATTGTTGATCTTATCCCATTGCGACTGTAAGCCATTGACAAGCGTTTTCTGGTCCGCAATGGTCTCTTTGCTGTAAACGCCCTTCGCCGCGTCCTGCATCTCATAGAGCTTGCGTTTCGCCGCATCAAGCTGTGCGCCCATCTGATTTGCCTGTTCGGCCAGCGCATTTCTGCCGCTTCCCATCTCCGCAAGGCTCTTTTCCAGCGCATTGATCTTCTTGAGTGTGCTTTGCAGGTCTTTTTCGAGCTGCTTATTGTCAAGCGCCGTACTGAGAATAATTTTTCCATCTGGCATGATTTCACCTTCTCTCTAACACCGTCAACCAGCGCCCCACTGCTTCAGGAAATCCTTCTCCGTATCTGAGTAAACCTTCCTAAAATCAACAAGATTCTGATTCTTTTTGTACCATTCCGCTTCGGCCTTTTCGAGTTTCTTCCCACGCGCCTTTTTGTCCCGGATGCTGACGATCTGTGCAAACGTGCAATCTCCGATTTCGTAATAAGCGGAAATGAACGTCCACCAATGGAGATAAGGGACAGAGCGGATTTCCTGCCCAAGCACGCGGTTGATCGGCGCGATGATATAGGGGAAGTCCTGCTCCCAGTCAACCAACTTCGGCTGCTGCCGGTTCTCCGGCTGTCCGCCGCAGTTGATGAACCAGAAACAGCGTTCCAGCGCCTCCCGCATCCCCTCTGACGGGATTTTTTCAAGATCGGGATAAAAGATGCTCAGCGCCACAATGGCCTTTTCCTGCGTGTTCAGCTCGACGTCGCTCATTGCAGCACAAATATCCAGAATGGCGCGGTAGTCAGATCGAACGGCGTAAGATTCTCCGCCGATCTCTACGTTTGTCGGGAGGTCGTAGTTCATTTCTGATACTTCGCCGTATATTTCCGCAGCTTTTCAGACTGCGCTTTATTCTTTTCTTCCATCGCCGCCCGCGTTTCCTCGCAGAGCTGCACCAGCAGTTCAGACAGTGCGTAAATGTCCGGCTGAATATTGCCGTAGACCTTCTGGCAGACGTTTTCGTGGAACGCAGCGTTCAGCTTTTCAACGAGAATCCCGGAAACCTCCGTGTTCAGTTCGTTCATGGCCGTCAGCTTTGCGATCTGCTCATCGACGGTCGCAGCGGGTAGTGCGTCGATCTCCTTTGCCCGTGTCTCATAGCCGGGCATGGATGCTTGAAGCTCCTTCGTCATCTGCGTCAGAGACGGCAAAAGTGCCTGGTCATCCAGATCGATTGCGATATACTCCGGGCCGTCCCCAATCAGGAGTTTTTTGATATTGCGGGAAATGTTCAGTTTAGATTCAGTCATGTCATCCTCCAAATAAAATAGGGGGCATTGCGCCCCCCTTTATTAAGTGTCTGCCGTGAATGTGACCACGCCAGCAGCAACGGTCGCCGTGCCGGTTGTGCGCGTACCGCCGTATGTAACGTCGATTGGCATGCCAATCGTGGAGCTGCCGCCAAGACCGGACGGCTTTACCATGCAGCTCGAATAACGCTCCGCAAATACATTGCCGGACGTGCCAGCGTAGGTATGCACGATGAGCATATCGAGATTACACAGCTTCGCCGCGTTCTGCTCCTTGACCGCAAGGTTCCAGATTTTGAGCTGCGCCGCGTCGCCCGCGTCCAATTCGCACGGATCAAAAGTCTGCGTCATGATCGGCGTTTTCATCGTCGAATAGGTGTTGCCAAGAATGTCATTCTTGGATTCATCCTGCCAGTCGTATTCAACGGAGCTGTCCTCGACGCGCTTGCCAATCGCAGACCATACCGGAGTGCTGGCTTCGCCGGTGTTCAGGTACGCGATCATCATTTTTCTCTCAATGGTCGCGCCGGAATCAGTCAGAAAAGTCATGTCTGCCATTCGTTTTTCACCTCATATTCTTTTATAAATTGCACGGAGATCTGCACCATATAGGTTGCAGTCCCTTCCTCGTCTGCCGCGTAGAGCATTCCGTTCTGCGCGGTGATTTTTTCCTTACACGGAACGTCGCCAAATACCGGCGCTTTCCGTATCACAGACTGTTCTTGTACCCACTCTTGGAGCGCGGACACCCAATCTGCGTTGATCTTTGCGGATGCTTCTTCGCCCGGTGCTTTTTCAAACACATAGTACAGTCCGAAGTTGTATTGATTCGTGACCGTCACATTCCCCATAATGTCAGACGCCCTGCTGACCTCCACAAGGCCATTCGGGAAGATACCGCCATTGGATGGTACCTTATCCGTATAGTCGATCTGAAAGTCCGTCAGGGCGTCATATCGTGGGAACGTGGCAAGCCAGTTTTTCATTTTATCCAGTGCCGTCAATGTAGTTCTGCACCTCCTGAATCATCTGGCTTTTCTCTTTGGCGAGAAGCGCCCTGTCCCAAAATGGGCCAGCGTCCGGGTTCTTCGTCTTGTCGTACTCCAAATCCCGATCCGTAACACGAAGAACTGTTCCTTTCTTGTACCGATACCCAACATTGGGGATGTAAGCTGGGCCTTTTCCAGTAACGGAATTGACCATCACTTTCCCGTAATACTGATACCGGGCATAAGGGGCATTGACTTCGATCTCGGTCGGAGATTTCACGAACTTTAGCTTCGTAGCGAGCGCGCCGGACTGAAACGGCATATAGCGGGTCATGCGGCGGCTGATCAGGTTGGTCACATAGAGCTGCACCCGGCCATTGCTATCCAATCCATGATTTTTCAAAATCTGTTGGATCGGCTGCATCTCGACCTTTATCCGTGTGCTCATCCGCCTGCCTCCACATGAACCATTTGGCCGTTCCAGTATTTGGGGTCGACGTATTTCACCACGACAAGGCCGGGAACCTTCGTCGGAATCAGCGACGTCCATTTCGTGACTTCCTCGCCCACGCCGAGCAGAACCTTGTCTTCCGGAAACACGCACTGCTCCGAACATGGAATGACCAGCAGGAAAGAATTTGTTTCTTTGCTGCCGGTCTTGTCCACATTTTCAGTTTTCTTGAAGTCCAGAAACGCCCTGTCATACACAGTCCGCGTGACTGCGTCCCCACGCTTGTGATAGACCGTGACGGTCTGGCTGCACAGGCGGTAGTCAACCGGATTACGCTTTGATACTCTCAGCATGACACACCTCGGTAAATGTCCAGATACCGCGACGCCGCCTTGTATAGCTGCCGATCCTGCCCCTTTTCAGACAGGTCAACGCCAAGAGTCGTAGGCGATCCATAGCTCACAGACACACTCCCAATACTGGCAGAGGAAACCGCGCTGCCGTCTCCGGACAGCATTGTTTCGATTGCAGATAGCGCATCGACCATCGCGCAGATTGCCATATCCCGTGCCCCTTCTTCTGGCTCCGTCACGGTGTAGATCCGTTCATACCGGCAAAGCTGCTCGTCAGCGCGAGCAGCCAGCCGGGGGAACGATTCTTCGTCAACGACGTCGCCCATGTATTCAGACAGGTAAAATGCGTAGTTCGGCATGGGCGTCACCTCCGTTATCAGCCGCCAGTCTTGGGCTTCATGACAATGCCGTTCAGAGACGCCGCTTTCAGCGTGTTCTTCAGAACAGCACCGGCCACAAGCTCCACTTCGCCGGTTTTCACCGCGCCCGGAGCGTTCATGTCCGGCATATACGAATTGATGATTCCGGTTCCGGTCGGGGAAATACCGTGGAATCCATCGAGCGCAAGGGACACAGCGTAGATGCTGGTCGTCCCTGCTGCGGACGCGGTCGGCGCAGACGTACCGACAACGTCAACGGAGGCGGTGCCGTTGTAATACTTGCCGAGGTCGACAAGCGGAGTGCCGCCGAACATTTCGACCACGCGGCCAAAATCATCCTTCGTGCGCTCATAGTAGCCTGCTCGACGTGCTGCCGCGCGGACTTTGAGCAGCATGTCGCCGTTCATCAGCAGCATGGAGACATCGCCGTCGATGGCGTGAACAAGCGCGTCAAGCTGGTCAATAAAGGCGTTGCTGTTGCTGTCCAGCTTCGAGGAATCCGACAGGTCAATGTCGGTGGTAAACTCATTGCTGGTGCCATTCAGCAGCTTCCGGAGGCCGTCAAACGTACCGGTCACAAAGCCGGTTCCGCTGGATGCGGACGTGCCATTGATGACGAGGTTGTGGAAATAGTTCGCCGTCGCCTTGATCTTCTGCTGTGCCTGGAACGCCATTTCGTCAACAGCGCCGGAGGTGTTCTGAAGAACACGGTCGACCTGGAACGAACCGCCCATGATCACGGCCTTCGCGGTCTTTTCCTCGCGCTTCGCTTCACCTGCGGTGTACTCGGTGTTGATCGCACGGACGGCGGCAGTGGACGGGGTCTTGAGCTGAATGTAACCATAGGTCAGCGTGGAACCACCGGTGCCCGGAGAAATGGCATTGTCAAACGTCATTCTGTCGAGCAGGAGAGACGATCTTCGGAATTCGTCAATGATCTGCTGATCTACCTTGTCGGCCATGCCGACCTTTGCTTCTGCGAGAGTAATAGGCATAATTTAATCCCTTTCTTTCATTTCGTATTTGCGTAACGCGCCTGCATCGCGCTTCGCAAGTCATTTGGTTCCCCAGCAGGCGGGTTTTTCCCGGCTCCGTTACTATACGGAGGGGGCGTCTGTGTCTCAAAGAGGTAGCTGTTGTCCTTCTTCAGGGTTTCCAGCGCCGCTTTGATGTCCGCTTCCTGATTTTTGCTCGATCTCAATGCTTCGACGTCGAGCAGAGCGGAAATGGCTTTTGCATTCCGCCCCTTTGCGGCTGTGATCGCGTCCTTGACGCGGCCATCAAAGGCCATATTGTCAAGCTTCGCTTGCCACTCCTTATCTTTGTCCGAGAGCTGGCCTTTCAGTGTGTCAATCTTCCCCTGAAGGTCTTTCACATCCACACCGTCAAAAGCTTTTAGGCCATCCTCTGCGGTTTTCAGTCGCTCCTTGATCGCTTCATAGTCCGCAAACGGCTTTTTGGCAGCTTCGATGTCTTTGCCATTCTCGTCCATGATCGCGTCAATGATCTCCTTCGGAAGCGCCTGATCGCCAACCTTGAGATTCTGCAAAAATTCACGTTTCATTGTGTGTTCCTCTCTCCGCTACGCTTTGTTGACGGGGGTCGCGTCCCCATGCGGTCGTTCGTTTTACGACATCCCGGTCAAGATTTGTATGAAAAAAGCACGGCGCAGAAGCGTCGCGCTTGAATCATTCGGTTTTGTGCATAGGAAAGGGAACTATGTTTCCATAGTTCCCTCAAGGAAAGTGGTTCTTTGGCGGGTGTGCCTGTCCCCGCATCTCTTGCTAACCCCATAAAGAGGTGTGTAGCGACACTAAATCTCTACCTCAAAGAACCGTTCTATTCTATTCAAAGTATAACAGCATTATTCGGATTTGTAAAGGATTTTCTTGTTTCTAATGTACTTTCTAAACTTCTTTTCGCTGATTTTTAAGAACGTAATAACGGAGTTCTTCTTATATTGGTCATCTCCAAACACAGCCAATCTCAAAATCAGCCTAAACCGCTCGTCATTCTCTGAGAACTCCTGCAATAACACAGCCGTATTCGGAACAGGATCTTCAAGAATATACTGTGGAGAAAACAACATTTGCGATATATACTGCGAATATCGTTCAAAATCATTTGGATGGTGCTCACGAATATGCTCAATGCGCTCGTCTGTGATTACGACTTCATCCGTTCTAATTTGTTTTGATACCACACTATATTTTTCAGTGTCAATCCGTCCAATTTGGTGCACTGTTGCCTCATCGCCCCTGCCGTTTTGTACATCCATTGTAACAGATTTTGACGAAACATCAACAGTATTTGCAATTTTCGTAAATCCATGCTTTGCAGAAAAACCGGCCACCTCCGCCCGCGCATCCTGTGTCCGAAGTCCAGCGGCTTTAGAGAATCGCCGGTATTCCTGATTGAGAACTTGCAGCTTGATTTGATCCTGCTGCTTTTTCTCCTGATCTCCGGTTGCTTCATCCGCAAGGATTCGCCGCTTCTGGCGGCGCATGGAGGCTTCTAAGCGGCGCTGCCGCTGGGTGGCCTCATACATTGTGTAGTGCTTTCCAGCGTAGTCAATGCCGTGCTCGTTGTCCAGGCGATACTTTTCAAGTTCTTCCTTCGTGTATTGCGGAGGTGTGACGCCGAGGATAATAGGAAATGCAGCGTGGCCGCAGTTCAGCGTGCCAATGCGGCGGACAAGGCTGTTGTTGAGCGTTTCATATTCCTCGTCGCTATACTGCTTGCCCTGAATCGGTTCGTGGTCAGGTGCGCTTGCCGCGTGGGCGCTGATTTCCCATCCATTTGCACCGAGGTCATCATGCGTCTGCTTGGAAATCTGCTCCTGCATCAGGCCAAGACCGCCCATCACAGAGCGCCGCACAGCCGCTTCAAGGCTTGTGTGGATGCCTGACTGATAATCAATCGTCTGTATGCCTTTCTCTGCGAGGTTCTTCACCGCAAGCCTGACGGCGGTGTTATAATCCGCCGCGCCGGTTGCAACCTGAGAAAACGCGAAATCCATGCTGTTTCTATATGCCTGTTGCAGCGGGAGCGCCCGCCCGTACGGATCAACCATGCCGATTGTTTGCGTGATATTCGTGAAGTCATCCTGTGCCAGCTTCACCGCCGCAGACACGATCTCCTGCAACACATGATTATCTGCAAATGGAATCGCATCCGCAGTTGGGAGTGCTTTAAGATCAAACCGATAACCAACCTCCGCGCTCTGCGTCAGGAGCTTCGTGATCTCGTCATTCGAGATACCAAGCAACTTTTTCAGGCGTTTTTTGATTTCGGCCTGACTAAGTCCCATCTGCTGCGCTGCCCATATCTGATATTGTGCGGTGGAGGTGAACTGTCCGGCCTTTGCGACCCGCTCCGCGATGTCTCGAATGAGATAATCGTTGATCGGGTCTGTCATCTGTCCGGCATAGTCCCGAAGCGCTGCGATCTGTTCAGCGGTAAGCATTATTCTTCGACCTCTTCAACCTCCGGCATATACTCCTTTCGGATCTTCGCCCGATCCGCCTCAGTGTCACACGGGAGGTTGTAGTACCAGCCGAGATAACGTTCCGGGGCCAGCAAGCCAGCCTGAACCTGAGACATCATCTCAGAGTTGGTCTTGTCCTCGTCGTAGAGGATACCATTGCCATAGGAAATCGAAATATCATCTGGTTCAATCGGAGCGCCGCTGTAAAGCCCATACATTTTCCCGAGAACAGAACAGACACGTAATGCTTCATTGACCGCAGCCGTCCACATCTCCTGAAGATCTTTGATCGTCAGGTTGTAGTCACCAGCGCTGGACGTGATCTCCGTTGCCGTCCTCTCTGCGGCCTCGACCTCAGAGAGGATGCCGCGCTTCATGCCGATGATGTTCTCGATGTTTCTGAGATATTCGGTCTTTCTCGCAAGGAATGACTGTTCCCGGAACTCCGGGGAGAAAATCGTGATACCAACGCTGTCCGGATCATCATCAAGCGCGGTAAACACCTTATCATCAAAAGCTCTATTGCCGTTACGGTCGCGCTTCATCATGTCGGCAGACACAATAATTCGAGATTGCCCGCGTTCGAACTCGCCGTTGATTTGCGCCTCGTTGATGTTGATAAGATGGATCAGCCCAGCAGCCGGAGCATACACCGACGCTCCATCAGGAGAGCCATCCACGCAATTCACAAGCGGGATTCTCACATGAACCAAGCCAGTGGAATAAACCGGCTCCTGATACACGATTTCCGGCATAAGCTGTTCATACTTCGGAAGCTCCGAGAGCGGAACTTCTACGCCGAGCGTCACATTGTCGGACGCCTTGAACAGTTTGTTCTCAATCCTCAGATAGCCGTTGTGGTCAACAGAGCGGCGTTCCAAAAGCGTGTAGGTGTATCTCCCGACAACCGTCTTTTCCGCTGTCCCAACGTCTGTGATATTGTCCATTTCATCCCGGCCAAGCACAACATAATTTCGCCGGTCGATGGTTCGGAACGCAAACACGCCGTTTACAATGATCGGCTTGATAAAGCACTCGCCGCCGACCATCGCTTTTTGTACGGTCTGTTTCCGTTCCCGGTTCAGCGCAGAAAGGAGCGATTCAGCAAACTCATCGGAAGCGTCCGTCTCGTATTCGGAAAACATAGTCTTTGACAACTTCGATACGATTGTGACGGGGAGACGCTGGCTAGGGTCTTCACCATCCATTGGAACGCTTTGATAATACAGATTGAACCAGTCATTGATTGCCCCCCTCATGGCATTGGTTGTTGTATCCTCTACACCGAACGCCTGTGCAAAGTTATATACGCGATTATCAAAAAGCGCAGCCGCAATGCTCATCTATCCGTCACCTCATTCCGAATCGTGATTTTCTGGTATCGCAAGGCTGATTCTATGCCGTCAATATAGGCGTTTAGCCGGTCGTTCTTCGCCTGAAGCTCTGCGATCTTATTTGCAAGCCGCTTGTTTTCTTCAAGCAGCTCGTTCCGGCAATATGTAGGCAGGAACTTTTCAATCAGCCATCTCTTGAACTTCTTCATCTTCTCTCCTGTCGAGCTTGTAATATCTCCGCAATACTGTATTGCACATGTAACGTGTATCATCCATCGCGTGATCTGACTCTTTTATGACCTGGTCGCTGTTTTTCTCATCATCCCAGCGATATAGGCCGAACTCTCGAATTGCGTCTTTGCAGCTCCGATGTACTTTAAGTTTCCCATTCTTCAGAAGCCGTCCAGTGACACGAATACCATCAAGCACGTCGTTATTCGCCTTTCGTACAGAAAAGCCGGAGCGGCGTCGCAGTGCCGTAATAAAAGATGCTGCGGACGGATCAACGATCACCGACCTGATATATCGATCCCCGGCCAGCTTTTCAACCTCATTGCAGTATTCCTCGTCGGTCTTTTGCACCTTCATGTCGCGTCCGCTGTAATAATACTCCGCGATGCGAACCGCTTTATCTTCATTCACACACCACAGTCCAGCAGAAAACGGGTTGAGCGTGCCATAGTCAATGCTGATGTAATACTCGCCACTTTCCGGAATCTCATCTGTGATGTTTTCTTCTCCAAACTGATAGACAAGGCCCTCCGCGATACACCGCTCACCGAGGATGTCCCGGCGATACCAAATACTGCCCGTATCGTACTGCGCTTCGATCTCCGCCAACCGCTGCGGCGTGATCGTCGCATTGTCCCGGATGGTAAAATGCTGGTAGTTGTACCGCGCCCCCATGCTCTCCGGGAATTTGTCGATGTAGTGCTCATATATCCAGTGGCCGGGTGCCGATGGGTTCAAATCCCAGAACACCCGCCGAACCCGCGCCGCGAGCTGACGGTTAAATGCTTCTTTGATCGTGTCCTCATGGTGAAGGTTGATCTCGGTTGCAATCCACATCCCATAGGAGTTGCCGCGAATCTTCTTGAAGCTGTCCGCTTTCGCGCCGCCCGCGAATATCACGACGTAATCCCGCTTATGTGAGCGGATAACCAGTGCTTCATTGCCCTTATACTTCGTCCACCGGCAGCGGCCACGGAAAAGATACTCCAATCCGTATCCGTTCGCGTCCCCGATATTCATTTTCGCGTTTGCCGCTGTGGAACCTGTCGCAAGGTGGATGCGGTCAGGCGTCCCTTTCTCGATCAAATAGGCAAATGCCGCAATGTTGTCGATGGTCTTACCGGCACGGACAGCGCCCTCCGCTACGGAGATCGTCGCCCGCGTCGCCGCCGCGATATATGCCTTATGCTTCTCGCCGAACGTCGGATGAAGGGTCTGCGTAATCATTCCATACCAGCTTCCGCCAGATACGCGGAAGTGTCCTCCATGTCAACCGATTCCTCCGGGTTGTCCTTCTGGCCGAGATACTGCTTCCCAAGCCAAATTGCCATATTTGCGTTTTTCTCCGCCAATCTCCACTGGCTTCTCCTGAGCGATATTTTCCCGGCTCCGCGCTTTTGTTTAAAAACTTCCGAAAAACTCCTCTTATAGGTTCGTTTGCACCATGCTTCCAATGTGTCCGAGCACACATCAAACCAGCCGCAGATTTCCTCAAGCGTGCATTGCAGGCCGCATAGATTCTCGAACTGCTTTTGATCTATTTCCTTTTTCGGCCTTGCCATATACGCCCTCCTTCCTTCGCTGGCGTTTGATGAATTTCTCCATGTCCCGCTTTAAGTACGGGCTGTTTGTCTTATCAATGATCGCCTGCGCTTCTTCAATCGTCATGGAGCAATACCGCCTTTTCTCCTGTGAATTTCTCCCACCGATCAATAATGACATCGGCATACTTCGGGTCAAACTCCATGCAATATGCGTGTCTCCCGTTCTGCTCTGCTGCCATGATCGTTGTGCCAGAACCAGAAAACAGGTCAAGAACATTCTCGCCCGGTTTGCTCGAGCACTGCATCTGATAGTCAAACAGCTTAATCGGTTTCATGGTTGGATGCTCTGCCGATCTAACCGGCTTATCAAAATTGAGAACAGTGGTCTGCCTGCGGTTTTTGAAGAAGTAATGCTTATGGCCTTCCGTCCATCCATACAAGCACGGCTCGTGCTCGTCTTCCTCAATCTCGCTCTCGCCATATAGACACGGCTCATGTTTATACTGGAAATCCTTCCTGCCAAGCACAAGTGAGTTTTTTACCCAAATGAGGCACTGCCTCACGCGAAGCATTGCATCTCTGCAAGCTCCATGAAAGTTATACCCTTCAAAATCAACGTGCCAGATGTAGAACGGAGCACCCGGCTTCATTACCATTGCCGCATTGGAGAATGCATCCGTCAGAAACTGCCGGAACTTCGTATCTTCCATGTTGTCGTTCCCGATCTTCAGTGCATCCTTCGTTTTCCCGCTATAATCCACGTTATATGGCGGGTCAGTGAGCAGCAAGTCCATCTGCACCCCCCCTGCGAGCTTTTGTACGTCCGTCAAGGACGTGCTATCCCCGCACATCAAGCGATGGTTCCCGAGTTGGTACACATCGCCAATCCTGCTTTTTGGCTCCGCAGGAAGAACAGGATCATAATCGTCCTCAATAACAGAGTGGTTTAGCTCGTCGCAAAGTCCCCAGTCAAAGTCAAAAGCCGACAGGTCAAGTCCAGACAGCTCCTCGGCCAGCAAATCAAAATCCCAATCGCTTTCGTTGCTCTTATTGTCCACCAGCCGGAGGGCGTTCACTTGTTCCGGCGTCAAATCGTCCATGCTGACACACGGCACCTCGTCCATGCCGAGCTTCTTTGCAGCCAACGCGCGGCAGTGGCCGATGATAATCACATCGTCGCGGTCTACCACGATCGGCTGCACAAAGCCATACTGCCGGATGCTCTCTGCCACATTAGCGATTTGCTTTTTGTCGTGCTTTTTCGCGTTCCCCGGATATGGGGTGAGTTCAGATAATTTCCTGTTTTGTACGTTCATTTTTAACACCATTCTTTTTCAGCTCGACATCGTTACCAAGTCTGCCGCATATATCACACGGCTCCTTAAATCTGTTCTTTGTCCGTATAACAGAATAGCCAGCAGATATATAATCCTGCTGGCATCTATAACACAGTGTCCGAATATCTCTCATATCAAAGGTTGAGAGCTACGGAGTGCGGTTTCCGTAGCTCTCATGATGGAGGAATGAATCATCTGTTTGTTTTGGCATTATAATCATAAACCATATCTGATAAGACATTCAAGGACATACTAGGACACGTTTTCTCAAATCAACAGGTTTTCATCCACTTTCCGAAGCGCAATACCATGCAGCCGCGTGACTTGCCTATACGAATAATTCAGGCTGTCTGCAATTTGTTGAAAATTCCATCCTCGAATGTACCGGCGGCGTAGGATTCTTTTGAGTTCGATTTCATCCACCGAAGCGACCGCCTTTTCGATGCTGTGCTTCAAACCCTCCATGCGCTCCAATCGCTCTGCACAACTATCTTTGATCTCAAGAATCTTTGCAACCACGCTGTTCAGTTTATCTGAGGAACCGCCCCCCGGCGTGCCGCTATAACTCGTCGTTACCTTTCCAGCGATTGTATACCATTCTTCAAGGTCATGCAGAAGATCTTCAATTTCATCGCAGATATAGAGATACTGGGAAAGATACTGCTTTTTCTCTTGACTTGTCACTTAATCGCCTCCGCTCTCCAGACATTCCTCGCACGGCAGCGGCCCGTTCTCATCCGAATCCAGAAACCGTTCGTATAGATCGCACCACCACGCGATGCAGAATTCACAGCTATTGCAGTTCTTCATCGCTGTCACCATCCTCTATCCGTCGATGATTGCTGCAAAAGGTATCGCCTTGCAAAACGTGTACGGATTCACCTCGTTATCCTGTGCACACAAAAACGCCGCATTGCACGCTACGTGCCACAGAGACGGCAGGCCAGATTCCTCATCAATGTGCATCGGGTCATTCCAAATCGCCAGCACATGGCGAAGCAGCGCCTCGTGCCACCGTTCCGGGGCAATGTGCTTCCAATTCTCAGGATCGGTGTACTTTCTGTCCCCGAAATCCCGTACTCTGGCCACCGCCTCAATGAGTTCCGGCGGCACACGGGAGAGTTTCAGCTTCCCGTTGTCGTCTTTCGTTCCATCGATCATTCCATAACCGCCTTTCTTATCGCATAGAGCTTGATTTCCAGCTCCGTGATTTTCTCCTTGATCTCCTTGTATTCCTTCTCGTCTACCTCCGCAACAGAGATCACCTTGTGGCATTTCCGGCATTCGTACCGTCTGCGCTGGAGTATGCCGTACTTTTTGTAAGGCCGGACTTCCAGCGAGTAAAACTTTCCGCCGCAGCTGCATATCATCTGTCCCACCAGTCCTTTATCAGGTCATTTCGCTCGAAAAACGGCTGGAAGTACCCGCCGCAGACCTTTTTGAGCACATAATCGATCCTTGCAATGGCCTCATCGGATTCCGCTTTTCCCTGCCAGGCAACGCCGTACTCGGATTCCAGCTGCGTCAGGGTCTCCATCAGCTTCTTCGCCTTTTCGGGCGTGCGGATAAAGCCGCACTCATAGGCCGCCACCAGAAGCAGGTCACACGCCTTCTGCGTCCCGGCGTCCACACCGGCATCAAAGTACTGTTGGTTGCTGCTCCTGATCCGCTTTGCCAGCTTTTCCATGCTGCTCCTCCTTCTTACTCGCTATTTTTACCGCTCCAAAAAGCATGATGTACGCATTGATCTGCTCGTCCGTCTCCGGTCGGAGCTGCGGAGCCATCAGCTTCCATGCCTCCATGTACGTCATACCTGTCCCTCCTTGCACGGCTCCATTTCCGGGCACTCGTCCATAAACGCGCACGGCGGAGCCATCAGACCGCGAAATTCCGGGCATTGGTCGACCACAAACGTCCGCATCCTCTTGACAATCTCCTGTGTTGCCGGGTCTGCCTTGCGGCACAGGCGCTTGCTGGCGACCGTCAACAGTTCTTCCGCGTTCATGTACCAGATCATATCCACCGGCGCGTCCTGCCGCGCTGCGTTCCTGTCATAGTCGCTCTGACGGTCGTTGCGCTGGCTTTTGATGAACGGGACGGAATGGACGTGCCGCGCAAGGTGTGTGCTGACGTAGTACGGCACGTTGTGAAGGTAAAACGCGAAGTTCAGCGTCCGGATCGGACTGTGCTTCGCCCGGAGCATCCTGTGCCTCCACTCCATGTCCGGTGCTTTTCCCGAGTGCTTCCCAATCGTGACCAGCGCACAGTTCTTGGCAAACATCCAATCTTCCTCGCCCGGCCACTTCAACAGTGTGATTTCAGTGTTCATCGTTGTCCTTTCTCTCCCCATAGGAGCAGAAATCCGTTTCTTTTCGCCCAAAGCCATCCTTTGTCACTGCATTATCCCCCTCAAATCGCGCCCAAGATTCCCGGCAGCATCCCGATGCTGGATTTCCCAGTCGCGTGGTATCTTCCGATATTTTCATTTTCTCAATTTCTTGCTTAATTTTCTCCCATTCTTGAGCATACCGCTTGTCACTCCGTGCGCGCCGTTCTTCCGGCGTTTCCGCGAGAATGTCTACATTCTCTGGAATGTCAAGGAGTTTCTTCGCGAATTTCTCCGCCGCAGCCTCCGGCGTTTCCGCGTCTGACTGAAGAAACGCTATCAGCAGCAGCGTGTCGAAAACAAGGCCCCAGTCAGCGGCGCTTTCATTCACCTTCCATCCGACGTTTCGCTTCCAGTTCTGGCAGTCCTCGCAGCGCACCACCGGCGCACCGTCGTGTGTAGAATCTTGTTCGATGATTTCAAATTCGTCCTTCAAGTAATCGCGCACAATATCGAGACTAAATGACCCATAACCAATGTCGCATTTCTCAAAGTCCATGCTAAACCACATGATTTCATAGTACGGTTTTCCAAAACTTTCACCAACGATGATTTTTGCGAGCGGTGTTCGGATTTTTTCATGCTTCGTCACCCCCGGTGTGCTCGTCGGTACCGGTATCTGTTCCTGAACTGGATTATTCACTGTCATTCCCTCCATCCTTCTTGCCCTCCATCAATTCCCGAACTTCTCTAAGGTCGAACAAGGCGATCTTGGCCGAGCCGCCGCAGAAGGGGCACGGCTTTAACTTATCCATTATCATCATCTCCACCCAAAATTCCGTCCGCACATCGGGCAGCACCGAATGTTTACGATGTCCTGTGTCTCAAAGTCGCCGTTTGGAGCGCACCCAGCTCGGACGCGAAGCATCCCTTGCCGATTCAGTGCCATTTCAATGCCACTGTATTCTTTGGTTTGATTCATCGGAACAAAGCTATTGTCTTTTCCACCGCAATAGTCGCATTTAATCATCCTTCTTTCCCTCCAATCCCCATTCCTTCAAAACCATATCCTTGCGCACCATGCAGGCAGCATTTGCCGGAAACACAAACGTCTCATCCGTAGAGCATCGTGCATAGTGCTCGCAGCGGAAGCATTCTCCCAGCACCACCGCAGCCTGAACACCAAGTCCCCCGGCCTGCTTTTCCGGCGGCAAATCCTCCATAAATGCAGTACAATACGTGTCAGCCATCTTTTCCCACCACCTTCTCAAAGTAGAACTTGATCGGCTTTTCGTTTTCAACAACATTCCCGTAAACCACGCCCACCTTGTAGATGTAGTTCTCGCGGAGCTTGCGCGGAATCTCCGCAATATAGCGCCGGAAGGTTTCCAGCGAGTTTGCCCGCTTGTAGTGGTTGCACATCCGGCAGGCAGGCATCAGGTTTGAAAAATCGTCCGTTGCAACAGCGTAAATGCCACCCGCCCGCATCGGCAGAAAGTGATCGACTTGCATATCCTTGATGTCGATAGTCCGTCCGCAGTAGGCACAGTGGCCGTCATACTTCGCATAGACCGCTTCCCGCGTTTTCTTGCCGAAGCTCATACTCCGTCCCCTCCTTCAAAATACCGTGTCCGCTCTTCCTGCGTAGGCCAGTCTGGGGCGAGGCCACGCTTGCGGCGGTTCCGTTTCCATCCGCTGTAAATCTTCGCATCGCGCTCGTCGATGCTGTACCCAACGCCGCGTTCTGCCCGGTTGTGAACCAGAAGTGGTCGCGGGTAATTCGGATTTCGTGCCCTCAGAACCTCGTACTCGCCGACAGGTTCTTCGAGTTTCCAGCCGCTTTGCTTCAAGTATGCTCTGAGGTCGGACAGCATCCCGTGTCTGACCGTCAAT
>ERZ1034984.977-NODE-977-length-29776-cov-5.501968_pt1 | contig 29776 bp, 21 predicted proteins | sample MGYA00520589_ERZ1034984 | MGnify/ENA primary metagenome ERZ1034984 (study PRJEB33766, sample SAMN09781790) | gut metagenome | biome: gut microbiome | host: Homo sapiens | place: Madagascar | study: EMG produced TPA metagenomics assembly of the PRJNA485056 data set... | reverse complement strand
GGTCAGATACAGTCCCAGTCCAAATCCGCTCTGTTCCCGTACCCGTTTTCCGCGATAGAACCTCTGAAAGATACGTCCTTCTTCTTCCGGTTCAATTCCTATTCCTTCATCCTGTACACAGATTCTCGTATACATTTCATCCTGAGACAAACAGATTGTTATCTCGGACCCCGCCGGCCCATATTTCACGCTGTTGTCCAGAAGATTATAGACAGCCTCCGAGAGCCAGTTTGGATCATGTACCACCCTGACATCAGCTGTACCGGTAATCCTCAGATCCATCTGCTTTGCCATCGCCTTCTTCTGAACCAGAAGCACCGCCTGCAGAATGGTCTGCTGCAGATCATCCGATTCTTTGCGTATCTGAATGATCTTATGTTCCAGGCGCGCCATCTTGATAAAACTCTCTGTCAAAAATTGCAGTTTTTCTTCGGACTGGCGCAATGCCCTCAGATAGTCCTGCATTTTTACAGTCTCATCATCCTGCGCAATGACAGTATTCTTCCGACACTGCTGTTCCAAAAGTGCAGTGTAGCTTTCTATGTTGGCAAGAGGATTCCTCATCTGGTGCGCAATCTGCGCGATCAGCTCATTCGTCTCATCACGCTCTGCCGTCAGCGCCTCCCTGGTTCCCCGGATCTGTTCCGACAGACGCACCATCTGATGTATCATTTTGGCAGTGAGGGTGTCTTCCTGCCTCTCCTCCTGCGCTGTCAGATACTCTCCCTGCAGCATTCGATCCAGCAGATCAGACAACCTCTCCATATCCTGCCTGTCCTGTTTTCTGTTCATCATATCTAATCCTCAGGCCTCTCCAAGTGTATATCCCAGACCAAAGACATTTTTAATGTAAATCGGTTCCGACGGAACAGGTTCAATCTTCTTTTTCAGCCGGTTGAGTGTTACATTCAGGGTATTTTCTTCCACAAAATTTCCCTGGCTGTCCCAGACCTGTTCGAGGATCATCTGTTTGGTCAGTACTTTTTTATAATTGCGCGCCAGCAATTCAAGAATCCCGTATTCCCTGGGTGTCAGGTGAACCGGCTTCCCGCCGACCTCCACCCTCTTCGTCAGATAATCGATCCGAAGATCCCGATAGGAAAACTGCTCTCTTGCCCCGTCCTGTCTGCCACTTCTTCGCAATACCGCTTCCACATGCTTTAACAAGATCACCATTGATACCGGCTTGACCAGATAATCATCAGCACCGTGATCAAATGCATATACGATATCTGTTTCAGCATCCCTGGCCGTCAGAAAAAGAACCGGAATATTATGTTCCTCCTTTGCCTGACGACAGAGTGCGACACCGGTGCCATCAGGCAGACCTACATCTGCAACCAGCAGATCCATCGGTTCTCTCAGCAGTTTCTGCGCATGTGCATAATCATATGCCTGCCTGACAGTATAGCCTGCCTGCGACAGCATATCCGCCAGTGCCTTATTCAACAATTCATCGTCTTCCGCGATCAATATAGTTTCCATAATACTCTGCATTACTCTCCGTCACATTACAGTAAGTGTGCACGCAGCTCCTCCCCGGAAAGCGGGCTTAAATATGCCGGTGCAATGTCAAATACTGTCTTGCATCCCGTCACTCCTTCCTGATGCAGTCGGTTGATCGCACGTGCATAGGCAACAATGACAGACGCCGTAAACTCCGGATTGGAATCCAGCTTAAGACTGTACTCGATAATATGACTGTGCTCCTTCTCCCAGCCGGTCACACCGCTGCGGAACACAAATCCACCATGTGGAATACCGGAATGATTCTTCTTCAGTTCCTCTTCGCTGATAAAATGAACCGTCGTATCATAATCCGCAAAATAATTCGGCATCGTCTTGATCTCATGTTCGATCCGCGCCAGATCTGCACCTTCCTCCGCCACTACGAAACACTCTCTGGTATGCTTCTGTCTGGTGGTCAGCTCCGGATTCTCACCGGCACGCACAGCACGAAGTGCATCATCTACCGGGATCGTATACTGCTTGGCATCCTTTACGCCATCAATGCGTCGGATCGCATCGGAATGCCCCTGGCTGACACCCTTGCCCCAGAATGTGTAGTCATTGCCCTCCGGCAGAATGCAGTTTGCATACAATCTGTTCAAAGAGAACATACCCGGATCCCATCCGGCAGAGATCAGTGCAACATGTCCGTTCTCCTTAGCCGCTGCATCCACTGCCGCATAATGCTGTGGAATATTGGCATGGGTATCAAAACTGTCAATGACATTGAAATATTTCGCATACTCCGGTGTCTGTTTTGGAAGATCTGTCGCGCTTCCTCCGCAGATGATCAGGACATCAATCTCATCCTTATGCGCCTCAATCTCACTGACATTGTATACCGGAACACCCTCGGTGAGAATCTTTACCGTCGAAGGGTCGCGTCTGGAAAAGACAGCACTCAGTGTAACATCACTGCACTGTCTGACCGCACACTCCACACCTCTGCCGAGATTTCCGTAACCTAAAATACCAACCTTCATTTTTGTATCCACCTTTCTTTTTTATGAAACTATCTTCATTTTATAACGAAAACAGGATTCTGTACATAAAAAAATGAACCTTGTTTTCCCTTTTTAGAGCAGTTTTTCTCCTACTTCCAACATCACTTTCTGGTCCGGCACCTGTACCGCTTTCATCCCCACAGCCCAGGCTCCCCGCACATTGTCCTCTCGGTCATCAAAAAACAGGGTCTGCTCCGGACGCAGATCGTATCGCTCCAGCAAGGTCTCATAGATCTCTGGCTCCGGTTTCATGACATGTACCATGTAGGACACGACCGCACCGTCGATATCCTGCATAAAGTCTGCGTACTGTGTATGCTTGTGGAACATCCTGTCCGGATAATTGGACAGCAGATAGATGCGGTACCCCGCTTCCTTCAACCGACGGATCAATCTCCACACTTTCACGTGCGGTACCGGCATATATTCAGTATGCCGGATGAAATAGGCGATCGCATCCGCATCCTGAGGATATTTCCCGGCAAACATTTCGATGACTTCTTCCTGATCCATATATCCCATATCGAGATTTTTCCAGATCCCCAGTCCATCTCCGATCGTCTCCATGCCGACACGGTACGCATCCTCCTGCGAGAGGCCGTAATCCATCAGCATCTGCTGCCACCGGAAATGAAACAGGACATCTCCAATATCAAAGACAACATTCCTGATCTCTTCTTTGCAAAAGTCGCTTGCAATGTAGTTCATCCACGTTCATCCTTTCCTTAGCCCACAAACTGGCTGTTATACAGGTTCGCATAAAATCCGCCTTTGGCCAGCAGGCTCTCATGGTTACCCTGTTCAATAATATTGCCATCTTTCATTACCAGGATGATATCCGCATTCTGGATCGTAGACAGTCGATGTGCCACGATAAAGCTGGTTCTTCCCTGCATCAGTTTTCCAAATGCACGCTGGATCCGCTGCTCCGTACGTGTATCGATGGATGACGTTGCCTCATCCAGGATCAGCATTGGCGGCTTACACAGCATCAGTCTGGTGATACACAGAAGCTGGCGCTGGCCCTGGCTGAGGTTCTCGCCCTCACCCCGGATCGGTGTGTCATACCCCTGCGGCAGTCTCCGGATAAAACTGTGTGCATGAGAGGCCTTGGCTGCAGCCACCACCTCTTCATCGGTAGCATCCGGCTTGCCCATTGTGATATTGTCACGGATCGTGCCCTCCTTGAGCCAGGTCTCCTGCAATACCATACCGATATTGGCGCGAAGACTTGCTCTGGTCATCTCCCTGACATCGATTCCGTCAATGCGGATGGCTCCCTGATTGACATCGTAGAAGCGCATCAGAAGGTTGATGACCGTCGTCTTTCCACAACCGGTCGGACCCACGATCGCCACACGCTGTCCCGGCTTCACGGACAGATTAAAATGCTGGATCAGTTTCTGCTCCGGCACATAGGAAAACGAAACGTCTTCCAGCTCCACATAGCCTCTGGCATCGGTAAGCACCTTCGCATCCGGTGCATCCGGTATCTGTGGCTCCGCTTCCATCAGCTCAAACACTCTGGCTGCACAGGCAATGGCATTTTGCAGCTCGGTGATCACGCTTGAGATCTCATTGAACGGCTTGGTGTACTGGTTGGCATAACTCAAAAAGCAGCTCAGTCCACCGACAGTCAATGCCCCACGCAGAGCAAAGAACGCTCCCGTGATACCCACACCCGCATACACCAGATTGTTGACGAAACGGGTCGCCGGATTGGTGATGGAGGAGAAAAAGGTCGCAGACAGTGAATACCCTGCCAGTTCCTCATTGATCTGGTCAAATTCCTGCAGACATTCATCCTCCTGACCGAAGGCCTGCACCACACGCTGATTGCCGATGACCTCATCGATCAGTGCCGTCTGACGGCCTCTGGTCTGGGACTGTTTCTGGAACATACTGTACGATTTCTTTGCAATGAATCCTGCCACGAAAAAGGACAGTGGAGTAACCAGAACCACCACCAGGGTGATCCAGATATTGATACGAACCATAAATACCAGCGTGCCCACGATTGTCATGATTCCCGTAAATGCCTGGGTAAATCCCATCAGAAGTCCATCCGCGAACTGATCGACATCCGCGATCGTCCTGCTGACAATATCTCCCGAAGGATGGCTGTCCAGATAACTCAGAGGAAGTACCTGCAGACGATCCATGACATCACGGCGGATGTCACGCACCACATGATAGGTAATGTGATTGTTGCAGATGTTCATAACCCACTGCGCAATGCCTGTGACCGCAATGACAAATACCATCAGGCGCACCAGACGCAGCAGTGCCGGAAAATCTACGTTTCCTTTGCCAAGCATCAGATCCACGGCATCTCCGGTCAGAATCGGAAGATACAGTGTTGTCACCACTGTGACGGCTGCGAGGATCAGAGAGATCAGAACCAGCAGCGAATATCTGCGGATATAATGCAGTACCTTTTTGATCGTCGTCCACTGATCGGAACGGCTCATTGTCTTTTTCTTTCCTGCCATTATGCCTGACCTCCTTTCTGATCATCCTGTTTTTTCTTGAACTGCGTCTCATGGATCTCACGATATACATCACAGTTTTCCAGCAGTTCCTGATGTGTTCCCATCGCGATCACCTGTCCGTCATCCAGCACCAGGATCTGATCCGCATGCTGGATCGATGAGGTTCTCTGAGAGACGATAAATGTCGTCGGATGCCCCGGCAATGTCTTCAATGCCTGACGAAGCTTGGCATCTGTTGCAAAATCCAGCGCTGAGGCGCTGTCATCCAGGATCAGGATCTGAGGACGCCGCACCAGGGCACGAGCGATCGTCAGTCTCTGTTTCTGTCCACCCGAAAGGTTTCTGCCGCTCTGCTCAAGTTCATAGTCCAGTTCATTTTCTTTCTGTCGTACGAACTCGGAAGCCTGCGCCTGATCCAGCGCTTCCCAGATCTGTTCATCTGTGGCATCCGGATCACCCCAGCGCATATTGTCGCGGATCGTTCCGTGGAACAGGACTGCCTTCTGCATGACCATGCCCACCCTGCTTCTCAGATCTTCAAGAGTATATTCCCGAACATCCTTTCCATCGACGAGCACCTCCCCGTCTGCCACATCATAGTAACGTGGGATCAGATGCACCAGAGTCGATTTACCGGATCCGGTTCCTCCGATGATACCGATCGTCTGTCCGGGCTCGGCTGCAAAACTGACCCCCTCCAGAGAAGGATCCGACGCCCCCGCATATGCCATGGAGACATTGCGGAATTCAACAGAGATGCCACCCTTGCCGGACTGAGACGGATTCTCCGGATGTTCCAGGCGTTCTACAGAAGTAGTGTCATGTTCCAGACTGCTCTTTACATCCAGGATATCCTGAACACGTCTTGCACTGGCAACCGACTTGGTCAGCATAACTATCGTATTGGCCATCTTAACCAGTTCCACCAGGATCTGCCCCATATAATTGACCAGTGCAATGATCTGTCCCTGTGTCAGATCCCCCACATTGATACGAAGGCCTCCTACCCAGATCAGAAGCACCAATGCACCATTGATCATAACGTATGTGACCGGATTCATCAGCGCGGAAATCTTGCCGACAAACAACTGCATCCGGGTCAGTATGTCATTTTGCCGCTCGTAGTTTTCGATCTCCTCATCCTGCTTGTTAAATGCACGGATGACACGCACACCGGAAAGGTTCTGTCTGGTCAGCCCCAAAAGTCCGTCCAGATGCCCCTGTACCTTCCGGTACATCGGAGCAGTTGTCAGAATGATCGTAAAGACCACGATAGCCAGCAGCGGGATCACTACCGCAAAGATCAGCGCCGCCTTCACATCGATCGTAAAGGCCATCACCGCAGCGCCAAACACAATGAACGGTGAACGAAGGAACAGACGCAGCATCCAGTTGACTCCGGTCTGTACCTGATTGATATCACTGGTCAGACGTGTGATCATCGTCGCAGTTCCGATCTCATCCATCTCACGAAAGGACAATGTCTCTACATGTGAGAACACCACATGACGCATTCTGGTGGAACATCCCACTGCCGCCTTCGCCGCAAAATACTGTGCCGTGATGGAACAGGTCAGTCCCACGATGGCCAGCAGCAGAAGCAGCCCACCCATATGCCAGATATATGGCACATCGGCTCTTGCAATTCCACGGTCGATCATCCATGCCATCACCAATGGCACTGTCAGATCGAAACACGCCTCCAGCAATTTAAACAGCGGGCCCAGGATACACTCCAGAATGTAACCCTTCAGATAGCTCAAAATTCCTTTCATCTTATCCTCCATTCCATAGACACTCTGCGGTGAAGAACCGCAGACAAAGATTCCCGCATGATCATATGCAGAAACCTTCTGGTATTATCCATAACTCTGTTCCCCGGGACAGAACACATAACTTGTAGTATACCAAATTCTTTCCGACTTTGCTATTCTAATTGCACTTTCTCCCTTTTTTCTTTATAATGATGCCAGGATTGCCAAAATTGCATGGCAATGGAGCAATCCGTTGCATCATTTTGGGTGGGGCAGATATGCCCCGGAAAGGATCCAGCATTCTATGAATCGATATGAATTCATCGCTCCCTGCCATTTTGGTCTGGAAGCGGTATTAAAACGAGAGATCACGGATCTCGGATACGAGATTGTCAAAGTTGAGGACGGAAAGATCACCTTTGCCGGCGGACCGGACTCCATCGCCAGGGCCAATATCTTCCTGCGCACCACCGAGCGAATCCTGCTCAAGGTCGGCAGTTTCCATGCAACTACCTTCGACGAACTGTTTGAGGGCACCAAGGCATTGCCATGGGAACATTTTATCCCACAGGATGGACGCTTCTGGGTGACCAAGGCCACCTCGATCAAGAGCAAACTCTTCAGTCCCTCCGACATCCAGTCCATCATGAAGAAAGCCATGGTGGAACGCTTGAAACAGACCTATGGACTCAATCGTTTTCCGGAGACCGGAAACAGCTTTCCGGTGCGCGTCACCATTATGAAAGATGAAGTCACGGTCGGTCTGGACACATCCGGCGATTCCCTCCACAAGCGCGGATACCGCCAGGCAACCGTCAAGGCACCGATCACAGAGACACTGGCAGCCGCCCTGATCATGCTCACGCCATGGAACAGGGATCGCATTCTGGTGGATCCATTCTGCGGAAGCGGCACATTCCCGATCGAGGCAGCGATGATCGGAGCACGGATTGCACCGGGCATGAACCGCTCGTTCACAGCGGAAGCCTGGACACATCTGATTGAGAAACATTACTGGTACGATGCGATTGACGAGGCAGAGGATCAGATCCTGCGCGATGTCACCATGGACATCCAGGGCTATGACATCAACCCGGATGCCATCAAGGCAGCGATGGCCAATGCCCGTATGGCCGAGGTCGATCATCTGGTGCATTTCCAGCAGCGTCCGGTACAGCAGCTCAGCCACCGCAAGAAATACGGCTTCATTATCACCAACCCCCCTTACGGCGAACGTCTGGACTCCCGCGATGAGATGCCGGCACTGTACCATGACATCGGCGAAGCATACCGCGGACTGGACAACTGGTCCATGTATCTGATCACCGCCTACGACCAGGCTGAACGTTATATTGGCAAAAAAGCCACCAAAAACCGCAAGATCTACAACGGTATGATGCGGACCTACTTCTATCAGTATCTTGGTCCGAAGCCGCCGCGCAAAAAAGAACTCTAAAAAAGAGCCGGAACATATCGGATACCCCGTATGTCCCGGCTCTTTTCCTTTCTCTGCCGTCCTCTGCAAAGAACTTCACCAGAAGAATCATCTGATAAATTCAGACAATGCCCCTATAACAACTCAAACAATTCGTAGATATTCTGTACTCCGACCAGCTTCAGTCCCCCAAGCTGCTCCGGTGTCAGTTCGATCTGCCGGCAATTCACAGCCGGCATAATGCAGCGCTCAAATCCAAGCCTTGCCGCCTCTAGCACTCTCTGCTCTGCCATGGCAACGCCGCGCACCTCACCTACCAGACCCACTTCTCCGAAACAGATCGTCCGGCCATCCATCGCCTGGTTGCGGTAACTCGACAACAGTGCCGTGACAATTCCCAGATCCAGTGCCGGTTCCAGAATGCGCATACCACCAGCGACATTGACATAGATGTCATAGTCATTCAGGCGCACACCCAGACGTTTCTCGATCACGGCCGCCAGCAGATTCAGACGGTTAAAATCAGTTCCCGCCGCAGTCCTGCGCGGATAATTAAAACTCGTCTGGCACACCAGCCCCTGTACTTCCACCAGGATCGGACGGGAGCCCTCCATCGAACAGGCCACCACGGACCCCGGCTCGTGCTCCGGCTTGCCCTGCAGCATATATTCTGACGGGTTGGGAACCTCCACCAGACCTACACCGCGCATCTCAAAGACCCCGATCTCATTGGTCGAACCAAACCGGTTCTTCACGCCGCGCAGAAAGCGGTAGGACGCACCTCCGTCTCCCTCAAAATAGAGCACGGTATCCACCATGTGTTCCAGCACACGCGGGCCGGCCACAACACCTTCCTTGGTCACATGACCCACAATGAAGATAGAGATGTTCATGCCCTTGGCGAGCCGCAGAAGGGTACTGGTGGTCTCGCGGACCTGCCCTACACTTCCCGGCGCAGATCCCACTTCCTCCCGGTACATCGTCTGGATCGAATCGATCACGACAATCTCCGGCTGCGTCCGAGTAATGCTCTCGGCCACGATATCCAGATCGGTCTCAGACAGCAGAAGCATATCCGATGCAGACGCATCCAGACGGTCAGCTCTCATCTTGATCTGACGCACAGACTCCTCTCCTGACACATACAGCACCTTGTGTCCCGCAAAGGATAGCTGCCGGCACATCTGAAGCAAAAGGGTGGATTTTCCGATACCCGGATCTCCACCCACCAATACCAGAGAGCCGACGACGATCCCGCCGCCGAGCACTCTGTCCAGTTCATGAATCTGTGTGAGAATGCGGGTCTCTTCCTGAAACTGTACCTCACTGAGCCTGGATGGCTCACGGTACTGTGCCCGCGCGACCGGCTTGCCTGCCGCTGTCGTGATGACCGGCTCCTCCTCCAGAGAATCCCAGGCACCACAGGCCGGACACTGGCCGGACCACTTGGCCGTCTCATTGCCGCATTCCTTACAATAATAAACCTTCTTATTCTTTGCTTTTGCCATAGATTACATCTTCTCTGCCTTGACCTGAACAGGCTGTCCCGGATTCAGCTCCACGGTCAGGAACAGTTTTCCTCCCAGATTGGTCTTGGTCTGGCCATGCTCATGTCCGTCAATGCTGATCTTGTATTCCTGCTCCGCCTCCAGGCCCAGGATCACAGAGGAATCCTCCAGGCCCTCTACCGTAAAGGAAATGCCCTTATCATCTGCCTTCATGCCGGTCACTACAGTACCCGGATCGGACTCATACACAGCGATTCCGTTCTTCTCCAGTCTGGTAATCTCCTTGAATGTCTTCACCTTATATAAATCTCCCTCAAATGGGAAATCTGCTAACTTCTTCTTCTCCGGTAACTCATAGTTGCCAAAGCTCAATGTGCCATCTGCCTCCTGACGGATCAGCTCTTTAATTACTGCCATATACTCCTCCTTCGTGCTTTGCCCGCGGAACCGTCCCGGCCCCGTCAGGTTCTAAAATCATCAGTTACTTATTGCGTATTACTTACCATTAGAATATCACATGTCATCCCAAATTTCCATGAAATTCTTGTGAAAATAGTGTGAGTTTCTTTTCTTTTTTGCCCTCGTTTTCCGAAGAAATACAGTCGATCACCACACGGTCTCCCGCCCGGATCTCCCCGGCCAGGATCTTCTCTGCCAATGGATCCTCCACCTTGGTCTGAATGGCCCTGCGCACCGGTCTGGCCCCGTACATCTTGTCAAAACCGGCATCCGCCAGATACTCGACGGCCTCCTTGGTCGGACAGAGTTCCAGCCTGAGCTGTGCACCGGCGCGTTTCTGCAGTTCATCCAGCATGATCTGTACGATCTGCGCGATCTCTTCCCTGGTCAATGGATGGAATACCAGCACCTCATCGATACGGTTGATAAATTCCGGTTTGAAGATCCGTCTGACTTCCTCCATGACGCCCTCTTTCATCTTGAGGTAATCCTCTTTCTCCTGATCGCCTGTCACAAAGCCCAGATGTTTTGGCTGCATGATCTGCTGCGCTCCGGCATTGGACGTCATGATGATGATCGTATTCTTAAAGCTGACTCTGCGCCCCTGTGAATCCGTCACATGGCCATCCTCAAGGATCTGCAGCAGCAGATTGAACACATCCGGATGGGCTTTCTCGATCTCATCGAAAAGGACCACGCTGTACGGATGTCTGCGGACCTTTTCACTGAGCTGCCCGCCCTCCTCATATCCGACATAGCCCGGAGGGGATCCGATCATTTTGGACACGCTGTGCTTTTCCATATATTCGGACATATCCACGCGGATGATGTCCTGCTCCTGTCCAAACACTGCCTCTGCCAATGCCTTGGACAGCTCCGTCTTTCCGACTCCGGTAGGCCCCAGGAACAGGAACGAACCGATCGGACGGTTCGGATCCTTCAATCCCACGCGTCCCCGGCGCACGGCACGGGACACTGCGGTCACAGCCTCACTCTGGCCTACCACCCGTCTGTGCAGGATTTCCTCAAGCCGGCGCAGTCTCTGGGTCTCCTGCTCCTGCAGTTTCTGTACCGGGATCTTGGTCCACTCTGCGATCACCGCAGCAATATCATTTTCCCCGATCTCAGGCACGTTCTCGCGGCTCTTTCTGTCCTTTTTCTCCCGCAGTTCCTTCAACTGTTCCAGCACCTGTTCACGCCGCTTTCTGGCCTCGCTGGCACGCGCATAGTCTCCCTCACAGACCGCATCCTCCATCTCCTTTTCCAGACGGACACTGTCTTCCTCCATCTGGCGCAGTTCCGGAGTCGGCACATAGCGTTTCAATCCCACTCTCGAGCAGGCCTCATCCATCACGTCGATGGCTTTGTCCGGCAGAAATCGGTCGTTGATATAGCGCGCACTCATGTGCACCGCCGCCACCAGCGCCTGGGCCGAGATCTTCACATGGTGATGATCCTCATAATGCTTTGCCAGTCCCTGCAGGATCTCAATGGACTGAGCCTCATCCGGCTCCTCCACCATAACCGACTGAAAACGCCGTTCCAGCGCGGCATCCTTCTCAATATACTTGCGGTATTCGTCCACCGTCGTCGCGCCGATCACCTGCATCCTGCCACGCGCCAGGGATGGTTTGAGAATATTCGCGGCATCCAGGGACCCCTCCGCTCCTCCGGCACCGATGATCGTGTGGATCTCGTCAATAAACACAAGAATGTTTTTCTGGGCGATCACCTCGTCAATGATCTTCTTGATACGCTCCTCAAACTCTCCGCGGTACTTGGTACCTGCCACCATGCCGGACAAGTCCAGATTGACCACTCTCCTGCCCACCAGGGTCTCCGGGATGTCTTCCTCCACGATCTTCTGCGCGAGTCCCTCGACGACAGCCGTCTTGCCGACACCCGGCTCTCCGATCAGACAGGGATTGTTCTTGGTGCGGCGTCCCAGGATCTGTACCAGTCTCTGGATCTCCACATCACGGCCGATCACCGGATCCAGTTTGCCATCTCTGGCAAGCGCGGTAAGATCCGTACTGAAACGATCCAGTGTCGGAGTCTTCCCCTTGTCATCCTTTTTCCGCTTCATCAGCGGGTCATCCTTGGTCACCGGGATCTGCTGCCCGGATGCCACAATGATATCGGTACAGATCTTCTGCATGTCGATCTCTTTCATCAGCATCAGACGCACCGCAATGCTCTCCTGTTCCTTGACCAATGCCATCAGAAGATGCTCGGTACCGATCTCCTCCGCGTCCAGATTCTCTGCCTCTTCGGCGGAAGCGTCAATGACTTTTTGTGCTCTCGGGGTGAACTCCCCCTCCTCCATGACAGCCAGATTGCTGCCCGGAGCGATCAGTTCATCCATCATCGCACACACATCGTCATACGCTACGTGATTAACCTTCAAGATCTTGGACGCTACTCCCGGCGTCTTGATCAGTGCCAGCAGCAGATGCTCCGTGCCCACATAATTGTGGTTCATGCTCTTTGCGATTGCCCTGGCATTATCCAGTGCCTTTCTGGCACTGTCTGTAAAACGATTTTCCATATAAATCTCCATTCCGCAGACGTATAGCGTCGAAGGAACGCGAGCAAAATGTCAGATTTTGCTCTGCGATTAAGGCTACTTTGTGGCGTCTGCGACACAAATAGCCCGTGCGAAAATACTGCATCAGCGGTATTTTCACACTATCCCCTTCCATCTCTGCGTCACTGAGGAGTCTGCGTTTCCTCCGGCGGCGTATCATCTTCTTCTCCGCCGGATGCCTCTCCTTTTTTTCTGACCACAATGGTATATCTGCGTGTCTTTCCATTTTCGGCGGTTACCTGTACCACAAAACGGTTCTCACCCACAGACAGTCTGTGGACTCCCGTCCCTTTCACACGGGCCGATCTGGCGATGGCCGATGCCTGGATCCGGATGTTCTTCTTGTGGCTTTCCACCTGCACACGGTAGGTCTTTCTACCGCTGTCTCCCCGCTTAAATGCGCTCGAAAAACGATATCCATTCACAGAAAGACTGGCCAGGTAATTGTTTGGATTGGCCCCGCCCGACGGCATCGCTGCCTTTCCGGACGGCATGTCCTTATAGACCGGAATTACAAACAGAATGTTCATCCGGGCCTTTCTGCCGCCATACGCCGTGGAGGTCTTATAACTCTCCGCATACGGTGCTTCCAGATTGGACATATACTGATGATCGTAGGTGCTTTTGCTGGTCACATTAAACTTCTGCAGATACAGCGTACTCTGACCGGTCGCCACATAATTGGCCCCGATATAGAGTGCACCTCCTACCAGCGCGCGGTACCGGTTGTTCCACGGCCTCATATAATCCGTGCCATTCTTGGCAAAGGACAGGCCGTTGGCCACCGCACCTCCTGCTTTGGTGCTGTTGTTGGCTCCGATATTGTAGTAGTTGTAAATGCCTGTGTAGCCCGCCACCGTACCGGATACCGACGAGCTCATGCTGCCCGGCCCTTTGACAACCTCCTGCTTCACACGGGAAGCCAATGTATACGGGCTGACTCCGGATGCCCGGGCGGCCTCCAGAAATGTCTGGGCATAGGTGATCTCCTGCGTTTCCCCGTCATCGTCCTTGTACTTGTACGATTTATGGTACATCGGTGTATTCTTCAGGATATTTTCAATGCCTTCCACATCCTGATATTTTTCCTGATACTCTTCATTTTCAAACTGGAAAATGTAGTCGGCATTGAGGAAATTCCTTGGATCCATATAGTAACGCACCGCCTGCTGGGATGCTGTCACCCAGGTGGAACCGTCGTACGGGATAAACCGGTCTGTCCGGTAATCATACGCACCCTTTGCATAGGACTTCCACGCACTCGGCTTATTCACCGGGATCAGTGACATGCCCACACGGCTCTCATTGGCCACAGCATCCGACCAGCGGATATGCGTCTGTGCCGCCTGGAAATCCCAGCCCGGATATCTGGCATGCAGCTTGACCAGCGGCTCAATATAGCCGGCCGGGAATCCCTGCTTTTTCAGATAACTCCGGAACTTTCCGGCTGACATGTGGCTGACATCCTTCATCTGATACCGGCTCTTGTTGATGCCTCCGTATACTGCCGGCTTTGGCGTAGTCCTTGCCTTCTTGCGCGGGTGTTTCTTTGCCGCTTTCTTTTTGTGTGGCTTGGCCGTCTTCTCCGGCGGTCTCGTCGGATACGGCGGATGGGATGGTCTTGGCACCGGAGACTGCGTGGCGAGCAGCTGCACCTTCCGGAAACGGACCAGATTGTCCGCCAGCCAGCCTCGGTACGTCACATCGTCCAGCGTCACCTCGATCTGGTCGTACTTCACACCATTGACCCGTTTTTCTGCAACCACCACGATCTCATATCCGTCGATCATCGCGATCGGTGAATCTTCGATCGTCACTGGCACCATACTGCCAGCCTCTTTGCGCAGCAGCACCGTATCGGAAGTCACCACCATCGCCGGAACAGAATGGCTGTAGATCACATTGACACAATCCGCCTGCACATATCCCTTGTAGGAAGTTCCGTCCTGGGAGAACTGCACACAGAACCAGCGGTGGTTATCCGCCGTCGCCTCGCCCTCGATGGTCACCTGTTTGCCATCCGGCAAAAGCGCAGTCTGTCCATCCACGGCCAGCGCCGGCTTGCTCTGTCCGGCCTCACTGCGCACCACGATCCGGCCCGCATCCAGTGCAGCTCCGGTCACAGCATCCGCAGCAATGCTTCCATTGATATTGACCGAAGAATCCGTACCGGTCATCGTGATGTACCGGCGCGGGACATAGCCCAGATGAGTCTGTCCCTCATAATCCAGACGGATCTGGTACCACTGTTTCTCCATGCCGGTCACGATCACCTGCTGTTCATCACATACGCGGACCGGCTGTCCACCTTTGTAGAGTGCAGCAGACTTCAGATCCGGCTGTTCATGCACCACGACCTCTCCACTCGACTGAACCAGACCGGTCGCCGTTGCCGTAGACTCATGGCGGTTGCCCCGTATTCCCCAAATCAGCAGCGTCGCGACGATAATGATCACCGTTACCGCAAAAAAACTACTTATCTGCTTCTTCATCGTTTATCCCATCCTCGCGTCTACGCTTCCAGTAATTCCTGCAGCTGTGCCGGAGTAAATTCATAATGCTCCCCGCAGAACTGACAATTCACCTCAATCTTCTCGCCGTCGTCGATCATACTCTGGATATCCTGCCGGCTGATGCTGGCCAATGCTCTGGATACCCGCTCCCTGGAACAGTCACACACATATCCGGTATCCATGGTATCAGTGATCTCCACATCGAGATCTCCCATGAGATCCCGCAGAATGTCCTCCGGAGTCATGCCCTGTTCCAGCATATCGGTCACAGAATGGATCTTTGCGATATTGCGCTCCACGACGTCGATCACCTCGTCCTGCGCAAACGGCATGACCTGGATGATAAAACCACCGGCCTGCGCCACATGATTGTCATGGTTCATCAGAACGCCCAGACCGACCGCTGACGGCACCTGCTCCGATGTCGCATAGTAATAGGTCAGATCCTCGGCAATCTCTCCGCTCTGTAACATGACCTGTCCGTTGTAAGGCTCCTTCATGCCAATGTCACGGATGACATTGAGAAATCCCGGTCCGATGGCTCCGGCCACATCCAGCTTGCCCTGGGAATTGGCCGGAAGGATCACTGCCGGATGATTGACATATCCCTTGACCCGTGCGGCAGAATCTGCGGTGACCGTAATGCCTCCGATCGGCCCTCCGCATTCAATCTGCAGCGTCAATTTGTCCTTCTCTCCCTTCATCATACAGCCCATCATGCTTCCGGCCGTGAGAAGACGTCCCAGTGCTGCCGTAGCCACCGGACTGGTGTTGTGGATCCGGCGGCTCTCCTCCACCAGATTTCTGGTCGTACAGGCAAACAGGCGAAGCTGTTTGTCGGCTGCGGTTGCCCGCACAATATAATCTTTATTCATCGTAATATTTTCCCTCCTGATAGTGCTCTCTGGCCACAAAATACAGCCGCTCGCTGCCGGCATGCGGCGCTTCCTTCGTAAAGGCATCGTACACTGCCACAAACTCCATTCCGGCTGCTTCCAGCATCTCCCGTACCTGTTCCACTGAATACGCCCGCTGCCGGTGCAGTTCATCACATCGCCGGAACAGATCCTCATCCTCCCCCGGTTCCTGCTGGTACACGGTCAGCAGATATTCATTGACCGCGTTCTCCGGATGAAATTCATTCTGCCAGATAAAGCTCGCATCCTCCCGGTTCTCGGTGATGACACGATCCCCCAGCACTTCCTCATAAAAATACCGGGTCTTCATGTCAAAGATAAATGCCCCGCCGGGATCCAGATAATTGTTGACCTTGCGAAAGACTTCGGTCAGCTGGTCTTCCTCCGGAATGTAATTTAATCCGTCACAGACGCACACACATGCTGCCACGGTTCCATACAACTCCATTTCCCGCAGATCCTGCTGTAAAAAAAGGATCTCAGGACTGCATTTTTCGCGGGCAATCTCCAGCATCTCGGGAGACAGATCGATCCCGATCATATCATATCCGTCCTGCGCCAGCCGTCTGGTCATCTCTCCCGTCCCGCAGGCCAGGTCCGCCACAATGCCCCGGCTCACTCCCTGTTCCTGCAGCAGCCCGCGCAGATACTGATGCCAGTCATCATAGGGTATGTTGTCCATGAACAGATCGTAGGCAGTGGCGAACCCTCCATATATCGCAAATTCTTCAGAATCCATAGTCCACCTCCTGCTTTGTATACTAACTGTTAATGTTACCATATCCCCTGTCACCCTGCAAGGTTACAGCTCGTCCAGCGTACTGGAATATGCAGGAAGAAATTCTTCCAGAAAGATCTCCGCCTCCGGGCACTGCATCCCGTGGATCGCGGCCCGTGTTGCCTCCCTGGCACAGCGGAATTCCTGGTTTCCGGCTTTCTCCTCCTCCAGGCATTTGATCAGCGCGGACAGTTTGTCTGCCGCCTTGACCAGTCGGCGCTCCTGCGGCGTATGGCGGTTCTCAAGGAGCAGAGGCTCGTAGTCCTCCTGAAGATCCGCCGGCAGCTTGTGCAGGAGCTGATATGCCGCGGAGGCCTCGATCTGTTTGTAAGCCCGCTGGATCTGTTCATTTTCGTACTTGATCGGTGTCGGCATATCTCCGGTAATGATCTCCGTACAGTCGTGAAACAATCCCAGCATTGCAATGTGTTCCGCATCATACTGCCGCCCCAGCCTGCGGTTGCCGATCAGCGCCAGTCCGTGGGCCAGCATGGCCACCTCCATCGAATGCTCACTGATATTTTCCTCAGCCGAATTGCGCATCAGCGCCCACCGGTTGATGTACTTCATGCGGGCCATCATCGCAAAAAAGCTGTTACTCTGTTTCATACACCTCACGCTCCCCTCGGTAATATTCATCATTCTGTGCTGCTCTGTCCAGCATCTGCTTTATATAATACCCCGTATAGGAGTCCGGATTTTGGGACACCTGCTCCGGTGTACCGGCCGCCACGATGGTTCCTCCGCCGTCGCCGCCTTCCGGCCCCAGATCGATAATATAGTCTGCGGTCTTTATCACATCCAGATTGTGCTCGATCACAATGACGGTGTTGCCGCCCTCTGCCAGTCTCTGCAGGATATCCGTCAGCTTGTGGACATCTGCAAAATGCAGGCCGGTCGTCGGTTCATCCAGCACGTAGACCGTCTTTCCGGTGCTTCTGCGGCTCAGTTCAGCCGCCAGTTTGATACGCTGTGCCTCACCGCCGGACAATGTCGTGGACGGCTGCCCCAGCTTCACATAGGACAGTCCCACATCGTAGAGTGTACGGATCTTGCGGTAGATCGACGGGATCGGCTCAAAGAACGGAAGTGCCTCCTCCACCGTCATATCCAGCACATCAAAAATGCTCTTGCCCTTATATTTGACCTCCAGTGTCTCACGGTTGTACCGGCGGCCCTGGCACACCTCACACGGCACATAGACATCCGGCAGGAAATTCATCTCGATCTTCAGGATTCCATCCCCTGAACAGGCCTCACAGCGACCTCCCTTGACATTAAAACTGAACCGTCCCTTTTTGTAGCCTCTCTGCTTGGCATCCGGTGTCGCCGCAAACAGATCACGGATCATATCAAAGACCCCCGTGTAGGTCGCCGGATTGGATCTCGGCGTACGTCCGATCGGAGACTGGTCAATGTTGATAACCTTGTCGAGCTGCTCCAGCCCCTCAATGGATTTATGCCGTCCCGGAATGCAATGCGCCCGGTTCAGATTTTTAGCCAATGCCTTGTACAGGATCTCATTGACCAATGAGCTCTTTCCGGAACCGGATACACCGGTCACACAGGTGAACACGCCCACCGGGAACTTTACATTGACATTTTTCAGATTGTGCTCTTTCGCACCCTTCACCGTGATCCATCCCTTCGGCTCGCGGCGCACCGGAGGCACCGGAATATATCTGCGTCCGGACAGATACTGTCCCGTCACAGATTCCGGACAGGCGATCAGATCCTCCACGCTGCCGGCGGCAACCACCTCTCCTCCGTGAGAACCCGCGCCCGGCCCGATATCCACCACATAGTCGGCGGCACGCATCGTATCCTCGTCGTGTTCCACCACGATCAGCGTATTGCCCAGATCCTTCAGCTTCTTCAAGGTTGCGATCAGCTTGTCATTGTCCCTCTGGTGCAGTCCGATGCTTGGCTCATCCAGAATATAGGCCACACCCACCAGACCGGAACCGATCTGTGTGGCTAGTCGGATACGCTGCGCCTCGCCACCGGACAGAGAACCTGCCGCGCGGGACAAACAGAGATAATCCAGTCCCACATCGATCAGAAACTGCAGACGGCTCCGGATCTCCTTTAAGACCAGACGTCCGATGGAAAGCTGTCTCGGCGTCAGTTCCAGTGTGTCCATAAACCGGGACAGATCGCGTATGGACAGATCTGTCAGTTCTACGATATTTTTTTCTCCGACTTTCACCGCCAGTGCCTCCGGCTTCAACCGTCTTCCGCCACAGGTACGGCATGGATTGATCCTCATAAATTTCTCATACTCGCGTCTGCTGTACTCAGATGATGTCTCGCGGTATCTTCGCTGTACATTGCGGATCACACCCTCAAATTCAATATCATACACACCCTCACCGCGCTGCCCCTTGTAACGCACCTTCACGGCATGGTCAGCACCATGCATGATGATCTCGCGGATATGCTCCGGCAGATCCTGATATGGCGTCTCGCAGTCAAAGCCATACGCCTCGGCCAGCGCCTCCAGGATGCAGCGTCCAAAACTCTTTTTTTCGGTGGCATTCTGCCACCCCGGCACCGTCAGCGCACCCTCGTCAATACTCAGGGAGGGATCCGGTACGATCAGTTCCTCATCAAATTCCATGCTGTAACCGATACCATGGCAGTCCGGACAGGCTCCAAACGGATTGTTGAACGAGAAGTTGCGTGGTTCGATCTCATCAATGCTGATCCCGCAGTCCGGGCAGGAGAAACTCAGGCTGTAATTGATCTGCCGATCTCCCGGAATATCCACGATCATCAGTCCGTCACTGAGCTTCATGACACTCTCGATGGAATCCACAAGTCGTTTCTGCATCCCCTCGCGGACCACCAGACGATCCACCATGATCTCAATATTATGCTTTTTATTTTTCTCCAGCTTGATCTCCTCGGAGAGCTGATAGATATGCCCGTCCACCACAGCACGGACGTATCCGGCTTTTCTGGCCGACTCAAACACCTTGACATGCTCTCCCTTGCGCCCCCGGACGACAGGAGCCAGAAGCTGGAATCTGGTGCCCTCCTGCCAGCCCATGATCTCATCGGCGATCTGATCCACTGTCTGCCGGCGGATCTCACGGCCGCATTTCGGACAATGTGGGATCCCCACACGGGCATACAGCAGACGGAAATAATCGTAGATCTCCGTCACGGTTCCCACGGTGGAACGTGGGTTGCGGTTTGTCGATTTCTGGTCAATGGAGATGGCCGGCGGAAGTCCGCTGATGCTCTCCACATTGGGTTTCTCCATCTGGCCCAGGAACTGTCTAGCGTAAGAAGACAGAGACTCCATATAGCGTCTCTGTCCTTCCGCGTAGATCGTATCAAATGCCAGGGATGATTTGCCCGAACCGCTCAGTCCGGTAAACACCACAAACTGATCTCTGGGAATGTCAATGTCCACTCCCTTCAGATTGTGCTCCGCCGCCTGGCGGATCTGAATGTATTTCACTGCTTCGTCATGTTTTGCCATGTCGTCACCTTTCTTTCTAACAGATCACTCCACCCCCGGCCACTACATCACCTTCATAGAAGACAATGGCCTGTCCCGGAGTTGCCGCTCTGACCGGCTCCAGAAACTCTGCGGTCACCCGCTGTTCCTCACCGGTTCCCTCGATTCCGGTGATCCGGCACATCTGTCCCCGATGGGAATACCGGATCTTGGCCATCAGTTCCTGTCCGACCTCAAAATGATCCAATGCCATATAATTCATCCGGGAAGCCGTCACCTCACGGCCAAAGACATCCTGTGACTCACCGATCACCACCTCGTTGGTCTCCGGGCATATCCTTGTGACAAAGACAGGATGTCCCATCGCCAGATTCAGTCCCTTTCGCTGTCCGACCGTATAGTGTGAAATGCCCTTGTGCCGCCCCAGGATATTGCCCTGCGCGTCCACAAAATTGCCCGGCTGCTCCTGCACACCGGTCTCCTTGCGGATAAATCCTGCATAATCGCCATCCGGCACAAAACAGATCTCCATGCTGTCCGGTTTGTGCGCCACCATCAGCCCGATCTCCTCCGCGATCTCACGGATCTGAGGCTTGGTGTACTCGCCCACCGGCATCAGGGTTCTGGAAAGCTGTTCCTGTGTCAGTCCATAGAGCGCATAGCTCTGATCCTTCTGCTGGGTAACCGAAGTCTGGATGGTATATCTTCCATTGGGCAGTCTGACCACCCGCGAATAATGTCCGGTCGCAATATAGTCGGCTCCGATCTCCATACTCCGGTGGAGCAGGGATTCCCATTTCACATAGCGGTTGCATGCGATGCAGGGGTTCGGTGTTCGTCCCTTCAGATATTCTGCGGTGAAATAATCGATCACCGTCTTCTGGAACTCCTCACGGAAGTTCATAACATAATAAGGGATATCAAGCTGATTTGCAACGCGTCTGGCATCATCTACCGCCGAGAGGCCGCAACAGCCACCTTCCAGTTCTACAGTGGCCCGGTCCTCAGGCTGCCAGATCTGCATTGTCACGCCAATGACCTGATATCCCTGCTTTTTTAACAGATAGGCAGCCACGGAGGAATCAACTCCTCCGGACATGCCTACCACTACTGTCTTTTGTTTCATCATACTCTCCCTGGGGCTAAACTCAATCCTCTATCGGCTCCTCGGAAATATCGTCCTTTGGCTCTTCCAGTCCCGGGATCTCAATGCCATGCTTCTTGGCATAGTCCCAAAGTGCGGCATGGATGCCTTCCTCCGCAAGAAGAGAACAGTGTACCTTGATCGGCGGCAGTCCGTCGAGTGCCTCCATCACGGCCTTGTTCGTTACTTCCAGAGCCTCATAGATCGTCTTTCCCATAACAAGTTCGGTCGCCATGCTGCTGGTCGCTACTGCCGCACCGCAGCCAAAGGTCTTGAACTTGCAGTCTTTGATGACCTTGGTATCTTCGTCTATATCCAGATAGATACGCATGATGTCGCCACACTTGGCATTGCCCACTGTGCCCACACCACTCGCATCTTCAATCTCACCGACATTTCTCGGATTCATAAAATGATCCATTACTTTTTCACTGTACTGCATGGTATCCCTCCTAATCTGTTACTGTCACTCCAAACCGCCGTGCTTCTTTACATAGTCATCGTAAAGAGGTGACATGCTGCGCAGTCTGGCCACGATGACTTTCAGTTCATCTACGACAAAATCTGCCTGTTCCATGGTAATCTCCGGAGACAGGGTCAGACGCAGGGAACCGTGTGCCTTCTCATGTGGCAGGCCGATGGCCAGCAGCACATGGGATGGATCCAGTGAACCGGACGTACATGCGGATCCGCTGGATGCACATACTCCCTTCTGATCCAGGAGGATCAGCATGGACTCTCCCTCGATAAACTCAAAGCTGACATTGACATTGTTTGGCAGACGCTTTACAAGGTCTCCGTTTATTTTAGCAAAAGGAATCTCTGTACTCAAGCGTGAAATCAAATGATCTCTGATCTCCATCTCCTTCTTTGCATCTTCCTCCATCGTATCGACTGCCATCCGGGCCGCCTTGGCCATGCCGACGATACCCGGTACATTGTGGGTACCTGCACGACGGGAACGCTCCTGTCCGCCACCGTGGATAAAGGCTTTCAGTCTGGCCTTATTGCTCAGATAGAAAAATCCGATGCCCTTCGGGCCGTAGAACTTGTGGCCGCTGGCGCTGAGCATGTCGATATTCATCTCCTGCACATTGATCGGGACATGGGCAAACGCCTGTACCGCATCTGTATGGAACAGAACACCGTGCTTGTGGCACACCGCTCCGATCTCCTTGATCGGCTCGATCGTTCCGATCTCATTGTTTGCAAACATGATCGAAACCAGGATCGTGTCAGGACGGATCGCTGCCTCCACATCGGCAGGATCGACCAGACCGTTCTCATCCACATCCAGGTAAGTCACCTCAAAGCCCTTGGTCTCGAGGTACTCACAGGTGTGCAGTACGGCATGATGCTCGATCTTGGACGTGATGATATGCTTGCCCTTGGAACCGTATGCATCAGCTGTCGCTTTTAATGCCCAGTTATCGGACTCGCTTCCGCCGCCCGTGAAATAAATCTCATTGGCGTTCTGCGCGCCGAGGATATTCGCAATACATTCTCTGGCATCCTCCACCGCATTCTTGCTCTGTGTGGCAAAACGGTATGTGCTGGATGGGTTGCTGTAGATCTCCAGAAAATACGGTTTCATCGCCTCTAATACTTCCGGACGTACTGCAGTAGTCGCTGCATTGTCCATATAAATCAACTCTTTCATGAAAAACTCACTCCTTTTCCGAGTAATCAACTAGGTATACTTGCATTATATCCCACAGCATTTTAATGTCAACACCATGGCCCCTATTGATAATTTTACCCAATATTTTTGATAATTCTACCCGACTTTGGCGGACAGTTCAGATGAATGTTTCCGTTCTCCACCGGATAGATCCGGGTCTCTGTGGAAAATCCCTGTGCCGTAGTCTGAATCAGGCGCGCCAGACGATACTCCCTGGTCACTCCCATCTGCCATACTGGAATATCCACTTCCATATTCTCATCGCCATTGTTGATCGCGATAATGATCTTGTCGCGCTCATCAAATCTTCCATAACAGATGAACTGGTAAGAACCTTTCAAAAACATGATGGATCCGGTCCGGAACGCCTCATAATCACGATGGATCCGGATCAGCTCTTTGTGGTATGCGATCAGTTCATGATTCTCATGTCCCCACGGATAGCCACGCCGGTTATCCGGATCTGTCCATCCGCAAAGACCTGCCTCATCTCCGTAGTAGATGGTCGGTGCTCCCGGCCACGTCATCTGGATCATAACGGCCAGACGCATTACCGCAAGATCGATTCCCTCATTCGCCGCCTCCGGTCCCAGCGTCGCAGTACGTCCCACCTTCCGGTTGGTACGTGTCAGGAAACGGGAATGATCGTGATTGGAAAGCTCGTTCATCGCCACCTGAAGAGACTGGGTATGAAAACGCGTCATGTGATTGCGCATGGCCCCAAAGAATGCGTCAGCATTCCCCCGCATGTCCTCACGGTACTCGTCGCTGTGTTTCTCCAGTCCGGTGAGGAACCAGGTCAGCGGCTCCATAAATGCATCGTAGTTCATGACGGTATCCCACTGGTCACCCTTGAGCCAGTCTGTCGGGTCTCCGTAATGCTCCGCAAGAACGATCGCTTCCGGATTGGCCTCCTTGACATTGCGCCGGAACTCTCTCCAGAAATAATGATTGTACTCTGCAGACTGTCCCAGATCGGCTGCCACGTCCAGACGCCATCCGTCCACATTGTACGGCGGAGACACCCATTTGCGGCCAATCTTCATAATATAGTCAAACAATTTCTGGGATTCCTCGTAATTCAGTTTCGGAAGGGTATCATGTCCCCACCAACCGTCATAGTGAGTATTGTACGGCCACTGATCCTCACGGAATTTGAAGAAGGTGTGATACGGACTGTTCTCATCCACATATGCGCCCTTCTCATACCCCGGAGCATCCTCGTAAATACACTCGCGGTCCAGCCATTTATTGAACGAGCCACAGTGGTTGAACACGCCATCCAGGATCACCTTCATACCGCGGCGGTGTACTTCCTCCACAAACTCTGCAAACAGCTCATTGCTGGCTTCCAGATTGGCTTTGTCCGTCACACGGCACACATAGCGGCTGGCCTTTTTATTCGGATACTGCGGATCGGAATTGATCCAGTTTCCCTGCTCATCTGTGGCCAGCAGGTCGCCCTCATCCTTGACGATCCGACCAAAATGCGGATCGACATAATCATAGTCCTGAATATCGTACTTGTGGTTGGACGGAGAGACAAAGATCGGATTCAGATAGATCGCCTCCACCCCCAGCTCCTGCAGATAATCCAGCTTCTGCATCACTCCGGCAATATCACCGCCGTAGAACTCGCGCACACCCATGGCCGCCGGATATTTGTTCCAGTCATGAATCTTGCGTGTCCCCTCTCCAATGTACTGGTATTCATCGGTCTCTACATCATTGCTGCGGTCTCCGTTGTAAAAACGATCCACATAGATCTGATAAAAGACCGCACCCTTGGCCCAGTCCGGCGTGGTAAAGCCCGGTGTGATCGTAAAGTGGTAATAACTCTGGATATCATTGCAGAGCCCCACATTATTATAATAGTAAATAGTCTGCCCGACGTGAATCTCAAAATAGTAAAAAACCTGTTCATTGCCCAGCGTAATATGCGCCTCATAAAAGTCAAACAGACGGTCACTGTAACTTTTTTCCATCTGCTGGCGGTTGTCACCGCACACCAGATACACGCTGTCAACATTCTCCCTGGCCGTGCGGAAACGCAGACGCACATTGTCTCCCGGCATCGGCTCTACCGGATCCCGGTAGAATACAGTACCATCGGCAAACAGAGCCTGCGGGTTAAAGATCGTCGTGAGATTCTCCATATAAATCTGTGTTTTCACAGACGTTGACATCCGGTCAAAGGACACATTTAATTCCATAATCATCCCCATTTCTGAGCGACTTTTCACACTATCGTTTCTGACGTTGTGTCAGCCAGGTTAACAGTTTCTCTTTCTTATTATACTCCGGCTGGTCAAGTACCAGTTCCAGCATCTCCCCGAGGATCTCTCCAAGCCCCGGTCCCGGAGTCACTCCGGCCGCGATCAGATCGCGCCCCGTGACCGCCAGATCTCTGACAGCCAATGCCTGCCCCGCCTGTACGATCTTCTCATAGTTCATCCAGGTCTGATCAAGCCGTTCGAGCTTTGGCGGCATCTTTTCCGGATTCTGAGCCAGCACATCCGCATAGAACACCAACATCTCCATCTCGAACAGATCCGCGCCGATCCTGGATGCCCCGCGCCGCACGCTGGACTCCTTTTCTCCAAACCGGTAATCGTGATAGCGGATCAGTCTCTTCACCTGATCCACCGTCTCATTGTCAAAGGTCAGTCTGCGAAGGATCCCCCGCGCCATCTGTGCACCCTCCTCAGGGTGTCCCTTAAAATGACCCACGCCGTCCTCATCCACAGTCATGACCACCGGCTTGGCAATGTCGTGCAACAGCATGGTCACCGCCAGCACGACGTGCTGCTTGTCGGAAAGTTCTCTCGCCGTCCGAAGGATCCTCTCTCTGGCTTCGTCAGAGAGAGCAGGAAGCCGGCGCAGCTTCTCTTTCTCAAAAAAGCTGTTCATGATCTCGACACTCCGGATCGAGTGTTCGCCGACCGTGTAAATGTGATGCAGATTTCTCTGGTCACAGTCCATGGTCACATCAAACTCCGGCAGAAATATCGTAGTCATCCCGGTGCGGTATACCTCCCGGAACTGTCCCGCTCCCTGTGAGACAAGGAGTTTGGTCATCTCCACACGGATGCGCTCTGCGCTGATCCGGTGCAGTTTGTCGACCCGTTCCAGGATCGCCTCCCGGGTGGCCGGATCAATCTCAAATCCCAACTGTCCCGAAAACCGGACAGCACGCAGCATACGGAGGGCATCTTCATCAAACCGGTCTCCCGGATCACCCACACATCGGATCACTCCGCGTCTGAGATCCTCCATGCCGCCGAAGATATCCACCAGGCCATCCTGGTCATTGTACGCCATGGCATTGATCGTGAAATCCCTGCGCTCCAGATCCAGGCTGAGATTTCCCGTAAATTCTACGGCCTTGGGATGTCGCCCGTCCTCATACTCTCCATCGATCCGGTATGTCGTCACCTCATATCCGACATGATGGCGCATCACCGTCACCGTGCCATGCTCGATCCCGGTATCGATCGTCCTGTCAAAGAGAGCCTTCACCTGGAACGGCCTGGCAGAGGTCGTGATATCCCAGTCCTGCGGCTTCCTGCCAAGCATACAGTCCCTGACACAGCCTCCGACCGCATAGGCATCGTACCCCTGCTTCTGAAGGCGTCCTATGATCCAGGATACATCCTCCGGCAGGGTTATGCATGTATTCTTTTCCTGAGATGGTTCCACGGATTCACCCCTTCCTCTGACGACTGCAATACTGCCCTTGTTTCTTCTCTTACTGATTCAGATAACTCTTTAACTGCTCGGCCTTGTCCAGTGCCTCCCACGGAAGATCCAGATCCGGTCTGCCGAAATGTCCGTATGCTGCCGTCTGCTTGTAGATCGGACGGCGAAGATCCAGCATCTTGATGATCCCGGCCGGACGCAGGTCAAAGTTCTCACGGATGATCTCTACCAGACGGTTGTCTGAAAGTTTTCCCGTACCGAAAGTGTCCACCATCACAGAAGTAGGCTGTGCCACACCGATCGCATAGGACAACTGGATCTCACACTTGTCGGCCAGTCCTGCTGCCACCAGATTCTTTGCCACATATCTCGCTGCATATGCCGCAGAACGATCCACCTTGGTACAGTCCTTTCCGGAGAATGCTCCGCCGCCGTGGCGCGCATATCCACCGTAGGTGTCCACAATGATCTTACGTCCGGTCAGACCGCTGTCTCCGTTTGGTCCGCCGATCACGAAACGTCCGGTCGGATTGATATAGATCCTGGTCTCATCGTCCACCAGCTCCTGTGGCAGGACCGGATCCAGGACATACTTACGGATATCTTCATGAATCTGTTCCTGACTGATCTCAGGAGCATGCTGGGTGGAGATCACGACTGCATCCAGATGAACCGGCTTACCCTGCTCATCATATTCTACAGACACCTGGCTCTTGCCATCGGCACGAAGGTATGGCAGAGTGCCGTCCTTGCGCACTTTGGTGAGCTGCTTGGTCAGGCGGTGAGCCAGTGCGATCGGATACGGCATCAGCTCATGAGTCTCATTGCTGGCATAGCCAAACATCATACCCTGATCACCGGCTCCGATGGCATCCATCTGCTCCTCGGTCATCTGGTTCTCACGTGCTTCCAGCGCCTGATCTACGCCCATTGCGATATCCGTGGACTGCTGATCCAGACGTACCTTGACCTGACAGGTATCACAGTTGAATCCCTTTGCATCATCATCATAGCCGATCTCACGGATCGTCTCGCGGGCGATCTTCTCAAAGTCCACCTTTGCCTTGGTGGTGATCTCTCCCATGATCAGCACAAAGTCCGTGGTGATGGCTGTCTCACATGCCACGCGGCTCATCGGATCCTGCTCGATCACCGCATCCAGGATAGCATCTGAGATATTGTCACAGATCTTATCCGGATGTCCTTCAGTTACAGATTCGGAAGTAAATAATCTTTTTTCCATGGTAAATTCCTTTCTGATATAAATCGGTACACTGCGTCATAATCAGTTTTCTAAGCATATTTTACTTTGTCGGAAAATCAACGAAGTTTCCCATAAAGTAAAAAAATCCGCTCTAAGCGGATTTGATCTCTCAAGTCCTCTTATTGATCGATTCCTCGCTTAGATTAGCACCTTCCCTGTGGGGGTTGCCGTGGTTTCACTGAGCCTTCACTCTCCGCCACTCTGAATAAGAGTTTCGGTTTTTAGGATACACACAATCCATCATAAAGTCAAGTATTTTCCGTTTCGCGGGTCAATTGCTGCCATAACAGGGCCGCTGCCAGCTCCGTGGCCGTAAGATTACGTTCATCCAGATAGTCTTCCATATCCCGGATGATCTTATACAGATCCTGCTCTCCCGCCACCTGCTGTGCCTGTTCCATCAGGCTCTGCAGACGGCAGCGGTGCACGTCATTCTGGGACGGGACCGGCTGTCTCTTCACTCTGGTATGGCAGTATCTCTGAATATCCTTCAGCTTGTAGATCTCACGCCCCACCACCAGATTGAACGCCATGCCGGCACGCCCCGCACGGCCGGTTCTTCCGATGCGGTGCACATAATACTCGTCATCCTGAGGGATATCAAAGTTAAATACCGCCTCGACATCGTCCACATCAATCCCCCGGGCTGCCATGTCCGTGGCCACCAGGATCTCGGTGCGCCCCTTCCGGAATCCTTCCATGACGCGGTCTCTCTGGAACTGCTTCATATCACCATGCAGTCCCTGTGCAAAATACCCTCTGCCCTTGAGTTCCTCCGCCAGGGCATCCACCTTTTTCTTCGTATTACAAAATACCAGCGAACGCGCCGGATTGTACATGTCCAGCAGACGGCACAGCACCTCCGCTTTCCTGCGCGGATTTACTTCATAATAATACTGCGTGATCTTCGGCACCGTCAGTTCCTTTTTCGCGATGCGCACTGTCACGGGATCCTGCAGGTACTTTCCGGCAATGTCCAGGATCGGCCCCGGCATGGTCGCCGAAAACAGCAGTGTCTGACGCTGTGGCGGCATCTGCGCGAGGATCTTCTCAATGTCTTCACGAAATCCCATGTTGAGCATCTCGTCGGCCTCATCCAGAACCACCATGTCCACCGTCGCCATCTTCAGCGTGTGCCTGCGGATGTGATCCTGTACTCTTCCCGGCGTACCGATGACGATCTGCACACCTCCCTTGAGCGAGCGGATCTGCTTACTGATCTCCTGCCCTCCGTAAATCGGAAGCACCTTGATCCCGTGCATAAATTTGGCCAGAAGCCGGATCTGCCCTGCGACCTGTATCGCCAGTTCCCTGGTAGGACACAATACCACCGCCTGCAGTTTCTTGTCATGCGGATCCACACGCTGCAGCAGCGGAATGCCAAAGGCTGCAGTCTTTCCGGTTCCGGTCTGCGCCTGACCGATCAGATCCTTTCCGGATAACACCTCCGGGATCGCCCGTTCCTGTATCGGGCTGGCCTGCTCAAAGCCCATCTCCTTCACCGCACGCAGGATGCGCGGATCCAGACAAAATTCTTCAAAATTCATACTTTCTTATCCTTTT
>ERZ1034984.975-NODE-975-length-29806-cov-58.410104_pt1 | contig 29806 bp, 41 predicted proteins | sample MGYA00520589_ERZ1034984 | MGnify/ENA primary metagenome ERZ1034984 (study PRJEB33766, sample SAMN09781790) | gut metagenome | biome: gut microbiome | host: Homo sapiens | place: Madagascar | study: EMG produced TPA metagenomics assembly of the PRJNA485056 data... | reverse complement strand
TCAGTTTCATGGCCGCAGCGAGTTGGCTGGACAGGATTGCGATTTGCTTGTTGAGTGTGCCGATTTGCGCGGAAAGAGAGTCGATGACGTCGTTCGCGTCGGCTGGAATCTGAGTCAAAATGTCTCCTTAAATACGAAACCCCCGCAATCCGATTGGGATTGCAGGGGTTGAAAAAATTGGGAATTGTGTGATTAGTCGGCGGCGGTCATCGTGTCAATACGAGTAACCGACTTCAACTCATCCAACGTGAGGGTTCGGCCGAGATTCGTCTTCACATCCGTCAACGTGACGGACGTGCCCGTCTCGTCGAAGGTAGCCAAGACGCCACGCTGATAGTCACGCCACGACTCCTGACCGCCGTCAGCACTCGAAAATTCCAATCCAAGACGGCATAATTCCGCACGCACCGACTCCTTCGGCGGTCGAAGGTCAAGCACGCCAGACGATTCAGCGGGAGTCACGGTAGGCGTGGCATCGGCGGTAGTGGTGTCAGTGGTTTCAGTGGTGGTAGTGGTCTCATCGGCCATAATCAATCTCCTTAATTCTGTTGTTGGTTTTGAGGTCTAGGCATGAGGGATTTGTAGAAGCGCTCCTCGCACTCATCCAGCTTCGACTGGCTGGCCTCGTCCGACAGAAAAGCGTCCAATCCCTCGATGCTCTTGGTCACGCTTGTGTCGATGCCACTCGACGGCTCCACGTCGGAGTCATCAGCGGCCAGTGCGGCAATGAGATTCGCGTCCACCTCGTTCGACATGACCGGCAGATTCATGCCCTCACGCGCCTTATTGCGCGCGGCGGTCAGCGGGTCATTCAACACTTCCCCATCGTCCGCAAGCATGCTCACCCCGGTGGCGGAATCCGCCAAAGCCGCCTCCAACGCTTCGAACGCTCCAGTCCACACGCCCCTGCCGGTCTTCGGGTCATATCGGCTCGTGTCCTCCCTGCCCTGCATGATCGCCGCTATCGCTTCACGGGTCGAAGCCAATCCGAGCAGCGCCTTCCACGATGCGATCACATCAGGCGTGAATACGAAACTGTCCGACCCGTTCACCGGCGGATCGCAGCGGATGATGCACAAGCCGTTCTCATCCTGTTCGAAAGTCGATGACAATATGTCCTCCAATCACTTGACCAAATAAGCCAGGAATTCCGCGTAAACATCCACCGGGCAAGGCTGGTCGGCGTTGTAAAGCTTCAATGTGAAGCCGCTCTGACCGCCCGTATTGGCCGGGTGCGCGATGATGCCCGCCCAATCGCTGTCCGCGTTAGCGACAACGTAATAGTGGCCGTATTTTGTGGGGCTGAACGTGCAATTGACTTGCATGGAAGCGCCGGTCGCAATCTTCGAGCCGGGATTCGGATACCACGCCTTCCACGCAGCCTGGGCATGGAACGTAAAACGGTTCGTGATGCCGCCAAGATAGCCGCCGAGATACACGTATCCGGTGCCGATGTTCGCGCCGACTCCGACCTCGCCGTTCCCGTCTTCGGCTTCGAGCCAGCACTCCGAACCGTTCGCGCTATCGCCGGCCAGAGTGAGGAAAGCGCTGCTTTTCTTGCTCTCGTCCGGCTCGTCGTAATCCGTGTTCGCCACGGCATGCACTCTGGATGTGACGCCGCCGCTGCCGGTACCGCCTTTCTTGCGCGGCTTCGATCTGAGAGACATGAACGCAGCGGGATCGTTCTTGCTCACGTGTCCGCTCCACAAGTCCAGTTCGCTCATCGCGCCGACCTGATTCGACTGGATGACAGAAGCGATGGCCGGATGCGAAAAGTAGGCGGTGGACCCGTTGTAGGCCGGGAATTCCAAGCCATCACCGACGAACGTTTCCGTGCCGCCGATGATGTAGGTCTGATAATCCGGACTGATACGCACCCTGTGCCCGCTGATGCGGGTTTGGAAAGTGCCGGTCAGCAGATTCGACTTGCCTTCGCCGTCAAGATAGACGGTGCGATTGTGGTTGCTGTCCCACATTTGCAAGGCCGTGCTATTGAGCTTCATGCCCGTGTTCGCGGCCTCGGAGCTCTGGAAGACGGCGCCCGTGAAGACGTAGCCCTTGAACTGGCCTGCCGCCACCTTGTCGGACGTGATAGTGCCAGCCGCGATCTTGACAGCCGTCACACTGTTTGCCGCCAGCTTGTCGGCCGTGATGGCACCAGTCACAATCTTGGACGCATTGACCGAATTAGCAGCCAATTTGTCGGCATTCACGACACCAGCCGCCAAGGCAGCAGTGGTCACGGCATTAGCCGCAATCTCTCCGGCCTGGATCTTGTGGACGGTGAGCAGCGCCACGGTCATATCCTCCGTGACCTTCAGCTTGCCCGTGGTCACGGAATTGGCTGCAATCTTGTCGGACGTGATGGCCAGTGCGACGATATTCCGCGCCTGCACCGAATCAGCCGCCAATTTGCCAGCGGTCACCGCATCGGAAACCAGCTTCTCGGTCGTGACCGAGTTTGCCGCCAGCTTGTCCGCCGTGATGGCATTGGCCTTGACCTTTTCGGCGGTCACGGAATCCACGGCGAGATGCTTCGCGGCCACCGTGCCAGCAGCGAGGATGTTGTTCGCCACGAGGTCGAATGGCTCGAATCTCGTACCGTCCCACGTCAGGACTTCCACCACACGATCGGACAAGGGCACCAAGACGCTCGGACTGTTGTTCGGAGCGCCCTGCCAGTAGGTGTAGAAGTCGGCCAAGAGGCTCGGTGAGTTGTTTTTCTCGCCTTTCCACCTCGTCCAATACTTCTGCGTGCGCCACCACATGTCACCCGGCTTCAAACCATCATGATTCGGTTCGTCCGGGCCACGGTAGATGAGATTCTTTCCGTCAGCAGTGGTCTGCGCCTTCTTCGCGGCGGCCTGCGCCTGATTCGCCTGCGCGGCGGCGTTGGCGGCTGTGGTCTGAGCCTTGTCAGCCGTTGATTGCGCCGTCTGCGCGGCAGCATGTGCCTTGACAGCGGCGTTGGCGGCATCGGTGGCCGCCTTGTCCGTCACCGCCACCCATGTGCTGCCGTTCCACCGTTTCGGCGTGTTAGCGCCACCGGTGGTGTCGATCCACAAGGTAGTCGGCTTGCGCATCGAAGCGTCCGGCGCAGTGGACTGGATGAGAACGTCGGCCTTGCCGTTAGCCACGCCAGCGGCGGCGGCAGCAGCCGTATTCGCCTTCCTCGCGGCATTGGCCGCGTCCGTGGCGGACTGTGCCGCACTGTCGGCGGTGGCTTTCGCCTGCGTGGCCACACTCGACGCATTCGAGGCGGTGGCCTTGGCGTTGGCCGCATCGGTCTTCGCGGTGGAAGCGTCCGATTTGGCGGCATTGGCCGAAGCATTGGCCGTGTTCGCCAGTGTCTCGGCATTGCCAGCGGTCTTCTTCGCGCTCTCGGCGGCGGTCTGCGCGGCGTCGGCGGCGCTCTTCGCCTGACCTGCGGTCGCGGTCGCGCTCTTGGCGGCAGCGGTAGCCGCATTGGCGGTATCCTGCGCGGTCTTCGCCGCACCATTGGCCGTGTCAGCTGTGCCTTGAGCGTTCTTGGCGGCGGCAGCGGCATTCTCGGCGGTCTTCTTGGCGTCGGTGGTCTTCGCGGCGTTATCCGCGATGTCGGACTTCGCCTGAGCGATTTCGTCGGCATTGCGCTCCACGTCGGCATAGCCCATGTGGTTCCAAGCGGCACCATCCCAGACAAGCGTGTCAATCACACGATCGGACAAGGGCACAAGCACGGAAGGAGAATTATTGGCTTCGCCCTGCCAGTACGTGTAAAAGTCGGCCATGAGGCTGGGCGAATTGTTCTTCTCGCCCTTCCAGCGCGTCCAATACGCCTGCGTCTTGAGCCACAGGTCGCCGACGATCAGCCCTTTGGAAGCGTCCGGCTCGTCGGGGCCACGGAAAGTATGGTTCTTCGAATGGGCTTCGGCATACGCCTGGGCGGCGGATTCCTTCGCCTTGCTGATCTCGCCATTCGCGGTGGTCAGGTCGCTCTTGGCCTGCGCGATGTCCTTCCGAGCCTGCGATAGGTCGGTCTTGGCTTGAGTGAGCGTCTGATTCGCCGCATCAAGATTAGACTTGTTGGACTGGATGTCCTTCTGGGCCTGCGTCAGCTTCGCCGTATTATCCTTCAACGCCGTCTGATTGTCAGCCAGGTCTTTTTTGATCTGCTTGACCTCTTCAGGCGAGACAGCCGAAGCCACCGTCACCGAAGCGATGGCGGACCAGTCGGAGCGATTGCCCGCATGATCGACCGAACGCAAGGCGTAGGAGTGCTCTGAACCTGCTTTCAGGCCGGTGATGAGGTAATCGCCCTGCCCGGACTGGGTGGCGCTCACCACTCTCATTCCGGCGGCATTGACGCCCTCGCCGACCTCGACATGATCGAAGTCCGATTCCATCGACGCGCCGGCTGCGGTCTTGCCATCCCAGTGGACGGTCACCACGCCAAGCTCGGACGACAATACCGGCTTCGACGGTACGGAGCATGGCGTCGTATCCGACTCCACAGTTGCCACCACGACGGCCGACCATTCGCCAAGCTTGTCCGAATACGTCGGCACAGCCCTGACGCGCACCTCGATTTGCGTGCCGCAATCCAAGCCTCCGAAACCGAGCTGCGTCTTGTCGGTGGTGCCGGCCGCCTGCCAGGGCGCACCATCCTTGTGCAGCTTCCACTCGACCGTATAGGTGGAGATTTCGATTGATGTGTCGTTCGTGGCCTGCGTGACCGCGCTCCACGAGGCTGTGGCCAGACCATGCGCATAGCCATCCGAGCCTATATAGGCGTCGGTCTGCACGACAAGTCCCTGCGGGGCCTTCGGCACGCGATGGTCACGGTCGGACGAGGCGGTCGTGCCACCCTCGCTGCCGGCCAACGCGGCGCCACCCGTGATGCCCTTTATCTTCTTCGCCTGCTTGACCGAGGCATCATACTTGATGTCGTTCAGTGCGAGGCTGGCGGATAGTCCCTCGCCCTGGCGCATGCTCAGGTCGATTTCCTGCACGCGCACCTTCTCCCCATGGGAGACGGTCGGCGCCGTAATCCAATCGCCTGGATGATAGTCGACGAGCGGCAGATTATCCACATTCGCGGTCACCAAGTCGCGCGTGTACTGGCCACGCACACGAGCCGCATCATCAAGCGTGGACTGCATGAATGCTTGCGCCGTGTCCTTATCAGACACGCCGCCCTGGCTGCTGTAGCTTTCCCACTTGCCCCACGGTGTCGGCGCGGCCGGATTATCCATGCGGAAAAGCAGATTATTGTCACCTTCGACAAGGATGGTGCTGGCCAGATCCGCGATGGACTCCTCGAAGGGGGCCTCGCTAATGTCGCGTGCCAATTGCAGCACGACACTCTTGCTCAGGTCACGGCTCAAGGCGGTGCTATCCGCATTCCAAAGCTTGAGTGTCCTGCCGGACGTGCGCCAGTCGCAGCCGCCACCATTGACAAGAGCACTCAGAATCGTCTGCAAATCAGTGCCGAGGCTGTAATATAAGGTGTATTTTTTCGCCCATGCCGCTCCAGCCGCGTCCTTGGCGGTATCGAAGCCCAAGGTCAGGCCGGTGGCCACGCCACCACGCTGACGGTTTTCGTCAAGCAGGGTCTTGATAATCGTGCCCGGATTGGACGAATAAAATGGCCTTTTGCCCTTGTTGTCACCATCGGCGATGAGGTGCGAAGAATCATTGTTTTCGGCCTTGGACAGCAGCCAGCCAATCGACTGGCCGCTGTAGGTGATGGTCTTGGTGCGGTCATCGGTCTTGCCGGAGCGGCCCGTGATGACGAATCGCGCATTATCCGGCTCCTTAAAGCCGCTACCGTCCGACACTTCCACGGCCACTTCGAGACCATCGGTCAGCTCACGGTCGAAAGCCTGCGCATCACCGGACAGCAGGGAATATTCGATGCTGATTGCGCCATCATCATTGTGGAGCATGCTGGCGCTGAAGCTCACAGGCTCAGCCAGCACACCGAGTCGGTCACCGAATGGACGATAGGCCACGAGGCGCGCATGCAGAGACTTTGCCATTAATCACTCCCAGGATTGCAAAAACCGGCAGACCACCTTGTCGGTGCCGCCGGTCTGTTTGATTGCGAGGCGATAATCGCCGGAATCGATCGCGGGCCACACCTGCAGTGGCTCGGTGGTCCAGTCGACGCCGGACGTCACATCCGTGCCGCCTGACCATACGTCGGCGTTGGCAGCCGTCCACGCCTTGCGATTGGCCACATCGACGAAAAGATAAGGTCGTGAGGCGTCGCGTTTGCCACCCCACAGCAGATTCGTGCCACTTATCGGGTCACTGATCGTGACGGCGGTTGCGGCACCGAAACGCAATGCCAGCGCGGTGAGTGGTGCATTGGACAGCCAGCCCCCGGGGATGGTGTCGAAAAGCTGCGAGGGCGAGGCGTTCGGCAATCCAGCCCAGCGCGTCCAATACCCCTTGTCACTGGGCTTATCGACACTACCGGCCAGCAGGAGGCCGCCGGTCGCGTCCAAGGTGCGCTCCTGCCACTGCTCCCCCTGCCAATAAACGTCCGGCAATTGGAAGACGGCGGTGGCCGCGCGGTGGTCATCCCACGGAATCTCGTCACCGTCCGGCTGACATGACGTGCATACCGCACTGGCGGTCATGCGCCGAGCCCAGCCGGATACCGTGTCACGCTCCACGCGAGTCAGCTTGGAAACCAAACGGCACAAGCGGTAGAAGCGGTGCATCAGAGTATCCGCATCAGGCCCGTCCGTGATGAATTTCAGCGTGATTTCCGGCGCATCGAAAGCCACCGGCCCAGCCGGAAGCATGACGCCGGACCGGCCGTTCACGGTCACGGAATTAATACGAGGGCTAATGCTTGTGAAATGGGTGGTGCCGACTATCAGGCTCGAACGCTCACCAGTCAGCTGCTGACCATTGATGAGATAATCCGTGAGAATCATTGCACCACCTTTTTCACTTGTGTGTCACCATTGCGGCATCGCCGCAGTCTGCAATTTCTGCTGCGTCGAAATCGACGTGGGCGCGATCGCGGGATAGTTGAAGGTCTGCTGGACATACGTGGTCGAACCGCCGTTGCTGACATTCGCGCGCCCCGACTTCGACGTATCCACGTCGAAGCCGCCGTTGATCTGCGCATTCATGCCATTGACGGTGCGCTGCACGTCCTTCCAGCCAGCCTTAAGGCTCTTGTCAAAGCCCTGCATGATCGCCTGACCAGCAGGACGCAACATCACCTTGTCGTAGCTGAGCGGACCCTTATGCTTCACAATCCAGCTACCAATGCCGCTCACGAAGCTCTTCACGTGCTCGAAAGCCGACTTGAGACCATTAAGCAGCCCATTGATAATGCTTGAACCAGCATTCCAAAGCCAAGAGCCAGCACCGGCAAAGATGCCGATAATGGCGCTACCGATGCCGCCCAAGAAGCCGAGCACGCCCTGCACGACACCATGCACGATCTGGCTAAAACCGTTCCACGCCTGACTCCAATTGCCATGGATCAGACCGGTCACCAGATTGATGACGCCTTGAATGACATTGACGATGCCCTTAACCACCATCGTGATGCCATTAATAATGCCCTGGATGAATGGCAGCATCGCTTGGATTGTCGGCAGCAGCGTCGAGCTGATGAAGCCGATGATCGCGGAAATCACGCCAGCGACAAGAGGTTGAAGGGCCTGCACTACCGGCATGAGCGCCTGCACGACGCTCACAATCGCCTGCACCACCTCCGTCACCAGAGGCTCAAGCCCCTGGATAATCGGAGTAAGCGCCGTCACCACATCAGTCACAAGACCACTGATCTGCGAGATGATGGGCATAAGCAGCTGAATGCCGTTACCAATGGCTGACAGGACAGCAGACACAATCGGCTCGACGCCCTGCACCACTGGGATCAATGCCTGTACCACAGCTGTCACCACAGTCAGAATGCCCTGAATGGCCGGTACCAAAGCACCCACAAGCGTTGAAATGATCGGCGTCAGCAGCGGAATTATCTGGCCAATCACATTCGTGATTACCGGCATGACGGCGGCAGCCAATTGGTTCAAAGCGCTCATGAGCGCCTGAATCGATGGCTGCAACATTTGGAATGCCTGCTGCAAGCTCGTGAAGACGTTTTGCAGCATGGTGCCGAATTCGCTGCGCAATTGCGGGCTCGTGGCTATCAGTCCAGCCAGAGCGCCGATCACCAGCGTGATAGGCCCGCCAAGACCGGAAAGCACACCGCCGAACTTAGACAACAGCCCGCCAATCACCGGAACGCCACTCAAGCCGCTCAGCGCGCCACCAAGACCAGCCGCACCAAGCAGACCGGTCACGGCGGCGATAGGGCCAGACAAGCCGGACAATTGGCCCGTGAAACCGCTGAAATTGATTTTGCTGATCTTGTCAGCGACAGCACCGAACACTTTTTCAAGCGGCGGGCCGATCTTCTCCGCCAGCGACGCCACCTTGTCGAAAAACGCGGTGATGAGCGGTTCGACGGCCTGCACCATCTTGATGACCGCGCCACCGACCCCGCCGAACGCCGCGATGAGATCATTGCCGACCGAAGTCTTCAAGCCAGCGATCTCATGCTGGAGAATGGTCATCTTGCCTTGCGGAGTCTCCGCGAGAGCTTTGTTGATGCCACCGAAATTCGCTTCCAGCACCTGCGCGGCCATGGCGGCCTTCTCGGACGCGCTACCCTCCTGCAAGACCTTCTTTTGAGCGTCGGTCATGGTCACGCCATATTTGCTCAGTGCGGTAGCGCTGCCGGTCATGACCTTGCCAAGCAGATTCGCGATCTGCACGCCATCCTGAGCGGTGGCATTGTAGCCTTTGTTATTGGCGATCATGTCCGCCAAAGCTGGCGTCAAAGTCTTGACCTGATCGGCGGTCAGCGCGAAAGTACCCAACTGCGCCTGAGCGGCCTTCAAGGTGCCACCGGATATGACGCCGGTCTGTCCAAGCGTCTTATTCAGGCTGAGCAGCGACTTCTGCTCCTCATCCGTCCAATTGTTGTTCTTGGCTACCTGCTGAAATTTCGCGGTCACCTCACCGGCCTTGAGGGCCGCATCCACGGCCTGCTTGCCGAAATTCACCAGATATCCGCCAGCGGCGGCAGCGGCGCCGGACACGACGGTGGCCATGCCCTTAGCCGCCTTGCCGATGCCGGACACCGCCTTCGAAGCGAACCCGGAAGCCTTGCTCAAACCCGAATGCAACGCATTACCGGCCTTCACGGCAGCATTACGCGCGCCCTCCGGCAAAGCATTCCAGGCAGCTGAGAATTTGCTTTTGATGTTGGACGTGACCTCGCCCGCCGTCGAGCTGATCTTCTGCACTGCCGAATTCACGCCTGGAATCTTGCCGACGATCTGCTGAGCTGTTGATGTGAAGCCGGATGCCAGACGAGTGAAAGCGTTCTTCGACTTGTCGGCTTCGGCCGCCAGCTGCGTCTCAAGGTCCTTAAGCCGTCCCTTGGCGGTCTTGAGGTTATCGGTCGCCGCCTTGAGGTTGTCGGCCGCCGCCTTCTGCCGGATCTGCGCCTGCTCCAATTTGATGGCCGCAGCCTGAGCCTGCGTGCTGTCCGCGCCATATTTCTGCGTGGCGGCGTTAAGCCTCTCCTGAGCGGCCTGCACCTGCACGGAAGCGGCCTTGAATTTCAGCAAGGCGTCCGTGTTCTTCTGGCTCGCCTGAGCCACGTCCTTCTTGAAGGACTTCAGGGCCTCTGAATTCAGCTCGGCGGCGCCACTATTGAAACCGGACTTGAAAGCGCTGCCGACCTTCTTGCCCTGCTGCGCTCCATTGAAGCCCTTGCCAAAGGCCGTCTTCATGTCGCCGACGGCCTTACCGGTCTCCTTGGCCACATTCTGGCGGAAGCCATTCATCTGAGGGAAAATGCTCACATGAGCGGAACCAAGCTCACTACCGCCAGCCATGACAGCCTCCTCTATTCACTTGTTTTTTTGAAGCCGAAGATGCTGCTCATCGACGCCAAAGCCGCACGACGCTCCTCGTCAGACACTTCGACGTGCTTCTTTCCCGCCTTTTCGGGCGCGAGGTCGCCAAGAATCGACGTGCCGCCAGCCTGAATCGCGGTGATGATGGCCGTCGCATCCATCGGCAGCACCATATGCACCGCAGTCATGCCGGTGTAACTGTTCGGATCTGCCGAGAGGTTTTCCCACAATGCGATCGCGTCGCGGTAGCGGAGCCTGCCGCCCAAGTCGGCTTGCAGACTCCACCCGCGAGCAGCGAAATCGGCCCTTATTCGGTCTCCACCGTCTCCTTGGAGGAGTTGGCAGAAGCCGACGATTTTCCCAATTCGACGCCCTGAATCTTCGCCAGAACCTCGCCGTAGTCATTGAGGATGTTGAATGGGACCATTGCAGGCTCCTTCGCCAGCGCCTTGGCCGCATCCTCGCCGGCGAAAGCCGCGAGAATGTCCTTCAACGTCTGAATCTGCTCCGTGTTCGATTGCAGGTCGCTCAGACGCACGAAATCATCAATGCTCAGATTCAAGGGAAGCTTGTAAATATGGCCCTTGGGAGCCATGAACCATACGCCATCGCCTTTGATTAGGTGCTTCACCTTCATCTGCTCGGCGGACGCTTCAAGCGCCTTCTCCTCGTCCTCCTGAGTCCAGGCGTCGAAATCGGCGGTGGAGGGCATCACGTTCTTGGTCATTTCTTCCTTCTTTCAAACGACTACGAAAAATTCCTTTACTCCACTGGATGAAGAGGAAGAATCCCAGCACATGCGAAGAAAGGAAGAAAGAAACACATGCTGGGAAGAGTTGAATCAGTCAGCCACCGGCTGAGACTCGGAATCATCAGCCTGATGATCGGTGGCGTGAGACCCGGACGAAACAGTCGGAGTCACGAAGGACTCCAAATACTTGCTGTTGCCGGAATCGCAGGCGTCGTCCTGAATCCATTCGATGGTCCAAGCGTCACCGGTGTTCTTGCCGGAAGTCTCCTGACCCTGCTCGTTGCCAGTCAGATTCACGACACCAAGACGACGGCGATGCGTGCCGTTTTTAAGAACGGTTTCCTTGTAGCAGAACCATTTGCCATCCTGAATCACATCGGTCACGTGATACACGCCACTGGAGTCCGGCTTGCCGATGGTCATCTGGCGCGTGATGTCGTTATCCTCGGCCACGGTGAACTGCTCGGTCAGCGACGCCTTGCCGTTGATCGAATAGCCTGGCTGGTGGAATTTGATCGCATCGTCGGCGTCGCGGCTGTCCTGCGGCGCGCCATCCTCGGTGATAAGGCCGACGAAGCCGCCCTTGCTGAAGATCTTGTCCAAGCCGGTCTTCACGTCGGCCACGGTCGGCGCGATGAGATCAGCGGTCAGCTTCTGAGTCGCGTCATAGGGTGCGAAACGGTATGCGCTTGTCACCACGATCTTCGCGGCGCTCAGGTCATTACCTGCTGAATCAGCTGCCATATTTTGTCCTTTCAAACAAAAAAGGCGCTGAAACAAACGTTTCAACGCCTAAAAATTAAGAATTATTGAATTATTGGAATTCTCCAATAGCGGAGAATTCGAGAGTCAGATAGCATCTGGCGATGTTCGCGTCCTCGGCCACGAAATACGGACCATTGCACCCGTCCTCCTCGACTGCCGCGATCGGAGACCCGTCAAGCTGGCAAATCGCGGGGTCTGTGAGCAGGCCGTAGATTTTCGCCGCCAGATCACGACAATCACCTGGAAGAGTGCGACTGCCATAACGCACGGTGATACCAATGCTGCGGTCGAAGAGCACGCGATTGGACTGGCTGCCGCCATCGTCACGCACGACCACGAGAGGATAGGAGCCGTCGTAATCGTCCGGCTCTCGAATGTGCACGAGAATCTTGCCGTAGGATGGCTTCAGCTTGCCACGGAGGTAAGCGCACAGCCATGTTTCGAGGTCTGGTGGTAGCACTGCCGTCATGACTTGCCAGCCTTGAGCGCCTTGCGGAGATTGCCGGTCCGCGACTCCACGAGCAGAGTCTTCGGATCGGTGCCGACCACCATGCATGTGGTACGGTGCGCATGCTTGACCTCCTCGATCTGGAGGCCGTCACGGTATGCGCCGGTGTCCACGGGAGCGTGAGCCTTCGCATATTCGAGCGTCTTTTCGGCGGCGCGACGGGTCATGGCCTTGACGCCAGCCGAATTCATCAATTCGTCAAAATATTTGTCGTTGAATTTGACCATCACACCCAAAACCATCACCCCCTGTACTCGGATAGTGGAATCTCGACCGTCGGCTGCCACGACGTGAAAGCATTCGCGTCACGACTCGGATAGCCGGACACCTCCCAGCATCTGCCGTCATCCGGCATGGCCTTGATACGATCACCCGGCATCACATCCAAAGACGGGTCAGGCGAGGTGAGGTAGGCCGTGCTCGTAGTCTCCTCACGAAGCGCATCAGGAGTCCTCATGCTGCTGGAACTTGCCAGCGAGCCATTGAATTCCAGCACGTCCGGGTGATCCCAATCCTCACCAGTCAACTCGCCCGAATACCGGTCCATGACCTTTTTCGCACGAAGCCGCTTCCACTTTGTCGCTCCGGGCATGTGCCAGCCGCCACCAGTGGTGTTCAACTCGTCAAGCAGGCTCATGGCAAGCCTCCCAGCTTGTAGGGTTTGAGCTTGTCCTTCTCGGCCTGCATGAGCGACACCACGTCGAAGCTTGCGCTGCTGCCATTCGTTGACTGCGAGGTGATAAGCCCAAGCGGACTCATGCCGGCACGTTTCGCGGCGCTGATAAGCACCGACTGCACGTCCGGCGCGTCATCATATCCGGCATGGATCGCGTAGCGGATGGCCGCAACGCCGACCGGGAAACCACCGGAAAGCGACTCCACAAGACCGGTCTCCGGGTCATAGGCGTAAGCCAGCTTGTTGCCATCACGGTCGGTCAATGATTCGATGCTCGTCACATGACGCGCGGGCAGCCGAATCACCATGCCGCCACGCGAGTTGAGCACGCCGGACAATTCCGTGTTCGGCATGACATGCCAGCCGCATTCACGGCGGATGGCCGCCTGCGCCGCCTTAAGCCGAAACTCGGCGTCATCCTCGAAAGCCGAAGGGTCGGCAATCATGTCAGGAATCACATTCACTTCACTCATGCCGACCTCCAATCTCAGCTCGTCTTCACCACGCCAGCAGCCACAAGACCAGCCACAAGCGCATTGACACGCTTCGCCAAATCGTTGTACGCGGCCACGAGCGCGTCATGCTCGGCCTTGGTCGGCGCATCGCCAGCGGCTACACCCACAGCGGCATTGGCATTACCAGCCGAAGCGACATTAGCCAGCTTCACACCGCCGAGAGCGTTCTCGGCGGCAGCGGGAAGCACATACGGCGCGGCGGCAGAACCACCAATGTCGGTCGGCTTGCCCTTCGCATCCACGAAGATCACATCCGCCACGGCGGCGTTCGGGTCAAGCTTCGCGGAAGCGACCGGAATCACTCGAAACTGTCGAGCCATCATTCCTCCTTACTTCAGGGTCAGGGTGACGAAAGCCTTCGGAATGCGCACGGCCAATGCCACGCGCTCCTTAGCACGAATAGTCACCAGATCGGCAATGAAGTCGGTGTCATTGGAGTTGGTGGCCTCCACAGCGACACCGCCCTTGCGATAGAAAGTCGCGGCACGCTTGAAAGCACCCACAACGGCGGTGCCCTTGGCGACTGCCGGGGATACGACAGTGTTCATACCCCACAGAGACGGTGTGATGTTCACCGCACCGCCATTGATGCCATAGAACGGGCCACCGCCAAGGTACGCACCATTGTTGTCCTTCTTTTCACGAAGAGCCTCATAGTCTGCCGGATTGATGACCAGAGCGTCAGGCATCATGCCGGTCTCGGTGGAAATCATGGTCTGCGCGTGCAGAATAGCGACATCATTACCAGCGTCGGTAGCCGTGTATGTCTGGATGCCGTCGCGATGCAGCAGGCCCTTGATGTTCTTGCCGGTGCCGTCGCCGTTGAGCAGCTGCTGCTCCTCCTTGATGCTCAGACTGTAAAGCAGACGGCCATCGATGTCGGACTTCAAGAAGGCGAGGTCGGTGATCATGTCACCGGACTCCTTGATGAAGCCAGCGATGGTGGACAATGCGTCGGTGTGCTCGGTCGCATTGGCATAATGAATCTGACCGAATTCCTCGCCTTCGCCGACGGTCTTAAAATCGCCTTCCTGAGCACCTTCCACGAAGTAGGTGATGGCCTGTCCACTAATAGCGCCGACACCGAAGAGGTTGGTGATGGTCGGACGGCGGTAGCCTTCCACGAAATTCGGGTCAACATATGTCAGCAGAGAGCCATACGCGCCGGACGGCCCACCGGTCACCTGATTGTCGGTGTTGGCCTTGCGGTTCGGCAGCCATTCAGGCGTGGCGATGGAAGCGCCGGACACGCCCTTCATCTTCACCAGCTGCTCGCCGATGCTCTTCACGACGAAATCGCCAAGAGACTGATGGGCGACACCGCTCTTCTGAGTGTCCGTCAGATTATCGGTCAGACCCTCGAAGCGCTTGTGCACGGTGTCCAGCGTCTCGATGGAGTCCTGCAATTCGTGCGCCTCGGCGTTCAGACCCTTCAGCTTCTCGATGTCGGAAGCGTCGAGATTATCCTCGCCCTTGGCCAGCACCGCTTCGATGGCGGCCTTGGTCTTGGCGAGACGATCATTGAAACTCATTTGGTCTCCTTGTTGTCCTTGCCGCCAGTGACCAGTTCACGGGCGGATTTGATTACATTCAGGCGCTCGGCCTTCTCGGCCTCAGCGTCCTTGCCCTCATCAGGGTCAAGCTTCTTATCGTCCGGCCTCTCGCCGGTCTTGGAATCATCCGCCTTATCCTCGTCGGAAGCGGAATTATCGGAATCGATGCCGTCAAGCACCTCGTTCAGCGAAGCCAAGGCGGCACGCAGCTTCTCCTCGTTGGCGGAGCTGATGGCATGACCCGACTTCACGGCCAGAATCTCGGCCTGCTGGTTAGCGGCCACCGGCACCACGCTGATCTCGAAAAGCTTGATCTGCTGGAATTCGGAATGGCCACCCCACGGGCCGTCGCCCTTTTCGGTGATCCACGCTGTCTTCGTCGGCACGAAGCCGATGCTCATCTGGTGCACCCTGCCGTCCTTGAGCAGGTCGTATGCCTGCTGGGCTGTAGGATTATCGTCGATGTCGAGCTGGGCCGAGATGAGCAGGCCCTTCTCGTCCTCGACGGCGCTCAAGGTGCGGCCGATGATGTCGGTCGGCTTGCCGTCCTGATGGTTCCAATGGATAGGGATACCGGCGCCGCCGTTGTAATCCTTCTCCAATGTCTCCGCGAAAGCGCCCTTGGCGATCACGTCGCCCTGCAGGTCCTTGTTGCCGAAAGTGCTGGCATAGCCGCTGAAAACGCCTTCGCCAGCCGAATCGTCCAAGGATTTCACGTTGAATCTGAGCTGTTTGAGATTCACTGGTCTTCTCCGTTCACTGGATTGTTCTGTTGCGCGTTCTGCGTCCTGCCGCCGTCCTGCGGGCTGGGCTGGCCGCCTGTCGCGACGTTCAATGGCGTCACCAGATCGTCACCGCCCTCGACCTTCGGATAGTTGAGGATGCGCCGTGCCTCGTTCGTGGTCATGAAACTACGCCCCGTGGCCGTGCTGAGCGCCTGATACTGTTCGGAGAACGTGCCGCGCAGCTTCGCGTCAACGTTCGCTTCGATGTAGGCGTCCGGCTGTCCGAGCGCGTCTGGCAGCAGCAAATTGAGCGACTGTTCGAACGCCACGATGTACGGCATGAGCTCCACATTCCACATCTGCTCCTTGAAGGAAGCGATGTTGGAATTCGTGCCGCTGCGGAAGCCTAGATTCTCCGGCGCGATATGGAAGGCGTTGGCCACGTCGATGCGGATCTTGTCCCTCGCGTCGATGTCCTGCATGTCAATCGGCTTGAAGGCGTCCACCGTCTTGATTTCCATGCCATCGTTGAGCAGGGGCCAGCCACCGGCAAGATTGCCTCCAGCCTTGTAGTTCCTCATGCCCTGCACGAATTCGTCCTGAGCCTCCTGCGAAGGCCACGGCATCTCCTTCGGACGCGAGATGTACGCCGGAATCTGACCGCCGTTCTTGGCGATCGCACGGCGGTATTCGGCCATCTCACGAGCCTCCGCCAGAAGCGGGGCGAGAGTGCCGGACACCGGAGAACCGCCGATGCCGGACGTGCTGTAGCCCACGTCCAGCAGAATCTGCGGGTCGGGAAGCTTGAAATACTGGCTGCCTTCCGGCTGTCCGGTGCTGATCTGCACGCCGGTGATCTCGTCAAGAGTGTTGCCGGAAAGAGTGAAATTCTGCACCGGAATACGCCGCAGCCACAGTCTGCCGGTCTTCTTGTCGGCATCGAGCAGGCAGAGCCAACGGTCATTGAGCAGGCCATCGCAGAGCAGCGAGTAGAAGAATCGGTAGCGTGTCATGCCAGGGAGAACGCTCGGTTTTGCCATCAATTGCGCCAACGGGCTTGTGGTGTCCTCCACGCGGTCACCGTCAGGCTGGCGAGTGTAGACCTTGAATGGCATGCTGGCGATGTTCCGCGCGATATGGTCGATGACGGTGCGCACCGCCGCCTCTCGCTCGTAGACTCCGGCGCCGAACCAATCGATTGGCAGCTGAGTGACCTGCGAAATGTTGACTGGCGATTCGGAGAACTTCTGGGCCACGGATACCGGGCTTTTCTTGAGCCATCTGGAAAAGAACCCCATGAAACCTCCTCACTGGGTCATACGACTGCGAAATGGGTCACGCTCGGCGCATATTTCGGTGTTTCCGCTTCGACCTGCATGGTCTCAAGCGCATACAATGCCTGCGATTCGGCAACCAAGCCGGAAATCTGCAATGCTGATTTGGTACGGTCCCACACTTCGACCTCGCCGAGCCTTCGGGACACGGCCACACTCACCTGCTGTTCGATGGCGGGCTGCGGAAGATGCCGCAGCTTGCCTTCACGCACACGGTCGTGGAAACGGCCGCAGCACGCGCCCAACCGGAAGCCTTCGATGAGATGCACCGTCCATCCTTTTTCGATGAGCGGGTCGATGAAGTCCACTGCCGGACAGCCCTTACCCTGCACGGCGATCTCCGTGATATGCGGCCAACGCTCCTGGAGCAGGTCAAGATAATGCGGCACCCACAGCATGCCGTCACGGCGAGCTATCAGCTCCACGTGCGGCAACCCGTCCGCACGCATTCCGGCGGCGGCCACATACGTGGTCTTACGGTCAGCCGACGTGTCCACGGACAGTACGACGCGATTGCCGTCCGGTATCGTGGAACGCGAGTCGATGCCGCTGGCCCACAGTTTCGGGCTGATGAAAGGAATGATGTCAGCCGTGACCCACTGGCACAGGACTTCGGTGCGGAATGCGGCCTCGGTCATGCCATCAATATCGCTTCGGACACTGGCCACGGTCATAGGGCCATAGCCGAGCGACGGGTTAGCCTGGCGGATCGCGTCGGCATCATCCACCGGACACTTGTCCGGAGCCGACCATTCAAAATATCCGAAGCTGCCGTCCTGCTCGCCGGACAGGAACACGTCGGCCGGATTGCCACCGTCGGCGCTCAGGCGCGTCCACTCGTCAACAAGCTTTCGGCCCTTGTCCACCTGCTTGCGAAGCGCCACAGACCTATAGTCGCCAGCGTTCGAAATGCCCCACAACTGGCTCGACCATACGGCCTTCGTGGTCTGGCTGACGGCATTCCAGCCATCGTCAGTATGCTGCTCACGCAACTCGTCGAACACCACACGGGCGGCCGACTTGGCTCGAATGTTCTTGTCGGCGCGGACGATATACCGCGCCTTCGAGCGGGTGATGATCGCCTCCTCGCCATTCGTATTGACGAATTTCTGCGTCATCGCGGCGAGATCCGGAATGACCAGATCTTCTTCCTCATCGGTAGAAGGCTGAGGATTGCACCACTCCTTGACCTGATTGTACGGGCCCTTGGCGTTGTCCAATGTCTGCGCCGCACCGACCACCAGGAACTTCACGGGTGGCACCCTGTCCGGATGCTTGTTGGAATCGACGAACAGCCACCATGCGGCCAAAACGCCCATAAGCGTGGTCTTGCCATTCTGACGGGCCACAAGCACAATCACCTTACGAAAGCGATAGCTGCCATCCTCCAGCAGTTCGAGCGCATGCACTAAAAGCCACTGCTGCCACGGATAGAGATGCACGTGCAGCATGATCTCCGCGAACGCGATCACCGCGAAACCATTGCTCGTCTCCCTCGCCAACGGACGCAACGGCGGCGTAAAGATACGCGGCAACGTAACACCATGCAGGTCATCATCGATGGCGCCGAAAACACTCAAATCTTCCGACACCATCGAACGCCTCCTAGCCGAAACGCTTCATGAAATCTTCCATCTGCACAACCTTGTCGCTCTTACGCGCCTCCGGCTTAGATTCAACCTTCGGCTTCGCAGGACGACCAACCTTAGCCGGAGCATCCACCGTCAAACCAAGCGACTGACAATATTTGAGGAACGTCGGCAGCGAAACGTTGTCGAGCTTGCCGTTCTCATCGACAAAACCGGAGAACGTCAGATAATCGATACGCTCAGCCAACACGCGAGCCGCAGCGACAACAGCAGAATTCACAGCCTTGAGGTCAGCGTTCTTCAACGAACGCTCCAACGCCTCCGCCACATTCCGACTCGGAAACTTCGCACTCATCGAAAACACCCCCTAATCTGCCATCGCGCGCGACCCGCCAACAATTTCACTCGTCGGGGAGAGGAAGAGCAACCACGCGGGACGTCTTGCGCTCTGTCGTTGGTTTTACGATTTCACCGCCCCTACCCTCTTGCTGAGGGCTCATGCTGTTGTTATCCATTGTCTTGAGAGCACGCCGATTGGTGCTGGCGGGTCACTGTTGCCGCGCAGCCTATTGCAGCTCGTATGGCTTGGTTTGAATCCTGCTGGGTCGAACTGTAGCTCGGGATGCTTTGAGACAGGATAGAGGTGATCGAGGTTGAAGCTGTCATCGCTTGTGTTCTTAGGTGCCGCATAATCGATTGGCATTCCGCATAGCCAGCAGACTGCATGCTGTGCCTTGCATTGTGTGAAGAATGCGGCCTTGTCTTTTTCGAATTGGCGGCTGGTCTTGCGCGTTCTTCCTGGCATGTGGTCACCGCCTTGTGGTGCTTCGGGCTGGAGTCGAACCAGCGCTTGTGTGAGGTGCACTGTCTTTATCATCACGGGCATTCGATTTAAAGAAGTAGGAAGCCATGGCCGGTAAGGTATCCGTCCTCTGGTATCTGTGCTATCCCTCGTGCTCTGCCACTGAGCTACCGAAGCTTATATGATGATGGCCCAGCTATCATTATGCTGGGCCATTCATTCTACGAACATACGACAGTATAGCATTTCAACGGTGACAGTCAAGTAGTGCGGCCAACTCGCCGAGGTTGAACGTGTACTGCCGCTTGTGTTTTGTCGGCGTGGCGTGGGTGAGTTTGCCGCGTCTGAGCCATTGGCTTATCAAGTTGCGTGAGACGGATAATCCGTAGCGTTTAAGCTCTTTTGCCGCGTCGCTTGGCGTGCCGGTGATTTGCACTTGCCATAGTCGTTCGTCTCGTGCTGCTTTGATGGCTGGTGCAGGCCATTCGGTACGGCAGTGTTGGCATGTGACGGTTTCAGCGTCTGGCGTGCCGGTGAGTTGACGATGGCAGCTGGGGCAGGTGCCGAGGATTATCAATTCGTCTTCTGGGGTCAAGGCCGTCTCGTTGCGTCGGCTGATGTGTTCCAGGGCTGCGTAATCGTCTGCTGCGGTGCTCATGCTGAGGATGGTGTGTTTGTTGGCCGTGATCTTCTTCCATGCCTTGTCCCACGAGAGATTGCTGTAGCGTGCGTTGATTTTGCCTGCTTGTTCGGCGAGCCACGCTTCGGAATCGGTGATGAGGGCTTGCGCTCTCGTGTCGATTGGCATTGGCGCGCTGCCTCGGCTTGGCGCGTGGCCCGTGGCTCCGATGTGCGCTTGCTTGAGCATGATGGAGCTTAATGCTGGCAGTTGGACGTGTCCGAGCTGTCTGATGAGCGCCCAGTAGTTTTCTCGGCAGCTGGCGCAGAGTAGATTCGCGGACACCGGCTTCATGAGCTTCCGGCAGTGCTGGCAGTCGGTCAAAGTCTGGCCTCCTTGTCGTGCTGGCGGATGATCGCGGCGACTTCCGCTTTCGGCACCTGCGGCACGAGCGGCGCGATCTCGTCGAGCGAGTATCCGGCCTGATGCCATTTGATGATCATGTTTTCGAGTATTTTCTTCATTTTGTGGCCTCCAGGGTTTTCTGTGGTGTGTGGCGGGAAGTCGCATTCCTGGTCTTTCCATCCGGCCGCGTAACCTTCCTGCCATGCCTTGCGGCGTTCGTGTCTCAACCATTCCAGGCTGTACATTGTTTCCGATTCGTCGTGTTTCATGATTTCTCCTTGTTGAGTCGTTCTGCGAGTTGGCAGGCTTGTTGGTCTGGCGTGGCGGTTTCCTTGTCGCGTCCGAGCGCTTGGAGCACGTGTTCGCATTGCCACGTGTGCTTGTGTGGTTTCGAGGGTGGGATGCCGCTCATGCGTGCGCGGCGTTGGCACCAGCCCTTCCATAGGCGGCACCAGTCGCTGACGATGCGTGTCTCGCCGTAGTGGCGAGCAGCGAAGGCATTCCACGCGTCCGACAGGTCGAGATTCGGGTAGTCGCTGATGATGTCGGCGTTGGCGTGGGCCTTCTCCCTCACCAGTTCGAACTCGCTTACGCCGATTTCTTTGGAAAAAGAAGAAGAATATTCTTCTTTTTCTTTCTTTTGGTGTTCTGGTGTTCTGGTGTTCTGGTGTTTCTGGGATGTAACACCGTTACGCGATGCATGTAACGGCGTTACATCGTCGTTTTCACGATGCCTGGCCACGCGTTCGGCGGTCTTCTTGCGGGAGCGCAGCACCTGCTCACGACTGCGGTTGTGCTCGGTGTAATCATGGACCACGTATCCTTCATCGACCTCTTCGAGCATGTTTTCCATAAGCAGGAGCCGCAACTCCTCATCGGTGGCGCGGAGTACGTACCTCATGTCTCGACGGCTCACGTATCCATCCGTGAGATTATCGCCGCAGAAGCTCAGTATCATGCAGAAACGCGCCACTGCGGCAGGGCACTCGTCCATCAGTTCGAGCACCTTGCCGTTCAGATAGAAGCCGTTCACGAGCTGCACGTAGCCGCGTCTGGCCATCATTCCTCCCCTCTTGTGATGCCGTTGTATGCCATCCAGATTGCTTCCTGCCGTGGCGTGGTGCAGGGCAGGTCGGTGTAGTTGGTGTTCGCCCAGCCGCTTCCCACGTGTGGTTTCGCCATCGCGTCCAAGGCTTCGGCGATCTCCACCAAGTCCGGTGGCGGGTCGAGCGTCACCATGCCAAGCCATCCATGACCGCCTGCTGAGCGGACACCAGGCGGTATCCGCAGTACGGGCAGGTGACGTAATATGTGCCGACGGTCTCGCCGCAGTGGGCGCATTCCACGTATCTGATCGTCTTGCTCAATTCGTTCTCTTTCCGTTCGCTTTGACCATTGCCCACAGGATTTCGCTTGCGGGCCGTCGCCGGTATGACATGTCGTTGTAGGACTGCACATAGTTGAGAATCAGTTTCGAGCCGGTCGAATCCGGTGTCAGGATCGCGTTCACGCGCTCGGGCACCATCTTCCGCCACACAATCTCGTCGCACAATTCCTTCGTGCAGACGAGGAAGTTTGAATCACCGTAGAAGGTCAGGCCGTTGCCGCTCGTGAAGTCAGCCATGCATGACTTGACCTCGTAGAACTCGAAGCAGCCTTTTTCAACGCTTGCGGGCACCGGTTCGCCGTTGATGTTCCAAGGTTTGAAGCCAACGTAATCCACTCGCCGCTCGTCAGGCGTGTTCCGGTCGAAATTGACCTCACTCGCCCAAAAAGCGGTCTGATTCTTCAACCTCTTCTCGACCAGCTTGGACAGCATGGCGGTGGTCTCAGCCCTGCTCATTTCTTCCTCCTGAAGTACTTGTATTCATCGTGATGGAACAGGAACAGGTGAAGTCTCCACACCTTGACTGCCAACAATCCCTTGAGCGTGATCGCATACACGCCATGGACACGCTTCATGAGCTTCCTATCGGCCAATGATTCAAGCACTCGGGGAACCTCTTGGTTCCCCCCTTGCTGGCTCCAGATGCGGCTCATTCCCTCAGCGATATACAGGCAACACATGTCCTTGTCGTATTGACTAATCATCATTAGCCTCCATCTCAAGGATGTAGACGTTCGTCGCGGTAACGGCGTTATTCCGCAATTCCGTTGGTGGCATGGTATCCACCCGCAGAATCTTCCAACCCTCGTTCAGCAACTCTTCAAACACACCCATATTCATCAAGGTGCGTTTACCGCCGTAATCACTCCAAAAAAGTGGACAAACCTTGTACCGTTTACTCATTTCGCGTCCTCCTTCATGAAGACAATCCAGTGTGTTCCCGTGCGATTCGGCTGTTTGTTGCCGAAGAGTGGCTTGTGCGCTGTGAGCTTGAGAATCTGCGAGACGGGTATCTGCGTTTCATTCCACTTGAAAATCAATGTCCCGTAAGTCTTCAGAACGCGGAAACACTCGTCGAACATGGTCTTAATGTCGGTCTTCCACGTCTCTTGGTCGAGACACCCATACTTCTGCACCATGTAGCTCGTATCGCCCGCATTGCGCAGGTGTGGCGGGTCAAGCACGACCATGCGGAACGTCTCATCAGGGAATGGCAGGTCACGATAGTCCATCAGCATGTCCGGCCTGACATCGAACCTACGCCCATCGCACAATTCCCAGCTTTCATCCCGCACATCACCAAAAAGCACGCGATCATCCGACTTGTCGAACCAGAACATTCGGCCGCCGCAGGCGGGGTCAAGAACAGGTTGGTACGCGCTCATTTCGTATCCTTCCCCTTGTACTCGTCCACGAGTTCTTTCCACTGCCTGCTTGCGAGTGCGGCGTGGCTGAACCAGCTTGTAGAGATATGTCCACGTGGACATTGGAGCCGGTAGACTGTGAGTGTTGTCCTTACTTTGCGGCTCTCGTGGTATTTTTCCGTTTGCCATGCCTTGATTACTGGTAGTCTGCCGCACATTGGACACCCATATTCGTTGTATTTGCGTTTGAACCACATAACTATTCCTTCGCGTCCTCGCTTTGATTGGGTACCTCTGAAGGCATGGAACCGCTGTAGCCGAGCATGGAACAGCAAAGCTCTAGAATTTCATGGAATGCGTTAACTTGGCCGTCATAGAAGTCTCGGTCGCTCTTTCTGCGAACGTCGAATCTGGAAAGTGCGGCTTCATGACAGCGACTTTTCGCCCAGTCGATGATCTCGTTGAGTGTCTTGTCTTTCTCGGTCACGTTCGTAGCCATGTCAAAGCTCCTCTTCTTCGATTCGGATGGTGATGTGGTAGACGCCTTTTTCGGTGCTTGGCTCGCCTAGCCTGTAGTCCGGGCCGACCACGTATCTGGCGTTATCGTCCGGCCAGAAATCGGCTTGTGTGATGGCGTCCAAGATTGCCTTGACCATCGGCGCCGCGTTCTCAGGATCGAATCTGCCGTGTGTCAAGGGGTGGATGATGGCGGTGACGTGCACTGGCCATTTGGTTGGCGGCTTGAGTTTGCCGCTGTTGATGAGACTGCGGTAGGTGAGGTAGGCACGTCTTTTCACGACGCTGGTGCGCCGGTATTTCGCCCGCCAGTCTCCACGCTTGTTCTGGGTCCACCAGTAGGCCTTCGGCACGTCAATGGTGGTTTCCTGCGTCATTCGTCCTCCAAAATCCAAATGTCGGCATCGCCAATGTCCGCGTAATGGTCTTCGCTTTCGGCCTCACATTCGGGGCATGGGATGGGGCGCGCCGGATACATCGCGCACCCATGAATCGGACATGTGGGCAGCACGTCCGGCGGCTCAATCCACTCACGCATCAGAAATCAGGCTCTCCAGCCGGAGCGCCCCACGGGTCATCTGCCGGAGCCTGCGACTGCTGCTGTGCCTGCTGCGGCTGCTGATAGCCGCCACCATTGGCGTTGCCCTGGTATCCGCCTGACTGCATCTTCTGCACCTGCGCCGTCGCATACTTGAGCGACGGTCCGATCTCGTCAACCTGCAACTCGATCACAGTGCGGTTGGAGCCGTCCTGCGCCTGATAGGAGCGCTGCTGCAAACGGCCCTGCGCGATCACACGCATGCCCTTGCTCAGGCTCTGCGCGCAATGAGTGGCAAGGTCACGCCAGGCGGAACAGCGCAGGAACAGCGCGTCCCCGTCAACCCACTGGTTCGACTGCTTGTCGAACACTCTCGGCGTGGCCGCGATGCTGAAGTTCGCCACCGTGGAACCATTACGGGTCGTGCGCATCTCAGGATCTGCGGTGAGGTTGCCCACCACGGTGATTACGGTTTCTCCGGCCATCACTCACCATCCTTTGCTTCCGAATCGGCCTCAGTGTCGGTGTCCATGACCTCGGCGGTCACGTCATCAGTCGAATCGGTGATTACCGGCTGGAACACGTCGCTGTAATCCGGTGTGGTCTCGTCCACGCTCGCGGCCTTCTTCGCCTCGATGTTGACCGGCAGATATTTGAAACTGCGACGGATGATGGTCTTCTTCGCCATCTCCACGAAGTTCTTCACCCACGGTCCGGTGATCTGACGGCTGCGATTGCGTGGCGCGTACTTCTCGCGGTATTCGAGCAGGTCGCGTTTCGACATGTAGTCGGCGTAGCGTCCGCCATTCGGCAGCTGGACGGAGAGGTACACGAATTTCAGCTTGTCCTCGCTGTGGTCGGCGTCCACGTTCACCTCGTCCGGGCATTCGATGGTCGGCACGCCATTTTCGTCAAGCTTGAGCTTGATGTTGTCATCCTCGTAGACGGCTCTCGGCTGCGCGTAGATGCCGCTGTTCTCCAACAGTTTCAGCATGCCCTTGTAGCCGATGACGAATGTGGCCTGCTTCTCCCCCGTGGCATAGTTCTTGTTGCCATAGGGCAGGATGTACGCCTGTCCCAATCCATCCACGTCGGATGGGCGCAAGCCAAGTGCCGCGCACTGCATGAAGCAGGAAAGGACGCTGACCGGCGTGCAGTCGGCCAATGCGGGGGTGCGGTTGATGCTGCTGATGCACATCTGCAACAGCGCCTCGCTGTCGAGGTTGCCGCCGATGACACGTGCGATCTGCGGCCATGAATGCTCCACAAGCTGCTTGAGCTTGCTTTTCGGGTTGAGTGGCTGCAACTGCTGCCCTTGCGCCTGCTGTGCGATTGCTCCCATTTTTTATTGCTCCTTTTCTTCGATGGTTTTGAGTGTGAATTTGCGGTATGTGGTGGCTTTGACGGTGTATTCCTTGCGGGTCGTCGGCTTGTAGGTGGCTTGGAGGTTGCCGCAGCGCACGCCCGTATGCGAGCCGATGCGCACGATGATCTGCTCCTGCAATTCCTTCTGCTCGTTTTTCAGGTCCTTCGCGCGGTTGGACGTGCTCTCGTATCTTGCGAGCAGGTCGTAGAGGTCATCGTCCTCGCTTTCGTCCACGATGTCCGGCGTCGGCTCCGGGAAAGCCTTCTGCACGTCACCGCTGCCGGTGAGCGCGGGCGGCACATCATCGGTGACGAAACGCCAGAAGTCGGCGGCCGCCTTATCGATCGCGGCCATATCCTCCACGTCGGCCTTGAACGGTATCTCTACCGGCTCGTCGTCTCCGATGGCCGCGTACACGAATCCCCACGTCCATCCGGTGACGAGCGCGTAGAATTCGACCTGCGCCAAGTAATAGGGCGGTATCCTCAGGTTGCCGTCCTCGTCATGCCAGTCCCCCGCTCGACGGTTGCCGGCAGTCTTGATTTCGAGGATTCCGAAACTTCCGTCCTCCCCTTGCAGGATGCCGTCAAGTGACGCGCGCAGGTATGGCTTCCCGCGCATGATGATCTGCTTGTCGGTGCCGTCCGTGACCAGCATTTCCGGATGATTGGCGCGGAATCGCTTGCGGAGCTCGTTCTCCAAGGCATTGCCCTTGACGATTGCCCACTTGTCCGAAATGTCCTCCGGCTCCACGCGGCCGGTCTTCTCAAGCCAAAGCTCATACGGTGTCTTGAAGGAATTCAGGCCGAGGATCGTGCTCATGTCGGAACCGCCCACACCAGCCTTACGGCTCTTCAGCCAGGCAAGATGCCGTTCGACCTGCTTGCACTGTTTGAAACGCTCGATCGTGTAACGCTCCGTGTCCTTGAGTGGAATACGCTTCATTCCTTCGCCGCCTTCATTTCCTGGACTTCAGCATCGAAAAAATCGATGATGAGATTGCAGATGGCGGGCGCCGACATTTTGAGCTGGGTTTTTTCCTCTTCGTTTTCGGCTTTGATGGCGAAAACGCCATCCTTGCTGTTGAAATTGATCTTCATTTTGCGTCCTTGCTGTAGTTGGCTTTCAAGTCCATGAGTTCGCCGTTGAGGAGTTTCGTGGCGAATCCGTAGACCACCTTGTCGTTGGCTTGGAACGCGGTTCGCTGCAATGCGCTGATGGCGTCGAAAATGCCGGTCAATGCGTTGGAGATGATGGCGCGTGGATCGGCTGTGGCTTGTGGCCTGACGCTGATGGTTCCGGTGGTGACGCCGGTCGGCGTGAGTTTCTCTTCGGTGATGTTGGTCGCTGTGAGTTTCTGTGCGATGGTCATGGTTTCTTTCTTCTTTCCGGTTGTGGTGTTTTTCCGTGTTTTGCGTGGTGAATGCTGGTCGAAGGCCGGTAATAGTCCTTCCTTGCGGAGTTGGCTGATGATGTTGCCGACCGTTTTCTGGCTTAGGTTGAGCGTTTCGGCTGTTTCCTTGCCGTCGAATGTTTGGCCTTGGCTGATGCGGTTTCTGCAGTGCGCGAGGATGAGGTCTCGTTTCGACGGTTTCGCCGGCAAGCCCTGCGTGATGAGTCCGGCCTTGCGTAACGCCCGCATTTCGTCGAGTTCGAGACCGGCTTCGCCTGACTCGTCGTAGATTCTCTTCAGTTCGGCGAGCTCGTCGCCCGTGTATTCGTGTTTCACTGTGTTCCTTTCCTGAGTCTTTCGATGAGCCGATGGTTTTGCCTGATGAATTCGTCCACGTCGATGCCCTGCTCCGTCAAAGTCGGGCGTATGTAGCTGCCGACCATGAAGCCTCGCGGCTCATACCGGCCGGTCTGACGGCTTCCAGGCACGAAGTAGTGGCCATCATTGTGGGGTTTCATCTCGCTACCGTCCTCGTGTACTGGTGTGCTGTGGCCCAACGCTCGGCCACGTCACGCTCGTAAAGCACCGGGCGCCTGTCCTGCTTGCCTGCCGGTGGTTCAGGGCCGAGCTTCAGATACTTCGGCCCCCTGCCATTGCTCCGCCAATTGGCGAGAGTGCGGGGACTCATGCCGATCATCGCCGCGAACTCCTCCGGCCGAAGCAGGTCAGTCAATTGAGTCCTTCACCAAGCTTGACTGCCGCCGACGCTGCTCATGCCATTCCGCGTAACATTTCCGCAGAAGCAGCAAGTCAGATTCGAGATATACCTTCACTGGACCATTCGGACGGAATCGCACAGTATATGGATTGCAACCGTGAAGCCGCTTGTACGCCTCGAAGACCTTCTGCCCGAAACGCATGGCGTCGCCGTCGATGTCGGCGGCAGGATGCCCCACCGACTCAAGAAAATCTCGAATCGTAATAATCTGCTTAGGGTCCACGTAAGACGGTAGAGGGTTCTCATTCTTGTCCTTCATTCGGTGTTCCTACTGTTCAGATTTGCGATTTCGACGTTGTTGAAGATGATTTGGGTGGAAGTGGAAGCCTTGCGGCTGCTCTTCCAGCAGGCTGTTGATTGTCTTGTCAGGCCATTCGGGAGCGTTCATTCCTCGCCTCCGATGCGCGCATTGATGATGCGGTTCATGAGTTTGTCTTCCTTGCGTTGGCGTCCTGAAGGTCTCCACTGGGGTTGATGTGGAGGCCGTCGACCATTTCCACGGTGTCGCTGCCTCCGCGTTCGATGTGCCTTTTGAGCGCCTTGTCGATGGCCTGGCATGCGATTCTGGCGGCAAGCGCGGTGCGTTCGCCGAGTCTGTTGCCGGGCAGGTTGACGCTGATCAGGCCGCCGTCCAGCGGCATGTCAAGTGTGGCGACGAGCATTGGGTCGGATTTCGGGTTGTCGGGGCCGATGTCGACGCAGAGCACCCACGTTGCCACCTGTGGTTTGTTTTCGTTCATGATGTGGTTTCCTTCTTGAAAAGTTCCTTGTTGTCTTCAACGAGTTGAATTCCTTCACCGATCCATCTCATGACCGGAACGGCCATTGAATTTCCCAACGCCTTGTAGCGTGGCCCGTCCGGCGAATGCTTTTTGCCTTTCCAGGGAATATCCGTCCACCCGTCCGGGAATCCCTGGAGCCGTTCGCATTCCAACGGGGTGAGCCTGCGAACCGTTAAACCTTTCATCGAATCCTCTTCCATGTATAGGGACTGGTCGTTGTGCGTGCTGAGTGTGGCGGAAAGCTCTTCCTGCCCCAGGAATCCCTTACCCCCCCCCGCTTTCCCTCCGCGTATTTTGAATGTGAGATTCATGTTCGCCTCCTGTCGATCAGTAGTCGCCCACCGTTGATGGACTGGTTGTCGATGAACCGTTTGCTTCCGTCCGTGGCGCACAGCGCAGGGAACACGTCATCTCCGTTGCTTGTCATGATGGGTATATGATCGGCGCGTCCTTCGCGGCGTGCGCCATCAAGGTCGGCGCAAGATTGAAGCACCGTGCCGCGTTCGACTGACTGTCCGCACTGCACATCACTTCTCTCTCTCTCGATTTCAGCTTGAACGCTTTCACAAGTGGGACATTGTTTCCACCGGTTCCCATGTGAGAGGTGAGAGTGTTTGACAGGTCCGGATGTTCACTGACCCTGAACCTTCCATCCTGCTGATGGAAGTCCAGCATGACAGCCGACTGATCCTGCCCACCGTTCTCACGAGCCTGCAATGTCGGGGCGATTCCGTCAGACGAGTACACTCTCCGAGACTGGTTCTCACCGTGGGTCAAGTTTCCAATGCCCGAATCTGCGTTTCCAACGCCGCCAGCAGTTCCTCCGGCAAGGCTTTTCCTCTTCTCTCGGCTCGACTGATGATCCCAGCACAGGCTTTCGCGCTCAAAAAGAACCGGGGCGGCACGTCGCCAGTCTCTAGTGTTGACGACAAGGAACACACGCTCGCGGCGTTGGGCCACACCGAAGAACTGAGCGTCCAGCACTCGCCATGCCGCCCCCCCCATCAGGCCAGAGTTCGGCCACGGCTTCAAGGAGCGACTGGAAAGCCCGTCCGTGTTCAGCCGACAGTACGCCGGGCACGTTCTCCCAGACGATCCATTCCGGATCAATTTCTGCGCAAGCTCGGAGATATTCGAGCATGAGCTGGCCGCGTGGATCGTCCAGAGCCTTCCTGAGTCCGGCGATCGAGAAGGCTTGGCAGGGGCTTCCTCCCACAACGACATCTGCCTCGTGGTGGTATTGTTTCCAGTCAACTTTGGTCATGTCTCCTAAATCTGGTACGTCTGGATAGTGTTGTCTGAGCACGGCTTTGGGGAACGGTTCGATTTCCGCGTATGCGATTGGTTTCCACCCGAGCTGGTGCCATGCGACGGTGGCGGCTTCGATTCCGCTGAACAGGCTGATGTAGCGTATCGTGCTCATGCTTCACCTCCGATGCGTGCGTTGATGTGGTTGAGGTTGTCGCTCATTGGGTTTCCTTTGCTTGTTGCAAGTTGTG
>ERZ1034984.973-NODE-973-length-29847-cov-48.378592_pt1 | contig 29847 bp, 28 predicted proteins | sample MGYA00520589_ERZ1034984 | MGnify/ENA primary metagenome ERZ1034984 (study PRJEB33766, sample SAMN09781790) | gut metagenome | biome: gut microbiome | host: Homo sapiens | place: Madagascar | study: EMG produced TPA metagenomics assembly of the PRJNA485056 data... | reverse complement strand
CCGTGGAGAATTTGCGGAGCTTTTATTTTGTCATATCGTGAACGTAGTTGACAAGAGTTTACAAGTGGTTACGATGGAGGACAGATTTGAAGCTGATAAGTAAAAAGCGTTATATCGTGGACTGGGTTGACAAAGGTTGTCAATAGTTCACTTAAGTTTACTCCATCGGTGGAATACTCCAAATATGTAGAACATAGCAATATCAAAGAGTATGAGACCGACAAGAAAATGTGAATTTTGTGGCAAAACATTCGTGCCAAGGAGTGGTATGCAGAAATACTGTTCCGAAGATTGTCAGGCAGAAGCAAAACGTCTTAGGAAGAAAAGACAGCAGGACTTGATTAATGGTATTGAGCCAATCATGGATCTGCAAAGCCAAGAGTATCTGACTTTCTCAAAAGCTGCGGTGCTGATGGGATGCACACGCCAGTATGTGTACAAGCTTGTGGCTAACGGCAAGTTGAAGGCTTCACGGTTGAGCAACAGGATGGCTTTTGTCAGAAAGTCTGACATTGAGAAGATGTTTGAGAGCAATCCTTACAAGCGTGTCATTCCAAAAGGAAAGAGTTGGCTCAGTCAAAAGGCTAAAACAGAAAAGCCAACACAAAAACAGAATCAAACAAAAAGGAAAGAGGAGAATGAGGTGCTTGACTATTATTCTGGTGAGGAAGTGATGTCCATTTATAAGGTCAAGAAGTCTTGGCTCTATACATCCGCCAAGCGCAACCAGATACCGATGTGCCGTATCGCTGGCAAGAACTATTACAGCAAACGGCATATTGATGAGTTCTTTGGTACTGCCGTTGACATCCACAGCATCACCGAGTGGGTAACAGCTGATAACGTGGAGGATGCTTTCAGTATGAGCAAGTCGGCACTCAGGGCATACACCTACCGCCATAAGATACCCACCAAACGTGAAAGCATGGCTCGGCAAAATAGATACATAGGAGTGCTTGACAAGTTCATCCATGAGGGGCATGAAGCTTTATCATCCTTTGCAAAAACAGATAGAGTCAACTTCAACGAGAAAGAATCGGCTTCGATGTACTATGGCATCATGGCATCTGCAGTAAAGCATAATATTGGATTGGACTCTAAAGCCTGTATAGATTCGGCAGCAAAAAGTTTCTTATCTGGTATGTCGTGGAATGGTTTTACAGACTTCAAGCAAGAATGTGTCACCAGTTGGACAAAACTCTTCGCCACGAATGAAGTTCAATTCACAAACAATGCCATTGACACTTTTCTCGCTTTTGTTGACTATATGTCATGCAGTGCAGACACATACGTTTCACTTGGCGGCTCCAATGGCTGTGCTGACCAACTTACGAATTGGGACGGAACACAGAAGGTAGGGCTGGGGAGCATTCCACAAAAGAAAGAAAAAGGGCTGGGGCGATAAAAGAACAGAGAATAGTGACAAATAGATTTCATCATCTTTGTTACTTATCCGTAAGAGTTGAGAGTATTATTATAAAAAGAGGAATACCTATAATTGCTTCAAAAGAATATATTGCTGCTTCGCAACACATTTTTGCCGTTTCGCATAAGGAGGCGTTGTGTATAAAAACAAAAGATTGTACTTTTGCAGCATAATAATAAGTTCTCAGGCAACTTGTCCTTTGAACGAACCCATAAATTGAAGCATAAAATGAAAAAGTTTGGATTTAGACATTTGATGTACGGATGGCTTGCTGTCGTAGCCCTTGTGCTGACTTCATGCGACTCTGAAAATGTGACACCGATCAATGACAAAACTTTGCCGGAGACCATTGCCAAAGATTTCCACGAACGCTGCGAGGACTACACTATCAAACGTGTTTACACACGTCCAGAGCCTTACTTCGACAGTGGAGCAATTGAAACGTTTGTCACCTCTGAGGACAACGCGGGGAATGAGTGCGTGGTCGTATACGTTGACAATGCGTGGAACCGCACCGTGCGGATGCTCTCTGACATTGACCAGTTACCCAGCTCGGTGCGATACCGGCTGCTCACGATAAACCAGGAGGCCAGAAACGATGAATTCTGGGAGATCAAGGAAGTGACACAGGCCTGCATAAACGGGACATACTATATTCTCTGCTATCTGCAGGACACCCCCAAGCTCAAGAATCTCGTCCACACACTTGTCATCGATAGCAAAGGAACGGTGGTCAAGGCATGCACATACAAACTGAACAACGCTGAATATATAGGTACGATTCCTGGCGATATGGAATGGATTACAGCGCACTACAAAGGCTCCGAAGTGCTTGGTTTTGTCAACGACAGCGGCGATGACAACTATCTCATCATGCACGACGGCGTGTTGAAGTCCGTATACTTCAGAGTATCACGCAAGGGCACGACTTGGAAAGAAACCTGCTACCCCTTGCCGAAAGGCACGACGGTACCAAGCAATGTATTGGATTCCTTACACGCTGACTACCCAGATTTCACCTATACTGAGGTCTCTATTCTTGAAACCCCAGACGGAATATTCTACCTCTTTACCGATGGAAACAGCCCCGACCGTTTAGGGCATTATGTTAAAGCAAGCTAAAGACTGAATGAAGTCGTCTGAAGATTTGCCTTTATTTTTAAGGTGTTTTTGGACCTTGAAGAGGGAGTGTAGCGAGCTACACGACCGATGAACGTGGGTGATAGAATATCCACCGACAATAAACATATGATAAAATATATAATGAGAAAGATTGTATTATCATTATTTGCATTATGCTGTTTTTCGGCAGTAATGGCACAACAGAAGACACGTAACCTGTCTGTAGAATTACTTGGTGCCCAAAATATTGTGGGCATCAACTACGACAGTAGATTCGATGGAAACTCCGGCTTAGGCTACCGCATAGGCATTGGCTATGGCTATGGAGACAATTCTGGTTTGTTCGACCAGAAAATCAATGGCGTTGGCGTTCCGTTGGAGCTAAACTATCTGCTCGGAAAGAAGAATAGCAAATTGGAGCTGGGTTTCGGTGCGAGTCTTGGTGTATATCAAGTAAAGGAAACAATAGGATACGTCAAAGATACAAGGTGGTATCCAGGTGGGGAGAATACAGACGAAACTTCTCCTAAAATTGATTTTTACACTTCATCAAAAACTCAATTCGGCTATTTTCTCTTCGGCAACATCGGCTACCGCTATCAGCGCCCCAACGGATTCATGTTTCGTGTTGGCGTATCGCCATCCTTCAATTTCGGAGACAAGTATGGACTCAAAAAGGCTGCCTTCTTTCCATATATCGGCTTAGGTTGGTCGTTCTAAGCAGATTTCGGGTGCTCCTGATGCATATTTATGCTTCAGGAGCACTTGCTTTAATTATTTCTCCAACCATTTCTTAAACAATGTCGCTTTCTCCTTGCTTATCACAATATTCTCATCCTCACATCCTTTCAATCTTACTATGAGTTTGGAACTGAAGTAAAAACTGATTTTCCTGATGCCATTAATGTTGGCGATATACTGTCGATTGAGACGGAAGAAACGGGCAGGGTCTAAAGCCTGCTCCAGGTCGTTCATGCTCATGGGCAGCGGATAGGATGTGCCGTCGACGGCAAACGCCGTGATTCGGTTGTCGTGTATATTGATGTAGCTTATGTCGTCGGCGCAGAGCATGCAAAGCTCGTCGCCTTTCGTGATTAGGAAGCGCTCACGGTATTGGCGTGTGTCGTTAAGCACGCCGTGCAGAGGTCTCTCTACGGCAGACTGTTGTGCATTGCGGTTAAGCTGCAGCTTGCCGATTGCGGCACGTAGCTCGTCTGCGTCAATCGGCTTCATCAGATAGTCGAGTCCGTTGTTCTTAATCGCCTCCATTGCGTATTCATCGTAAGCCGTGGTGAATATCACGAACGACTGTGGCATCACCTTGCGGAACGCTTCAAACACGTCGCCGTCAGCAAGTCGGATGTCGGAGAAGATAAGGTCATAGTCGTTGTTGGCGGCAAGCTCCTCTGTCACCTCCGCCACACTTTTCAGCGGTCCATGCACGTCTATCGTGTCGTCAATATCCATAATGAGCCTTTTCAGACGTCTTGCGCTGAAATGGTCGTCTTCTATAATCAAAACCTTTTTCATCGTTCTTCTATTATTTTCGTTTTATGATTGGCAGTCGCACTTCAAATGAATCTTTATGGGCTATGAACTCTGGCTCTGCCTCGCCCTCCAGTCGGTAGCGTTGCTTTAGGTTGCTGATACCTATTCCGTACGACTCTATGCTCTGGTCGTTGGTCTGGTTGGTATATATGCGGTTGTTCTTTATGACGAGCATGTCGCCCTGGCGCCCAATAGACACATGAAGCTCAGTGCCGCTCTGCGGGCAGTTATGCTTCACGGCATTCTCGATGATAAGTTGTAGACTCAGCGAGAGGATGCATTCGTTGCGGTCGCCGTGCAAATTGTCGGCGTGCAGGACGATGGTGTTGTCGTAGCGCATGTTGAGCAGGCCGATGTACGACTTGATGAAGTCGGTGCCGTCGGCAAGGGTTATATACTCCTTGTCGATATGCTGAAGTATGTAGCGGTAGATATGTGAGAGTTTCACGACATAGTCCTCAGCCATCTTCGGGTTTTCCTCTATCATTCCAGCAAGTGAACTAAAACTGTTGAACACGAAATGTGGGTCCAACTGCAGCATAAGGTATCGCTTCTGTAAGGCGAGGTTCTCCTTGCCTTTCAGAACAATCATGTCGGAGAAGTGCATCGAAAGGTGGATGAGTGCTACAAGACTCGCTATCAGTCCAAATAGGAAAGACGTTCCCCAGATATCCTGCATCATAAGCTTAGGTGCTACAAGGCTCAGCAGCAGTTCGCAGCCACCAGCAATAAGCAGGTTGAAGCCCAACACCACCAGTCCGTTCTGCACGAACACACGGTGTCCCTGCCCTTCGCGCCTAAAGCGCCGCTGTTTGAACAACCATCGGTTGAGATACAAACTCGAAAGCGAGAACAAGCCACAGAGTGCAAAGTCAACAAGCAACTCAGGATACAGTCCGCTTACCGACTGTAGGAAGTCGGGCAGGTCAACCAATATCCAGATGATATCGTACAGGAAGAAGAAGATAAGCGAGTAGACAAGCCACTCAAGGAAAGAGTTCTTGGATCTATGCATAATTATATAATAAAATGATTATCCTTGCTCCAACAAGTTCTTGTCTGTCAAGAAATCCAAGAGTCCGACAGTCAACACACCGAGTTCGTCCTCCTTGCGGTGAATGTCATCACCAACAATGACAATCTTACGAAAGTGGTCATTGATTGACAATAATGGACGACGTTCTTGCTGTTCCTTCTCCGGCGTAGGCATGTCAATTACGTCACGCAGATAGGTAGTTTCATACAAACCACGCAAATAGTCTGTTTTCTTTTCTTCCGTTTCAAGTAAAGCCACCTGTGGCAGTCCTCCAAAAGTATAGTAATCCAACCAAGCTTTGCGTATATCTCCACCAATACCACTAAAGTATTCGTCAAAGGTGAGAGGCCAGATGCGTATCTCGTCACCTCTGCCTCGGAACTCAGTCACAACATCACTTGACAGGAAACGAGAGTTAGAGCCTGACACATACACATCTACATTCCGCATGTGTGTCAAGCTAAGAATAACCTCCACAAATTCTTCTACAAGTTGTACCTCGTCCAAGACTATATAATAAGGATTGCCATCATCCACAACCTTTGAATCTATATAGTCGAGCAAGGCATCAGGCTTTCTCAACCGTCTGTTTCGGAAATCATCAAGTTGTATTTCGATGATGTGACTATTAGTCACCCCATGTTCCAACAACCAGTTATGCCAGATATCAAACAGCAGGAAAGACTTTCCACATCGTCTGACACCAGTTATAATCTTCACAAGACCATTTCCACGTCCTGCAATAAGTTCATTCAAGTATTTCTTACGTTCAAATATCATATTAGAGTACTATTTTTGATATTGGTATCATATTTTACACCGCAAAAATAATGGTTTTATCCCAAAATCCAGCACAATCAATGAAAAAACTGCGTTTATCAAGCAAAAAAACAGTAAAACGTTGCATCGTAAACTACACAAAAATGCTTTTTAGAACAAAGGGTATGACATGTAATCACACCCTACGTTCAAGGGAGTCGTTTCAACCGTACCCCTTTATGGATTTCGTCCTATAACTTCCATTCTCCACATTATGGGGTCGGTTAAAAGCGCCCCTCACAACCCTTATTTCGTGATTCCTGATGATGTGATCGAAAGTTAAATACGTTAAATATTCACCTTTTCGTATCTAATCAGAATCCATACGGTCACTTTTCTACCGTTTAGAGCGTATAGCATTGATAATCAACTAATAATAGATTCTCATATTGTATCAAAGAAACCGATAAACTCATCAAAATCTCGAAGAATGTCATTCAACTTAGGATTACTCTTCTGAACTATAATGGCTATGTAATTGTCAACTTCTTCATTTTAAAGTTCTACTTCTTGTTGGTTGCAAAGATAAGCTTTTATTTTGAAAGTGCAAAGAAAACGGGAGAAAAGTTTCAGGAAAAGTTAGGATTTCAAAAGCACTGCACACACCCATGTCATCCACAGAACAGACATCTGGGTACGATGAAGGGTCTATACGCCACCTTTTCATCGTGGCATATAGACCCTTGTCGTTTTCCGTGAGGTGCGGGGGGGGGACTATACTGAAGTAAAAAAGGGTGCATCATGGACTTATGACACACCCTCTTTTTCTGATATATATAAAGAGGTATTATGCCTCATGCTGTCTTACGCCCATACGAGCCTCCACTACGTTCACCACGTAGTCGCCGAGTTTCTCGCATTCCTGGATGATGTCCATATACATCGTACCGATGGCGTAGGTGTAGAGATGGTTGTTTACATCGTTGATGTTCTGGCTCTTCAACTGGTTGCGATAGTTGTTGATCTCGTTCTCGATGTTGAAAGAGAGGTTGGCATCGTTGTCCCCCTTATGACCTACGAGAGTGATGTTCATCTGGGTGAGGGCGTTGTCGGTAAGCTCCATCATCTGATGCATGTGCTCATACTGCGAAGTGATGAAGTCTTCCTTGCCTTTGAAACGGCGGTTGAGGGTGCGGGCGATGTTGAAACAGCTGTCACCGATACTCTCGATTTCAGAAATCTCACGGAGCATGGCACGGATCTTTGCCTTGGTCTCGTCAGAAAGATGAGAATCGCTCACCTGGTCAAGATACTTGGCAATCTCAATCTCCATGTTGTCAGAGATGCCCTCGTATTTCTCGATGCGGGTATAGAGCTTGATGAACTTATCCTCGTTGGTTTCGCCCAGGAGTTCCTTCACCATACCGAACATGCGCTGGATACGCTCGGCGAAACAGTGGATTTCCTTCTGAGCCTCCAGTACAGAGATTTCCGGAGTCTTCATGATACCACTCTGGATGAAACGCAGACGGAAGTCGTCCTCGTCGGCATTCTTCTTAGGACGGATAATCTTGCATACCAGCTTCTCAATCTGTGGGACAAACCATACCAGGATAAAGGTGTTGGAGAGGTTGAACGTGGTATGGAAGGCGGCAAGCACGAAGGAGAGCTTGGCTGCATTGGCAACGAAATGAGGATCGTTCTTCTCCATCATGTCGTCATAGCCTACCCAACCGCAAACCAGGTGGATGAACGGACGGAACACGCAGAGTATCCACAGCACACCGAAGATGTTGAACACCATGTGCCCCATCGCCGCTCTTCGAGCCTGCGTATTGGCAGTAAGTGCTGCCACGTTGGAAGTTACGGTGGTACCGATATTCTCACCCATTACGAGGGCGATGCCCTGATAGATAGGCAATACGCCGGTAGAACAGAGAATCATCGTAATCGCCATGACGGCTGCTGAACTCTGTACGCACATGGTCAGTATACTACCAATGAGCAGGAAGGTGATGGTAGTCTGGAAACTGTGAGGATCAAAACTTGCGAAGAAATCAAGAACTGGCTGGTTATGAGCCAGGTCCATATCAATACCGGTTTGGCGAAGAGTACCCAAACCAAGGAACATAAAGGATATACCAAAGATGAAGTCGCCGATAATCTTGCGCTTCTTACTGTAAATCAGGATAATGGCAATGAAGAATGCTGGCCATACAAAGTCGGTGATATTGAACGAGAAGCCGGCACTCATGATCCAGGCGGTAAGCGTGGTTCCGATATTGGCACCCATGATGACCGAAATAGCCTGGGCGAGGGTAAGGAGACCTGCGTTGACGAATGATACCGTCATCACCGTTGTAGCCGTAGAAGACTGCACCGCAGCCGTGATGAGCGTACCCGAGAGGATGCCCGTCACACGATTGGTGGTCATCGTTCCTAACACATGGCGGAGCTGAGGTCCAGCCATCTTCTGCAAACTGTCGCTCATGGTCTTCATACCAAACATAAGTAGGGCGAGTGCTCCAATAAGCCTGAAAAATATCCAAATAGACATATTATAACTTAATTAATGTTGTCAAAAACAAGAAGTATCCGAATTTCTTCGTAACTTTACGCTCTGTAAGCGTGCTCCTCTCCGGGGAGTAGGTTGATGACCCGAAACAGCTTTTAGGAAGGGCTGGATGGGCAGTAGATTGTGTAACTTTGTAACATCTTTTTAATGCAAATGAAACAAGTAATTCAAATCCGTTGCAAAAATAATAAAAAAACTCAGAAAGTCGAAATCGGAAACACACTTTTTGATGTTTTTTCTTCATTTGACCTCAAAATGACCCACGGACCGGTGTCTGCAAGGGTAAATAATAAGGTTGAGGGCATGCATTATCGTGTATATAACAGTAAGGATGTAGAATTTCTGGATATGACAACTGCGTCAGGTTCCCGTGCCTATACCCGCACCCTCTTCTTCGTACTTTGCAAGGCGGTGCAGGATATCTATCCGGCTACAGACGTGGTGATTGATATTCCGGTTTCCAATGGTTTCTATGTGGATATCCGTCTCGGTCGGCCGGTTGTGGATGAGGATGTGAATATCATACGCCGCCGCATGCAGGAGATTATCGATGCCCGGATGCCTATACGCCGGTTCACCGTTCCTACGGAAGATGCCATCACCCTGTTTCAGGAAAAGGGAGATGTGGAAAAAGTAAAACTGCTCAAGACTTCGGGCTCTATCTATACTACCTATTATAAAATAGGTGAATACGTGGATTATTATTACGGAACATTGCTCACCAACACCTCCCAGCTCTATCTCTTCGGCTTGGAGAAGTACTATGATGGCATGTTGCTGCGTATTCCTTCGGTCAGCAACCCGGATGAGCTTGGCGAGATGACCCGGCAGGACAAGATGTTCGACATCTTCAAGGAGCATCATCGCTGGCAGGAAATCCTGGGTATCAGAACCGTGGGCGACTTCAATCAGGCTATCGAAGCCGGTCATGCTACCGACATCATCAATATTAGCGAGGCACTGCAGGAGAAGAAGCTGGCTAAGATTGCTGAGGATATTGCCCAGCGAAAGGGAGTAAAGCTCGTGCTTCTTGCCGGTCCTTCGTCTTCCGGCAAGACAACATCCTGCAAGCGTCTGAGCATTCAGCTTGCCGTAAACGGACTGAAACCGTTGCAGATTTCACTTGATGATTATTTCGTGGACAGGGATAAGACCCCGAAGGATGAGAATGGAGAATATGATTTTGAGAGCATCTATGCGTTGAATCTCGATTTGCTCAACGATCAGTTCAATGCCCTCTTCCGTGGTGAGGAGGTGGATTTGCCGAAATATGATTTCCCTTCAGGCAAGAGCATCAAGAGCGGAAAGAAACTGAAGCTGGAGCCTAACAATGTGCTGGTGGTAGAGGGAATCCATGCCCTGAACCCTGAACTGACGGCGCATATTCCGGAAGAGCAGATTTACCGCGTGTATGCTTCGGCATTGACTACCATCCTGCTGGATAATCATAATTATATTCCGACAACCGACAACCGTCTGCTGCGCCGCATCATCCGCGACTATAAATATAGAGGTGTATCGGCTCAGGAAACCATTCACCGCTGGCCATCGGTAAGAGCTGGCGAGAACAAATGGATATTCCCGTTCCAGGAGAATGCCGATGCGATGCTGAATACGGCGATGCTCTATGAACTGTCCGTGCTCAAGATGCAGGCAGAACCATTGCTGCAGCAGGTTCCGGAAAACTGCGAGGAATATGCGGAAGCTTACAGACTGCTGAAATTCCTGAAGTATTTCAAGGGAATCCCTTACAATAATCTGCCTCCAACTTCCCTATTGCGAGAATTTCTAGGCGGAAGTTCTTTCCATTATTAGGAGGTTGGAGAAAGAAAAAGGCGTTCTTTGGAAATGAAGTAAGCCTTATTCCACATCTTGCCTGGTTATGGCACAATATTGCCCTCGGCTGGGGCAATATTGTGCCATTGCCGGGCGTAATTTTTTATGTCGTGAGGAAATTTTGAAGGCAAGCGTTGCCACATCGTATTCCTGCGGATAAAACGCTACTCTCGCTTTTACTCTTCACTCTTCACATCTTGGGTGTAAGTGGTTGATATACAAAGGGTATTGTGCGTGAAGAGACAAGCCCGACTCTTCACCACTCTTCACCACTCTTCACCCTGATTCTTTTTGAGGGCGTAACCCCTTTTATTTAAACTATGTTTAGTCATCTATGATGACCAATATCTGTCTTCAATGATGGCTGAGCTTCGTGATAAGTAAGCGGCTCCGCGTTTATACCTTGCATAAGGTGAAGAGTGGTGAAGAGTGGTGAAGAGTGAGATCTGACTCTTCACCTGTTTAATGTGTTGATATTTAATGGGTTAACGCCAAGATGTGAAGAGTGAAGAGTAAAAACGAAAGTGGCTTTCTATACAGCCACTTTTCGCTTTAGAGCTTGCTTCCGTAGCAGAGGTCGCCCGCATCACCGAAGCCTGGTACGATGTATTTGTGCTCGTTCAGTCCCTCATCGATAGATGCACACCAGATGGTTGTCTTGTCTTCAGGGAAGGTCTTCTTGACATGCTCGATTCCTTCTGGAGCGGCAAGGACGCACGCCACGTGGATGTGCTTAGGGTTGCCCTTGGTAAGGAACGCCTTCATACCCATCTCCATGCTGATACCAGTGGCAAGCATTGGGTCAGCGATGATGAGCGTCTTGTCGGTAAGGTCTGGAGTAGCCAGATACTCGATATGGACGCCAATCTCGGTATGCTCCTTATTGGTATATTCTCGGTAGGCGCTCACAAAGGCATTGCCTGAATGGTCGAAGATGTTGAGGAAACCCTCGTGGAAAGGAAGTCCGGCACGGAAGATAGTACCGATGACAATCTCGTCTGTAGGGAAATTAACCTGGGCTACACCGAGCGGGGTAGTCACGTCTCTGTTCTCGTAATTGAGAGTCTTTGAAATCTCGAAAGCTTCATACTCACCGATTCTCTTGATGTTGTTGCGGAAGAGGAGTCGGTTCTTTTGATAATCACAGTCGCGCATCTCTGCCAGATAGCGGTTGATGATGCAATTGTGCTCGCTTAGATTATTTATTTTCATAAGTCGTAGTATTTTTATTCTGTTGTTTTTTATCTTATGCAAAGATAATGCAAACGAGCACAATGAAAGCTTGCTTTCAAATTGCCGAGTGCAGTTTATTTTATGCAAAGATAGTATAAATCATGGAAACTACAAAATGTTTGGGCAACTTTTTTCCTCGTTTTCTGAAGCTGTATATATTAAATAGGTGGGATGACGTAGAAAGATGTGACTTCCGGATAAAGAACAGCAACGAATATTTGCAAACTCAACGTGGCAAATTATAGACGAAATGGAGCAATTTTAATTTCTTTAACCAAAAAAGATTTTAAAATATATTATTTATATGCGAGAATCTTTGTTATAAAACATATTTTTCGTAACTTTGCGGCGGTTTTAGGAAAAAGGGGTTCTTTGGAGAATCCAATTAAAAAAAGGATAAGTTTCAGAATAAATATTTCACAACTTAAATACATTTAAAAAAATGGCAAAGTTTGATAAGTCAGTTTTAGCAAAGTACGGAATCACAGGTACAACTGAGGTTCTCTACAATCCTTCTTATGAGGTATTGTTCAATGAGGAGACTAAGGAAGGTCTCGAGGGTTTTGAGGTTGGTCAGGAGACTGAGCTCGGTGCAGTTAACGTAATGACTGGTATTTACACTGGTCGTTCTCCTAAAGACAAGTTCATCGTTGACGATGCTACATCTCACGACACTGTATGGTGGGATTCTGAGGAATATCACAACGATAACCACAAGGCTACTCCAGAGGCTTGGAATGCCGTTAAGGAGATCGCTAAGAAGGAGCTTTCTAACAAGAAGTTGTTCGTAGTAGATGGTTTCTGCGGTACACACAAGGATACACGTATGAAGGTACGTTTCATCGTTGAGGTAGCATGGCAGGCACACTTCGTAACAAATATGTTCATCCGTCCTCAGAACGAGGCTGAGTTCGATCAGGAGCCAGACTTCATCGTTTACAATGCTTCTAAGGCAAAGGTTGAGAACTGGAAGGAGTTGGGTCTCCACTCAGAGACAGCCGTTGTATTCAACGTAACTTCTAAGGAGCAGGTTATCATCAACACATGGTATGGTGGTGAGATGAAGAAGGGTATGTTCTCTATGATGAACTACTTCTTGCCATTGAAGGGTATGGCTTCTATGCACTGCTCTGCCAACACAGATATGAACGGTGAGAATACAGCTATCTTCTTCGGTCTTTCTGGTACAGGTAAGACTACATTGTCAACAGACCCTAAGCGTAAGTTGATCGGTGACGATGAGCACGGATGGGACGACGAGGGTGTGTTCAACTTCGAAGGTGGTTGCTACGCTAAGGTTATCAACCTCGACAAGGAGTCTGAGCCAGATATCTACGGTGCTATCACACGTGACGCTCTCCTCGAGAACGTAACTGTAGCTAAGGATGGTAAGATTGACTTCGCAGATAAGACTGTTACCGAGAATACTCGTGTATCTTATCCTATCTACCACATCAAGAACATCCAGCGTCCATTCTCTCAGGGTCCAGCTGCTAAGCAGGTTATCTTCCTCTCAGCAGATGCATTCGGTGTATTGCCACCAGTATCTATCTTGAACGCTGAGCAGACTAAGTATTACTTCCTCTCTGGCTTCACAGCTAAGTTGGCTGGTACAGAGCGCGGTATCACCGAGCCTACTCCAACATTCTCTGCTTGCTTCGGTCAGGCATTCTTGGAGTTGCACCCAACTAAGTACGCTGAGGAGTTGGTAAAGAAGATGCAGAAGTCTGGTGCTAAGGCATACTTGGTTAACACAGGTTGGAACGGTACAGGCAAGCGTATCTCTATCCGCGACACACGTGGTATCATCGACGCTATCCTCGACCACTCAATCGACGCAGCTCCTACAAAGACTATCCCATTCTTCAACTTCGTAGTTCCTACACAGTTGGAAGGCGTAGATCCTAAGATCCTCGATCCACGTGATACATACGCTGAGGCTTCTCAGTGGGAGGAGAAGGCTAAGGATTTGGCTGCTCGTTTCATCAAGAACTTCAAGAAGTATGAGACAAACGAGGCTGGTAAGGCTCTCGTTGCTGCTGGTCCACAGCTCTAATTCGACATTTCGAATTTATACTAAATATGGAATCCCGTTTCTCGCAAGAGAGGCGGGATTTCTTCGTTTTTACGCCTCGAAATCACTAAAAAACTTAAAAAATGCGCCTAAAATGAATAATTTGCATAATAATAAGGAGAAAAGGGCGAGTTTTTGAAGAATTCTCTGTAAATTTGCAGCTAAAAAGAAAAATTGGATAGAATGAAAAGGAAGTTTTTAGCTTTCGTAGTGCTGCTGGCAGCTACTTTATCGCTCTCTTCATGTTTGAGCAGCGACGATAATTTAAATGTAGAATATACACATGATACTGCTATTACGGCGTTTTCTCTGGGATCACTCGATCAGTGGGGCAAGACCAAGGATGGTACCAAGGATTCCTTGTATAAAGCTGTTGTGGCAGGCGCTAATTATAAATTTTATATTGATCAGGCTACACGCCAGATTTATAATGTTGATTCCTTACCATGCGGAGTGAGGGATTCGGCTATGCTGGCTACTATTACAAGCAAGAATAGTAGCCTTGTCGTGTTGCAGGATATGGATAAGCCAGATTCGCTCATCACTTATTCCAGCACAGACTCTATCAATTTCTCCAAGCCAAGACTCATCCGTGTTTACAACAACGACTTCACTGCCTATGCTACATATACCGTGAAGGTAAACATCCACAAGGAAAAGGGTGATGTGTTCAACTGGCAGGAGAAGGCTCAGCAGAATACTGTGCTCTCTCAGCTCAGCCATCTGAAGATGGTTTCGCTGGGCAGCAATATCTATGTATTCGGCAAGAATGCTGAGGGATTGAAGATTTACAAGACTGCCAATACCGATGGTATGGGATGGCAGGAGATTACCGCCAATATCGCTTTCGGTGCGGATGACTATCAGAATGCGGTGGCTATGGGTAATAACCTCTATATCTTGTCAGACGGAAAGGTATATGCTTCTGCAGATGGCAGCAACTGGCAGGAGAAGGGAAGCGATGCTTCTCTCAAACTGATGGTAGGCGCCAGTAGCAAGAACCTTTATGCCTATACTGCTGCCGGTATCTCTGTTTCAAAGGATCAGGGTGCCAGCTGGACAGCTTTGGCGCTTGACAAGAGCGTTGATTATCTGCCAACAAATAATCTCTCTATGTGCTCTACCAGCATTCGCTCTACCAAGAACGTGGAGTATCTCATGCTGATGGGTACTCGTGACAAGAGTTATGGCGACTCTATCGCTACTATCTGGAACCACGTAGTAGACAATGATGCTGATGCTGCTGACAATGAGTGGAATTACTTCGAACTCGACAGCCATCAGCCATACAAGATGCCGATGATGGATCAGGTATTGACCTGTGCAGCAGATACAGGCTTTGTTGCTGTGGGCAGCAATGGCAAATGGTATAAGAGCAAGGATAACGGAGTTAGCTGGAAGGTTGACTCTCTGGTTACTCTGCCTGCAGCCTTTACCTTTAACGTTAACAGCAGCATCGGTTTCTGTCGTGATGCCAACAATTACTATTGGCTGATTCGTGGTGGTAATGTCTGGAAAGGCCGCTTCAATCGTGATGGCTGGCGCAAGGACCAGACTATTTTTGAATAACTGAAATGTAGTCATGATTCGTAACTTATGCAGCCTGTTGCTTCTCATCAGCTTGCTTTCCGTTCAGAAGGCGCAAGCGCAGGATGACCCGCAATATCGATTGGAGATAGGTGCGGGCATAGGTACTATGGCGTATGAGGGCGACTTTAATGGCAGCATTTTCAAGAATATGCAGCCGATGGCTGCCGTTGTGGGACGATATAATATCGACCCATACAAAGACCTGCGGCTGAATATTGGCTTCGGCAAGATAAAAGGATCTTCTGACAATGTGGATTCTTATTTCCCTGACTATGCCGGGCTGCCTTACTCGTTTAACAATACGCTGGTAGATGTCAGCTTCGTGTTCGAGTATAACTTCTGGCCATACGGTACGGGTAGAGATTATCGGGGAGCCAAGCCGCTGGTGCCGTTCATCTTTGGTGGTCTGGGAGCCACCTATGCGACGGGAAGCGAAAAGAATGTGTTTACTGCCAATATCCCCCTGGGTATAGGCGCAAAATATAAAGTAAGTGAACGACTGAACGTAGGACTGGATTGGACCATCCATTTCTCGCTGAGCGATGAGCTGGATGGGGTGAAAGACCCTTACTGGGTAAGCAGTAGCGGAGCTTTCAAGAATACCGACTGCTACTCAACGCTGCAGGTGTCGCTGACCTATAGTTTCAGTGCAAAATGTAGAACTTGTAATAAAGAAGATTAATATGGACAACTTGGATATGAACAGAATACCTGAGCACATCGCCATCATCATGGACGGCAATGGACGCTGGGCAACAGAAAGAGGCAAGGACCGCAGTTATGGTCATCAGGCAGGAGTGGACGCAGTGCGTTGCATTACCTCAGAATGTACTCGCTTGGGTGTGAAATTCCTTACCCTCTATACCTTCTCTACCGAAAACTGGAACCGTCCTGCCGACGAGATTTCTGCCTTGATGGGACTGGTACTGTCTTCACTGGAAGATGAAATCTTCATGAAGAACAATGTACGTTTCCAGGTGATAGGCGATATGAAGCGATTGCCACAGGCGGTGCAGGATAAGTTGCAGGAAACAATGGATCATACTGCCAAGAATGATGCCATGACCATGGTGGTAGCCCTGAGCTATTCTTCACGATGGGAAATCATGAAGGCGATGAAGGAAACCGTGAAGGAAGCCATGGAGAAGGGCACCAGCTATGAGGAAGTGGAGAAGATGCTGACCGAGGAGAACTTCGAGAGGCATCTGGAGACCAACTTCATGCCAGACCCAGACCTCCTGATCCGTACAGGTGGCGAGTTGCGTATCAGCAACTATCTGTTGTGGCAGATTGCATATTCAGAGTTGTATTTCTGCGATACTTACTGGCCAGACTTCAACGAGGAGTGCCTGCATAAGGCTATTGCGAGCTACCAGACTCGCCAGCGTCGCTTTGGCAAGACTGAGGCTCAGGTAGAAGCAGAGGAAGAAAAGTAAAAAAACAACCCCCAATATAAGAAACGAAAATACATTATATATAATAAGGTATAAATGAACAAGCTAAGAAAGATTTTCATCCTGCTGCTAGGCGTTATGGCAAGTATGCAGATTCAGGCACAAGATAAGATCGTTAATCCCGACATCTCTTATGCTGGTACACCCCGTACGCTGAAACTGGGTGGCATCAATGTATCAGGTGTGGAAGGATACGAAGACTATGTGCTGACTGGTATCTCCGGACTTACAGTAGGAGATGAGATTACTGTACCTGGAGACGACATCACTACTGCTGTAAAGCGTTACTGGAAGCATGGACTCTTCTCGAAGGTTGCTATTGCTGCCGACTCTATCGTGGGTGAGAAACTCTATCTCCACATCTATCTGGCTGTTCGCCCTCGTATCTCAAACATCAATTACATCGGTTTGAAGAAGAGCGAACGTGAAGACATGGAGCAGAAACTCGGTATGGTGAAGGGTACGCAGGTTACTCCTAACATGCTGGACCGTGCCAAGATTCTTGCCAAGAAATACTTCGACGACAAGGGTTTCAAGAACGCCGACATCCAGATTAACCAGCGTGATGACGTGGCTAACAAGGGACAGGTAATCCTTGATGTGATAGTAGACAAGAAGGAAAAAATCAAGGTACACGAGATTACCATCGACGGTAACGAGCAACTGAGCGACAGGAAGATCAAGGGTGGACTCTTCTCCAAGGGTGCCTTTGCCAAGACGCATGAGGCTGGTAAGTTTGCCACTTTCTTCAAATCCAAGAAGTTTACACCTGAGCGTTGGAAGGAAGATAAGGAGAAACTGATCGAGAAATACTACGAGTACGGTTATCGCGATGCACAGATTCTGGAAGACAGCGTGAGCAACTTTGATGACAAGCATGTAAATGTATACGTCAAGGTTGATGAAGGCAAGAGATATTATCTGAGAAATATCACATGGTCGGGTAATACCGTATACAATACCTTCGACCTGGATCGCATTCTGGGTATGAAGAAGGGTGATGTATATAACCAGAAGTTACTGAAAAAGCGACTCAATGAGGACGATGATGCGGTTTCCAACCTCTATTATAACAATGGTTACGTGTTCTCTAACATCAATCCTGCCGAAATCAATATCGACGGAGATTCCATCGACCTGGAGATGCGCGTGACAGAAGGACCTCAGGCTTATCTGAGCCATGTACGTATCAATGGTAATACCCGTCTTTACGAAAACGTAGTGCGCCGTGAGCTCCGTACCAAGCCAGGCGACCTTTTCTCTAAGGATGCCCTGCTGCGTTCGGCACGTGAGTTGGCTTCTATGGGACACTTTGATCCTGAGAAGGTTAACCCGGATGTAAGGCCTAATCCTGAGGATGGTACGGTGGATGTAAACTGGGACCTGGAGCAGAAGAGTAACGACCAGATTGAGTTCTCGCTCGGTTGGGGTCAGACGGGTGTCATCGGACGTGTGGGCTTGAAGCTCAACAACTTCTCTATGGCAAACCTCTTCAACAAGAACAAGGAGCACCGTGGTATCATGCCTATCGGTGATGGTGAGGTGCTGAGTATCGGTGCACAGACCAATGGTACCTACTATCAGAGCTACAACGTAAGCTACTCTACCAACTGGTTTGGCGGCAAGCGTCCTATCCAGTTCAGCGTAGGTGCATACTACAGTAAGAGTACCGACGTGTCAAGCAACTATTACAATAGTGCAGCCATGTACAACTATCAGAGTTACTTATATGGCTATGGTTCCAGTTACTATAACAACTACGAGAACTATTACGATCCAGACAAGTACATCCAGATGGTGGGTGTGAGCCTCGGTTGGGGTAAGCGCCTCCGTTGGCCGGATGATTACTTCACCTTGTCAGTGCAGTTGGCTTACCAGCGCTACATGATGAAGAACTGGAGCTATATGTTGATGACCAACGGTAATGCGAACAACTTGAACTTGACCATCGCATTGAACCGAACATCAACCGATAACCAACTCTTCCCACGTCGTGGTTCTGAGTTCGAGGCAAGCGTCAACCTTACTCCACCATGGAGTGCGTTCGACAACAAGGACTACAAGAATCTGGCAAATAACTCTCAGTCTGCCACCTATTCAATGGAGCAGCAGGAGAAGTATCGCTGGATTGAGTATCACAAGTGGAAGTTCAAGTCTAAGACTTATACAGCACTCACAGAGGGGCAGAAGTGCTTCGTATTGATGACCCGTGTAGAACTCGGTTTGCTCGGTGCTTACAACAAGTACAAGAAGAGTCCATTCGAGACCTATTATGTGGGTGGTGACGGTATGAGCGGTTATTCATCATATTATGGTGAGGAAACTATCGGTCTCCGTGGTTATGAGAACGGTTCTGTATCATACGGCCGCAGCACAGGTTACTATGCTTATGCCTACGACCGCTTCTCACTGGAGCTCCGTTATCCATTCCTCCTGGGTAATACCACCATTTATGGTTTGACCTTTGTTGAGGCTGGTAACGCCTGGTATGATACCAAGGACTTCAACCCATTCAGCATGAAGCGTAGTGCTGGTGTGGGTGTTCGTATCTTCCTGCCAATGGTAGGTTTGATGGGTATTGACTGGGCATACGGTTTCGACAAGGTATGGAACGGAAGCAACTACAAGAAGGGTGGAAGCCAGTTCCACTTCATCTTGGGTCAGGAATTCTAAAGCTTTGAACATTGAACTTTGAGATTTGAACATTATGATTACTCGTCTTGGAACGTTTTTTTTCATAAGATTAGAATATCAAAGTTCAATGTGATACATATCATAAAGTTCACAGTTCAAATTTCAAAGTTCAAAGGAAATGAAGAAAATAGTATTGATGCTGATGATGGCTGTAGCAGCCATCTCAGCACATGCACAGAAATATGCATTAGTAGATATGGAATATATCCTGAAGAATATTCCAGCTTATGAGCGTGCCAACGAGCAGTTGAACCAGGCTAGTCTTCTTTGGCAGGCCGAGGTAGAAGCTCTGAATACGGAGGCTAGCACGCTGTACAAGAACTATCAGAACGAAGTGGTCTTCCTCTCACAGGAGCAGAAGAAGGCTAAGCAGGATGCCATCATGCAGAAAGAGAAAGAGGCAAGCGACCTGAAAAAGAAATATTTCGGGGCTGAAGGCGAGCTCTATAAAAAGCGTGAGGCACTGATGGGACCTATCCAGGAAGAGATTTATAATGCCGTCAAGGAAATCTCAGATTTGCGTGGTTATACACTGGTAATAGACCGTGCTAGCAACAATGGTATCATTTTTGCTTCGCCAAAGGTAGATATTAGCAACGAAGTGCTCCAAAAATTAGGTTATTCCAAATAATAATTGTAAATTTGCAGCCGATAGTGAACGTATGGCGCTTGCAAGGCGGCATGGGAACATGAATTAGAATTAATAATCAAAAAGAAATAAAACAATGAAAAAGCTTATTTTAATGTTGATGCTTTGTGCACCAATGACAATGATGGCACAGAAGTTTGGCAAGGTAAATACACAGCAGATCATGCAGTCTTTGCCAGATGTTGCTAAGGCTAACGGCGAGATGGAAGCTCTCCAGAAGCAGAAGGAGAACGACCTCAAGGCTATGCAGGACGAGTTCCAGCGCAAGGCTGACGAGTACCAGAAGGGTGCCAGCACCATGAACGCTACTGCTAAGCAGCAGAAGGAAACTGAATTGCAGGGTCTTCAGCAGAAGATTCAGCAGGCTTACCAGGATGGTCAGCAGGAGTTGCAGAAGAAGAGCAGCGAACTCATGCAGCCTATCGTAGCTAAGGTTCGTACTGCTATCGAGGCAGTAGGTAAGGCTGGTAACTATACTTACATCTTCGAGGAAGGTTCTGCTGTTTATACAGGTACCAACGTGGTTGATGTAACCAAGGAGGTTCAGGCTAAGATTAAGTAATCAATCGGTTCATTCGATAGTAAGCTGAGGGCAGGCACAAGTGCCTGCCCTTATTTATCATCCAGTATATTCATATATAATATAATAAGGTATCACGCATCATGAAAAAGAATCTCTTATTTTTGGCTTTCGCTCTCTTTGCACTCTCGGCTTCTGCCCAGCAGAATCCAGCGGTGGGAGCACAACAGGCAACTACTGCTGCCCAGCCGGTATTGCGATTTGGCTACTTCAGTTTTGAGCAGGTTTTTCATACCATGCCTGGCTATGCCATAGCCAAGCATAATATGGACGAACTCCGTGGCAAATACGATGAAGAAACCAAGCGTGTTGAGACCGAGTTTAACAGCAAGTATGAGGAATTTCTTGATGGCCAGCGCTCTTATGCCAAGTCTATCTTAGAGAAAAGACAGGCTGAGCTGCGTGAGTTGATGGAGAAGAATATTGCCTTCAAGGCTGAGGCTGCCCGTCTTCTGAAAAAGGCAGAGGAGGAGGCTTATGCTCCATTAAAGGCAAAGATGAATGCTGCCTTACAGCAGATAGGTAAGGAGAACGGATTTGCTTTCATTCTCAATACCGATAACAACACCACTCCTTATCTGAGTGCTGAGATGGGTGTGGATATTACAGGAGCACTAAAGGAGAAAATTAAATGATGTTACCATCTAATCCGGGACCTATCGGTATCTTCGATTCTGGCTATGGCGGTCTTACCATCCTGCATGGATTGCGCCAGCTCTTGCCACAGTATGACTATATGTACTTGGGCGATAATGCGCGTGCCCCTTACGGTTCCCGTTCCTTCGAGGTTGTATACAAGTTTACCCGCCAGGCGGTTATCAAGCTGTTCTCAATGGGTTGTCATCTGGTTATCCTGGGTTGCAATACGGCATCGGCTAAAGCCCTGCGTTCCATCCAGCAAAGGGATATTCCGGAATTGGATCCGGATCGTCGCGTGCTGGGTATTATCCGACCAACTGCCGAGGTGATTGGCGAACTCACCAAGAGCCGGCATGTGGGTATTCTTGCCACGGAAGGTACCATCAAGAGTGAGAGCTACAAGATGGAAATAGGTAAGTTGTGGCCAGACATAGAGGTAAATGGTGTGGCTTGTCCTCTGTGGGCTGCCATCGTAGAAGCTAATGAAGCGGATAGCCCTGGTGCTGATTACTTCGTCAAGAAACGCATCGATCAGTTGATGCGCAAGGATGCTGATATTGATACCATCATTCTGGGTTGTACCCATTATCCGCTGCTCATGAGCAGCATCGTGAAGAATATTCCTGACGGGGTGAGGGTTGTGCCGCAGGGACAGTATGTTGCGAACAGCCTGAAGGATTATCTGAAACGCCATCCAAACATGGAACAGATGGTTACGAAGGGTGGAACCTGCCAGTATCTGACTACAGAAAGTGAGGAAAAATTTAAAGAGTCTGCGATGATCTTCCTGCATGAGCAGGTAAATGCTACCCACGTAGATCTGGAATAATTTATAATTGATAATTTATAATTAATAGTTAAGAATTATGCAAGAAACAAGACAAAACCGTATATCAAGACTTCTCCAGAAGGAGTTGAGTCTTATCTTCCAGTCACAGACCCGCATGATGCACGGTGTGATGGTAAGTGTTACAAAGGTAAGAGTAAGTCCGGATCTCAGCATCTGTACTGCTTACCTCAGTGTGTTCCCATCAGAGAAGGGTGAGGAGATATTGAAGAATATCAATGCCAACGAGAAGACTATTCGTTTCGACTTGGGTAGAAAGGTGAGAAACCAGTTGCGTATCATTCCTGAGCTCCGCTTCTTCCTGGATGATAGTCTGGACTATCTGGAGCATATCGACGAACTCTTGAAAAAGTAAAAGAGTAAAGAAGTAAAAAGGTAAAAAGACAAATGAATTTTCCATTCTTTATAGCTCGTAGGTATCTTTTCTCAAAGAAGAGCACACACGTTATCAACGTGATCAGTTCTATCTCTGTGATTGGTGTGGCTGTGGCTACGATGGCTTTGGTTATCGTATTGAGCGTGTTTAACGGTTTTCATGACCTGGTGGCATCGCTCTTTACGAGTTTTGATCCACAGCTCAAGGTTGTGCCTGTGGAGGGAAAGACTGCCCCTTCTGATGATCCCATTCTAACCCAGATTCGCTTGTTGCCAGAAGTGGATGTGGCTACGGAAACCGTAGAGGATCAGGCGTTGGCTATCTATCAGGGCAAGCAGGCTATGGTTAAGATTAAGGGTGTGGAAGATAACTTCTCAGAGTTGTCGCACATTACTGATATCTTGTATGGAGACGGCACTTACTCTCTTCATGCGGCAAACCTGGAGTATGGTATCCTGGGTATCAGGCTGGCGCAAACCATGGGTATCGGAGCTCAATGGGATGGTTATCTCAAGATTTATGCTCCAAAGAAAGAAGGACAGTTGGATTTGTCGAATCCTGGAGAGGGCTTTGTTGCCGATTCGCTCAATTCGCCTGGTGTGCTTTTCTCGGTAAGGCAGTCGAAATATGACAAGAACTACATCGTAACCTCCATAGCCTTCGCACGCAATCTCTTCGGACAGCAAGGAATGCTCTCCGATCTGGAAATACGTTTGAAGGAAGGAAGCGATTTGAATGCCGTCAAGGCTGAGATGCAGAAGATTGCCGGTACCAAGTATAAGGTGCTCGACCGTTTTGAGCAGCAGGAAGATACTTTTAAGATTATGTCGATAGAAAAATTGATGGCATATATCTTCCTGACCTTTATCCTGGTGGTGGCTTGCTTCAATATCATCGGCTCGTTGTCGATGCTCATCATTGACAAGAAGAATGATGTGGTGATGTTGAGGAATCTGGGTGCCAATGATAAGCAGATTACGAGAGTCTTCCTTTTCGAAGGACGTATGATTGCCGTGATTGGTGCCGTGATAGGTATCGGATTGGGATTGTTGCTTTGTCTCTTACAGCAGCAGTATGGTTTCGTTCGCCTGGGTGAATCTGAAGGCTCGTTTATCGTGGATGCTTATCCGGTCAGCGTACATTATACAGATGTGGCTATCATCTTTGTTACGGTCATCGCCGTGGGATGGCTTGCCGTATGGTATCCGGTACGGGCATTGAGTAAAAGACTTTTGAGTTAATAGAAGAAAATAAGCATAAGAAATCCTGCTTGTGTATGATCAACGCAAGCAGGATTTCTTATGCTTATTTCTTTCTGATGAGGGTAAGCCCATCGCGTAATGGCAAGATAACCACTTCTACACGGGGGTCGTTGGCAATCAGGTCGTTGAAGGCACGGATGCCCTTGGTCTGATGGTCACGGTCGTAGGCAGGGTCAATAACATGCCCATCCCATAATGTGTTATCTGCAAGGATGTATCCGCCAGGGTTCAGAATCTTCATCACCATTTCGTATGTCTCGATATAGGTGCGCTTGTCGCCATCCACAAAAGCCATGTCGAACATCACTCCCAGCTTGGGCGCTTCTACATTGGCATCTCCGATGCGGAAGTCTATTTTGTCGGCAACATCCGAACCTTCTATCCAGGGACGGGTGAAATCTTCCATCTCGTCGTTGATTTCGAAAGTGTATAACTTGCCGCCTTCCTGCAGTCCCTGCGCCAGACAGATGGCGCTATAGCCGCTGAAAGTGCCTACTTCCAGAATATTTTCAGGACGTATCATCTGTACAAGCATCTTGAGCAGGCGCCCCTGAATATGGCCACTTGCCATACGGCCGTGGATGGTATGGATATTCGTGGCTCTGTAAAGACGATATAGATAATCGCCTTCTGGCTCAATATGCTGGCAGATGTATTTGTCGATAAGTTCTGTCTCTGTCATATTATTGATTGGCTATGATTCCTGCAATGGCAAGGTCGTAAGAAGCCAGACCGAAACCGCAGATGACTCCGAGGCAAGCGCAGGAAATATAAGAATGATGGCGGAACTCTTCACGTTTGTGCACGTTGGAGATGTGAACCTCAACGCAAGGACATTTCAAACTCCGGATGCAGTCTTGCAAGGCAATACTTGTATGGGTATAGGCACCTGCATTGAGAACTACTCCATCGTAAGAGAATCCCACTTCCTGTAATTTGTTGATAAGCTCACCCTCGATGTTGCTCTGATAGTAATCTATCTCAATATCAGGATATTTAGCCTTTAACTGAGGTAAGTAACTCTCGAAAGAATTGCTGCCATAAATGCCTGGTTCACGAACACCTAAGAGATTCAGGTTTGGACCATTGATGATTTGTATTTTCATAAACAATCGATTTTTATTTTCTAAATCAATATTTTTTTGTATCTTTGCGGCAGAGAGCAGACTCGATGTCTTGAATGAAGAAAAGACAAAGAGCATCAATTCTCTGCTTTCAGATGCAAAGGTAAGAATAAAAATGGAAACAGACAAGAAAATTGGTAATGATTTTATCAGGAATTATATGAGGTACCTCAAGTTGGAGCGCAGCTACTCGCTCAATACGCTTGAGGCATATCGTCATGATCTGCAATTCCTGATAGAATATGGAGAAGAGAATGACAAGTCGCTTCTGGAAATGAGATTGGAAGATTTGGAAACCTTTTCTGCCAGCTTGCATGATAAGAAGATAGGAGCCCGTTCGCAAGCCCGTATTCTGAGTGGCGTGCGTTCTTTCTATCGCTTTCTGGTACTCGACGGTTATATAAAGGATGATCCTACGGAACTCTTGCCTTCTCCTCAGATAGGACAGCACTTGCCTGAGTATCTTTCCGTGGAAGAAGTGGATGCCCTGGAAGGTGCCATTGACTTATCCAAATGGGAAGGACAGCGCAACAAGGCGATTATAGAAACTCTCTTCTCTTGCGGTCTTCGGGTGTCTGAGTTGGTTAACCTCAAGAAAAGTGATGTATTTGAGGAAGAAAAGTTTATCCGTGTTCTTGGAAAGGGAAGCAAGGAACGACTTGTGCCTATCTCGGGTAAGGCATTGAAGGAAATCAACTTATGGTATATTGACCGGAATCTCATGAAGATAAAACCTGGCGAAGAAGACTATGTGTTCCTGAACCGTAGAGGTGCCCATCTCACACGCACCATGATACTTGTCATGATCAAGCAGACAGCACAGGATGCCGGTATCAAAAAAACGATTTCGCCGCATACTCTGCGACACAGTTTCGCCACAGCTCTGTTGAAGGGAGGGGCTGATCTCAGAGTTATACAGGACTTGCTTGGACATGAGGATATCGGGACGACAGAAGTCTATACTCATATAGAAACTTCCGACCTTCGTGAAGCTATATTGAAACACCATCCACGTAATATCAAGAAGTAAATCGGGCATTCTGAGGAAAATGTAGTCACATGGTCCTCAGAATGCTCGTTTTTTCTATAGAAAATAGCAGAATCTGAAAAAAAATGCGTAACTTTGCAGCCGCAAATAAATGAATATCAATAATTAATAGAAAATAAAGGAGAAAATATGGCATATTTGTTTTCATCAGAATCAGTTTCTGAAGGACATCCAGATAAAGTATCTGATCAGATTTCAGACGCATTGCTAGACCAGTTCCTGGCATACGATGACCATTCACACTGTGCAATTGAGACTTTTTGTACTACTGGTCAGGTTGTCATCATGGGAGAGGTGCGTTCTAATGTATACGTAGACTTGCAGACTATAGCACGCAAGACCATCAAGAAGATTGGTTATACCAAGAGCGAATATCAGTTCGATGGTGATTCTTGCGGTATTCTTACTGCTATTCATGAGCAGAGTGATGACATCAACCGTGGCGTAAGTCGTGAGGAAGATGAGAATCAGGGTGCTGGTGACCAGGGTATGATGTTCGGTTATGCTACTAATGAAACCGAAAACTACATGCCTGTATCACTTGACCTGGCACAGCTCATCATGCGAGTACTTGCTGATATTCGTAAGGAAGGCAAGGTGATGACTTATCTTCGTCCAGACTCCAAGAGTCAGGTTACTATCGAGTACTCTGATGATAATATTCCACAGCGCATCGATACTATCGTTGTTTCTACCCAGCATGATGATTTCATCAAGAAGGAAAATGGTGAGGATGACGATGAGGCTATGCTGGCTAAGATTCGTGAGGATGTGCTCAATATCTTGATTCCACGTGTCAAGACACACTTGAGCGACAAGGTGTTGGCTCTCTTCAACGATGATATCAAATACTTTGTAAATCCAACAGGTAAGTTCGTTATTGGTGGTCCTCATGGAGATACTGGTCTTACAGGTCGTAAGATTATCGTAGATACCTATGGCGGTAAGGGTGCTCATGGTGGTGGTGCCTTCTCAGGTAAGGACTCTAGTAAGGTAGACCGTTCTGCTGCTTATGCAGCTCGTTATATCGCCAAGAATATGGTAGCAGCTGGTGTTGCAGACGAAATGTTGGTACAGGTAAGTTATGCTATCGGCGTGGCAGAACCTGTAAGCATCTATGTGAACACTTATGGCAGAAGTCATGTGAATATGACAGATGGTGAAATCGCCAAGAAGATTGCCGAGATGTTCGACCTCCGTCCAAAGGCTATTGAGCGCCAATTGAAATTGCGCCAGCCAATGTTCTTTGAGACTGCTGCTTATGGTCACATGGGACGTAAGAACGAAGTTGTAGAGAAAACCTTCACCAGCCGTTATCATGAAGCAAAGACCATGAAGGTTGAACTCTTCACATGGGAGAAGCTTGACAAGGTAAACGAAATAAAGAAAGCATTCGGACTATAAGGAAAGGATAAATATAAAGAATGGTGCAACAAGCAGATTCGATATTGACAGCAGAAACAGCACTTGAGGCTGCAGAACAGCAGCAGGTGCAGAAGCAACATGGCAGCCAACTCACACCCAAACAGGTGCTGAGTTGGCTGCCAAAGAATGCAACCCCTGCTCAGCAAGATTCAATGATACGCGCGCACATTAAACCTAGTGAAATACACTGGAGTGAAATGCCCGACACGTTGCATCTACCAGGACATAAACCAGGAAAGAGTTTTCGAGATGTCAGTTTACCACAGTATTATCGCGAATCATTCTTTTCTAAGGATTCATTGTTTCACCCAGAACTGAAAGGTGGTCGATTAGGTGTTGCGGGAGATCCTGTACCCTATACGGTGGCAGGAGATAATTTCATTACCTCGCTCTTGTTGCTCTGTTTTGTGATGGCTTGTGTGGCATTCGCTAAAACCAAGCAACTCATTCTGCGACAGGCAAAGACTTTCTTCCGTACCCCATCGTTGGGAACAACTGAGATATCGGAGACAAGTAATGAAATCAGATTCCAGTTCTTCTTCGTATTGCAGACGTGTCTCCTGATAGCTATAGGATATTTCATCTATTCCAAGGCTTCTATCAGCGATACTTTTACCATCGAGCAATATCAGGTGATAAGTATATATGCGGGATGCGTGGGAGGATATTTCCTAATGAAGGCAATCCTCTATAGCATATCGGGTTGGGTGTTCTTTGATAAGAAAAAAAATGTACAATGGCTTAAGGCTTACCTCTTTTTGATATCCTGTGAAGGGGTGGCTTTGTTCCCTATGGTGATGCTGCTGTCGTATTTCGATTTTTCGCTTCAGGTGGCAGTCATTTATACGCTAGTAGTACTAGGAATAGTTAAAATATTATCGTTTTACAAGACATATCTAATCTTTTTTAAAAGAAATGGTGTGTTTTTGCAAATATTTTTGTACTTTTGTGCCCTCGAAGTGGTACCGTTGTTTGCCCTATGGGGTGGACTCGTATTGATAAGTCATTATCTGAAAATAAACTTTTAAGACAAAATGGTAAAGAAGATTTTAGTTTCTCAACCCAAACCAGCAAGTGAGAAGTCTCCTTATTTTGATATTGAAAAGGAATTCGGCGTGGAATGTGTTTTCCGCCCATTCTTTAAGGTTGAGGGACTTACAGCTAAGGAATTCCGTCAGCAGAAGATTAATCTGTTAGACTATACTGCCGTGGTATTTACTTCACGCCATGCAGTAGACAACTATTTTAAGTTGGCAAAAGAAATGCGCATTACCATCCCTGAAGACATGAAATACTTTTGTGTCATCGAGACGATTGCGCTCTACATCCAGAAGTACGTGCAGTATCGTAAGCGCAAGGTTTTCTTTGGCGATACAGGTAAGATTGACGGTTTGATGGCACAGATGGCTCGTCATAAGACCGAAAAGTATCTTGTTCCATTGAGCTGCGTTCATAATGATGATATCAAGGACTTGCTTGATGAGAAGAAGTTGAAGCACACAGAGTGTGTGATGTATCGTACTGTAAGTAATGATTTTACTGAAGAGGAGATAAAGAACTTCGACTATGACATGATGGTTTTCTTCAGTCCAACAGGTGTAAAGGCTCTCAAGAAGAATTTCCCTAAGTTTGAACAGGGCAATATAGCCTTGGCTGCTTTTGGACCAGCTACAGCCAAGACTGTGGCAGATGAAAATCTCCGCCTTGACTTGGAGGCTCCTACCAAGGAATTCCCTTCTATGACAGGAGCGCTGAAGGATTATCTGAAACGTCATAATAAATAGATTATTAGAGAATTGTAAATATGTCGGATCAAGGAATATACACATTCGGAAAAAACGAGCATCTATGCAAGCATCTGCTGATAGATTTGCTCTTTAAGGGACATGCCAAGGCTATGACGGCATGGCCTATACGAATGGTATATTTACTGGTAGACAAAAAGGAAGAGCAGGAGCAGTCGGTGCAGGTATTGATCAGTGTTTCCAAACGCTTTTTTAAGCGAGCTGTTAAACGTAATAGAGTGAAGCGACAAATTCGTGAGGCTTTCCGCTATAACAAGATGGCTTTGGAAGAACAGATGAAGGAACTGTCGGGTAAGCAATTGCTTGTGGCTTTCATTTGGCAAGATGGAAAATTGCATGAATCGGCTGAAATCAATGCCAAGATGCATCAGCAGATGAAGCGATTGGTTGAGAAATTGCAAAATGAAACGGGAGTGAAGAAATCATCTTGTGCTGAGCCTGGTTTATGAGAAAGTTGTTGCATTCTTTAATGCTTGGTATTAAAAAAGCATTGATGTGGGGATTGTTGCTACCAATCATCTTCTATCAGAAGTGCATAACCCCTTATACGCCACCATCGTGCCGCTTTCAGCCCACTTGCTCAGAATATGCGAGACAAGCCATTCTGAAGCATGGTCCTTTCAAAGGACTTGCTTTGGCTATATGGCGTATCTTGAGATGCAACCCTTGGGGTGGTTCGGGCTATGACCCCGTGCCGTAAGTTTCCGACTTTATCGTTGGGCCCCATATACATATTATATAATAT
>ERZ1034984.964-NODE-964-length-30029-cov-13.823981_pt1 | contig 30029 bp, 27 predicted proteins | sample MGYA00520589_ERZ1034984 | MGnify/ENA primary metagenome ERZ1034984 (study PRJEB33766, sample SAMN09781790) | gut metagenome | biome: gut microbiome | host: Homo sapiens | place: Madagascar | study: EMG produced TPA metagenomics assembly of the PRJNA485056 data... | reverse complement strand
ATATGACTACTTCGTAGTCACTTAGAAGTTTCTTCGAAACTTCGGATGCGTTGAACGCACACAATGCATTTCCGTCTATATAATATTTTTGTATTAACTGACTGTGCGTAGAAATGAGGATAATTATGAAATATACTACAAGAGGCGTATGTTCACGTTCTATTGAATTCGATGTAGTCGATAATAAGGTTACTGGCGTTAAGTTTGATGGTGGCTGTTCTGGTAATACTCAGGGTGTTGCCGCACTCGTTGAGGGTATGGACGTTAACGAAGCTATCAAACGTATGGAAGGAATTAAATGCGGCTTTAAGCCAACATCCTGTCCTGACCAGCTTGCAACTGCACTCAAGCAATATATTGCCAATAAGTAATTTATGGGAAATATTAAACGCTTCAAACGAATATATATAGAAATAACAAGTTCCTGTAATCTGAAATGCTCTTTCTGTCAGGAAACCAAACGCCCGGCACATTTTATGCCGATTGAAGATTTCGGACATATACTTGATGAAATACGTCCGTATACGAATTATATATATCTTCACGTCAAGGGTGAGCCACTGCTTCACCCACAGCTTGCCGACATACTTTCCCTGTGCAGGGATTGTGGCATAACGGTCAACCTCACTACCAATGGAACGCTTATAAGACAAAGACTTGATACTTTGATTAAATATCCAGTACACCAGATTAATGTATCTATGCACAGTGCCGATGACAACGACTGCATAGATATGGATACTTATATTAATGATTTGTTCTATTCCTGTGAGACACTTCTTGATAAGACTGATACAGAGATTTCGTTAAGATTATGGAACACGAAAAATGAGCCATTTTTATTTGGTGAGCGAAACTGCACTATCAAACGTCATCTTTATGTCAATGTGCAAAGTCCATTTGAATGGCCTGAACTTAACGGAAGTTATTATAACGAACGCGGCTTCTGTCAGGGAATACGCACACATATTGCCATATTAAGTGATGGAACAGTTGTACCCTGCTGTCTTGACGGCAACGGCGTTATGGCTCTTGGCAATATACTTGATACTCCGCTTTCTGATATACTTGAAAGCGATAAAAGCAAGGCATTTGTTCAGGGATTCAATGACAAATATGCAGTTGAACCGCTATGCAGGCATTGCAGTTTCAAGGAAAGGTTTTCACACAAAATATAATAACACCGCGTGAATTCTGACACTCACTAATGCAACAGTAAATTACTGCTATAAAATTTTAAAATTTACCATAAACAATAATTATAATTAAGAAAATGAGGATTGGCTATGAAAAAGATTATATTAACAGGTGGTGGTACAGCCGGCCACGTAACACCTAATATAGCATTACTTCCCAGCCTTAAGGAAGCTGGCTACGAAGTATTCTATATTGGTTCATACACTGGAATCGAAAAGACATTAATAGAAAATCTGGATATTCCCTACTATGGAATATCTTCAGGTAAATTAAGACGTTATAAGAGCTTTAAAAATCTTACTGACCCATTCAGGGTTATAAAGGGATATTTTCAGGCACGCAGGCTTATGAGAAGAATTAAGCCTGATATCATATTCTCAAAGGGCGGCTTCGTATCTGTTCCAGTTGTACTTGCAGCTGGACACAAGCACATTCCTGTTATCATACACGAATCAGATATGACACCAGGACTTGCCAACAGAATAGCTATTAAAAAGGCTACAAAGGTATGCTGTAATTTTCCTGAAACTATCAAGTACCTTCCTGCTGACAAGGCTGTTCTTACAGGCTCTCCTATCCGTCAGGAGCTTTTACAGGGTAATAAGCTTGCCGGACTTAAGCTTTGCAATTTCACAAGTGGCAAACCAATAATTATGGTTGTCGGCGGAAGTACTGGTGCTGTTCACGTTAATGAAGCGGTAAGAAAAGTTCTTCCTGAACTTCTTAAAGATTATCAGGTTGTTCACCTTTGTGGAAAAGGCAAGACTGATAACTCACTTAACAACATTGAAGGCTATGTACAATTTGAATATATAAGTGAGGAAATGCGCGATTTATTTGCAATAAGCGATATCGTAATATCAAGAGCTGGTGCTAACGCTATATGTGAATTATTAGCCCTTAAAAAGCCTAACCTCTTAATTCCACTTTCAGCTAACGCAAGCCGTGGCGACCAGATTCTTAATGCAAAATCATTTCAGGAGCACGGTTATTCAAGTGTATTATTTGAGGAAGACCTTACACCAGAAAGCTTATTAAAAGCTGTTAATGAACTCTATACTAACAGACAGACATATATCAACGCTATGTCAGAAAGCAAGGAAAGCCACGCTATTCCTATAATAATGAACTTAATTAATTCTACTGCCAGATAAAAAGAATATGCAAAATACATTCTCGTGTCAGGTGCGGTTGTTTGCGACAAACTACATCTTCGCACGGGTGTGCATTACCGGCACATATTGCTTTTTATCTAACAGGGAATTCTATCGGATTTTCCTATTACATAAAATATATATAAAGCACCCACTGTAAGCCGTATATAAATAATATATGATTTGAAACTATTGTAAGAAATTAAGTGGGTGCTTATTTTATCTATTCCACAAAATATGTGTCTGGGTTTATTGGTTCTCCATATTGTGTAAGTTTGAAATACACTCCAGGACCCTCTTCTATATAGTATGCACTTGGGCTTGCCACTGTACCAATCAGCTGTCCGGCTACAACCTTATCCCCTTTTTTCAAATTAACATTTTCTATAAGACCAGTTGTTGTTTCATAACCATTTCCAATTGATACTGTAACTGTTGTTCCTGTTTCTGAAAGATTAGCCACATCTGTTACAATTCCCGATGCCGCCGCTGCAACATTAGTTCCTACCTCGGATTGTATAATTATTGCTGGATTACATTTGTACATTCCAAGACTCTTAAAGAAAATGGTCTCGTCCATATTATAGTCGAGTACAATCTGACCAAGCACTGGCCACGCAAGCTTGTTGCTCTCATCAAATGCAAAATTCTTCATTGCCTCAGCCATAACTTCTTCTGATGATAAAGTCGGTGGAACTGTCGGCTCAGTTTCCTTATCTGCATCGTCAGTGCCAGCTTTATGTGTGTTATAAGTATTATCTGCTTTATTACTGATATTATCTATATCCACCGCCATACTTGCACCAGCATTAGCTTCCTGTAATTCATCATCGATATTCCCCAGCACATCGTCCGTCACATCTTCTGTCTTTATTGCAACATTTTCCTGAGTTTCATTAAGATTAACAATGTTATTCTCATTATTTCTATTGGAATTAACGCTTCTTACCACCGAAATTACTCCTATAATAAGTGTTGCAATAATTCCTAATGATATAACGATTGAAACTATCTTTGTCTTACTGGCTGTGTTCTTATCCATATTAACCTCCATTCCTGCCCATAAAGGGCATAAAGTCCGGTGCTGTAGGTAAAACCTACAGTTATCAAAACCTTTCTATGTTAATATGCTTTCCATAATCCTGCGTATTATTCACTTATTATATTTATTTTATTATAAAATGTTTCTATAATATCTTCATAAGATGAGCCAGCCTTTGCCATACAATCTGCCGTATATACGCTGACACCAAAGCCTTCTCCAACACCGATTGTCGTTATCTTAACGCCAGTCTGCATATATTCAATACTAAAATTGGGCGAATTAATACCAAGTACATATGCAAATTCACTTCCCGACATAACAACATTCCCTATCTGAAGCTTTAACACATAACCAGCTTCATTCTTGGATACAATCTGAATTTGCTGTGCCAGATTATTTTTATCAAGATTAATGCTGTCGTATTTTTTCTCAAATGAATTAACAAAATCTTTATTGCTTATAGTCTTAACAACAAGATAGTCCTGTGCATTTTTATCATTATTACACTCCACTGCTGAAAGATAAGCATACTCATCACCTAGTATTGAAGCCCCTGAAAGCGTGCTTCCAGATGTTATATATGTATATCTTGCCTCAATATACTTATCGTTATACCTGATTGCAAGTCCACTTGTCGCAGCCGTGCAGTCCTTAACAAGATTATAATTATCCTCGTAATCCTTCCCCCATTTGCTTTTCATCTGCTGTGTCGTCATATATTCCATTCCAAGCTCACTGCTGTCTATAATCATTTGCTCACCCATAAGCCTGTATACATCTGTCCTTATCATAATGCTTTCTGCTTTAAGAACTTCTACTTCACTGCTCATATAAAGCCTTTTGGCAAGCACCATCGCCACAAACCTGTCAACACCTACCTCCTGCGTGGCATTTCTGTATTTTACAATCACTTTTCTTCCATCGCTGTAATCTTCATTCACAGGCGTGTACACAACTCCTGTAACATTCAGTGTAACAATAGTCGGTATAAGCAGATATATGGCGATAAATACAATTACCGCCGCACATTTTTTCTTTCTATAACTATATGAATTGCTTAAAAAAATTCTATCCAACATTCAGTACTCCTTTATGTCTGCACTTATATGGCGCATATTAAAGAGTATGAATTATGGATAGAATTTATTCTTGTTATTACTGTACTTTAACCGGTGTCTTAGTAAGCTTCCAGATTTCTGTAGCGTACTCTTCTATAGTTCTGTCCGATGAGAACTTACCAGCCTTGAACGAATTAATCATAACTGTCTTAGCCCAGCTCTTCTCATCTCTATATCTTTCATCAATCTTCTTCTGTGCATCTGCATAAGAACAGAAATCTTTAAGGATAAAGTAAGTATCTGCCCTTCTGCCTTCCTGTGTATTAAGAAGTGAATTGTAAATATCTCTGAACATCTCTGGGTCTTCCTTAGAATACTTACCATTGATAAGTTCCATAAGAACTTCTCTTATATCCTGATCATTGTTGAAGATTTCCATTGGGTCATATCCGCCCTCATTCTCATAACGTATAACTTCGTCTGAGCTAAGTCCGAATATAACTGCATTGTCTGCTCCAACTTCCTGTACTATCTCTACGTTAGCACCGTCCATTGTTCCAAGTGTCATAGCACCGTTAAGCATAAACTTCATATTACCTGTACCAGAAGCTTCCTTAGAAGCTGTTGAAATCTGCTCTGATACATCTGCTGCTGCAAATATAATCTCAGCATTAGATACTCTGTAGTTCTCTATGAATACAACCTTAATCTTGCCATTGATAGACTCATCATTATTGATTACTTCTGCTACATTATTGATAAGCTTGATTGTCTGCTTCGCAATCTTGTAACCTGCTGCTGCCTTTGCACCAAATATAAATGTTCTTGGCACAATATCCATATCTGGATTCTTCTTAATCTCATTGTAAAGATACATTATGTGAAGAATATTAAGAAGCTGTCTCTTATATTCGTGAAGTCTCTTTACCTGAACATCAAATATTGAATCCGGATTAACATCTATTCCATTATGCTCCTTAATGTACTTAGCAAGTCTTACTTTATTCTTATGCTTAATCTGCATAAATTCCTGTCTTGCTTTTTCATCATTAACATATACTAAAAGCTTCTCTAACTGCTTAAGGTCTGTTATCCAGCCGTCACCAATCTTGTCTGTAATCCAGTCTGCAAGAAGTGGATTAGCGTGAAGAAGGAATCTTCTCTGTGTAATACCATTAGTCTTGTTGTTGAACTTCTCTGGCATCATCTCATAGAAGTCCTTAAGCTCCTGCTTTTCTAAGATTTCTGTGTGAAGCTTTGCAACACCATTAACTGAGTAGCCTGCACATATAGCAAGATGTGCCATCTTAACCTGCCCGTCATAGATAACAGCCATCTTTCTAACCTTTTCCTGATCTCCAGGATATTTAGCTTTAATCTCTTCTACAAATCTTCTATTAATCTCTTCTACTATCTGATAAATTCTAGGAAGAAGTCTTGAGAATAATTCAATAGGCCATTTTTCAAGTGCTTCTGCCATAATAGTATGGTTAGTATATGCAACTGTCTTAGTTGTGATATCCCATGCCTCATCCCATTCAAGACCATTTTCATCCATAAGAATTCTCATAAGCTCTGCAACTGCAACTGTTGGATGTGTATCATTAAGCTGGAATGTAACTTTCTCATAGAGCTTTCTTACATCACCGTTGTGCATACTCTTATATCTGTCAACAGCTCTCTGTACTGATGCTGATACGAAGAAATACTGCTGCTTAAGTCTTAATTCCTTACCAGCATAGTGGTTATCATTAGGGTAAAGAACTTCTACGATATTCTTAGCAAGGTTCTCCTCCTCAATAGCCTTCTGGTAATCACCTTTATCAAATGAGCTTAAATTAAATGTATTAACTGGCTCTGCATCCCATATTCTAAGTGAATTAACTGTGTTATTGCCATATCCAATAACAGGAAGGTCGTATGGAACAGCTATAACCGAACGGTAATCTTCCTGAACGAATATATCACGTCCTGATGCTTCATCTCTGTAAGAACGTACATATCCACCAAACTTTACTTCATACTTGTATTCAGAACGCTTAATCTCAAATGGATTGCCATCCTTTAACCAGTTATCTGGAACTTCTACCTGATATCCGTCCTTAATCTCCTGCTTAAACATTCCGTACTTATATCTTATACCACAGCCGTATGCTGGATATTCAAGTGTAGCTAAAGAATCAAGAAAACATGCTGCAAGTCTTCCAAGACCACCATTACCAAGTGCCGCATCAGGTTCCTGATCTTCGATAACATTGATATCAAGACCTAATTCTTCAAGAGCTTCTTTTATCTCATTGTACTTAGTAAGATTAATCATATTATTGCCAAGTGCACGACCCATAAGGAATTCCATTGACATATAATATACAACCTTAGGATCTTCCTTATCATATGTCTTATGAGTTGCTATCCACTTATCTATTATAAGATCTTTAACTGCATATGCCACTGATTGGAACACCTGCTGTTTGTCAGCTTCATCTATGTTCTTTCTATACAAAGACTTACAATTGCTTACGACCTTCTTCTTAAATTCTTCTTTGCTAAAAGATACTGCTGTGTCTGTCATACTGTATTCTCCTCCTTATATATAGATATACCCAATCTGTATACCTTTTATTACCAAATTAAGAGTTAATTAATCATCAACTCCGCTTTCCAACTGTATCTCCAGCCAGAAATACTATATAAGTAAATTATACACGATTACCACACCTATTGCAATTTAATAAACTTATTTTAGTGTAAATACAACATAAAATTGTTAAAAAAACAACATACTTTTCACGAAAATCATCTTTATTACAACATAAGCAATACCCTGCACTGAACTATATCAACTCCCAACTGTATATATTCTATTGTTCCGTTATTCTTCTTAACAAGCTCACTTACATTCTTAATACCATATCCGTGATAGCTGTTATCTTTTTTGGTTGTGTTCATTTCCGGATTGTTTTTTAACACATTTTCTTCTGTAGTATTACTTATTTTTATTACCATAGCCTGTTCATCTGAATATATGTCCACACTTATTCTTTTATTGACTGCTTTTAATGCTGCCTCTATTGCATTATCCAGCAAATTCTCCAGAATAATATGTATATCATAGTCGGATACACCTTTAAGTTCTCCACATACCATACACTTTATTGATAATCCATTATTGTTGCAATACTCTATCTTTCTGTTGAGAATATGATTGATAATTGCATTTTCTGAATATATATTATCCTGCCTATACAGCTTTCCTTCTTTCTGAAATTCACTCAGATAATTGACCGCTCTCTCTTGTTGCCCATTTTCTATAAGATATTGTGTCATATCTATAACTTTTGTAATTTCATGGCGCACTTTTTTAGTTTCAAGATACACTTTATTAATCTCATCAACATTTTGCTTCTGATGCTCCAACATCTCCATCTGAATAGCATTTTCCGCCTGTTTCTGACATATATTTTGTTCCATCATTAACAATATAATTGTTATAATATTTATAGCCACAAGTCCTATTATAACAACCGATGTATATACAATATTATTACCATTATCAGCATCAATGCTTAAAACTCCCGCACATACCATAATAGTAATAATAGGTATAGACAATGTAAGTATAATGTACCGGTCTTTCAAAAAGCTTCTTGTTCTTTCTTCCATTTTAACTATAATCAATAAAAATGACATTAATACAATCTGATTGACAAATGCCGCAATATAATAATCTATATTTCTAGTCTTTATAAGCTCCATAAAATCCTTGGATAAAACCAGTCCCACAATATTCCCCGCAATAACTGATGAGAAAGCCAGAACAAATACAAGCATAATATTATATACAAGTTTCTTTATAAAAGTACCTCCAAGCATCATATAACTAAAAAACAATGATAACCCCAGATATATTAAAATTCCGACACCTTCAAAATCTGTAAAATATCCCTGTAACATAAGATATAAAAATGTATACACTGTTCCCGTTATGTATACATCCTTTTTTTCTCTATCAGTTCCAAGACATTTTTGCAAATACCAGGTAACCATAAATCCCTGAAATATATTTAAAATAATCTCTATAATTACATCGTATACTCCCCAACCAGACATATTCTCTCACTCCTATATCTTTGCTCCATATAACTTTACATAATATCGTAATAATCCCTTACAATAATCTTTTATTAAGCCATTGTTGTTTTACCTTAGTAACATTTTCCCTCCCAATAGGATACATTTCTCCATTGTCCATAATCAAATTCGCTTCTTTTATGTTTTTTATATACCTTGAATTTACTACTATTCCCCTTCTCACCTGAATAAAGCCATTCTCTTCAAGTTCCTCTATATGCTTTACCATCTGATCTCTAATTGTAATATCCTTATTATTTTTAAGAACAATACGAAGCTGATGATTAAATACCTCAACCGAATATATATCATTAACATTCAATTCCACTCTCTTAGTATTGTTGTTAAATGTTATTGTTCTGTACTCTTCACCAAGATATAATTTAATCTCATCCATAACCATTTTAAGGTCTTCACTGGCATATTTTTTTCTTATAAACCCCAAAGGTCTGCATACAAAACTCTTAGTGACATAATGGTCGTGATTGGACATATATATAATTGCAATGTTTTTATTTTGTCTGCACAATATCCTTGCTACATCAAACCCAATACTTTTATTTTCAAGTTCAATGTCCATAAATACTATATCTAATTTATTAGCAATATGAGCATTTACAAGTTCTTCTCCTGTATTAAAAAGATTATATATTATCTCATCGTTATAACCACTTTTAATAAATGCTTCATTTATTTTTTCTTTCATATAACTCATATTTTCATTATCGTCATCACATATTGCTAATCTTATCATATGCTTATCTCTCCATATAAAAATATTACTGTTTAAAACAATCACCCCTCAATATGAATTGCTTCAAACAGTAATATTTTATCATTATTATTCAAGATAATAAAGATATGCGTATTCCAAATCTATATCGTTATTTACCTATTCTATCTATTATCTACACATTATATTCATAAAATCTTCCATAGAAATTCTTTCATCCGCACTTGTTGATTACCTTTGACTATATTTCTTTGCTATTATTCAATATAATACTATATTCCCCTTTTATATAACTTATTCTGGTGTAACTGGTTCCAGCGTTATATTTCCACTACCAATCTGCGATTTATCCAAAATCGCTGAAACATTAACATCCACGAAACCTTTTTTATTTTTAAATACTTCGTCTTCTAATTTTATTCTAAGATTTTGTTCTTCTTCTGATAATTCCAAGCCTTTTATATCGTGTGTGGAAAATCCTATCAGCAGACACCGCTCGTCTCCTCCATAAAATTCAGCACTAATATTTCCTGATACCTTTTCATCCGTATTATTTAATATTACTGTATCCTTTATATTACCATCAGTATCTAATATATAAATATAATTATCATATTTTTTAAATTGCTCATCAAGAGGCTTTCCACTCAAAGCCATCAGATTAACACCCTTATATATATAGATATAGTTTCCATCATAATTCTTTAAATGTACATAACCATAGTCTTTTTCGTGCTGTAATTCCTGTACATATAAATCTTTGATATCTCCTGTACTTACATTAAGCTTTTTAACCATATAATTATCTTTATCAACACAAGTAAAATATAAGTTGCCATCCTTATCAAAATACGTTTCACTATTCCAATTTATAATCGTTGATGATATTTCAGGGTACTTTTCATTCATATCACACAGTCTACTCACATTGTCTGTAGAGATATCTATCTGTTCTATATAATATAAGCTTTTATCGGCAGATACTCCACTTAACCAATTCACATATATCTTATCCTCTATTGGATATAACGATACTCTTTCATAATAATTATATTCACTCACATACTCTTTAACAACATATGCCTGTTCATCTGAATTCAAAGAAACCGCACATATAAACAGTGAATTATCTCCTGATAATTCATAATACAGCTTACCATTAGTTATACAGGCGTTCTTACTATTTTTATTAACTGACAATCCATTTATTGATAAAGTCTTCTCTTCCTTCTTATCTCTCATCGTCTTATCATAAGAAACAAGTATATCTTTTTCCTCAGTTTTCTCAATCATATATAATCTTTGATTATGATACCATATCTTGCTTCCTACACAGATATTCTGTGATATATATGCCTCACATTCATCTGTTCTATGGTCGCAATCAACCTTAGAACATAATGGTATCGTCATATCTTTAATCATATCATAATAATATATATACATATTACTATTATTAATAACTGGTGCACCGTCTATGTAATAATATCCTGTCTCCGATGCAGCTGCGGAACCCGCCATATAATACTGCGGTGCATTATCGTCATAAGTATATGAAGAATACCTGTAATCATCAGTTACAGTTGATTGATTAGATTGCTTATCACCACAGGCAGATATTCCCAGCATTGTAACTACTGCCATTATTATTAATATTATTTTTTTCATAGCCGATACACCTCTTTCTAATATGCTAAATCAATGTAATATTTGTCACGTTATATTTATATATCTATTCATTATATCGGTTTGTACTCTATACAACTATCCAGATTGCCCCATTCATCAATAGATACATATATATAAATATATCCTCGGTAATCATTTATAAATGAATGTCCATAAAAATAATATTTAAAACATAATTGTGATGTTCCATATCCATATTGTTCATCTAATTGAAGCACCTCTACGTTTACATTATCACTTCCAACACCATCATTACCAACTACATATCCATCCACTATCCAACCATATGCACCTTCATCATATGCATATGAAACGTGTGTATGTGCATATATATTTATAGAATGTGAATCATCTAATTGGACATCCGTTAACTCTGCATAAACATCATCTTCACCAGTCTGCGTTGCTAATGCCTTATCTGGATTCTTAATAATAATCACCGCTATAAATACTGCTAATACTGTTATAACTGTCTTTATAATCTTCTTAACTTTCATAAAAATTACCCCTTTCTTATTTTTTATCTTTTTCTACTTTCTTTGGTTCCTTAGGCTGATATAATCCCCAAAATGATGCTGAATTAGAAGCCGCTTTTGCTGTGTACATTGATATATTAGCAACTGCTTTTAATACCTTTTTCTTCATCATATATGTTCTTCTCCTTTCCGATTATCAATAAAACAACTACGATAACCATTATTATATTAATATAAAGACTGAGCTCCTGGTCTTTATAATTAACCACCATTGCTATTACAAGTAACACAATATATGCAATCTGACTTATTTTGTTATATTTCTTCTTTTGCTGTTCCGATAAGCTTTTATTTGAGTTTTCTAATGGTGCGTATCTGCTTATAACTATATATCCTGTAAGTGTAAGAATATGCACAAGCATTACATAACCATCGTATTTAATATTTAACATTAGTAATGATATTATATATATACAAACCATTGAAATATTGCATCTAATATGGGTAGTTGCGTGATATCCGCCCATAAACGCCCTCGTTGATATCAATATTAACAGAAATATAATTCCATATAACATACTATGTAGCAAAACACTTACGAATAATATTACAATTATATTAACTATTCCTGCCAATACAAGTTCAACACCATATTCACATACAGCTATCATATCCTGTTCTATTATCTTGTTAACATATATACAATCCACTATTTTCTTTGTCAGCATTTTCATATTTTCTGCCTTTTAAATTTCTACAACATTTCTTCCAACTGTTTTTACTAATTTCAGTATATCTATCCAAGCGAACATTTCAATACCATTGGCGTGAACTGTCATTTTTTGGCGTGAATTGTACCTCATCTCACCTATTTATATAAAAACGTGGAAAAAAATTGTAATCATACAACCTTCTTCCACGCTTATTACTATTGATTATATTTTCTATTTATCATTCAAAATAATAAAGATATACATCCTCTAAATCTATATCATTGTCCACCCTTACAGCCTCCTCTGGAAGCTCATCTCCGACAAGCCTTAATACCATACCGTTCTTTCTCTGCCTGATATTTCCTATATGGTACTTTCCCTGCAAATCAGCTACATCTGAAAGAGTGCAGACAACTTCACCAACCTTGCCCTGCATATTCTCTATAAGCTGTGAAGGTGTTCCTGTTGCAATTATCTCACCATCCTTTAACAAAAGCACTTTATCCGCTATACACTCAATATCACTTACAACGTGAGTTGCGAATAATATAATCTTATCTCTGGATAATTCAGCAATATAATTACGGATACCTATTCTTTCCTTAGGGTCAAGACCTGCTGTCGGTTCATCAAGTATAAGTATCTTTGGGTCACCCAGCAATGCCTGTGCAAGAAGTACACGCTGTTTCATACCACCAGAGAAACCACCTATCTTCTTATACGCAACTGATGTAAGATTGACCACTTCAAGCAATTCATCTATCTGCTGATTAACTTTTTTAATGGTCACATTTCCAGCTTCATCAACAGACTTTACACTCTTAACACCTTTTATCTCTGCCATATACTTAAGAAATGCCTTAGGCGAAAACTCCTCATAAAAGCCCTGTTGCTGTGGCATATATCCTACAACCCCACGAAACTTTGCCCCAAGCTTTAATATATCAACAAGCTCCTTAGATACTGTATTATCTTCACCATCACTATACATTATGCTTCCGCCATTCTTATCACGGCTGACATTATCTGTTATCAGATTAATCATCGTACTTTTGCCTGCACCGTTAGCACCAAGTATTCCATATACTCCCGGCGTAAATGTATAATTTATCCCTTTCAAAGCTTTGACATTTCCATATGTTTTCTTTAAATCTGTAATCTTAAGTTCCATAATAACCCTCCATACTTCTCATACCAAATAGCTTTTATTTAATGGATATTCTGTCTATATAATATTTAAAAATATTATTTTATATTTTTACGATATGTTGCACAGGCTATCACAAGCATTATTACAAATACTACAATAAGCAGAATTATGCTTTTTACGTTATAGCCATATGTATTAAACAGTCTGTTAATATCCATACCTACAACTATTGATAACTTTTGCGCCCAGTTTACACCTAATATATATATAACGTGTGGTATTAACATAACAAATGAAACCATTAACGATACTTTATAGCTAAATCTATAAGATATAATATAAGCTGTAAATGCAACAACAAGCATCCATATAAGCCTGTATACACTACACCAGATAATATATGCCAGAATACTTATATTAACTGGAAAATCCTTAAACATCTGTAAACACCATATACTTTGTGTAAGCTGGTTATATACATAACGGTCAGATATATTATGTACATTAATTATAGTTGATATCAGCCACAATAATGTGGTTATTATGAAAACCTTTAACATTTTATTATTCCATAACCTTACTCTTCCTTTAGATGAACGTATATGGGCTGTCATTTTATTCTGCTTTTCAAAAGCATAGTCCCCTGCAAATAATAATATAACTATAATAATACTTATAAAATTCACGCTCTCATTACTAGAATACATTCTTTCTCCAAATATATCGTTATAATTGGCTGGATTAACTATAACTGCTGATGCTGACCTGTTATCATTAATTTCATTGACATAATCAACTGCCGTCTGCATTACATCTATGTTACGCTGCTCTTTTAACAACTCCTCCTTTTTATATAACATTGCAGCTTCATCCTGCTTTGCTTCTTCTAACTCATCTCTTAAATCTGTTATATAGGCTTCCACATCTTCATCTGGCGCACGTCCATCAAATTCCTTATAGAATTTATTAACCATATAATTGGTATTAGTGTAATCCACTCCTCGTTGAATTTTAAATGTCATAAGCACATACACCAATACAATTATAAATAGAATTCCCTTCTGTATTACAAGCGTCTTATATATTTCCATTAAAAGAAGCGACATTTTATACATCAGTTTTTGTATCAATATATGTATTTTATCAAGCATAATATCAATAATATTCTTCTTTCTGATAGTATGCTTTGATGAATACACAACTATATTTCCAACAAGACTTATAAGGAATATAACCGCGGTCATAACAAATGTAGTAGTACTTATATCTGCTATAAAACCATTGGTTCCCCAGTTCTCATATACAAGATAAGATGTTCCAGAAAACAATATATTTATTATGTTTATGTACTTCAAAGCATTAAACTGGCTATTATACTGAATTTTATTATATAGCAGATATTCACACAAAAATATTACTATAACCAATGTAACAGCAACTTTATAATTACTTATAAGATTAATTACAAAATATATGAATAACCCTATAGTAAACATTGCCAGTGCATATAACAGACAATATAGAATAAAGAACTGGTTAATGCTTATAGCATATGGAAACATATTAAACAACTTGGAATTCTGTATATATGTGCCGCCAGAAATTCCATATACGCGAGCATATATAGCATACAATATTCCGTTGTACAGAAATGAAAGTACAATATTATATATAATTATAATTCCACATCTTACTATGGGAAGTAATATACGCCCACGCCTGCTTGTTCTTACAAGTACTAATACACCATTATCTGTTTCTTCTGTAAAATAGATAATAATAACTGTAAATATAATTATATACAAAAGAGGCATCGTTCTGTTGGTTACCAGCTTTTCAACAGCCGTTGTATTAACCATTTCTACATCAACAGATGGGCGATTTTCCTTATCCTTAATCTGTTTATTCGCATTAAGTATATAAAAACTATTGTCATTACCAAAAAGTGTACTCTGCAATATTCTGTTATAATTCTTTGACTGGTTATCTGCATTATAACTTTCGATATATTTTTCTTTTTCCTTAATCAGTCCAGCAGCTTCCTCTATATATTCGCTGTCTTCTTCCTTATATTGTTCATACGTTTTAGTAAGTTTTTCTGCTGTAAATGCTACGTTATCATTTTTAATATTATTATAATCTGCGATAATCTCCTTGTAATACTTATACACTTTACTATCCTGATTATAATTAATCTGATAAAGGCTTATACATATCATTGCTATAAACAGACACACTATGCAAAGTAGACTTTTTCTTACAATTCTTACAAGTTCCATACGCCTTCACCTCACCCATAACTTATTCAGGTGTAATCTGCTCCAAAGTTATAGCACCACTGCCAATCTGAGATTTATCCAAAATGGCTGAAACACTGACAACTGGACTTCCCTTTTTATTTTTTCTACTTTCTTCTATAAGTTCCGCCCTAAGAGCTGTTTTTTCTTCAGATAACTCCAGACCTTTTATACCATATGTGCTAAATACAATAAGAAGACATCTGTCATCTCCTCCATAAAATTCACCTGAAATATTTCCACTTGCTGTATCATCTGTTCCATTCAATGTTACTGTATCTTTTACATTACCATCTGTATCTAATATATATATATTATTGTCGTATTTTTTTAATTTTTCTTCGATGCTCTTTTCATCAAGTGCTTCTCCATTGACATTTTTATAAATATATAAATACTTACCATCATAATTTTTCAAACTCACATACATGTAGTCTTTTTCGTGCTGCATTTCCTGCAAATATATATCTTTGATATCCCCTGTACTTATATTAAGCTTTCTTACTATATATTTATTATCACCTACGCATGCAAAATATATATTTCCATCACTATCAAAACACGACTGTCTACACCATTCTGTATATATAATAGTTGATGCTATTTCTGGATACTTCTCATTCATATTACACTGAATAACAACTTTATCTGTTGACACATCAATCTGCTCTGTATAATATCTATACTCATCAGCTGATATTCCACTCAGCCAGTTAACATACAGCTTATCTTCTATTGGATATAATGAAATCACTTCGTGATAATAATACCCACTCGCATACTGTTTTACAATATAAGCCTGCCCATCTGTATCTATAGGCACTGCACACAGATATATCTGATTATCTCCAGATATTTCATAATATAATTTACCATTAGTTAAACAGGCACTGTTATGATTTTTATTAACTGACAGCCCATTTATTGATAGCGTCTTCTCTTCTTTCTTATCTCTCATTGTCTTATCATAGGAAACAAGTATATCTTTTTCTGTAGTTCTCTCAATCATATATAATCTTTGGTTATGATACCATATCTTATTTCCCAGACAGGCATCCTTAGACATATATGCCTCACACTCTTCTGTCCTATGGTCACAGTCCATCTTAGAACATAATGGTATGGTCATATCTTTCACCATATCATAATAATATATATACGAATTTCTATTATTATTAACAGGCGCACCGGCTATATAATAATATCCTGTCTCTGATGCCGCTGCATTATCCGACATATAATACTGTGGTGCATTGTCATCATATACATATGAGGAATACTTATAATCCTCAGATGATGTCTGACTGTTCGTCTTTCCAGAACACGCTGTCATAACTAATGCTGTTGTAACTGTCATCATAATTAATAATATCTTTTTCATAGCCGATACGCCCCTTTCCATAATCAACATTTTAGATATTTTATTATTCTAACCAGTAATCAATATTCCCCCATTCATCAACACTAAAATTGAAATATACATATCCCTCATAATCACTATCTCCTAAATAACCTGTATAATGGAATACATATGTTGCCATTGATGTTGTATATCCATATTCATCTACGTAATCCATATTACCTATAATAACATCACCATAATCACTCCATCCTCGTGGAGTTATATTTATAACCCAGCCATAAGAACCCTCATCATATGCATATTCAACATCAGCCGTTATAGAAATATCCACACTATGTGAATTGTCAAGTACATAATTGGAAGTAGCTGTTACCGTTACTGCACCACCCTGTGATGCGGATGCCTTCTGTGGATTAATAAATACTACAACAGCAATAAATGCTATAATAGCCGCTGTTGCCATTTTACCTATTCTCTTTATTCTCATAATATTCATAATATTTTCTCCTTTCGGTAAATATCTTTAGTTACTCGGTTACTAACTAAATATTATCTATACCTCCTCCCTTCTTAATTAAATTTAACTCTTTGTTGCAATAATACTAAATATTAAGAACTGAGCTCTTGGTTCTTTATAATTAATGCACAAAGTATTTATACCACAAGTCTAACTCATTAGACCTATCCTGTCAATTAATTTTACTTTTATTTATTACATATTAGCTACCACAATGTTCATTCCCATTATGTTATTAATCATAATATCTATCTATTATTTCATAATCTACACTTGTTTCACCATAACAATCTGCGTATGCTTTTATCTTATATTTTATATTTAAACCGTCAGAGTTGCTTATCGTGCAATATCTTACTCCGTAATCTTGATATATTTGAGCATTCTCATCTATTACAGCTGAATAACCGTCACAACATTCCACATTTAAATATATCCAGTCCATACTTACCCAAACTCCATCAGCATATTCATATGAAATAATAACTTTTACATAAGCACATACTTCTCCTGTATTATCTATTAACGCTATATGATAAGTAACATTATCTTCATATAACCTCCTATCCAAATCAATCTCTTCAATATATGAATTCATAAATTCACTTTCTCCTGCTTTTACATTACAAATCATAGAATTAACCGAAATTATTATAAATAAAACTAACCCTAATAAAAATTGTACTCTTTTTTTCATACTTAACTCCTCTCTAGACTCCTATTCACCTTAAATTACCTATCTAAATGTTATTCACTTGGAAAAACAATCCATATCGTAACCCCGCTATCTCTTGCATTAGCTGGGTCAAACTCCTGATATGACTGGACATATTGTCCACCCGTTCCTAATACTTTCCCATCGACTTCCTTCTGCTCTGTCTTAATTACCTCATCTTCTGCCTGTTCTTCATCTTCTATCTGTACGCTCTCATCTGTATGCTCTATCTTTTCAATAACATCTGTACTTCTATTAACTTCATTACCGCCGGCTTCTACATACTGCACCGTAGGCTTTATGAATAATGCAGCCATAACAACCGTCAATATCAGTAATGATACTGCCACCTTGCTGGTACTGGCACTTTGAGGCTTCATTATATTACCTATTCTATTAATCGTAATTCTGTAATCATTATTAAATCCCAGCACCCTTACTTTTGTCACATTGCCTTTATAAGCACTATTTAACAATATATTGGCATATTTCTTACTCCAGTCCTCATCGTCCCTATGTCTGTTACAGCAGTCATAATCACAGCTTAACTCTATATATTCTGCATAATACTTATAAAACATCCATACCAGCGGATTGTACCAATATATAACCGCTGCTATGCCTGTTATTATCTTGATAATATGATGTCTGTGGCGTATGTGCGTATACTCGTGCTCATAAAGATATGGTACGTCTTCATCATTGACTGCATATGATATATAAACCTTAGGTCTGACAACACCATATACCAATCCAGAAGATATATAATCACTTCTGTATACTTTCACTCTTTTACCGCCAGCTAGTATCTCCTGTGGAATACTTGTAGATAATCCGTTCCTGAATTTCATATCAGCTAACATATTATGTAGAAATATCACAACAATTCCAAGCAGCCATATGACCGCTAATATTTCATACATATTTATTGTTATTCCCGTCACACTATCTGTGTAACTCACTTCTGACAATATGTCTGTTGATACTATTTTTATATTGAATCTGATTGACAGTGGTATCAGAATTCTGACCCACACTAAAGACATTAACAGCAGCTTAAGCTTCGCTGACTTTATACGCATTAATCCGCATATCAGCAGGCATATTAATATAGCTGCCATTACTCTGATATTATTCTCCAAAATGTCTGTATATAACTTTAACCCCATCATATGTATACCCCCACTCACTGATGTATACGGATTGCCCTAAGCCTTCCACTTTACACAATCCCCATTGTGTTATTTATCTAACCCAAATTGCCTTACTATCTCCTGTCTTTCCTCGTCCGTTATCCCCCTTGCACGAACAAAAGCCGCCACAAATTCCGGCAGCGAACCGTCAAATCTTGAATCTATGGTATTCACGCTCTCTATTGACTGTGCATCTTCTTTCTTAATTATAGATGTGACTATTGCATTCTCGGACTTTATTATTCCGCGGTCACTCAGTCTTTTTATAACTGTATATGTGGTTGACTTCTTCCAGTCAAGCTTTTCCCTGCATAATCTCACCAGCTCTGTGCTCTTAACCGGTTCATTCTCCCACAATATCTTACAGAAGTTATACTCACTTTCATATATTACTGGCTGCATATTAATCTGCACCTCTCTTATCTGATATTTATAGCCTTAGTCTAAGTCACTAAACCTTATTTGTCAATATATATTTTCACAAATATTTATACATCAACCCAAAAACTGTAAATATTAAAAAATCAGGAGAAAATTCGCACAACTGTAATTTTCTCCTGATATATTAAAGTTCTATATTAGTTCTTCTCAACTGCAAGTACAACCTTCTCACCATTGATATCCCAATCCTTAGTGAAGCCTGCTGTCTTACCTGTTTCTATAGTATTTGCAAGAACAACGCTCTTGATCTGTTCTTCATTCTTCTTCATAAGGTCTGCTAACTTGTCATTACCATCTACATATACAGTAATCTTGTCCATAACCTCAAATCCAGCATCCTTACGCATAGTCTGAATCTTGCTTACGATTTCTCTTACGAAGCCTTCCTCGATAAGCTCTGGTGTAAGGTTAGTATCCATAACAACTGTAATACCCTTGTCAGAACTTGCTACAAAACCTTCCTTCTGAGTCATCTCTATAAGAACATCATCCTTCTCAAGAACGATATCTTCACCATCAGCATTGATTGTAAATGAACCCTTAGTATTAAGCTCATCCATAGTTGCATTGCCATCAAGTGTTGAAAGCGCAGTTCTTATAGCATTAAGATGCTTGCCATACTTTGGTCCAAGTGTCTTTAACTGTGGCTTGAATGAGTACGAAGTAAATGCTCTTACATCATCTGTATACTCAACTTCCTTAACATTAAGCTCATCTGCTATGATAGCTGTAAAGTATTCGTTTAACTTCCAGTCAGCCTTGATGTACAGCTTGCCGATTGGCTGTCTGTTCTTGATATTAGTTGAGTTACGGCATGCTCTTCCGATAACAACAGCATTTAATACATCTTCCATGTTATCTTCAAGTTCCTTGTCAATCCATTCTTCCTTGACTTCTGGGAAGTCGCAGAGGTGGATACTGATAGGAGCTGTCTTGTCTATACTGCATACAAGGTTTCTGTAAATGCTTTCTGTCATAAAAGGAATCATAGGTGCTGCTGTCTTGCAAAGTGTTACAAGTGTTGTGTAAAGAGTCATATAAGCATTAATCTTATCCTGCTCCATACCCTTTGCCCAGAATCTTTCACGGCATCTTCTTACATACCAGTTAGAAAGCTCATCTACAAAGTCCTCAAGTGCTCTTGCTGTTTCTGTAATCTTGTAGTTGGCAAGATTATTATCAACAGTCTTAACAAGAGTATTAAGCTTTGAAAGAATCCATTTATCCATAACAGGAAGCTTATCATACTCAAGTGTGTACTTAGTAGCATCAAAATCATCTATGTTAGCATAAAGTACAAAGAATGCATATGTGTTCCAGATAGTTCCCATGAACTTTCTCTGACCTTCTGTAACAGCCTTGTCATGGAATCTGTTAGGAAGCCAAGGTGCTGAATTCTCGTAGAAATACCAGCGGATAGCATCTGCACCGTGCTTTTGTAATGCGTCAAATGGATCTACAGCGTTACCCTTTGACTTACTCATCTTCTGTCCATCTGCATCCTGAACGTGACCAAGTACGATAACATTTTCATAAGGTGCTTTATTGAAAAGAAGTGTTGATATTGCAAGAAGTGAGTAGAACCATCCTCTTGTCTGGTCAACGGCTTCTGAAATGAACTTAGCAGGGAACTGTTGTTCAAACACTTCCTTATTCTCAAATGGATAGTGGTGCTGTGCAAATGGCATTGAACCTGAGTCGAACCAGCAGTCGATAACTTCTGGAACTCTCTTCATCTTGCCCTTACATTTAGGACAAGTACAAGTAACAGCATCAATATATGGTCTGTGAAGCTCGATATCATCTGGACAGTTATCAGAATGTTCCTTTAATTCTGCCTTGCTTCCGATAGATAACATTTCTCCACAATCATCACATACCCAGATATTAAGAGGAGTACCCCAGTATCTGTTACGTGAAATTCCCCAGTCCTGAACATTTTCAAGCCATGCACCAAAACGTCCAGTTCCGATAGTTTCTGGTATCCAGTTGATTGTCTTATTATTAGCTATTAAGTTAGCCTTAACTTCTGGGTCACTCATCTTAATAAACCATGATTCTCTTGCATAGTAGATAAGTGGTGTATCACATCTCCAGCAGAATGGATAATCATGCTCAAACTTAGGAGCATCGAATAACTTGCCCTCTTTATCAAGGTCTTTAAGTACTTCTGGGTCTGCCTTCTTAACGAAAAGTCCTGCATATGGTGTTTCCTTTGTAAGTTCACCCTTTCCGTCAACGAACTGTACGAATGGAAGGTCATACTTACGTCCAACCTTGGCATCATCTTCACCAAATGCTGGTGCAATATGAACGATACCAGTACCATCTGACATAGTTACATAGTCATCACATGTAACAAAATGTCCCTTCTTGTGCTGCTTAGCTGCAACATCTGCCGCACACTGATATAATGGCTCATATTCTTTATATTCAAGGTCTTTACCCTTGTAAGTTTCTAATACTTCGTAATCAACGCCTGCACCGCTACCTACTTCTGTGCCTTCTTCTACTGCTGTACCATTAACTGTCTGACCTGCCTTAACTGCAAGTCCACCAAGTACCTTATCAAGAAGTGCTTCTGCCATATAGTAAGTATAGCCATCTGCTGCCTTAACTTTAACGTATGTTTCTTCTGGGTTAACGCAGAGTGCCACGTTAGATGGAAGTGTCCAAGGTGTTGTTGTCCATGCAAGGAAATATGCATCTTCACCTACACACTTGAAACGTACTACTGCCGAACGCTCCTTAACAGCCTTATAACCCTGTGCTACTTCGTGTGATGAAAGTGGTGTTCCACAACGTGGGCAGTAAGGAACAATCTTAAAGCCCTTGTATAAAAGACCCTTATCCCATATCTGCTTTAAAGCCCACCATTCAGACTCGATGAAGTTATCATCATATGTGATGTATGGATTATCCATATCAGCCCAGAAACCAACTGTAGATGAGAAATCTTCCCACATACCCTTGTATTTCCATACGCTTTCCTTACATTTCTTGATGAATGGCTCAAGACCATACTCTTCAATCTGTTCCTTGCCGTCAAGACCTAATTCCTTCTCAAGCTCAAGCTCAACTGGAAGTCCGTGTGTATCCCATCCGGCCTTACGTGGAACCATATAGCCTTTCATTGTTCTATATCTTGGAATCATATCCTTTATAACTCTTGTAAGAACATGTCCGATATGTGGCTTACCATTAGCTGTTGGAGGTCCATCATAAAATGTATATGTTTCCCCCTTCTTGCGGTTATCAATACTCTTCTGGAATATATCATTATCCTTCCAGAACTTTTCGACCTGTTTTTCTCTGTCTACGAAATTCATATCTGATGAAACTTTCTCGTATACCATTGTGTTACTCCTTTCAAATCATTTACTTAATCGTAACGATATCAGCTTGCTTTATTGGTGCTGTAACAAATGTCGTTACATATGCAAAAAAGCCCCTGCCGTAATACGACAGGGGCTGAATCAACTTAACCTATATCAATTACGACATACCATCATATGCGTCCCTTGTAACGGTAGGATTACCGTCCTTACTTACTTTTCGTAATATAATACCATCCATAATTTTACCAATAATATCATACTCCAAAGTTCTGCAAGGATGCTTGGAAGTGATATTCAACTATGCTCTACTCACACCGGCTTCCACCATCCCGGCTCGCTATTGCTTTCTTTCATAATCTACTGTCTTCGTCATCGCAGATAATGTGATTGTATATAATTGATCTTAAAATGTCAATAATTAAGCTGTATTATTTATTATAATTTATCACAAAATTGCCTGTTATTGTGTTATATGCTGCATTCCTTTAGCCCTGCTATACACGTCCTTTTCTGCGTTCAATTCCTTTTTCCTTATAATATTGTGCTTTATCAGCATACATCCGTTCCTCAGATTCACGCAGCATTTCATCAAAGCCTGTTATTACATTCTCACTCCAGATAACACCGGCTGCCATATTCACAGAACGCTCATTCATTAGTTCTTTTAACTCTGTTATACGCTTTATTAATGTATTCTCATCTATCTGCGTGCATATTACAAGGAATTCATCACCACCTATACGGAACACCTTATCTTCTCCAAACACATCCGTAAGACATCCACAGGCGTTAAGAATAAGTCTGTCGCCTGCCTCGTGTCCCATTGTATCGTTCACATATTTCAGTCCTGTAACATCACAGTAAACAACACCTATGCTCTGTTTTTCATCTATACTCTCTACACATGCACTCATTGCAAAACGGTTTCCTATATTGGTCAGTGCGTCCTTATAGCTCATATTCTCAAGCTTTCTTATCGTATTCCTGCGCTTTATACACGATATAATAAAAGCCCCCATAATCTCAAGTATACTTATGGCGTATTCAAGTGTAAGCTGCGGCGGATTGCCTATTCCCATAAATGCAATAACTTCTCCTTCATTATATATGGGAATTACAATTATCGAATGAATGCCCTGTCTTTTTAAATTATCATATTGCAGGGGATCACTCTCTTTTATCTCTTCAAGATCCTTAATCACGATGTTTCCGCCATTTTCAAAGCACTTATACCAGTTAGCACATACCTCCGGAGGCAGATTCTGAAGATTATCCTTCTCCGGATTTATTCCCTCTGCCGTCCACTCATATGTATTATCATCTCCTCCATATATATTCTTTTCAAATATATAGGTTCTTTCTCCACTAAGTGCTTTACCTATATACCCAAGAAGTGTGTTAATCGTTTCATCAGGTGTATCTGCTGCAAGTGCCTCTCTTAAGCCCTCATTGACAAGTGCCTCAGTTTCTCTGTACTTTTGGATAAGCTTATCCTGTGCAAGCTCTTTACTTATATCTATGCCTATTTCCAGCCTGTATTTTCTGTTCCCTTCGCCCTCTATCAGTGTATCCTTTATTATCATATATTTATCTAATACAGGATTATAATAACGCCATTCATCAAAGGCTCCGGGTAAAAGCCTGCTGTTGTTGCACATTCCACATTTAACAGAAGCTTTTTGTAATACCTCATAGCACTTCAGGCCTTTTATATCCTCTATTGATTCCAAGCCATACGCTTCCAATGCTTTATGATTCATATATACAATCTCATTGGTTTCTATATCTGTTGCATATACATATTCATTCAGATTTATAAAAAAATCCCCTATTTCTTTTATATTTTTCATACGCATGTCTCCCTTTATTATTGAACTTGTAGTATTCCCCATTCATTAAACGAATCAGCATATTCTGTATATAATTCCTTTGTAGCAGCCCCTTTTTCTTCTGCATTTTATATCACTTTGACATTTTTTTGTCAATATATAGTGGGATATTTTTATTAATTTTTCCAGCCTATGCATATTATACCACAATATTTGCACAGCTTTTCAGCGCACATACAAAGTTCCGTAAGGAACTTTTAAGATGAGCACTATTGTGTCCGTTATACCACAAGCGGAACTTTTATCTCAATAATAAAATCATTTCCCTGTATTCTTGCACTTATATCTCCATTCATACGCTCCACAAGCTCTTTTGCAATAGATAAACCCAGTCCGGTTGAGGCTCTGCCTCTTGCAACATCCGCTTTATAAAAACGCTCAAACACATGGCTTAAGTCAATATTTTCAGGATGTTCTGTATAATTGCTGATTTTAAGCAAGGCGTGATTATCCTTTCTGGTAAGCTCGATACTTATATTCTTTTCCCCATGATCAAGACCATTTTTTATGACATTCTGTATAACTCTTCTTAAGCCCTGCTTATTACCTGATATATACAGCATTTCCTCAGTAATACTAATCTCCGGGCAGATACCCTGCTTCTTCCATTCATCATAATAAGAAAATACAGCTTCTTTTAATATTCTGTTTATACAACAGTCTGTAAGCTCCAGCTTATATGAATCATTTTTGAGCTTTGTGAATGTAAAAAGCTCCTCCAGCATTTCATTGAGACTGTTAAGCCTTTCTCTGATTATATCAAGATATCTCCTCTGGTCATCTATATTGTCACATTCCTCTATAAGCTGGAAATACCCATCCAGCGATGTAAGCGGTGTCCTTATATCGTGTGAAAGATTAGTATATGTGTCTGCTATCAGCTCTTCTTTTTTTCTGTACTCGTTTCTTTCTTTTTTACGCAGGTCAAGCAGCTCATTCAATTTATCTGAAAGCTCACCTATTCCCCCTATATCTATTTCACGTTGAATCAGCTTGTTACTATCGTGTTCCATAAGAAACGACAACTGGCGGCAGATGTCCTTAATCTGCCGCTGGTATTTCCACATAATAAATGCCTGTATAATAATTATTACTGCTAATATTCCAATAATAATCCTCATTCTCTAAATATCCCTTTTCTGAAAAATATAACTGCTTAATGACAGCATTATAATAATAAATGCGGCTGCCACACACACTGAACTAATAACATCCTCCCTGCCTGCATTCATAGGAAGCATTGCCATCCTTCCAGTTACTGTATACTTATATATGCTGAAGTTATGAAGTCCCTTTCTGTTAACTACATAATCTATAAAGGCATACACAATACTCATTATATTCATGGTAAGACATACCGACAAGGTCATGCTTATGACATTGTTCTTAATTATAACTGCTATCGCCATACATATTAACACAAATGCATAATGAAGCGTAAGTTCCGTTAAGAAATAAGGTATAATCTCCCTCCAGTTACCCCACATCACATATTTAAACGCAAGCATATTCGCTACTGCCTGGAATACAAATATCCCTGCAAATGTAATTGCTGTAAATAAAGCAAGTGCAACTGCCCTTGAAACAATAAGCATCCCCCTTTGTGACACCTGTCCACCAATATTCTTAATATAACCGCTCTTAATATCTGCTGTTGCAAACATAACCGCAAATATTACAAGAAAAAGTGCATAAAACTTTCCCTGTGCATTAGAAAAGAAAACATCCATTACCGTAACCTTCTTCCCTGGCTCCGTAGGTAATTCCACACTCATACCAATATTGACATTATCTGTATTCTGCTGCGAAAGCTGTTCCTTGTTGCTGTCATCTGCCTGTTGTTCCTCTATGTCTTGTGCATTTACCACATCAACTGTCTGACCATCAGTATCTGCCTGTCTTTCCACTGCCTGCTGTTTCTCCCACTCTTTATTAACTGCATCATAATCTATTTTTGAAAGAAATGAGGTAAGCAGTGCTGATGCCAGCAATATAATCCATATTACATACATACTCTTTGTACGAAACATTCTGTATACATCCATCTTTATCATATTAAGCACGATTGTCACCCCCTGTAAGCCTTAAGAAATAATTCTCAAGCTCTTCACTTGTAATAGATATTCCCTTAACCGGAATCCCCGCCTTTGCAAGCTCCATATTCAGGCTGGCACTTTCTCCCAGTCTTTCAAATATATGAATATGTTCTTTATCTATAACCTGATAGCTGCTAAAGCCCATATCATCAAGCACAGGAATAGCCTGCTTAGGATTATCAAGTGTAAGCTCTATGCGCTCACTGCATTTTTTCATAAGCTCTTCTCTTGTAAGCTCCTGCACAAGGCATCCATTATGAATAATGCCATAATCTGTAGCAATCTTTGATAATTCCTCCAGAATATGACTTGAAATACATATTGTCATGCCACGCTCCTTAGCAAGCTTCTGGATAGTTTCACGCACCTCCACAATTCCCTGTGGATCAAGTCCGTTAATCGGCTCATCAAGAATAAGAAGGTCAGGCTCACCTACAAGTGCAAGAGCAATTCCTAAGCGCTGCTTCATTCCAAGCGAATAATGCTTTGTTTTCTTTTCTCCAACAGTATCAAGACCTACTGTTTTTAACAGTTCTTCTATATATCCTTTTTTCTTAATCCCTGTAAGCTTACATTTAATGTTCAGATTGTCATATGCCGACATATTGCCATAAAGTCCGGGAGCTTCTATAAGACACCCTACTCTTGAACGTACCTTTTGTAAGTCCTTTCCCTTATACCCAAACATTTCTATTTCGCCATAAGACGGTGTTGACAGTCCGCTAATCATCTTAAGACAGGTCGTTTTACCGGCTCCGTTTCTTCCAATAAAGCCATATATCGCACCCTTTTTAATGTGCATATTTACATCATCAACCGCCCTGTGTCTGCCATACTGCTTAGTCAGATTCCTTGTCTGCAATAATAATTCACTCAAAGCCTTTTCCTCCTTTTCTTAACTGCTCTTATCATAAAAAATAAATCCTAATCAATCGCAAATAAATAGTAAAAAAAGAGTAAATTATTCATGCAGGCGATATCCAATCCCCCATATTGTTTCTATATATTCATCAGGTGTAACGGTCTTTATTTTCTTTCTGATATTGCTTATATGCACATCCAGTGTCTTTGTTTCACCCATATATGGCTCATCCCACGCATATTCGAATATATCCTCCTTGCTAAACACCTGCTTCGGGTTTTTAAGCAATAATTCCAGTATTGCGAATTCCTGTTTTGTAATCTTAGGAAGCACCCTGCCACCGATACTTACCTCAAAGGTAGAGCGTGTAAGCACCATATCCCTGAACTCAAGCCTTCCGCTGCCTTGTCCTTCCTGTATACCAGCCTTTGTTTTTACTTCCGTTTCTGCTTCTGTTTCTGCCTCTGCTTCACTTTTTGTTTCTGCCTCTATATGACGAAGCTGCACCTGAATACGTGCCAATACCTCTCTAATCTCAAAGGGCTTTGTTATATAATCATCTGCTCCGTCTGTCAGCACTCCGATTTTATCATCTATACTATCCTTTGCAGTCAGCACAATCACCGGAAGCCTTCCCTGTTTTCTTATCTCTTTTAAAACCTCTTCACCACTTGCACCAGGCAGCATTAAGTCAAGCAGTACAAGCGTATAAGCCTTTTCTTTTATATCCAGAAGCAGCTTTGCCTCTGTTCCTGAAAATGCCTGTTCACACATATAACCTGCCTTCCTAAGTACCTCACAAAGAAGGTTATTAATATTTATATCATCCTCTACAATTAATATATTAGGCATAATTTTTACTCCTGTCCGATATTGTTTTATCACTGATTCCCTGTTTAATCTATATCATAATATTAACATAAATCATATTGTTTCATAGTTTCTACATTTCGATATTCATGCTTCTCATAATATCCTATCAGCTTACCTTCATCTCTGAGTGCTACCATGTAAACATCTTTTTTCTGTTTCGCATTTATTTTTCACATTATAACATCTATCAAATTGATCCGCACTAAAAAAGGACGCAGAATCTCTCCCACGTCCTCAAGACTATCTGGCTTTATCTTCTATCACCTTCGATACTTCCTTATGTGCCGCTTCCTGCTTCCACTCGCTCAGCTTCTGCCCTCTCCGGCTCTGTCTGTCTCTGCTCCTTCTCCATATACTTTTCCTTATCAAGCTGCACATTAATAGCCAGATTATCCAGTTTATCAATCGAAGCATCCAAATGAAGCTCCATTGATACTCCACGCTTAAGGTGCACGCTCTTTCTCTCCATATATATGCCACATTTACTCTGCTACTACAAATGTGATAGTTATTAGACTTTGTTGTATTTTGCCAACTTATCTCTCGCAACCTAGCCTTATATGTGATTTCTGTCCTTCTGACCAGAGATTTGCTTACAGCTTCCTTCAGATTCCACCTCACAATGGACACCCTTGCTGTTCAGCTATGCATTTCCCACTAATAAAGTATGGATTATACATCTAAAACTCGCTCTTTACAATCACTTGTAAAGGATATGAATAAGGGGACAATTAATCTTTCTCATAAATTACAGCGACCAGAGGGACAATGGAATCGTAAGCAAAAATCAGATTTGATTGATTCACTACTTCGCCATTATCCAATTAATCCAACATATGCAATTGTAGAAGACGACGGAACTCTATCGGTTATTTACGGTGTTCAGCGTTTATCTACTATAAGAGATTATATTGAGAATATATTTGCTTTATCAAAGGATATAAATGGTATTATTATTAACGGTGAAGAAAAGAATGACGATACTCCCTATGATATTTATTATTGCAATCTTTACAGAAACTTCTTATATACCCATTATTAATTTCAAATTTATCTAATGGAAGTTCTCTCACACATCCCTTATTCTTCGGCTCTGACT
>ERZ1034984.962-NODE-962-length-30039-cov-5.971318_pt1 | contig 30039 bp, 27 predicted proteins | sample MGYA00520589_ERZ1034984 | MGnify/ENA primary metagenome ERZ1034984 (study PRJEB33766, sample SAMN09781790) | gut metagenome | biome: gut microbiome | host: Homo sapiens | place: Madagascar | study: EMG produced TPA metagenomics assembly of the PRJNA485056 data set... | reverse complement strand
CATTTTGGCGAGGATGGGCGCGATCTTTTCCGCGGGATCTGCGAGGCCAATGAAATGCACAGCGGCGTAGACAGCCTGGGCCACGAGCATTGGCAGCCCATCGCAGGTGATCACGCCGCGACGCTCGGCGTCGAGGAGAAACTGACTGCGATGCGGGTTGTAAATGACGTCGAAGCAGGCTTCAAGATGAGCGAACCCGTCCAGATCGATGAGCCGCGCGCCGTTGTTTGGGTACATGCCGACGGGCGTGGCGTTGACGATGACTTCCGCGTCGTGGTGCAGCGGGATCTCTGTGTAAGGCATGGCGTCGTGGCGGCCAAAAACGACGATCTCCCGCGCGCCTTTGTCGGCGAGAACGGTGCAAACGGTTTTTGACGTGGCGCCGTTGCCGAGGACGAGGCATTTTTTGTCACGGATCACGATGCCGGCGTTGTCCAGCGCAAAGGACAGGCCGTCGTAGTCGGTGTTCGTGCCAAAGAGCGTGCCGTCAGCGCGGCGCACCAGCGTGTTCACGCAGCCGATGCGCTGCGCCTGCTCGCTGATCTCGTCGCAATAAGGGAGCACGGTTTCCTTGTAGGGAATTGTGACGTTGACGCCGCGCCAGTTGCCGCCTTCAAAAAAGCTGGTGATGTCTGCCGGTTCCACCTCGAAAAGATCGTAGTCGTAATCAGCAATCTGCGCGTGGATCTGCGGTGAAAAGCTGTGGCCGAGCGTGCGCCCGAGGAGTCCGTAGCTCATAGCTCGATCTCCACGTTTTTATAGGCGCCGAGCAGGCTGAACGCCGGGCAGTCGCGGGAAAGCTGGTTGATGATGGCCTGCACCTGCGGCGTGCGGATGTCGGCGTCCATATCCATGAAGAAGCGGTGGGTGGTGTGGTTGCCATCCACGATCGGACGGCTTTCGAGGAGCGTCAGGTTGATGCCGAGGGCCGCCAGCGGCGAGAGCACTTCGTCGAGCCCACCGGAAACGTTTGGCACCGAGAGCATGAGGCTGATGCTTTCGGCGTCTGGATGGATGCGTGGCGTTTTGGCCAGGCAGATGTAGCGGATGTAGTCACCAGGGTTGGCCACTTCCTGACGCAGCACGTGCAGCTTGTCGCTCACTTCGAGATGAGCTGGCACGATCCAGGCGACGAAATCGTCGCTCGGCTCGGCGAGCTCACGGTTGATATCTTCCGCGCCGGTTTCGATGATGTTGCAGTTCAGCGTGGCGAGGAATTCTGAGCAGTGGTAGTAGGAGCGGCGATCCACTTTCACAGTCTTGAGACTGGTGAATGGCACATTGTTGGCGGCGACGAGTTTGTAGTGGAGGTTGACTTTGATGCCGCGGACGATGTGGCAGGTTTTCTTGAGGAGCAGGTCGTAGGTCAGCGCCTTGGCGCCGGAGCGGTTGTCTTCGATTGGCAGAATGCCGTACTGGCAGAGACCGAGATTGACGGCGTCAACGATTTTCATGTCGTTGTTGAGTTTGATGCAGCGCGGATTGTCGAAAAGCGCCTGGGCGACGGGCAGATCGTTGGGGTCGCCGCTGATGGCGACGCTGCTCGTTGCTGGAAATGCGTCGTCGGTGAAGGTGGCTTTGATGCCGTTGATGAAGCTTTCATCTGGATCGATGAGCTGGCTCTGGCGACGACGGGCGACGCGGAAAAGGGTTTCGTAGGTTTCGCGCAGCGGCACGACGAGATCCGGGCTTTTGTCCTCGGTGATATGGTCGAGGATCCAGAGCTCGCGGTCGCGATCGAGAATTGGCAGATTGTTGGCTTTCTTATATTCCGCCACGTCCTTGGCCAGGTCGAGGCGTTTGATGATGAGGGCCTGCAGCTCCTCATCGACAGCGTTGATCTCAACGCGGATATCATCTAAATTTTTCATAAAGCATGCTCCTCCAATAACAAATCTAAAAGAACGATGGCCATGACAGCTTCTACGACAGGCACGGCACGAATGGCGATGCAGGGATCGTGGCGACCGGTGATGACGAGGGGCTCGTCGATCTCTTTTGAGAGAGAAACGGTCTGCTGCTCCATGGCGATGGATGCGGTTGGTTTCATCGCCAGGCGCACAGTGATCGGCGCACCTGAGGTGATGCCACCGAGAATGCCGCCGGCGTGGTTGGTCTGCGGCGTGATGCGGCCGTTCTGCATGGCGAAGGGATCGTTGTGTTGGCTGCCGCGCATGGAGACACTGTCAAATCCAGCGCCGAAATCTACGCCCTTGCAGCCGGGAATGCCGAAGAGCGCCTGAGCGAGACGATTCTCGACGCCGTCGAACATCGGTCCACCGAGCCCGACGGGAACTCCGATGGCTGCGCCCTGAACGATCGCGCCGACGCTGTCGCCGTCACGGGAAGCTGCAGCGATCGCTTCCTGCATGGCGGCGCTGGCGTTTTCGTCGAGGGTTGGGAAAGCGCGTTCAGCCATGCTTTCGAGGGTGGTGGCATCCACGTGCATGGCGTCAAAGGCGGTGCCGCGCACATCTGCGACCTGCAGAAGCTGGGCGCCAATATAAATGCTGCGGCGGTGCAGGATCTGTTTGGCGATGCCGCCAGCGATGCACAGCGGTGCTGTGAGCCGACCGGAAAAATGACCGCCGCCGCGCATGTCGGCGAAGCCTTTGTAATGGACATAGGCGGTGTAGTCGGCGTGGGATGGGCGCGGATGATCGAGCAGATTGCTGTAATCTTTCGAGCGCTGGTTGGTGTTGAGAATGTAGGCCAAAAGCGGGAAGCCAGTGGTCACGCCGTTCATCATGCCAGTTGCCAGATGCACGGTGTCGGCTTCCTTGCGCTGGGTCGTGAGTTTGCTCGAGCCCGGTGCACGACGTGCCATGAAACGTGCCAGCTCCGCTTCGTCGATGGCTTCGCCTGGCGGCATGCCGTCGATCTCCACGCCGATCATTTCGCCGTGGCTTTCGCCGAAAACGCTGCAGCGATAATGGCTGCCAATACTAGATGCCATCGCAGACACCTCCCAGGGATGAATAATCTTGGAAAAAATGCGGATACGATTTGCGCACGGCCTCTGCGCCAGTGAGCGTGACCGGCGCGTCGCAGTTCAGTGCAGCGATCGCAGCGGCCATGGCGATGCGGTGATCGCCGGCGCTCGACACGGTGCAGCCGCCGTGGAGCTGCGTCACACCAGTGACGCGCATTTCGTGAGCGTCGCTTTCGCAATGCACGCCCATGGCTTCGAGCAGCGCCGTCGTTGTGGCGATGCGGTCGCTTTCCTTGAGGCGCAGACGCTCGATATCGGTGAAGACGGTGGTGCCTTCCGCCTGTGCAGCGATCACCGCGAGGATCGGCAACGCATCTGGAATTTCCTTGACGGAGATCGTCTGGGCGCTGAGCGGCGCTGGTGAGACGGTGGCTGCACCATCCTCGTGGCAGTCGACTGTTGCGCCGAAACCGCGCAGCAGATCGACGATGGCCTTGTCGCCCTGGCTGGAGTGGAGATCCAGACCGGTCATCGTCACCGGCGCGGAAAGCGCACCGGCAGCGAGGAAGAAGGCAGCGTTGGACCAGTCGCCTTCAATGGCTGTTTCACCCTCTGGCAGCACGTAGCGCGCGTCGGCTGCAACATGGAAGTGGCTGCCGTCTTCGCGAACCTCCACGCCGAAGCGGCGCAGAATGTCCAGTGTCAGATCGATGTAGGGACGGGACTGCAGTGGCGTGGACAGTGTGATGTCCAGATCTTCGTCCAAAAGCGGCGCCGCCAGGAGCAAGCCAGTCAGGTACTGGCTGGAGATGTGTCCCGGCAATTCCACTGCGCCGCCGTGGAGCGGACCACTGATCGTCAGCGGCAGGTGATCGTTTGTCGTCGTTGCGCCAAGCTGCTCCAGCACCGTGAGAATTTCTGCAATGGGACGCTCTGGCAGTCGGCCGCGGCCAATGAAATCGGCGCTCGTGCCGAGGGCAGCGCTCACTGGCAAAAGGAAGCGCAGCGTCGAGCCGCTTTCCTGGCAATCGATCGTGGCGGCGCGCCAAGCTTCTGTGATCGGGGTGATGCTGACGCTTTCGCTTTCACGGACGATTTCCGCGCCCAGCGCCTGCATGCAGGCGAGGGTGGTGTCGATATCGATGGAGCTTGCCGAAAGCTGCCAGCGGGAAGGGCGGTCCGCCAGACTGGCGGCGATAAATAGACGGTGGGCCGCAGATTTCGACGGAATAGCAGCGATCGTGCCGCTGATGGTCGCAGGAGAAAGAATCATATCAGAGCGGCTCCTTTCCGAGAATGATGAGTTCGCGCAGATCGTCGTAGCTTACCGTGCGCAGCACGCAGTCGCCGATGGCGTGAGGCACGACGATGGTGATGGCGCTCGCGCCGGCTTTTTTGTCGCGGCGACAGATCTCGAGGATGGCGTCGGCGTCGTAGTCGGTGTTTGCCGGCAGCGCATTTTCAGCGAGCGCCCATTCGATACGCTGGGCTGTGCGCTGGCTGCACCAACCTTTGCGCATGCTTGCCCGAGCCATCATGGCGAGACCGATCGCGACGGCGTGGCCGTGGCTCGTGGCAAAATCTGAGAGCTGTTCGATCGCGTGGGCAAAGGTGTGGCCGAGATTCAAGAGCTGGCGCGTGCCTTTTTCAAATTCGTCCTCGCTGACGATTTTGTTCTTGTGATTCACGCAGGCGCTGGCGATCTCTGCAAGATCTGCAGCGTCTTTCGTCAGACGTTTGTCAGCGAGCCGGTCGAAGAGGGCGGCATCCATGAGCACGCCGTATTTGATGCTTTCAGCGACGCCGTCGGCAAAGAATGCGTCGTCCATCGTCTGGATGAGATCCACATCGCAGAAAACAGCCAGCGGCTGATAAAATGCGCCGACGAGATTTTTGCCGGCAGCAATATCGATCGCCGTCTTGCCGCCAACTGAAGAATCCACAGCCGACAGCAGCGTCGTTGGCACCTGTACGAAAGGAATCCCGCGTTGGTAGCAGCTGGCGGCAAAACCAGCGAGATCACCGACCACGCCGCCGCCGAGGGCGATGACGAGATCTGAGCGGTGCATCCCGGCCAGGCTCCAGTCGTTCATCAGACGTTCCAGCACAGCGAAACTTTTGCTTGCTTCGCCAGCAGTAACAACGCTTTCCAGCACGCGGAACCCGGCAGCTTCCAAACTTGTGCGCAGTCGCGCCAGATAAAGCGGCGCCACGTTCGTATCACTGACGACCATCGCCTGGCAGGGACGGTGCAGCACCGAGAGCATCACGCCCACTTCATCGAGCAGACCGTGGCCGATGTGGACCTTGTACGGCTTGCCGGTGCGCACCTCGATGCTTGAGGCGATCATTGGTGCAGTTCCTTCTGGCAGAATGCATGCAGCTTCAGCGCGTCAGCAGCGACTTCGTCGAAGGTTTCCGGACGCAGGCACTGTGGACCGTCGCATTTTGCGTGTTCAGGATCGTTGTGTACTTCGATCATCAGCCCGTCAGCGCCAATGGCGACAGCAGCCATCGAGAGCGGACGCACCATGCGGCGGATGCCGGCAGCGTGGCTAGGGTCGATGACGATCGGCAGGTGGGTGAGTTCGCGCAGCATTGGCACTGCAGAAATATCCAGCGTGTTGCGCGTTTTTGTTTCAAATGTGCGGATGCCGCGTTCGCAGAGAATGACCTCCATGTTGCCGCCAGCCATGATGTATTCGGCACTCATCAGCCATTCCTGGTAGGTTGCAGAAAGACCGCGCTTGAGCAGCACAGGCTTGTTCATCTTTCCGACTTCCTTGAGCAGGTTGAAGTTCTGCATATTGCGTGCGCCGATCTGCAGAATGTCGACATCCTCGAACAATGGCAGCTGGGAAATATCCATGACCTCGGAGATGATCGGCAGGCCCGTGGCTTCCTTTGCTTTCAGAAGCAGCTGGATGCCTTCAGCGCCCATGCCCTGGAAGGAGTATGGCGAGGTGCGAGGCTTGAACGCGCCGCCGCGCAGGATCGTTGCGCCGGCAGCCTTGACGCGCTGTGCCACCTCGATGATCTGCGCTTCGCTTTCAACCGAGCATGGACCAGCGATCAGCGTCAGCGTGCCGCCGCCGATCTGTGCGTCGCCGACTTTGATGATCGTATCCTGCGGATGGAATTTGCGGTTCGCATTTTTGTATGGTTCCTGGATGCGGGTGACGCTCTCGACAACTTCCAGCGCTTCGATGAGCTCGATGTCTACGCGGGAGGTGTCGCCGACAAGGCCGATGATCGAGTAGGAGTCCCCCTCGGAGAAGTAGAGCTGGAGGCCCTGCTCTTTGAGCCAGTCAGTGAGCTGTTGTACCTGAGTTTGATCTGCGCCTCTTCTTACTTTGATAATCATGGATAAGTGCTCCTTTCAAATTGGTGGATGATGAATGATAATAAAAAAACCTGCACGGGGATTATCCTCCGTGCAGGTTCACTCTCATAACATATAAAATGTCAGATCGTGCTGTTTTCAGGATAACCCAAATAACCCTTACTGAAAACAGTAAAGGTAAAGTAGCTAAAGTAATATTGGGTTGCCTGAAGAACAGTATTGGTTGACATTTTCATCACCTGTGTGGTAAAAGTTTTCTAAAGAATATCACATTTCCTGACAGTTGTAAAGCGCCAACGAATATTTTTGGCAAATTTTTTATAAATATGCAGCCACGCGTTTATAATTATTCGCGCGCAGCTGCCGGACACTCAGAAAGGAGACAATCGCTCATGCTCACCATCCGCTGCGCCACCTGCAAAACAAAACTCTGGAAATACGACAAGATCGGCCACGGCGAAGTCCTGCGCTGCCACAAAGCGCGCATCAGCAAATGGTACGTGCCTGTCGAAATGCAGGGCGACAAGATCGTCTGCCCAAACTGCAAACGCCCCATCGGTATCGACAAAGGCACGTTCTATAAAATGGATCCCAACGCTTTTCTCTACAATGGGACAAAACGGAATAAATAATGCTGCGGCTTTTCAGCAGCGTGCGTTATAATAGAAGACAAACGAGAAGGAGAGGATCCCCATGGACAATCAGAGAAAATTTATCATCCGCCCGATCACCGCTGACGACGACGCGGCGATCGCCGCCATCATCCGTGACAATCTGCGCGCCGCGCACCTAGATATTCCCGGCACCGCGTATTTTGATCCAGAGCTCGATCATCTGAGCGCGTTCTATAACGCCGAGCCTCAGTGTCGCCGCTATTATATCGCCACCGATGAAAATGGCACCGTCATCGGCGGTGTCGGCTACGCAGAATTTCCTGGCGTGGAAAATTGCGCTGAGCTGCAAAAGCTCTATCTTGACGACACAGTGAAAGGCCGCGGCTACAGCCACGAGCTCATGGCAGCCGTCGAGCGCGGCGCAAAAGCAGCCGGCTACCAAAAACTCTACCTCGAGACCCACACCAGCCTGCGCGTCGCCTGCGCCCTCTACGAAAAACATGGCTACAAAAGCATCCCCCAGCCCGTGCCGACCATCCACACAACGATGGATCGGTTTTATATCAAGGAGCTGTGAGTAATAGATGAAAATAAGAAAACGTTCTAGTTTGGAAATTAAACCAAGCTAGAACGTTTTTTTGCTTAGTAGATTTTCGTGTACCAATCTGCAAGAAATTGCTGAAATAACGCTACAAGATCATTTTTATTATCTTTTTGAACCAATGAACCGAAGCTGACTTTGATCTTGTTGCGAATCGGTATGAGGGCGATGTTGTCGCCGAGCAGTTTGAGAGAAGGGCAGATGCCTATGTAAATGCCTGAGCCTTTGCTGATCAATGTTTGAAGGACGCGCAGATCGTCGGTGGAGTATTGGAATATTGGTGAATCAATGCCCATGAGTTGTAAGAGGGTTGCGGTAAAAGATGCGCCTGTGCGATAGGGGTTGAAATCTATCAGTGGAAGTGTGGTCAATGTTTTTGCTGAAAGACTTTTGTATTTTTGGGCGACTTTTGATTTTTCATTACACTGAGCGACAATCGGCGTGTGGAGATACTCTGTGAATGTCAGATAGTCAGGAATATCATAGTACGGCGCACCAGATTCTGTATAGATTTGGGGAAAGGCACCGATTGCGTGAGGATTTTCCTGGACTGATGTGATCACATCTTCTTGCGCCATAGTTTTATAATTGATTGCGATGTTGGGATAGGTATTGGAAAAGGTGGCGATGATTTCACTCATCGTTGAGTGAATATTGATGGTAGTGTAGATGTCAATCGCACCATGGTAATCGGTAGTGCTCTTTTCTTTGTGCAGTGCACACATCTCATCATATAAAGAAACGATTTTTTCACAGTATGTAAGAATCTCTTTCCCCTCTTCTGTCGGATGAACACCACGTGTGCTTCGTTCAAATACTTCCTCACCAAGCAGTGATTCGAAATCTCTGACGATTCTACTGACTTGCGATTGGGTTTTGTACACAGAGAGGCTGGCTTTGTTGATTGACGAGAATTCTGCGACTTTGAGGATGATCTTCAGATTATCAATATCCATAGCTGATGCTCCTTTTATTAATGAGGGGGTATGTATATTCTACATGGTTTTGGAAAACCGTTGCATAAAACGAGTCTATTCGATCTATAAATTAGACAATATACTATAACCAAGCTAAAGGCAATGCTCAAGATATTGAGATTCATAAAGGAGGATAACAATTATGAAACGTGAAGCATTGACAGACAAAATTTTGGTTTTAGGTATTGATGGTTTTGAACCACGACTCGCTAAGAAATATTTAGATGAAGGCAAGATGCCAAACCTGAAGAAGTTCCAGGAAATGGGCGCGAGCCGTGAAGACTTGGTGCTCCTCGGTGCAGTGCCAACCGTTACCCCACCGCTGTGGACTACTCTTGCTACCGGTGCCTATCCTGGTACCCATGGCATTACTTGCTTCTTTGGCCAAGATCCCGAGAACCTTGATAATATCGTATACAACCTCGATTCTAGACGCTGCAAAGCCGAACCTTTGTGGAACGTTTTTGCAGAAGAAGGAAAACAGACACTCGTTTGGCATTGGCCGGGCAGCAGCTGGCCTCCAACCAGTGACAGCGAAAATCTGATGGTTGTCGATGGTACCCAGCCAATTACTGTAGGCGCTGGGAATATGGCTGTTGACATTCTTAAGATTATTTCTGCTGGCGAAGAATTCACTGAAACCAAATTTTTCCCTAACCAGGCTGAACTGGCAGAAGGTACAGGGTGTATTATCAACAATGTTGATAATCTCAGTGAAGATGGTGGTAATGTCGAAGAAAATGAAGTTAAAGCAGCAATCCGTACAGGTAAACCGATTCATAACATTATGACCGATTCGAGCGAATGTGAAGTTAACACAATCGGGATCCTCGTTGCCGATACCAACAAATGCCAGATCACTCCGGCAACTGGTTGGACAAATGCTCCGGAAGGTGCTAAGGAATTCCATTTCTATGTACACAATGGACTGATGCGCAAATATGTACTCGTTACCAAGAACGCAGAAGGTATTTATGATACTGTATCTGTTTACAATTCTAAGAAAGATTCAGAACCTATCGTTACGCTGGTAGGTAAAGAAGCAAAATACGGCGTGCTTGATACGATCAAGAACGATCAGGGCGAAACGGTAGTTGTTACGAGAAACTACCAGGTGCTGGATATCGAACCGGATGGTAGCAAGGTTAATATGATTGCGGATAATGCTATTGATCAGAACAATGATGCACAATGGCATCCAAAATCTCTGCTCGCTGAAATTAAAGAAAATGTTGGCCCGGTGCCAACCCGTTCTGGTTTCTCTGGTGTAAACCCTGAGGTCGTTGAACGTTGCCTGCTCCCATCATGGGACAACTATTGCCAGTGGCAGGCAGATGTGCTGCGCTACTTTATGGACAATGGTCGTGCCGATGTAATTTTCTCCCATCTGCATAATGTGGACTCCTGTGGTCATCTGTTCTGGCATTATGCAAAACATCAGGATGAATGGGGCAACGACGAAAAACGTTATCAGGCAGCCATTCAGGAAGTTTATGCTCAGACTGATCGCTACATCGGTCGTTTCCTCGATGCGATAGAAAATGATGGCTGGACTGTGTTGATTGTTTCCGACCATGGTTTGATCTGCAGCGAACACCATGGGCTTGTTCTGGCAGAAATGACGGGTGTCAATGTTCCTGTCATGCAGGAATTAGGTTACACCGTTCTGAAGAAAGATGAAAACGGCAACGACATCAAAGAAATTGATTGGAGCAAGACCAAAGCGGTTCAGGTTCGTGGCGATCATATTTATATTAACCTCAAGGGCAGAGACAGATATGGTATCGTTGATCCAGCGGACAAATATGATGTCGAAGAACAGCTTATCTCTGATCTGTACAGCTATCGTGATCATGAAACCGGCAAGCGTGTCGTCTCTCTCGCTATGCGCAACAGAGATGCTGTGATGCTTGGTATGAATGGTCCTGAATGCGGCGACATTATCTTTTTTAAAGAAGAAGGCTTCAACATCATTCATGCAGACTCCTTATCCACCTATCAGGGGTATGCAGACACTTCAGTCTCCCCTATCTTCCTGGCAGCAGGTCCTGGGATTAAGAAAGGCTGCATTACTGATCGTGTAATTAGACAGGTTGACGTTGCACCAACTGTCGCTTTCTTGGGTGGTGTTCGTCTGCCGGACCAGAATGAAGGCAGTGTCGTTCATCAGATCTTGAGTGAAGAAATATAAAAATAGACGAGCGCTCATAGAATAAACTCGGTGCCTGCCGGAAATCTTTTTCTGGCAGGCAATTTAAAAATAGAAGGGGGTAAATAGTTATGGGTGCAGAGGTTAAGAAAAAAAGTGTTGGATATTGGATAAATACAGTAATTTGTCTTGCATTATTGTTTGGATTTGGTTATCTGGAACCATGGGGATCTTTGGAACCAGTGGGCATGAAGGTTCTTGGAATTTTTTTGGGAATGCTGTATGGCTGGACATTTATTGGTTTTATTTGGCCGAGCCTCTTAGGAGCGGTGGCATTAGGATTTAGTGGTTATGCAACTGTTCCGGAAGTTATTAGTGCTGGGATGGGAAATATTACAGTTACCGTCTTTGTTTTGTTTTTATTTATCATGGCTGGTTATGTTGATAAAGTTGGTCTAACAACATGGATTGCAAACTGGTTTATTAGTCGAAAGATAGCAATTAATCGTCCTTGGATTCTATCATTTCTTATTTTCTTATGTGTCTATATTCTAGGTGCAGCAGTAAGTGTGTTTGCAGCTATTTTCCTTTTGTGGAGTATCTTTTATAAGATGTGTGAAATAACTGGATATAAACCTTTTGAAAAATATACTGTATTTATGTTGGTTGGTATTGTATTTTCTGCAACATTAGGATTTTCAGTATTCCCATTTAAAGCAGTACAGATCACAGCGTTAAATGCATTAGCAACAGCAAGTAATGGAGCTGTTGTTGTTAATGAGGGGGCATTTACTGTTTTGAACATTATCATGTCCTTAATAGTTCTTATTCTATATCTGTTGGTAGGAAAATTTGTTTTGCGTCCGGACATTAGTCGCTTGCAAAATAGAGGGGATATGTTTGAACATCTTCGTGGACAAAAATTAACCAGAGATCAGAAAATTGCTTTTGTGTTCTTAATTTACTTTTTCTTTGCAATGTTTGCTCCAAGTATTTTTTCGACCGATCATGGGATTGGCTGGTTCTTTAATTCGTTAGGGCAAGCTGGTTCGTTGTTACTTGGTTTAGGTGTGCTTGCAATGGTTCGAGTTGACGGAAAAAGTCCAATAAATTTTGATGATGCAGCACATTCGATTCAGTGGGATATTATTGTCATGTTTATTGCGACTATGCCTATTTCGTCTGCAATGAGTTCTAGTGACGTTGGTGTCATGTCTTTTATTGTTGATGCTGTACGTCCGTTCTTCGGTGGACTGAGTCCGATGGTGTTTAGTATTGCGTTTATTTTAATCATGGCAATTTTGACACAGTTTACTCATAACTTAGTATTAGCAGCGATGGTACCTGGAATTTTATACGGGTTCTGCGTAGAGTTTGGTATGGATGGAAGTACAATCGGATTAATGATGACCCTGTTCACATTTGCGATTTCTATCGCAATTGCGACACCTGGTGGAAGCACGATGAGTGCATTAATCTTTGCTAATACGCAGTGGATTCATATGAAATCTGCTTATCTGTATACTTTTGTTGCGGCGTTGATTAGTATCTTTGTAAACCTTGCTGTAGGCTTCCCTGTAGGTTCTTTGTTGTTTTAATTTGTAAAACAAATATGTGCCATGCGAATTTTGTGTGGCACACTCTTTATTTTTGGAGGTAGTATTATGGTTATGCAACTACATAGAGATCAAGAGGTTGGAGTGATTTCGGGTGAATTAGAAAAAGAAGGGTTTTATGGTACAGAGATACAATTACATGGATTTGTATACATTGCAAAAGGGTCAGATAAGCAAAGAGCCTTCGTTTCGGAAAATGAAATGAAAGTGGCAGTTACGATATATAATTATTATTTGCAAGGTCATTGTGTTTCGAATATTGTTAGTCGAGCAAAAAGATATTATGGAGACGATGAAACAATAAACAATGAAAGTAAAAAGTATGAGGAGTGGTTTGAAGAGATGCTGCTTTCTTCGAATCGCAAAGAAAGACTAATATGTCAGGATGATTCTAGTATAGACAAGAAAATCATTACAGAAGAAGAAACTACTCATTGTTTTAGTGGATTTGTACTTAAAGATGGGCAACGTGTAAAAGTGGTTACGAATGCATATTTTCCGCAAACAGTAAAGTGGTGGTTGGAGAAAAAGCTTAAATCTTACGAACCAGGTGATATTGTAGTGAAAAGACGAAACAATTCGGAATCTCCTGTAATTCAAATGAAACGATTTAAAGAGGAATTGATGCGACAAAAATAATTTAATTAAATAATAGAAATTAAAAACTTGTTGTTAGTATAATAATCTTGACAGCTCTATCTTCATAGAAAGATTATCAGAAGAAATGACTTGTGTCAATCACATAACGAGAGTTTCACAAGGTTTATTATTCGTGCAAACACCTCTAAGCTTTATATTGAGGTGCAGAGCATGAAACAAGAGTATCAAGAATTATACGAAAAGTTCGGGCTTAATGTTGTGTATTATAGAAAACGCAAAAAGTTAACACAGCTACAATTGGCCGAGTTGGTTGACGTGGATAGGAGTCATATTAGCGCAATTGAACTTGGTAAGGTTGGCGTTTCGTTTGATGTAATATTTAAATTATGTGAAGTCTTAGGCATAAAGCCGAAAGATTTATTTGACTTTCGGGATTGATGTAAATAAGCGGTGGGTAGCTCATAAAAAATATGGGCTACCCACCGCTTTAATATATTCTTAGATAAAGATCAGCTTCAAAATAAACAGCACGGCGAGGACGATCATGACGATCGAGACTTTTTTGCGTTTGTCGGCTGGTGCGAGGAGGTTGTAGATGAGGTTGACGAAAACGTAGCTGAGCACGCCGAGGGTGAGGCCGTCGCCGATGGAGTAAGTGAGCGGCATGGCGAGGATGGTGACGAACGCTGGCAGGCCCTCAGTGATGTTGGCGAAGTCGATGTCTTTAACTGCGCTGAGCATGAGATAGCCGACGTAGATCAGTGCTGGCGCGGTGGCACAGCTTGGGATGGCGATGAAGAGCGGCGAGAAAAACATGGCGGCGAGGAAGAGCACGCCGACGGTGACGGCGGTATAGCCGCTGCGGCCGCCAACGCTGACGCCGGTGGAGCTTTCTACGTAGGTTGTGACGGTGGAAACGCCGAGGCAGGCACCAGCGGTGGTCGCGAGGGCATCGGCCATGAGTGCGCGGCCAGCGTTTGGTACGTTGCCGTTTTCATCGAGCATGCCTGCTTTGGAGCAGACGCCGACGAGGGTGCCGACGGTGTCGAAGAAATCGACGAAGAGGAAGGTCAGCATGATGACGATGAAATTCGAGAGCTGCTCAGGATGGAGCAGATAGCCGAAATCGATCTTGCCAGCGATCGGTGCGACAGATTCGAAGCGGATGATGCCATCTGGCAGGGTGATGCCAAGGGCGGCTGCGGCTTCCGGCGCGATCAGGGCGTAGCCCCAGGCGACGAGGGAGCAGAGGACGATGCCGATGAGGATGGAGCCGCGCACGCCGCGCTTGTCAAGAGCGGCGATGACGACGACGCCAAAGCAGGTGATGACGGCTGGCAGCGCAAAATGGTTCAGTCCGACGAGGGTGGCGTCGTCGCCAACAACGATACCGCCGTTGATGAGCCCGAGAAAAGCGATGAAAAGGCCGATACCGCCGGTGACGGCGAGCTTCATATTGAGCGGAATGGCATTGACGACGGCTTCACGCACTTTGCAGGCGGTGAGCAGGATGAAGATGATACCTTCAACAAAAACAGCGGTCAGCGCGACCTGCCATGGGATGTCATAAGCGAGCACAACGCTGTAGGCGAAGAATGCGTTGAGTCCCATGCCGCTGGCCAGGCCGAATGGCAGATTGGCGATGAATCCCATGAGAAAACAACCAAGCGCAGCGGCCAGACAGGTGCCTGTGACGAGCGCGCCGGCGTCCATTCCTGCTTCCGAGAGAATGCTCGGATTGATGGCGATGATATAGGCCATGGTCAGGAAGGTGGTGAGTCCGGCGAGGAGCTCGGTGCGCAGGTTGACGCTCTTTTCGCCGAGGAGCGGGAAGAGCTTGATCAGCATATTCGGTTGTGGTTTGGTGGACATTGGTTTCCCCTTTCAGTTTGTAAATTCCTTTTGCAACGGGCGACTTTATCCGATCGTCCGCAGATCGAGCCAGTGGCTCTTGAGGCTGCAGACGAGACGGGCATCAATATAGGCCTGATCGCAGGTGAGAATGGTCTGGCCCTGGTAATTGCCGGCTGGCGTGAGCTCGACGACGAGAACGATGTCAACGGCGTCGTCGCTGGACAGATGCAGCGGCAGCATGAAATTCATCGTGTTGCGCGATGGGTAGTAGGATGGGATGGCGGTGTGATAATTCCAGCGCACTTCCTTGCGTGAAAGCAGCACGGCGTCGTCAAGGCGATTTTTCAGGCGGTTGTAGAGAAGCATGTCGTCTTCTAGAAGCCGCTGGATCTTGCTGAAAAGATGCGCGCGCTGACTGTCGTCTTTGGCGTGCTCGATCTCGCTCAAGATCTTCATCGCTTTCTTGTGATCGTAGAACTGGCTCTTGAGATAGAAGAGCGGGAAGCGGTCGATGTTTTCGATGAGGATGTGCTCGTAGTCGCAGTGGATCTCCTGGGTGAGATCGAAGAGCAGATCGCCCTGGTGGAGAAAATAAGTGGCTGGCTGCGGCAGCGGATTGAAATTTTGCACGAGCTGTTTGCCCATGCCGAAATGACCGGCGATGCAGAATTCTTTGAAGAGCCATGGCGATTCGCCGGCGGTGTTCGGCACGAAGCAGGCGTAGATCTCGTCAAAATGGCGGTCGACAAGGCCGGTGTTGAAAGCGGCGAGTCGGCCATCCTGGCTCAGGAGTACCTTGCCTTCGAGCTGGATGCGGTAGAAGGTGTACTGGATGTATTTTTTGAGGATGTAGAAATTCTTTTTCTCGGCGTTTGGAAAATCCCAGTCTTCCGGCGTGGCCATATCAGCGAGGGATTGGAGAAAATCTTCCCAGCGGCCGAGAAAGGCGAAGGTTTCGAGGGCCTGCGCAGGATTGTCGCCTTTGATCTTGTTAACCTCGAGATTGGAGGATGGCGCGTCGTTGTCGTCGATATAAATGAGGGCAAACGGCGCGAGGTGTCCTGCGGTTTTTGGCGGACGCTTAAAGGTGAGATAGATCGGCTTGCCGTTTTTCGCCGGCACGTCGAGACGGAACCCAATCTTATCTCGGGAATAATCTAAAGTAGAGGAGGCTTTGGCCTGCTGGTAGCTCGATTCGAGGAGCCCTGGCAACGAGGCCTGGACACGACCTGTCTTGAGAGCGAGAAGATGCAGCATGTGGCTGTCGAGTTGGGTGTGAGCGAGCAGCGATTCTGGCGGCTCCGGCAGCTTTGGCGTGAGGGACTGATGCGGTGTGGTGCCGGTTTTTGACTTTGCGGCGGCATGTCCCTGGGATACAGCGCGGGCACGGCGGGTTTTGCCGGCGAGCACGACGGTTTTGGTTTTCTGCGGTGCTTTTGGCTGCTGCTTTTGTGGTTGTTTTTGCTTTGGCTTGGCGGCTTTTGGCGGCTGCCAGATGGAAAAACGTACACGCATTTCCTCGCTGCCGGTTTCCGGCGGCAGCAGGTTCAGAAATTCTGGGATATCGCGCAGCATGGTCTTGAGACGGCCGTAGCCGAAGTCGCGGCTGGAGATGTGGTTGTCTGCCAGAAGCTGGGCGATGTCGTTGATGGGATGGACGCCGTAATTGATCTTTTTACAGAGAAAGCGGTAGAGCTCCTCTTTTTGTTCGCTTGTTATCATAGAAGTTCCTTTCATATCATAAATGTACTGCGTGCTGGATGATGCCGCCGCCGATGACGCGGTCACCGTCGTAGAGGACGACGCTTTGCCCGGGGGTGATCGCGCGCACGGGCTCGTTAAACTGCACGCTGAGACGATCGCCATCGAGCTGCCAGCTGCCCGGCGTGCCGCGGTCGCGGGAGCGGATCTTGATGCGGGCGCGGCCACTCTGCGCATCCGGCGCAAGCAGGTTCACGCCGGTGGCGATGAGGCCGTTTGCGAAAAGGGTGTCGTTTGTGCCGACGCTGACGGTGTTCTGGACGGGATCGGTGGCGGTGACGTACGCGGGATAGCCGAGAGCGAGGCCGAGTCCCCGGCGTTGGCCGATGGTGTAGCGCCAGGCGCCGTTGTGTTCGCCGAGGGTGTTTCCGTCGGCGTCGATGAAACGGCCTGCGCCAGGCAGATTGTCCGGGCAAAAATCCTGGAGAAAAGCGGCGTAGTCGTCGCCAGGAATGAAGCAGATTTCCTGAGATTCTTTTTTGCCGGCGGTGATGAGCCCGAGGGAAGCGGCAATGGCGCGCGCTTCTTCCTTGGTATGATTGCCAAGCGGGCAGAGAATGTGCGCGAGCATTTCGTGCGGAATGCCCCAGAGAAAATAGGACTGATCCTTGACGGCATCGACGGCACAACAGAAGGCGTCGCCGTTTTCTTCGTGGAGAATGCGCACATAGTGACCGGTCGCAAGCTTGTCGCAGCCGAGCCGCTGTGCTTCCTGCCAGAGCACGCCAAATTTGATCTGTGCATTGCAGCGCACGCAGGGATTCGGTGTCTGACCACGCAGATAGGCATCGGCGAATGGCTGCATCACTTCGCGGGCAAAGGCTTCGCGGGCGTCGAGGATGTGAAAATCGATGCCGAATTGTTCCGCCACACGGCGCGCGTCTTCAGCAGCCTGGCTGTCGCGGCCGCTTTCAGGCACGAGACGCATGTGGATGCCGACCACTTCGTGGCCAGCTGCTTGCAAAAGATGGACGGCGACGGAGCTGTCAACACCACCGCTGAGTCCGAGGGCAACTTTACTCATGAGCAGGTCCTTTCTTGTAGGCGTCTCCGATTTTTCTCGCGGTGACGGTATCGTCTTCGCTCTGGTGCGCGGTGATGGTGTTGGCTTCGCTCCTATGTTTGTGCACAGAGCAGGTGGCGTCTTCGTTTTTTCTCGCGGCGACGGTGTCGTCTTCAAAATAATATCTGGTGCCGACCAGATTATCCGGCAGATATTGCTGCTCAACCTGATGCATTGGATAATCGTGTGGATATTTGTAGCCGATGCCGTGGCCGAGTTCTTTTGCGCCAGGATAATGGCTGTCGCGCAGGTGCTTTGGCACGGCGCCGTTTTTGCCGTGGCGCACGTCGGTCAGCGCGCGCTCAATGCCCATGTAGGCACAGTTGCTCTTCGGCGCGGAGGCCATGTAGGTGACAGCCTGACCGAGGATGATGCGACCTTCTGGCATGCCTACGAATTGCAGCGCGTCGGCGGCGCTCTGTGCGACCACCAGAGCCTGTGGATCGGCCATGCCGATGTCTTCGCAGGAGAGGATGACGATGCGGCGAGCGATGAAGAGCGGATCTTCGCCGGCGTCGAGCATGCGCGCGAGATAATAGAGGGCAGCGTCGACATCGCTACCGCGCATGCTTTTGATGAAAGCGGAGATGATATCGTAATGTTCGTCGCCGGTGCCGTCGTAGCTCACTGCTGGACGCTGGATGCTTTCCTCGGCGACGGCGAGATCGACGTGGATGGTACCATTTTCGTCTGCCGGGCTTGAGAGCACGGAAAGCTCCAGGGCATTCAGCGCCATGCGGGCGTCGCCCTGAGAAAAATTCGCGAAATGGTCGAGGGCTTCTTCGCTGATCTCGACGTGGTAGGCACCGAGGCCGCGCTCGCGATCGGTGAGCGCGCGCTGCATCAGGCTGGTGATGTCGGCTTTGGTGAGCGGCTGCAGCTGGAAGATCAGCGAGCGCGAGAGCAGGGCGCGGTTGATGCTGAAATATGGATTCTGAGTGGTGGCGCCGATGAGGATGATGGTGCCGTTTTCAACAGATGGCAGGAGCCCGTCCTGCTGCGCTTTGTTGAAGCGATGCACTTCGTCGATGAAGAGAATGGTCTGGCGGCCGTAAAGCTGCTGCTCTTCTTCGGCTTTTTTGATCAGCTTGCGCAATTCCGGTAATCCTTCAGTGACGGCGTTGAGGCGTGCAAAGGGACGCTTCGTCACTTTTGCGATGACAGAAGCGAGGGTTGTTTTGCCGCAGCCGGCGCTGCCCCAGAGGATGATCGAGGAGAGGCGGTTTGTCTCGATGGCGCGGCGCAGCAATTTTCCTTTGCCGATGAGCGCATCCTGCCCGACGATCTCGTCGAGGGTTTGTGGCCGCATGCGGTCGGCCAGCGGTGCGTGTGAATGGACGCCGGCGCTGGCAGCGGCGGAAAACAGATTCATTTGATCAGACATATCCATCACCTTTCTTTGTCTGGATCGTGCCGATTAGTTGAATGTTTTCACCAGTTCCTTCAAATAATCAGCGAGGGCGGCGCCAATATCGTCGCGGCGCAGACCAAATTCGATGTTGGCTTCGATGAAGCCGAGCTGGTCGCCGACGTCGTAGCGGCGGCCGCTGAAAATGCAGGCCTGCATGGATTCCTGCGCAGCCAGTGTGTTAAGGGCGTCGGTGAGCTGGATCTCGCCGCCTTTTCCCGGTGCCGTTTCAGCGAGAATGTCGAAGATCGGCGGCGTGATGATGTAGCGGCCTAAAATGGCGAGGTTGCTTGGCGCATCAGCAGCCGCTGGCTTTTCGACGAGGCTCTGGATGCGGCAATGGTCGCCAGAGACAGCTTCGGCCGGTGCGACGATGCCATATTTATGGATGACAGATTCTGCCACCGGCTGCACGCCGATAACGGAAGCGCCGCAGTTTTCGTAGACGTGAATGAGTTGGGCCAGCGCTGGTGGTTCAGCAGCGACGACGTCGTCGCCGAGGAGCACAGCGATTGGTTCACCGGCGGCAAAATCGCGCGCCAGCGAGACCGCGTGGCCGAGACCGCGTGGCTCTTCCTGTACAATATAGGAGAGCTTCACGATGTTTGGAATGTCTTTGATGCGATCAGCCAGCGCGTCCTTGCCGTGGGCGTGGAGAAATGCTTCGAGCTCAGCAGCCGGTGCAAAATGATCGCGGATGGCCTGCTTCTTCTCGCTCACTACGAGCAGCACTTCTTCAATGCCGCTGGCGGCAGCCTCTTCGAGAATGATCTCAAGGGTTGGCACGTCGACGATCGGCAAAAGCTCTTTGGGAATGGCTTTGGTCACCGGCAGAAATCGTGTGCCGAGACCAGCTGCCGGAATGACGGCTTTCTTTATTTTTTTCATGATGATCCTCCGATGGGTTCGTAAAGTCATGCTGCTATTATATCACTAGGAATTTACCGGTGTAAAGCCATTGGCACGCTTGTCGCAGGATTAAGGCCGTGGTAGAATGGAAACAGTTTGAATGGAGGAGGTTTATTGAGATGAAAGAATTTGGCGCGCGCTTCTGGCGTTCGCTCGTGCGTCGTGCGCGAACGTTTCGGCGAGACGCCGGACGCAGCAGCAGCTCGCTGGAAAAATTTCAGTGGCGAGCGCTGTGGCAGCTGGTGAAGCGCTACACCTGCTACAGCGTGCTGGCGGTGGCAATCGGCGCTGTCGTCGGTGTGGTGACGGCGGTGTTTGGCCATGGCCTGCTCTGGCTGAACGAATTTCGCGCGGAGCATCTTTACTGGTTTGTGCCTTTTCTCGGCGTTGCCGGACTTGTGATCATGAGCGTGAACATGCACTGGGGCGGACGCGCCCAACGTGGCATGGGGCTGGTTTTTGATGTCGGGCTCGGCAAGGAAGGATCGATCCCGCTGCGCATGGTGCCGCTGACGATCTTTTCCACCTGGATGACGCATCTTTTCGGCGGCAGCGCAGGGCGTGAGGGGGTGGCGGTGCAGATCGGTGCGACGCTGTCGATGCAGTTTGCGCGCATTGCGCCAGCCAGTCTCGAGCGCCACATCATTCTTGCCAGCGGCATGGCTGCTGGCTTCGCTGGTCTGTTTGGGACGCCGATCGCCGCCACATTTTTTGCGCTGGAGGTCATGGTCGTCGGCTCGATCTACTACGACGCGCTGGCGCCAGCGCTCATCGCTGCGTATACCGCGTCTTATACGGCGCGCGCACTCGGTCTGCACGCGATGGCCATGCCGATCGGACCAGTGCCGGACATGAGCGGCCGTTTTATGTTGCTGACGATCCTGGCGGGACTCGTCTTCGGGATCGTTGGCTGGGGATTTTCCTGGATGCTCAACCACCTGCGCGTGTACTTCGCACTGCTCATCGACGATCCACGATTGCGTATCTTCATCATCGGCAGCCTGCTTGCGATCGTTTTTCTGTTCGCCTGGGATGGCCGCTATTCCGGCCTCAGCGACGGCCTTTTCGCGGGGGCGTTCACTGGCGGCGACATTTACTGGTACGACTGGCTCGCCAAGCTCACGCTCACAGCGATCACGCTGGCCTGCGGTTTTCAGGGCGGGGAACTGACGCCGCTCTTTGTCATTGGCGCAACCCTCGGTTCCTTTTTGGCGCTTTCGCTGGGACTTCCGGTGGCGCTTTTTGCAGCCATGGGCAGCGTCGCTGTTTTTGGCGCAGCCACGAAAACGATGTTCGCCCCGCTTTTTATCGGCGTCGAGGTTTTCGGCGCGCAGGGCATGCCGTTTTTTGCGCTGGTCGCCATCGTCGCTTTTCTGGTCAGCGGCCATTATGGCATCTACACGAAACAGAAATATCTGCGTGGCGCCGAACGGCAGAAATAACCCTAGGCAAGCACGCGAAAATTTGCTACTATAATGAATGGACCAACAAGTCATCAGGCGACACCGTCGCTGTCAATACATTATTAATAGGAAAGAGGAAGATCTACCATGAGTAAAGTTCTTGTTTTTGGCCACGCCAATCCAGACACCGACTCCATCGTCAGTGCCATCAGTTATGCTTATCTGCTGAACCAGACCGGTTTCGAAGCCACCGCTTATGCCCTCGGTGCGCCATCTGAAGAAACCCAGTTTGCCCTCGATCATTTCGGCGTCAGCGCGCCACAGGTTATCGCCAAGGCTGCGGATGTTATCGGCGAAGGCGATGTGCTCGCCCTCGTCGACCACAACGAAGCGCAGCAGTCTCTGCCAGATCGCGCAGACTATCGCATCTGGAGCGTTGTTGACCATCATCGCATTGCCAACATTGAAACCGTTGAGCCGCTGAACTATCGCGCAGAAACCGTTGGCTGCACCAGCACCATTCTCTACAAAATGTACAACGAACAGGGCGTCGATATTCCACAGGATATCGCAGGCCTCATGCTTTCTGCCGTCATCAGCGATACCCTGCTGATGAAATCGCCAACCTGCACCGAAGAAGACGAAGCAGCCATCATCGCGCTCGCTGCGCTGGCTGGTGTTGATTACAACACCTATGGCCTCGATCTGCTCAAGGCTGGCACCAATCTTTCTGCAAAAAGCTGCGACGAGCTGCTCAACATGGATGCCAAGAGCTTTCCAATGGGCGGCAACACCGTGCGCATCGCGCAGGTCAATACCGTTGATGTGAACGACGTGCTCGCTCGCAAGGATGAGCTCACAGCGCTCATGCAGGATGCCAGCGCAAAAGAAGGGTACGATCTCTATCTGCTCCTGATCACCAACATTCTCGACAGCAATTCCACCGGCCTCATCGTTGGCAACAGCGCCAAGGTTGAAACCGCTTTCGGCGTCACCGCCGTCGACGGCACAGCAGAACTCGCTGGCGTGGTCTCAAGAAAGAAACAGGTTGTGCCACCACTCACCAAGGCATACGAAGGTTAAATGAAGAAAAGAGACTGCCAGGCAGTCTCTTCAGACTGTAGATAAACCCTTTTTCAGAGATAGTCAAGTATCTTTCAAATCGTTGGTTTGCAAACAAACATGTTTGTAAAACCGCGATATAAACGACTTTATGACGTACCTAACAAAATTATTAAGACCTTGAAAAAAGTCCTGCTGCTAGGCAACAAGACTTTTTCGACAAGCTGAAGAGACTGCCAGGCAGTCTCTTTTTTCAAGAGGAGCGACAATATGAAAACTTTAGACGTGAAAAAAATTACCGAGGCCATCCGCACCTGGGCGGTGCAGGTGAACACCGATCTGCCAAAAGATGTGGAGCAGGCGCTGGAGCAGGGACGCGCTCGGGAAGAATCGCCATTCGGCATTTACTGCTTCGATCAGATCCTTGCCAACGCCAAGCTGGCGCGCGAGGAACATCAGGCCATGTGTCAGGATACCGGCACCATGGTCGTTTACTGCAACGTTGGTCAGGATCTGCACCTCGTTGGCGGCGATGTCACGCAGGCCATCAACGAAGGGGTGCGGCTCGGCTACGACGAAGGCTATCTGCGCCGGAGTATCGTCGAAGAGCCAGTGTTTGAGCGCACCAATACCGGCGACAATACGCCGGCAGTGCTCCATTACAACATCGTTCCCGGCGATCAGTGCGAGCTCATTCTCATGCCAAAGGGCGGCGGCGCAGAAAATATGGGTGCGCTCGGCATGCTCAAACCGACTGCCGGCAGAGAAGGCGTCATTGATTTTGTCGTGGACGCCGTTTCAAAAGCTGGCGGTAATCCGTGCCCACCGATCATCGTCGGCGTTGGCATCGGCGGTACCATGGAAAAAGCCACCGCCATCGCCAAGGAAGCGCTGGCGCGTGAGATCGGCAGCCATCACGCCGATCCACGCTACGCCGACATGGAGCAGGAGATTCTTGCGCGTGTGAACAAGCTTGGCATTGGACCGCAGGGATTGGGTGGTCGTGTGACGGCATTGGCCGTGCATATCAACACCTATCCATGTCATATCGCGTCGCTGCCAGTGGCTGTCAACATCAATTGTCACGCAGCGCGGCACGCGCGCATCGTGCTCGAAGGAGAGGAGGACTGATCATGGAAAAACACATTCACGTTCCTTTCATTGCAGAAGAACTCGCCGATCTGCGCGCTGGTGACACCGTGATGCTCTCTGGCGTGATCTATACGTCGCGCGATAAGGCGCACAAGCGCATGGTCGAAACCCTCGACCGCGGCGAAGCGCTGCCGGTTGACTGGCACGACCAGCTCATCTATTACGCCGGCCCAACACCGGCAAAACCAGGCCAGGCCATTGGCTCCATCGGGCCGACGACCTCCAGCCGCATGGACGCTTTTGCGCCACGTCTCATGGATGAGGCTGGGCTCAAGGGCATGCTCGGAAAAGGACCTCGCAGCCAGGCGGTCTGCGAGGCCATCACGCGCAACGGCGCTGTATATATGGTCGCCATCGGCGGCACCGGCGCAGCCATTTCCAAGAGCGTCAAAAAAGCAGAGGTCATCGCCTACGACGATCTTGGCACAGAAGCTATCCGCCGTCTTGAGATCGAAAATCTTGCAGCCATTGTCGCCATCGATGCCCACGGTGGCAATCTCTTCGAGACCGGCCGCGCCCAGTACGCAGAAATTGACGACTGATCTTTGACCATCAGCTATTTGCCAAAGCAGCGGACTGATCATTGACGATGCAAAAGAGCGTTCCGACAACCGGAGCGCTCTTTTTTTGCAGGTTTTTGCGCGATCGCAAGCACAGACACTTGACAATCGGCGCAAAATGTGTAATGCGTTTTCCTGCTCACAGCAGGAGTTCGGAAGCTGCTGTGATTTTCTTGGTGGCGTCTGTTGCATAACACATTTTGTTCGGTTTGTCCAGAGTAAAACAAAACTTTCCTCACAAAAAGATTGCAATAACTATATATATTCCTATAATAAATGGAAAAATATTAGGATTTTATTGACAGTTGTCTGTAATAAGATATAATTAAAACAAAGGATAACGATAAGCAAAGTTAATGTCGGTAGTTTCGCAATCATTGTTTGATAAAGGTTTATTGGAAAAATAAATCGGCTTTATTTCCGGGACTTGCTTGTTGCTATTCGTAACAATCGTAGCACTCATTTTCTAATACTACAAAAGAATGGAAGTGGACGTATGGGAGAAGACACGAGACAAGACAAAGTTGTTGTCAATCATCTGACGAAACGCTTCGGCGATCTGCTCGTACTGAATGACATCAACTTCACCGTTAAAAAAGGTGAGTTCCTCGTTATCGTAGGTCCTACAGGCTGCGGGAAGACGACGTTCTTAAACCTGCTGTCAACCTTGTATGTACCAAGCGAAGGCGAAGTTCTCATCGACGGTGAACCGGCTGACCCAAGAAAGCACAGTATTTCCTTCGTATTCCAGGAACCATCCTGCTTGCCTTGGCGTACAGTCAAAGAAAACATCGCTTATGGTATGGAAATTAAAAAATGGCCAAAGGACAAGATCGAAAAGAAAGTGCAGGAAGTTATGGAGCTCGTTGGTCTGACACAGACCCAGGATCTCTATCCAGCACAGATCTCCTCCAGTATGGAGCAGCGCGTGGCAATCGCGAGAGCGTTTGCAACAGACCCTGACTTGCTCCTCATGGACGAACCTTATGGTCAGCTGGACGTTAAGCTCCGCTTCTATCTCGAAGATGAGCTCGTACGTATCTGGTCTGAACTGCACAACACCGTTATCTTCATCACGCATAACGTCGAAGAAGCGGTCTACATTGCAGAACGTATTTTGGTACTCACCAACAAACCAACAACGATCAAGGAATCGATTCCGATCAATCTGCCAAGACCACGCGATGCGTTGGCAGATGATTTCGTAGAACTTCGTAACTATGTTACCGATGCCATCAAGTGGTGGTAAGAACACTTGGGCATAAGAATAAAAGGTAAAAAATTGAAGGGAGTGTGTTTCATATGAAACGTCACAGAAAATCTTGGAAAGTCGCAACAGCTGTCGTTTTATCAGTCGCTTTACTGGGCACCCTCGCCGGCTGCGGCGGCGGTGGCGGTGGCGGATCCGCGAGCAGTGAGGGCGAAGTCATCTCTGTAGAAGGCGGGTTCCAGGGCCAGATCGATGCTTGGCCAGCGTACTATGCTACCATGACCGATCCATCCATCCAGGAAAAATACGGCATCAACATGACCATGCAGTATTTTGACTCCGGGATGCCTATGGTCCAGACTGTTCCTGCTAACCAGCTCGCCATCATGAGTAATGGTTCCGTACCAACTCTGATGTCTGCACTGCGTTATGACACCCCAATCGTTGGCGTATCCTCCAACGAATCCCGTGCAAACGCCGTTCTGGCACGTGAAGGCGATGTCGTCTTTAACACTGAAAACGAAAACGGCACCTTTGGTACTGCTGAAGACATCAAAGGTAAGACTTTCCTGACCACGACTGTATCTACCGGTACTTACACCCTGTCCGGCTACCTGGCACAGTTTGGTCTCACTGAAAACGATGTAACCGTTCGTAACCTTGAACAGGCTCAGGCTATCGCTGCATTCGAATCCGGCGAAGGCGACTACCTCGTTCTCTGGGCTCCATTCCTCTACACCGGTCTGGAAAAAGGCTGGCAGGAAGTTGCTACTGCAGAACAGGTCGGCTCTACCTGCCTGATGCTGTGGGTTGCTGACCCTAAGATGGCTGAAGAAAATCCTGACGCGATCGCAAGCATGCTCGCTATGATGAGCGAAGGCGCTGACCGCTTCAACGATGAAGGCACCGATATGGCTGCCGAAATCTCCAGCTTCTTCACCGATTGGGCCGCAATGGACGTTAGTGAAGAAAATGCTGCACTGGATATCGAATCCCACGATATTCCAAGCCTTGAAGATCAGCTCGAAATGCTGCAGAGCGGCGAACTGCTCGAAGATCTTCAGAAGTCTGCTGACTACTTTGTAACTCAGGGTCAGTACACTGCTGATGAACGCCAGCAGCTCGAAGACAAGGGCTTCTGCATTGATCCTTCCTTCCTCGAAAGAGCCATCGAAATTAAAGGCGAAAAGAACTAAGATTTAATTTGTAAGGTGGAGGGGAGTCTGTTAAACAAAATAGACTCCCCCTCTTTGTTAAAGACGTGACATGAAACAAAAACACTCCTGCTTTCTGAGATGAAGGCAAAAAATTCTTGAGTGGAGGTGTAAGTATGGCGAGTAATAAAAAATTAAAACGCACAGAAAAGAAGCAAAGCTTCTATACAGCGATCTCTGTAGTTTCTGTCTGCGTATTCCTCGTATTCTGGGAAGGCATCGTACGCGCAGGTCTGATTTCTCCTCATCTGTTAGCGTCGCCAACACAGGTTATCTCGCTATTCATTGATAAATTATCCAACCCGAACCCTGATGGCACGATCATTTGGGGGCATATCGGTATCAGCTTGGAAGAAGCTCTGATCGGTTATATTCTCGCACTGGTCATTGGTATTCCTCTTGGCTTGGCAATGGGCTGGTTCACGACGTTTGACGGTCTCGTTCGTCCTATCTTCGAAATCGTTCGTCCTATCCCATCCGTTGCATGGATTCCTCTTTGCATTATCTGGTTTGGTACTGGTTTGTTCAGTAAGATCTTCATCATCTTTGTCGGTGCGTTGGTACCTTGCGTCATCAACTCCTGCTCTGGTGTAAAGATGACAAACCCTACCTACATCCGCATGGCGAAAACCTATGGCGCAGGCAGCTGGGAAATCTTTAGAAATGTCTGCGTACCATCCGCATTACCAATGGTATTTGGTGGTCTGCAGGTTGCTCTGGCAACTGCATGGACCTGCCTCGTTGCCGCTGAAATGGTCGGCGCCGACAGAGGTCTTGGTTTCTTCATCGAAATGGGCCGTCGTCTCCTGATGCCAGACATGATCATCCTCGGGATGGTTCTGACTGCGCTGACTGGTGTCGTCATCACCGTTATCGTTGGCTTGATTGAAAAACAGCTCGTTAAGGGCAGCAGAAAAGGTCAGTAAGGAGGTGCCTATCTATGAGTGAAACAATTTCTGAAGCTAGAGGCGGTAATGTTTTACAAAAAGCCTTGCGCAACAAACGTGTTCTGAACGTTATCTCTATTGTTCTCTTCTTGGGCATCTGGGATCTGATCGTCGTCGTTGGTAATGCCACGATGATGCCTCGCCCTTGGGAGGTTGTTACTGAACTGATCGACATGTTCCAGTCTCGTTTGGCTGGCTACACACTGCTCATGCACACTTGGATCAGTTTCCGCCGCGTTATGATCGCGTTTCTCTTGGCAGCTGTCATCGGTATTCCTCTTGGGGTGCTGATGGGCTTCAACAAAACTGCTAATGCGATCGTACGTCCGATCTTCGAATTCTTCAAACCAATGCCACCTATCGCATGGATCTCCATTTCCATCCTCTGGTTTGGTATCGGCGAAGCTTCCAAGATCTTCATCATCTTCATCGGTGCTTTGGTACCGCTTATTCTGAACTCTTACAATGGGATCCGTCTCGTTGACCCTGAACTTTATGACTGCATCCGTAACCTCGGCGCCACCTATTGGCAGGAACATCTCCAGGTTACTGCACCATCCTGTATCCCTGCTATCTTCGCAGGTCTGCAGATCGCGCTGTCCACATCCTGGACCTGCGTGGTCGCAGCTGAGCTGGTCGGTGCCCGCAGCGGTCTCGGGTTCGTTATCAACCAGGGTATGAGAATTGACAACACCGCGATGTGTATCGCCGGGATGCTCGTCATCTGCCTCGTATCCTTCCTGACATCCTTCGCACTGACTCTGATTGAAAGGGGGCTTTGTCCATGGACGAGAAACACACAAATATAATTGAATGCGTGGATATCTCCAAAAACTTTGGCGACAAGAAGGTTTTGTCGACGATGAACTTCCATGCAAAGGAAAACGAATTTGTCGTCATCCTTGGACCAGGGCAGTCTGGTAAGAGTACCCTGATGCGTCTCATCGCAGGCTTCGAAGCGCCAACTACCGGTCACGTTTACGTTAACGGTGAAGAAGTGGATGGCCCTAGTGATAAAGTTGGTTTCGTATTCCAGCGCTACACCCTGTTCTTCTGGCGTACCGTTATGGGTAACGTCGAAATGGGGCCAAAGCTCAAAGGGATCGGCAAGGAAGAACGCCGCAAAATGGCGCAGAAATACATCGACCTCGTTGGTCTGACTGGCTTTGAAAACAGCTATCCAAACCAGCTTTCCGGTGGTATGAAACAGCGTGTTGGTATTGCGCGTGCATACGTCAACGAACCAACGCTCCTCATCCTCGACGAACCATTCGGTCAGCTCGACGCTCAGACCCGTATCCTCATGGAAATTGAGATCGAGCGCGTATGGCAGGAAGAAAAACGTACGATTCTCTTCGTAACGTCCAACATCGACGAAGCTATTTATCTGGCTGACCGCATTATCATCCTCGATGGTAAGCTGCCTAGCCATCTCGCCGGTGAATACGTCGTCGACCTGCCTCGTCCTCGCAACCTGACCGGTCATGACTTCCTCGAACTGCGTAAAAAGATCACCGATTCGATGAGTCTCGTGCTTTAATGAAAGGAGGCGTTCTCTGATGATGATCGGCGCATTGATCCCGATGGAATGGGCGTTTTTCTTCACAGCCTGTGTTGGATTAGCGGTCCTCTTCATCGTGATCCGTAAGACGGTGTTCTATCTATCAGAGCGCTTCTTAGGTAAGGACGATAGATAAGCGAAAAAATCTCGGGTTTCGGCCCGAGATTTTTTGTGCTCAGAATTGGCAGCGCTTGGCGCTTGTGCTATGATGGGCGTAGACTATTCGTGAAGGAGAGGATCTCATGCCGGCGATTTTTGCTCATTATATATTTGGCGCGGAAGCGCTCGCGGATTTTGCGGCGCCGATGCGGCGTATTGTCTGCGCGCACCGTGGACTGTTTGATCTTGGCTTGCAGGGGCCGGATTTTTATTTTTTTGACCAGTTTCAGGCGCTGAGAGGAAAGCATTATTCCAAAACAGGATCAGCGCTGCACCATGGGAGCTGTGAGAAATTGCTGCTGGCACTGGAGGGCGAGGGTGGGCGCAGACCGACGAGCGCGGAGCTGGCGTATCTCTTTGGGCTGATCGGCCATTTTGCGCTGGACAGCACAGCGCACCCGGCGATCGAGCGCTGGGTGATGGAGCTGACGTATGACCATCATCGTCTGGAGACGGAATTTGACCGTTATTTGTTGGAGAGAAGGGGATTCGATCCCCGCCGTTTTGCACTTGGCGATGTGATCGCGGTGTCGTGGCGTGAGCGGCTGCTGGTAGGGCGGCTGTACGAGAAGGCGGGATTGGGCGATGCGCACGACATCGCGGCGCTGTGGCGAGATTTTCGCTGGATCAAGAGTCACACGAGCCTGAAAAGCGACTGGACCTATGCGGTCGTACAGAAAATACTCACCCTGGTAGGGGCGCGGTCGATCGCTGGCATCTTTATGGGGCCAAAGGATACACTCTCAGACGTGACCAATCCGCGGATGCTTGCGCTCTTTGCAGAAGGGCAGGCGCGTTATCAGAAGCTGGTGGAAAATTATTGGCAGCATGTTTTCTGCGGCGCAGCGCTGGACGATTATTTTTTGCGCGATTTTGAAACAGAACCGGAGGAGGAAAAACAATGACGATTGCTGAAGAGATCCGCGCTTCGCTTGTAGCAAATA
>ERZ1034984.960-NODE-960-length-30065-cov-8.624392_pt1 | contig 30065 bp, 20 predicted proteins | sample MGYA00520589_ERZ1034984 | MGnify/ENA primary metagenome ERZ1034984 (study PRJEB33766, sample SAMN09781790) | gut metagenome | biome: gut microbiome | host: Homo sapiens | place: Madagascar | study: EMG produced TPA metagenomics assembly of the PRJNA485056 data set... | reverse complement strand
CGCGCGGCCGCATCGGCTGGGGTGCGGCGCGAGGGAGAACTATACACGCAGGCGCGGGGCGGGGGCAAGGGCGGGGGCGTCGGTACATGAGACGCACACAAATTGAGGAAGAATAGTTGTTTTAGGCGTCTTTCCCGCCCACATGGCGGGGATACGGGGGCTTCGGGCCGGCCGCCGCCGGCCGTGCAAGCCCACCTATAGCGTTAGCGACCCACACATATATGTTGCGCTCGAAGCCGGGAACCGCAACGCAGGGAGCACCGACAGACCATCGCCTCTCCCGGCCCGGCGGCACCCGGGGTAATCGGCTCCGGCACTAGCCCGCCCGTCAAAAACGAAAGCGGCCCGCCTCCTATTGCAAGGAAACGGACCACACTAAATGCAGGAATTACTTATGTTGGCGCAAATCCATCCGCCCCGCTGCCTTTACTCCTGCGCAGGCTCCGCGACAAGGTCCTTCTTATACATGAATACATGCGGGGCCCCGTCGGCGGGCTCGCCCGTGGGGGGCATGGGGTAATCAGCAGAGAGCTCGACATCGGCCACACGCGTATATCCGTGGTTCTCGTACCACTGCCACGTGCAGGTGGAATCGGTCTGGAGCCAGTAGCTCTGGGTGCCAAGATTCTCGAGCCTCTTCTGGAACTCGGCCATCAGAGCCTTGCCCACGCCATGGGAGCGATACTCGGGGTTCACGACAAAAAGTTCGAGCTCGGTGTCTTCGCCGCGCGCTTCACCGGCTGCGTCGATGAGCATCTGTCCACGCTCGCCAAGCTGCAGTTCATAGGTGCGGGCAATTCGGGCAGGCTGGGCACCGTAACGCAGCGTCTCGGAGGCCTTCTCATATACATCTTTCCAAACAAAGGCATCCTTGGGCTCAGGCAGGCGCGCCGTGGAGGCAAAGGCAATGCCGACGAGAACCGGGTCGTAGTTGGTACCATCGTCGATGGTCGCCACAAGGCGAATGTTGCTTGCACGGAGTACACCAGCAAAGTCCATGTTTGCCTGGGCGGTTTTCTGTTCGTCGGTCAGGCCATCGAACAACCACTCGGGGGGCATGATGTACGAAAGCTGGCTGAAGTCTACGCTCGTAAAATCACGGACACGCAGGATGGGATCGTGGGGCTGCTGGACCTCCTCGCCGGGGACACCCGTCTTGCGGGCCTCCTGCTTGGCCTTGCGGCGGGCGCGGGCTGCTGCCTTGGCCTTCTCATCCTGCTTGGGGCGAGGCTTTCCGGACTTGGGCCCACGGCCAGAAGCGGCTCCAGAGGCAGAGCGGGGCTTGCTAGACTTGGATCCATGACCGAAGGCAGAACCAGAGGCAGAGCGGGACGCACCCGAGGCGCCGCGCTGGAAAGACCTGGGCCTATTCTCACTCGACATATATACACTCCTTGGATGTATCGAAGCCAGTTGGTATCTTAAACGGGAACATGATACCCCCTTGAAAGCCTGCGGGCATCAGCCATGACAGGCAGCACAACAGTTCGCACGAACGGGGTATGGCCGACTCGTGGGCTTTATTCATTCACCGCAAGGTCAAAGAAAACATGAGGGTACTCAACCATACAATAGGACATTTAATTACTGTGTTCGTGTCCTGCCGACGAGTATGCTGGTTGGCAGCGCGCAACATGCGCGACCAAGCGGCCCCTCGTGGTTTCATAGCAAGGGGCTTCGGCATGAGAGAAAAGGGGTTTGAAGATGAGCGTGTACGTTGTGAGCTGGGGCATTGTAAACCAGGGACGCAACATGGAGACTGACTCCATCGTGCATCGTACCCTGGACGAGGCACGCGAAGAGTTCGACCTGATCGACCTCGCAACCGCCGTAAAGGGCCCCCTCGCCAAGATGGCGGCTGAACATGGTTGCCCCTCTTACTGCAGGATTGAGGAAGTTGAGATGCTCGACGAGAAGGAGCATCCCACCAACAAGCTGGCAGATTGGGTGTACGACGCCTCGAAGACCCTCATCGACGAGAAAGTGTCACAGTAAGTGGAAGATAAGATTTTTGCCGAAGAGCAGGCGCATCTCAGCAAGGTCTACGGTCAGTTGCAGGAGCTCGAGCGCACGGCCTCCGAGCGCCTTGAGGCAAACCTGGCCGAGATCAGGGAATACAAGTCAAACATGCGCGAGGAGATTGCCCCCGACTTCGAGGGCGACGACCTCTCGATGGAGACGTATGCCAACGTCGCTGCCGCAAACAGCGTGATTGAGTCGTTCAACTTGGCAAACGATGCCGACGTTGAGACCATCAACCGTCTGCGCCTGCTTCTCAAGAAGCCCTACTTCGCCCATATCAGGCTGCAGATTGCCGGAAAGCCCACGGTACGCGACATCTACCTGGGCTCGACCGGCATGGCCGACGAGCTGCATCGCCGCATTGTGGTGGACTGGCGATCGCCGGTGGCCGAGGCTTACTATAACCAAGACATGGGGCAGACCTCGTACTGGGCAAACGGCCGCGAGATCAAGGCCGACCTGCAGCTTCGCCGTCAGTTCGACATCGAACGCGATGTGCTGAAGTGCTACTTCGACACCTCGGTGGCCATTGAGGACCCGCTGCTGCTGGCTTCGCTCACCTCGCAGCGCTCCTCACAGCTTCAGGCCATCACGGCAACGATCCAGAAGGAGCAGAACGCTGTCATCCGTCACGAAAACGTGCCTGCAATGCTGGTACGCGGCGTGGCAGGCAGCGGCAAGACCTCGGTGTTGCTTCAGCGCATCGCGTTTTTGCTGTTCCGCGACCGTGAGAGCCTGCGCGCCGACCAAGTATATCTTGTAACGCCCAACCCCGTGTTTAAGAAGTACATCGCAAACGTGCTTCCCGAGCTGGGCGAAAAGAACCCCAACGCTCTCACCTGGGCAGAACTCATGGAACTCGTGGGTCCGGGCGACCGCTCGCTGGGCGCCGAGACCGCAGCCGAGTCGCTCAAGCGCATCGACGAGGGCCTCAAAACGCTCCAGCTCGAGCCCGAGGACATGCACGACATCGTGGCCGGCGAGCACCAGCTGCTGAGCGCCCAGCAAATTTGGAAGACCGTCGAGCGGTTCTTGGGCAGGACCGGGCCGGGTCCACGCCTGTGCTGCGTGGTGGAAGAAGACCTGCTCGACAAGCTTGACGCACGCATCAACCAGCTTGCGACCAGCGCCGCCATGAAGGACGAGGTCACGACCATGGACCCCGACGAGCAAGAGCGCATTTTCGGTCGGCTCGTCGACCCCAACGATGAGGAGGACGTGGCCGATTGCACGCGCGACTACGTAGAGCAGCTCTGCGCACCTTACGTCGAGATGGTGGAAAACGCCGGATGGCTTCGCCTGGACCGCATCGGCATGCGCATGCTCGGCGCAAGCAGTCTGACGGCCATTGAGTGGCTGTACCTGAAGGTGCAGCTGGCGGGCAAGGTAGACGAGGCCGCCAAGCTCGTGGTGATCGACGAGGTGCAGGACTACTCCGCCGCGCAGCTCATGGTGCTGGCGCGGTACTTCTGCAACGCGCGCTTCCTTATGCTTGGCGATGAGAACCAGGCGATTTGGGAAGGAACGGCAAGCTTCGCGCAGATCGAGGAGCTTTTCAAGGATGTGCGTGGCACCATCGCCACGTGCGAGCTCATGACGAGCTACCGCTCCTCACCCGAGATCACGGCCGTGTTCACCACGCTCATGAAGCGCGACGAGGGCATGAACGTCTCCTCCGTACGCAGGCCTGGTCACACGGTCAAGTTTAAAGAATGCCTGGACGACGAGGAGTACTTCCAGGCATTGGAAACTGCGTTGGAGTCAGGCAGGAACGAGGGCGGCCTGTGCGCCGTGATTGCCGGCAACGGCAGGCGTACCCGCTGGCTCGACCGCAAACTGCGCGATCGTATGGGCGAGCTTGCGCCGCGCCTCATGGACGGCAAAGGCCGCCTGCCCGAAGCAGGCTGCGTATTGCTCGACCTCAAGCTCGCAAAGGGCCTGGAGTTCGACCGTGTCATCGTGGCCGACGCTCAAGCCGACGAATACGGCGACGACGAGCTGTCGAAGCATCGCCTGTACACCGCCATCTCGCGCGCAACGCAGCACCTCACGCTTGTGTCGCAAGGCAAGATGACGCCCTTGCTCGACGAAGCGAGGTCCAATGGCAACTAGCGTTAAGGCTCTGCCCGCATCAACGGGCGGGGTCAAGCTGCCTTATCTGGGTGCCCAGGTGCTTGCGGCCCTGGGCCCCACACAGACCAAACTCACCGAGCGAGCCATCAAGCATATCAAGAAGACGCTGCCCGTGCCCTGCGAGCAGGACATCATCTGGGCCGACGTGACGTTCGGCACGCGCACGCACGGTCTCGTGGTAACAGGCCAGGGCATCTTCTTGAAAGATGGCCCATCAGGCGAAGAGGACGATGACGTGGACTGGTCGCAAGACGACGGCGCGGGCTATCACTACCTGCGCTGGCGCAACTTCGACCCCTCGTTTATAAGCCTGCACGCCAACAAACCCTGTATCGCAGGCATCCCCTGCCAGGATGCTGAAAAGTTTGACACCCTGGCGCGCCAATGCATGCGACTGGCACACGGGTCCGACAAGCTCATGGAAGAAGCTTCTGAAGCTCTCCTTGAGGGTAAGGTCAGGGTCGCTCGAGGTGTTGAGAGCATCTATCGCAAGTCGGCCGCCCTCACATACGCGGATTGTCTTAAATCGCTGAACAGCCCTAGTCAGACAGGCACTTTACGCGCGGTAGAGGTGCCCCTCACCCAGTTCGACGCCGTACTGGAACGCGTGCGCACCGCAATCAGAGCCGGTAAAGTCGCCGGTTGCGACGACGTGCGCCTCGCAGGCATCCTCGTGCGCAAGGGCGCCTTCACCTACCGCCAAGCAATGAACCTCGCAAAAGCAGGGCATATCCGGGGCCTGTCATACGTAGCCCTGGAAGATGCTGTGCGTTACATGGGGGCAAACGGACTCTCTGCCGCAGGGCTCGAATGGCTTTCGGGAAGAGCGGCTGTACGCGGCCTCAACGAGGACCAGGACGTGAGCCTCACGGGCGTTGCCCAGGCGGCGGCCCAAGCAGCCGGCGGCATCGCTGCGGTGACCCCCAAGACCGAACAGGACAATGTGCTCAGCATGACAGCCGACACCGTCATCTCATCCGCCGGTCGCTCAGTGGGCGTCGCAGGAGCACGCGCCATCACGGGCGCCCTGGGCATGACAGCCGGCCCCGTGGGCGCGATTGCGGGCCTCGCGCTGGGCAACATCTGCGGTGAGGCAGTGCCTCAGGCAGTCAACATGGCAAAAGGCCTGTTCATGGAACCCGCCGAGCAGGTGCTGGGCCGCATGTTTGATGCTGTGGTGCGCAATATGGTCTTCGAATATGCCTTTACCCAAGCCGAGCAGGCAGTGCTTGGCGTGTTTCTGCGCAAAGTGGACCCCCGAGCCTACCAGGCTCTTCTCGCCTCGCTACGTAAAAGCGAGACTCAAGAACAAGATATCCGCGGCTTTATCGAGCCGGCATTCGAAGCCGTGCGCACGCGATAAGCTGATAGCGAAAGGACAAAAGGATGCTTACGCTAGACGCATTTGAGAGGGCGGCAACCAAGGTCAAGGAAGTGACGCTGGAGACAAAGCTCATTGAGAGCCCCCACTTCAGCGCCATCGCCGGCAACCGCGTGTTCTTCAAGCCAGAGAACATGCAGCGCACGGGTTCCTACAAGGTGCGCGGTGCCTACTACAAGATCTCGACCATGAGTGACGAGGAGCGTTCACACGGCCTCATTACCGCCTCAGCAGGCAACCATGCCCAGGGCGTGGCGGCGGCCGCGCAGAAGTACGGCGTTCCCGCAACCATCGTGATGCCCGCCACGACGCCGCTCATCAAGGTCGAGCGCACCAAGTCTTACGGCGCCAACGTCGAGCTTGTGGGCAACGTCTATGACGAGGCATATGCGCGCGCTTGCGAACTTGCCGAGGAGCAGGTCCTCACCTTCGTGCACCCCTTCAACGACCTCGACGTTGCCTGCGGCCAGGGCACCATCGCCATGGAGATCTTCCAGGAGCTTCCGCTGGTAGACTGCATCCTCGTGCCGATCGGCGGCGGTGGACTTGCCACGGGTGTTTCCACTCTGGCAAAGTTGCTCAACCCTAAGATTCGCGTCATCGGCGTTGAGCCGGCAGGAGCAGCCTGCATGAAGGCGAGCTTGGAGGCCGGCCACATCGTGAAGCTGCCGAGCGTGAACACCATTGCCGACGGCACCGCCGTGCAGGAGCCCGGAAATCTCATCTTCCCCTACATCCAGGAGAACCTCGACGGCATCATCACCGTCGAAGACGACGAGCTCGTTGTGGCCTTCCTCGATATGGTGGAGAACCACAAGATGGTTGTCGAGAACTCGGGCCTGCTCACTGTTGCGGCACTGCGCCACCTCGACTTTACGGGCAAGAAGGTCGTCTCGGTGCTGTCGGGCGGCAACATGGACGTCATTACGATGTCTTCGGTCGTGCAGTCCGGCCTCATCAAGCGCGACCGCGTCTTCACCGTGAGCGTGCTACTCCCCGACCGCCCCGGCCAGCTTGTGCGTGTGGCCCAGACCATCGCCGACCATAAGGGCAACGTCATCCGCCTGGATCACAACCAGTTTGTGACGACGAACCGCAACGCGGCGGTTGAGCTGCGCGTGACCATCGAGGCCTTCGGCACCGATCACAAGCACGAGATCGTTGAAGCGCTCGAGAAGGACGGTTTCACCCCGAAAATCGTGGGCACGCAGTTCTAGCACAAAAGGGGTCGACGGCATCTGGTCTGGGATTACCAGAGATTACCCGATGCCGTTGGCCCCGCCCCGGCGGGGTGATAGCCGTTTTACCTGGGTGACTAGGGGTTATTACACTTATGCACAATGCCTAATCCTCATCCTTCCAAATGGGTGATGTAAGCAGTTATGAAGACATCTTCACAATCATTTTCCCAGCTAGATAGCGATTTTTAGTATATAGCACTCCTGGGGTGGCGCGTAAAACGCTCGGATGAGGCATTATGCAGTCAGTCAAGCGGACAGGCGCTCAGCAATTTGAGCAACGTACCTGTCAGACCTTGAGCACGCCTCCTCATAGAGCCGACGCGAGCGACCCCCTTGCGCTTGGACGTCCGGCATTCCCCTTGAGCGGCGGATCCCCTGCGGCACTTCCCCCTTACCCGCAGACGAAGGATCCGCCGCATTTTTTTGTTTCGTGACGCAGAATGCAGAACGTCAGGTTCCACACCCATTGTAAAAGCGGCTTCTGATGCGCAAGGCGTCCAGGGGCGATACGCGCGGTGCGGGCCTTTGGCCTACTGGACGTACGTGAGCCTCCCGGGAACGCAGCGAACGCGGTTCCGCAGCCTTTAAAAAGCGGGTTCTGATGCGCAAGGCGCGCGATGCCGACGTGCGCGGTGCGGGCCTTTGGCCTACGGGAGTACTCTAGGCATCGCGGAACGCGGCGCATCAGGTTCCGCACCTACTAAAACGCGGGTTCTCACGCGCAAGGCGCACGGAGCCGATGTGCGCGGTGCGGGCCTTTGGCCTACTGGAGTACTCTAGGCATCGCGGAACGCAGCGCATCGGGTTCCGCTTCCCACTAAAACGCGGGTTCTCGTCCGCAAGGCGTCCAGAGGCGATGCGTACTGGAGTACGTGAGCCTCTGGAGAATGCAGCGGACGAGGTTCCGCAACTCACTACTTGCGGCCTTGCTCTACAAGATCGAGAAGCTCGGACTTAGTATGCACGCCGATCTTCACATAGACATGTCGGATGTGGGACTTCGCCGTATTGAATGAGACACCGAGATCGTCGGCGATAAAGGCAATCGTGCGACCCTTGGCGAGAAGGAACAAGACCTCTGTCTCACGCTGCGACAAGCCAAACCGAGCCGCGATATCCAAACAAGAGCGCGTCCACGTACCCGCACGATCCGATCCGCTCGCCTGCGCATCGTCCCCGTCTTGTTCGAATGGCACGGATGCACCTCTAGGAGCGCCATTATCTCCATGTACGGCGACGTTTAGAGCGTCGGTGACACCAGCAAGGCCTCGACCAATCTGAGCGTCCTGCGCGGCGCGCTTACCCACCATGCGCAGCACCATTCCCACCGCACGGTCATTGAACACGAGCATCGACACCACAAGCAGCGCAAGCACCATTACGCACGAAACGACGAACATCGAAGTGGCGTCGAGCATTTCGTGACCAGCCAGTTGTGATCCCAAAAGCCAACCGGCCGTAGTTCCCAGGGCGGAGGTGCCGCGTCCCAAACCAAAGACACGAACCGCCGGTGCACCCGTCACATATGCCACATGAGCGAAGAGACACCACATGATCATGACGAAGCAGGCATAAGCGATACCGACGAACACGCCACCGGCTTGTCCCGCACCGTCAACGAGCGGCATGACAAGAATGCCCACCGAAGCAAGGATGATAACTGGATAGTAGAGGCGGCTTACGTCGAAATCATTGCCCAGCGTACCAACAAGGACGTAAAGCAGCATGGCCACGAGAGCCATCCCAAATACCACCATGCATCCCCTGTCATCAAGAACATTCGTGGCCTGGGTCAATGCAGAAAAGCCGCGCGTGACTCCCACAACGACCGAAAACACCGCAATGGCAAACATGAGTCGCAAGAAGAACCCGCGCGGTAAAAGATGGTCGTGCGACTCAACAGGCTCTTCCATCGGGGCATCACCGGCCGGCGTCAGCGTACAAAGCGTCGCCCCCAGCGGCAGCAAAGCCATAACGCCGAGTCCAAGATGTTCAGGCAGTCCACGCACCAAGAAGTACATGAGCGAAGCCGCGACAAAGGCAGCCGCGGCATTCATGGTCGCACGACGAGAGCCAACCGAGGCATACTCCATGCCCATGCGCAAACACACCCACGCTGTCCCCAGGCCAGTGAGAACGCAAAAGAGCAGGAACACAGGATCAAACGCCCCATTGGGAGCCATGATCTTGACGAAAACCGTTGCTGTACCAGCAAGGAGCCCCATTGCAAGCAAAAAAGGCTTGTTCTGCGCAAGCCGAGCAGAGACGGCAGGAAAAGTCGCCGCAAGCACAAGCGTAAGACCAAGCGCAGTCGTGGAGGCAAGGTACATCGTGAAGGTCGTATCTGCATTGGCTCGAATTGAAGCATCAAGCAGGGTTGTACTGTCATAGCACAGCCATATCCAGGCGTAATACAGACCAAAACCAACAAAGCGAAGCGAGGGCCACTGCTCGTCAAGATCGAGCAGAAGACGTGCCAGGGCCGAAGGCCCACGCAGAACTACCTCATCAGTTGATTGTTCGGGCCCCTTGCCCTTGCCATGAGCATTGCCCATTCGCTGCTCTCCCCTACTGCCAGGTACAACCAGCCTGTACCTTCTCTCCCTCAAACGCAAAAGGCCCCGTCAAAGACGGGACCTTTTGAATGCTAGCACACTGAGTTGGCCTTGACGATTAAACGCTCAGCGAACATGTGCTCAATTGTATGCGGTGACCCTCCCACTTGCCAGGAACCGGGTCGGCAACTTGAATATAAGCAGCAAAGTTTAGGCTGCCTTTACGACCTCAGCAAGACTTTCGAGCTGCTCTTTCTCCTCCGCAAGGAAAGCACGTGTGAGCTGGGCAATTCCACGATAATAATCGGTCTTGCAGTGACGCTCGATGTCGGCGATGAAGGCAGGCAGCCAGTTGGCAAGATGTTGGACGTAGAACTCATGCTGCACGCGCACGAGACGGGCAAACTCCGCATTGTCACCCGCGCTCAGGGCATCGCAAGAGCAATCGATGAGCTTGGCCATGAACTGCATCTCGAAGCCAATGTGATCTTCAGGCGTGGTGTTTTCTGCGGGAAGGTCAAGGTCTTCAGAACGATAGAACGACAGTGCCCCGTCGCGGGCGTCCTGCATAAGCAGGTGCTCCTCGCTCGTATAGACACTCTCATAAGGCGGTGCCATGAGCTTGTCGTAGTTGCCAGCTCCCAAGAATGTGTGCGCATAATCCACGGCGATCTCCTGGCGGGTACCGGTGTCGCGATGGCGCAGATAATCGGCGATGAGCGCATAGCCATGGCCAAAGGCGTCCTCTCCCACAGGGAAGTTGGCTGCGGCCATGGCCTCAATCTGCTCGGAGGTAGGCTCCCACAGATAGACGCCCGCCAAGAAGCTGTAGAAGCCGGCACGGTCGGCGCCAGAAGTGATGATGTCGTCTTTTGTCTGCTGATCCATGTCGGCTTCTCCTTAATCCATCGCTACTTGGCTACGAAGCGCTGTGGCAAGGCGCGCAAGGGCGATGTGTACTGGACGTACATGAGCCCTTGCGGAACGCGGCCACAGCGCTTCTCGTGCTTAATAGGTATTCTCTTGCCAGGCGTTCTCACCATGCATCGAGGTGATGATGTACTTGGTGAGAGGGGCGTTGCCTGTATCGGGCAGCGTGTGAATCTGATCCTCGGAATACTTGGCGAGCTCCTTGGAGACATCGGACTCAGGGTCGTCGAGGTCGCCATAGAAGCGGGCGCCGGCAGAGCAGCTCTTCACGCACGCAGGGAGCTCGCCCTTGGCCGTGAGGTCATGGCAAAGGTTGCACTTCTCCACAACGCCGGTCTGCTCGTTATAGCAGCGCTGACCATAAGGGCAGGCCTGCATGCAAGCCTGGCAGCCGATGCACTGCTCGGAGTCGATGAGGATAACGCCGGTCTCCTCGTCGCGGTAGGTGGCGCCGGTGGGGCAAACCTCGAGGCACGGGGCGTTCTCGCACTCCTGGCACATCGTAGGCAGCGGGTAGCGCACCATGTTGGGGTACTCACCGACGGGACCGACAATCTTCACCTTGTTCCAGGCAAGACCCAGGGCCACCTCGTTTTGCATCTTGCAGGCCACCTGGCAGGCGTAGCAGCCAGTGCAGCGGTCAATGTTGACGACTATGCAATTACGCGCCATAGTCGAACACCTCCTCGGTAGGATCAGAAGCCTCAGGCATCCACACCGCGAACTGAGACGGCTCGGTCCAAATCTTGTCGCAGATCTCATCGGTGGACGGAGTCACCTTGACGGTAAAGCCACGCAGCGTGTAGGTGCCGTACTCGGGGTTGTAGGGCGGGTCGTTCTTGGTAAGGACGTTGATGTTGAACGCCTTGTAAGCCTGAGCCGGGTCGTCGGAATCAAGCAGCTCGGGTGCCCAGAAACGCTCCTGGTACACAACGCCCTTGGCGATTGCCGTGGTGACCTTGGCCTTGCCGTGCGTCTTGCCGCGGCGGCTCTCAATGTTGACCCACTCGCCATCGGTGATGCCGTACTTCTCGGCATCCTCGGGGTGAATCCAGCACTCAGGCACGGGATAGATCTCGCGCAGGTACGGGATGTTGCGCAGCGTACCGTGGTGGTACATGGGCAGACGGCCCTCGGTGAGCACGAGCGGGTACTCGGTGTCGGTCAGAGGGCTCTCAGCAGGCTCCTCGTAGTAGCACAGGGGCTCGTACTCGACGCTAGCAGGCTCGACCACGAGGTTGGCTTCCTCGGTGGAGTGCGCCCAGGGATAGCCGGTGCGGCCCAGAATGATGTTGGACTCGCAGTACACCTCAAGCTTCTTGGAAGGCGTGCCGAAGCCCTTGGGCTTACCGGTCTCCTCGTCGGTGTTGAGGTAGACCCCGTAGGTGCGGTACTCCTCGGGAGTGCACCACGTGATGACGCCCTCCTTGCAAGCCTCCTCCCAGGTCATGTCAAGCTTGTTGAGGTGCATGAGCTGCTTTTCGTACTCGTTCTTGTAGAACGGGGCAGTCATGCAGGCGTCGGCGTCGAAAGCGCGAGCCGCGTCGGTGTTGCCGAGCTCGGCGCACTTCTGGACAATCTGGGTCCAGATGATGCCCTCCTCGACGGTCTCGAAAAGGTGGGTGCACGCCTGACGCATAACGATGGTGTTGAGCTGCGGAATGGTGAGGTTGGTCTCAAGCCACTCGGTGCAGGGCAGCAGCATGTCGGCGCACAGCACAGAGAATGCCGTGGGGTACATGTAGATGTGCAGCACGAAGTCGAGGTTAGGCACGACCTCGTCCAGGCAGCTGGAGTTGCCCAGGACGACGTGCTTGTTGCCGGAACGCTCGATCCACATATGGATCTGATAGGGGTCGCCGTCCTTCATGGCCTTGAACACATCGGGAATGAAGGCCATATCCCAGCACATGAGGCCCTTGTGCTCAACGTAACCGCAACGCTTCATGACCTTCTCGGTGGAGAGGAGGCGCGGCGTGTTGCCCAGCTGGTCACGGCAGGGGGCGTTCTTGAAGCGCTGGAGCATCGTGCCGGGCTTCTCGACATTGCCCATGAGGAACTCGAGGTTGAGAGCGGCCAGAGCGCACTGCTGCGACTGGGCATACTGGTCGATGGCCACGCCCTGGAGGATGCCAGACTGGCCCTCGGGATCGGTGTAAATCTCAAGCGCCTTCTCGATCTGGTCGGCATCGAGCCAGCAGATCTCAGCGGCCTTATCGAGCGTGAACTCCTCGACAGACTCGGCGAGCAGCTGGCCGCCGGTCTTGCAGCTCATGCCGTTGACCTCGTACTCACCGAAAAGCGCAGGCACGACGCCCTCGTTCATGGGGTACTCGACAACGACGGGCTCGTTCTTCTCGGAATCCCACACGACGTAGTCGGTGTCGGAACCCTCGAGGCCGGCCTCGGTCGCCTTGAGCGTCAGGCGCGTCTCAGGGTTGATGAGGTAGGGCATGTTGGTCCAGGTGCGGCAGAACTCAGCGTCATACTTCTCGTTGTCGAGAATCCACTTGGTCCAGGCCATCAGCAGGGCGGCATCGGTACCAGGGCGAATGGGAAGCCACACATCAGCCTTGGCGGCATCCATCGTGAAACGCGGGTCAATGACGACCGTCTTGAGGCCCTGGGGACGATTGCGCAGCTCGGTGAGGGCGCGACCGCCAGTGGCGACGGAGGAGTTCGAGGGGTCGGTGCCCCACAGAACCAGGCTCGTGACGGCAGAGTCGGTGTAATAGTAGTCCCAGCCGTTGGAGTCAGAGAACGAGAGGTTGTTGGGCTTGCCTGCGCCATAAGCAAGAAGCGAGGCACCCATACGGGGCAGGTAGCACTGAGCGCAGCCAGGCTCCCAAACGTTGGGGGTGTTGATGGCCTCGCCAAAGCGCTTGACGTTGGAGAAGTGGGGGTTGCCGCCACCGCCGGTGGAAACCGAAATAGCCTCGGAGCCGTACTTGTCAGAAACCTCGTTGATGCGAGTGGCGATATCGGTCAGGGCCTCATCCCAGGAGATGCGCTCCCAGTCGTTGCCGCCGCGCTCGCCCACGCGACGCATGGGGTACTTGTTGCGGTTGGGATGATAGAGGGCCTGAATGCCGGCCATACCCTTGGCGCACACGCCGCCCATGCTCATCGGGCTCTCAGGGTTGCCTTCGATGCGAATGACGCGGCCGTTCTTGACGTGGGCGAGCACAGCGCAGCTTGCGATGCATGCGCGGCACGACGTCTTGATGATCTGCTCCTCGTCGGCCTCCTCGGCACGGGCGGGGTCGGCCTTGACCAGGTCGCTAGACACGCCCATACCCAGGGCGGCAACGGCACCGAGCGCCGCGGCACACTTGGTGAACGTACGACGCGACATCGTGGTCTTCTCCATCGTGACCTCCTTCTCGAACATGTTGTGTCCTTCCTCTCTTCTATGACGCCCTGCCTAAAGCGGGGCGTGTTCAACGCGCACCGTGCGCGATTGAAACCAAAAACACAGTCACTCTCCGACACTATGCAGAAAGGGCGGCAATGATGCGTTTGCCGTCTTCCGTGATGTGCCAAGCGTCTGTCCACGCAATGGCGCCAACGTGCTCGAGCTTTGAGATGAAGTAGCCCGCATACACGCGCTTGGGATTGGTGAGAGCCGGGTGTCCCGCCAGGGCGGCCTCCACCGCCTTCAGGCTCGCGCCCTCGTCGGCACATGCGTCAAGAACAATGAGATAAGCCTCGAGGTAACCTTCAGGCTCATCAGACAAAAGACGCTCAAAACGAGCGACGCTGTCAAACTCAGCTAGAATCGCCTCGCCTTGCTTCGTGGTACGCAAAAGGTAGTCGACAGGCTTATCGGGGCCGCCGGTTTCACCAGCAACAGCAGGCATAACGTCTTCTTCTGCGCAAGCATCGGATGGAGAAGAGGCCGCATCAGGAGAAGCCGCCTCGAGATTGCGCTCCTCCTGAGCCTGAACCTCAGCTTCAGGCTCAATCTCAATTTTTTCAATGCCTCCGTCTGCAATCAGAAAACCCAACAACGTGTGCGGCGTCTGCATCGAAATGTCAAATGCGGGCGAGGAAAGAAGCTCTTCCTCAACCTCGCGATACGGACGCTGGTTGCCAGTACAAGCTTTGAGACAGGCGACGTATGCGAGCGTGTTGGCGTGATTGGCTGCAAGACGAGCGCGCAGGGCCGCGGCTGTTTCTTCGGGCGTGCGAACACCCGCAACGGGCCGCGCACATGGCTCATCGGTATCGATTTCCTGCGCCCGATCAAACTGTGCCGTATGCGCCATGTCGTTGTTGTCCCTCATCCGTCTCTCCTCCCCTGGCCGCGCATCTCGTGCACGCAACCCAAGCCACACGGGCTTCAACGTGTTTCTGAGGAAAAATATATGGCTCTGGGCAAACCTATACAGCAGTCAAAGTTGGCGAAAATCTTGGTTGGAGCCATATTCACCAACTATTGCTGCCACCTCGTCAATAGTTGGTGATTTGCAAACAAACAGGCAGGTAAAAGGCTTATTTGCGATTACCGTAGGGCATGTCGTACGTCAAACATCCAACATGTTTTGCCCGTGCATCCATGAGGAAACCACCTTCTCGGCACGCCGCGCGCACATGGCAGGCATACCCTGGATTGCTACATGTTTTCTAGGAATAAGAACTGAAGAGGCGCACATGGCATTACTTGGACTCACTCGCAAACAAACCCTCATGCTCGTGGTGATGATTTTCGGCACGTTCATCGCCGTGCTCAACCAGACGCTGGTGACCCCGGCGCTTCCCTCCATCATGATTGAGACGAGCGTCGACGCTTCCACGGCCCAGTGGCTCACCACCGGCTTCACGCTCGTGAACGCCATCATGATTCCCATCACGGCATTTCTCATCGACCGCTTCTCGATGCGCAACCTGTTCCTCGTCGCCATGGCCATCTTCACGGCCGGCTCTGCCATCGCAGGCTGGGGGCCCAACTTCCCCACCATCCTGGCGGGCCGTCTCGTGCAGGCCGCCGGCGAGGGCGTCATGATGCCCCTCGTGATGACCGAGCTCATGCTCATGTTCCCCGTTGAGAAGCGCGGCACGGCCATGGGTCTGTACGGACTCGTCATCGGCTTTGCGCCGGCGCTTGGACCCACGGCCGCCGGCCTCATCATCGACAACGCCACCTGGCACGACCTCTTCTTCATCGTCGCAGGCCTAGGCGTCGTCATTCTCGTCTTCTCGGCCGTGGTACTCGAGCATGGTCAGGGCGCACGCAAGGACGCCACACTCGACGTGCTCAGCGTCATCACCTCCACGCTGGGCTTTGGCGGCCTGCTTTACGGCCTGTCGGTCATCGGTGGCTCCGGCGTGAGCGCAGCCGCCCTGGTCGGCGTCATCGTCGGCGTTGTGGCTCTCGTCGTGTTCTTCACCCGCCAGCTCAAGATGGAAAAGCCCATGCTGCAGGTGCGTGTACTTGCCAACCGCAAGTTCCTCATCTCCACCATCATCAGCATGGTCGTTCAGGGCGCCCTCATGGCCGCCGGCATCCTCGTGCCCATCTACCTGCAGTCCCTGCGCGGCATCTCGGCGACCACGTCGGGCCTGGTGCTGCTGCCCGGCGCCATCGTCATGGCGCTCATGGGCCTTGTGGCGGGACGTCTCTTCGACAAGCGCGGTCCGCGCATGCTGAGCCTTATCGGCACCGGCGTTTTGACCCTCACGACGTTCTGCTTTGCGCTGCTGGGAGACTCCACGCCCGTCTCGTGGATCTGCGTGCTTTACACCGTGCGTCTTTTCTCGCTGTCGCTTGTCAACATGCCCATCGGCACCTGGGGCATGAACGCCCTGGACAACAGCCTCATGAACCACGGCACCTCGGTGAGCAACACGTTCCGCCAGGTCGCGGGCTCGCTGGGCACCGCCATTATCGTGAGCGTCTCCACTGCCGTGACCAACTCCTCCACCGGCATGGACCCCGTACACGCAGGCATCCACGGCACGAACATGGCCTTCGTCGTCGCAGGCTTCATGTGCCTCGCGGCCTTCATCCTCACGCTTGTCTTTGTGAAGGACAAGCCCGGCGAGGCAGCCTCTGCCGACCCCACGGGCGAGCGCCGCAGCATCCTCGAGTCCATCATGCGCCGCGATGTGTACTCCCTGCCGGCCAACGCAACCGTGCTCGATGCCCTGCACCTCTTTGTTGACAAAGGCATCTCCGCAGCCCCGCTCGTGGACGAGAACGGCCGCGCTCTGGGCTTCGTGTCCGACGGCGACGTGATGCGCTTCCTGTCCAAGCGCACTGCCACCGTGGTGGACCCCATCGTCATGATGTCGCAGACCATCAGCAAGACCAAGGAGGGCGAGGGCTTCAACGAGGTGCTCGACGCCCTGGTCAAGCTGCCCGCCAAGGAAATCGGCACCAAGGGCATCATCGGCGTGGACATCCATGCCGACCTTCCCGAGGTATGCCGCGTGCTCGGCGAGAACCATCTCAAGAAGGTCGCCGTCCTCGACGAGGGCCAGGTTGTGGGCGTCATCAACCGCTCCGACATCGTGCAGTGCGCCATGGCGCGCTACGTGGAGAGGGCCGAGTAGCCGAAGGGCTCCCGAGGGGGCGCCAGGTTCTTCCCGTGCTCAAACAGTTCCTAAAAGAAGGGGCCCGCGAGGGCCCCTTCTTTTAGGAAAACTGCGCCGGGAAGAACCTGGCGCCCCTTGCGCGTCTATGGCACGGGTCAGGCCATGCAAGCACAGGGTCTATGCAGCGTGCGGTAGTGTCGCAAGCGTTGGCGTAAGGCCCCGCTCTGATGGAAGCAGCTTTTCCCCAGCCTTAAACCCGGTGTCCCTTTTATGCCAGGCTGGCCTCGAAGCCGATTTCGCTGACGGCAGCGATGCAGGCGTCGACCGAGTAGCCGTGGCCCTCAACGACGGCCTTCTCGTCCTCAAGCGTGACGGTGGCGGTGGTGACGCCCTCGACGCCCTGGAGCGCGTCGGTCACGCGGGCCACGCACTTGGGGCAGTGCATGCCCTTGACAGCGAACGTGGTGGTCTCCTTCTTGCTGAACAGACCCATGATTGCAATCCCTTCTACTCTCCTTGGCAGGCGTCGAAGCACCTGCACTCTACGTATGTAAGATGCAGGGCGACCGTACCGCCCCGCATCGTGGAACCCATCTTACAAGCAAGAACCCCTATCGTCCCGCCGCCACCTTACCGGCCTCGGTCGAGAGCCATTTGGGCTTCCAGCCGCGCAGGCGAAGCGCATTGCTCACGACACAGATAGAGCTGCAGCTCATGGCAAAGGCCGCAAAGTCGGGCGTGAGCGTGACACCGAGCGGCGTGAGGGCGCCGGCGGCCACAGGAATGCAGATCACGTTGTAGAACAGCGCCCAGAACAGGTTCTGCTTGATGTTGCGCAGCGTGGAGTGCGAAAGTTTGATGGCACTGGCCACATCGAGCAGGTCGGAGCGCATGAGGACCATATCGGCGCTCTCGATGGCCACATCGGTACCGGCACCGATGGCAATGCCGATGTCGGCACGCGCCAGAGCGGGGGCATCGTTCACGCCGTCGCCCACCATGGCGACCTTACCCTGTGCCTGCAGGCGGCGAATCTCGGCGTCCTTGCCCTCGGGCAGCACCCCGGCCACAACCTCGTCGACGCCCACCTGCCTCTGGATGGCTGCGGCCGTACGCTCGTTGTCGCCCGTGAGCATGACGGTCTTGATGCCCATGGCGCGCAGCTCGGCAATCGCGGCAGCACTCGTGGCCTTCACCGTGTCGGCAAGCGCAATAAGGCCCACAAGCTGACCGGCCCAAGCAAAGAAGAGCGGCGTCTTGCCCTGGGCGGCAAGCTCGTCGGCACGCGTTCCCAATCCCGCCAGGTCGATGCGGTGCTCGCTCATCATGAGCGCGTTGCCCGCAAGGGCCTCCTGGCCTTCGGTCGTACAAGCAAGGCCCTGGCCCGACACCTGGCGCCAGTCCTTCACGGGAAGCTTGTCGGTGGCGCGGCTGCCCGCGTAATCCACCACCGCACGCGCCAGGGGATGCTCGCTCTTCTCCTCGATGCTCAGAGCAAGCGTGAGAAGGTCGGCCTCGTCCATGCCGGGGGCGCACACCACGTCGGTGACCTCGGGCGCACCGTGGGTGATGGTGCCCGTCTTGTCGAACACGACGCACGCCACATCGTGGGCGTTCTCGAGCGTCTCGGCACTCTTGATGAGAATGCCCTGCTTGGCGCCGCGGCCCGTGCCCACCATAATCGCAGTCGGGGTTGCCAGGCCGAGGGCGCACGGGCAGCTGATGACGAGCACCGAGATGCCATGGACAATGGCCTTCGTCACATCCATGCCCGTGGCGACGAGCCAGATGCAGAACACGACGACCGCCACCGTGATGACCGCGGGCACGAACACGCCGGAAATGCGGTCGGCGATGCGCTGGATGGGGGCCTTGCTGCTCGTGGCGTCATCCACCAGTTTGATGATATGGGCGAGCGCGGTATCGTCGCCCACGCGTGTGGCGCGCATGCGAGCATAGCCCGAAACAACCACCGTACCTGCGGAAAGCTCGCCCCCCGCAGTCTTGTCCACCGGCACGCTCTCGCCGGTGAGCGCCGACTCGTCGAGCGCGGCCGAGCCGTCGACCACCACGCCGTCGACCGGCACGGCCGTGCCCGTGCGAACGACCAGGATGTCGCCCACCTGCACCTGCTCGACCGGCACCTCACGCTCCCCGCCGCCGTCGCCCACGAGCACCGCCGTCTTGGGGGCCAGGTTCATGAGCGAGGCGATGGCGTCGGTCGTGCGGCCCTTTGCGCGCGCCTCGAAGTACTTGCCCAGCGTGATGAGCGTGAGGATCATGCCGGCGCTCTCGAAGTACAGGTCCATTGCCGCCGCATGCGCCCCGTCCATGTCGCCATGGCCGAGCGCATACCCAATGCGGTACAGGGCCGCGATGCTGTAGAGCGTGGACGCAGCCGCGCCCAGCGCCACAAGTGTGTCCATGTTGGGGGCCTTGTGGATGAGGCCTTTGAGACCGTTGCGGAAGAACTTGAAGTTGATGGCGATAACAGGGATGACGAGCAGGAACTGCGTGAGTCCAAACGTCATCATGTTCTCGTGGCCCAAGAAAATACCCGGCAGGGGCCAGCCGTACATATGGCCCATGTCCAGGTAAAACAGCGGAATGGTAAAGATGAAGCTCACGATGAGGCGGATGCGTACACGCTTTGCCTCGGCCTGGGCGATCTGCGCCGGCGTGGGTCCGGCAGGTCCCTTCTGAGCCGCGGCGCCAGCCGATGCGCCTTGCGCGGCACGCGGGATGGCGCCGTATCCAGCCTTGTCAACGGCCTCGCTAATAGCGGTCAGCACCGCCTCGTCACCCGAGTACGTGACCTCCATGCTGTTCTTGAGCAGGTTGACCACGGCCTTTTTCACACCAGGCACCGCGCTCGTCGTCTTCTCGACGCGAGCTGAGCACGCCGCGCAGGTCATGCCTGTGACGTCGAATACCTGAGTTGCCACTTACCTTCCTCCAAACCTATGAATCAAGTCCATCGCCTCGTCAACAACCTCGTCGTGACCCGCGCGAATCTGCTCAACCACGCACGTCTGCATATGGTTGCGCAAAATCATCTCGCTCACGCGGTGCACGGCGCTCTCGGCGGCAGAAAGCTGCGTGAGGACGTCGCCGCAATAGCGGTTGTCGTCAAGCATCGCTTTCACGCCGTTGAGCTGGCCGATGGCGCGGTTGAGTCTGCGCTGCAAGTCGGCTTGAAACTCTTCGCCGCGCGGCGTTGCTTTGTACTTTGCACAGCAGCATGCCTGGTCCTGACGTTGTTCTTCCTCAGTTGAAACTGCGGCTAGCGACACCTCTTCAGGCATGTCCGCGTGATGCGCGCAACAGCAATCGCTCATTCCATCATCCCGTTCTTATGCGATACACATACCCCCAGGGGGTTTATTGAGCACAATAGTATCCCCGGATCCGAGCAATTGCAAGCAGCTTGTCCCAAACACAGCGCTGCGCAGACTTGCCTGTTGACCAAGCAGGCGTCACGTGAGAACCTTGTCTGCACAATCACGCACACATTTTGGAGGCACCCATGCTTGGACGCATCGCGGGAACCGTTGGAAAGCCCATGAACTTCGAAGGATACGCAGACGACTTCGACAAGGCCATCGTCGCAGTTGAGTTCTCGCTCGACGGGGGCGCCACCTGGACGCGCCACGCAACCGAGGGCGCCGTCCCCGGCAAGCTCCTCACCTGGCATTTCTCTTATACGCCCGAACAAGAGGGGCTCTACCAGCTGCTCGTGCGCTCCATCAATGAAGATGGAGACGCGAGCCCCCTGCCTGACAGCGTTGAATTTGAAGTCTTCGCAGCTAGAGGCTAGAAATCGCTAGTCCGAGTTCTGCTCGATCACGTCGATAAGTTCCTGACGCGAGTGAACCCCGAGCTTGCGATAGATATGGTTGACGTGCGAATTGATCGTGGCCAGCGTGACACCCAAGTCTTCAGCCACACGCGAGGCCGACCGACCCTTGGCCATGAGCACGAGGACCTCCAGCTCGCGGGCAGACAGGCCGTAGTGTCCCGCCACATGCTCGCACTTCTCCCTGAAGCGTGGCGCATGGTCGGGCTCTGGCAGGCTTGCCAGGACGTCGGTACAATCCCTCTCGGTAAACATGAAGGTGAAGGCTACGGCCACGGCGATTCCCAAAACCACCGCAAAGGTCGGCACAGCCGAAGGACCGCCCCATAGCTGCGCAATCGCAATGCCCGCCAGGACTCCGGCCGCCCACACAGCGCGAGCCGAGGCAAACACGACGACAGGGCCAATTCGCAGACCGACGCCTATCTGGTAGGCAACCATGAGCACGACAAGCTGGAAGAAAAACGACCCCACGTCGAGCAGCATATGCGCCAAAAGGTTGCCTTGCAGCAGAAGCGGCGTGCAGAGCACCACGCCCAACAGCATGATGAAGGCGATGCGGTACGCCAGCGAGACACCCCGCGCATCGCGCGCGTCGAACACCGAGACGAGCCACGCCGCGCAGCCAATCTTGAGCATCAGGCCACCCAAATTGGCAAGGCCGGAATAAAAGCCGATAGCTGTGCCTCCCAGCAGCAGGTTGCGAGCCGTCTCCGTAACGCAGACAACTATAAAAAGGCAGGCCGCAAAGCGCAGGAAGAGCCGGCGTGAAGCGGCGTCCACAGCTGGGAGCGCGCTTTCGGGCGAACCGTCATCGAGCGCCTCAGACATCGTGGGCGCATCCACCCCTTCACCCGCCGCCCACCCCCGCGTGAGACGACCGTCAACCCAGAAGCACGCAGCAGAGCACAACGGCAGCAACGACCCCGCAAAGGCGGAGGCCCACGGGCTGATCTGGTCGGTATCCAGGACGTTTGCCATAGGATAGGAAAGCAGGGCCGCGGCAACCACGCTAAAGGCGAGCCCCATCATGTCGCCCGTTTCAAAGAAGCGCACATACCACAACACGAACAGCCCCGCAAATCCGACGCCGACGCCCACGGCCGCCAGATGAATGAGCAGCTCAGACGCAACGGGGAACAGGACGCTCACCGGCCCGAGCAGGCTACTTGCGGCAGAGATGGCAGCGATGGCGACAAATGCAGAAATGCGATGGGCGGCCGCGAATACCGAATGACGGCGAACCACAGCCGCAATGCACACGACCAACGCGGTAAGCAGCGACAACCAACGCAGGTCGTGGAACGGCTCGCCGTATGTCACGGGGTCGGGCAGGGCCACACACAGAACGTTCCACACTTGACACAGTGCAAAACCGACCACGTTGACCCATGAGACGGCGCGTGCAATCCGACGCATGGACGGGCCGCCGACAACCGCGGCCCCATCCTCCCCGATGCCTTCTTGCCTATCAGTCATGCGCCCAGCTCCCCTTTGGCCGCGCCTTATCAAACAGTGCAAACTCATGCAGACAAAGATGTGCCATTTGCCACATACAAGCCAAAACAACAGAACCCGTTGGCACGACTCCCCCGAAACGCATCAACAGTTTCTATTGATAGCATCCACACCTTGGTGCAAGTGTAGCAAAAAGACCAGGCAGATACCCTTATCAATCCTCAAAAGGCCCCATTTTCGAAATCAGAGGTTTCTCTTGAAGACAAACCCGCCCCGCGCGCCTACGCTGAGTCCGAAGGGCGTCGCGTCAAAAGGGAGGCGCGACCCAAGGGCGGTGTACCCGCGTGCATGCGGTACGCCACAAAGAAAGGGGACACATCATGGAGGGAAGGATTGCCACAAGGTTGCTGGCATGCGGCGCTGCATGCGTGCTTGCTGGCACGATGATGGCCGCCGGCCTGGCACCGAACACGGGCATGGCTGAGGAGGTCGCCCAGAAGGACAAGGCGGCCGTCGCTATGGCGGAGCACTCCCCCGAGGTTGTGACGCTCGAAGACGGCACGCAGCTCCAGACCATTCCGAGCGACCCGTTCCTGTGGAACACCACCTCGCTCAAGGGCGACAAGCGCGGCTGTACCGAGAGCGGCTGCCACACCTCCATCCTGGATGTAACCCAGGAAATGGACATGCCTCACCCCGAGCTGTGGAACCCCTATAACGTCGACGCGACCATCAAGTTCTGCTACATGTGCCACTCCAAGGCGCTGTACTTCCAGGACAGCATGCACGCCATCCACAACACGAGCGCGGAGTTCGCCGCCCTGGGCGGTAGCTGCGACTCCTGCCACTATGTGAGCCCCGCCACCGGCGAGTTCGAGATGTGGGACCTCGTGAAGTACAACGAGGCCTACATGGGCGTCTCCAACGTCTCCGACCTGTCGGGCGCAACGTTCAGCTTCACGCAGGACACCATCACCGACACCGACGAGGTCTTCTACTACTGGGAGAACAACGACCACCGCGGCGTGACCCCCGACAACGACACGTCGGTCGAGGCCTATGAGAACTGGGAGATCACCGTCGACGGCGACGCGGCCTCCAACCCGTTTACCTTCAAGCTCTCCGACTACGAGGACCAGATGGTCGAGCGCACCATCAAGATGGACTGCCAGACCAACCCGCCGGCCGGCGCCTATGTGTGCAACGTTGTCGTCAAGGGCATCCCGCTGGCCACCATCCTTGAGGACGCCGGCGTCGATCCCGCCGCCACCGCCATGCATTCCGTTGCCGATGACGGCTGGGACGTGTACCCGCTGCCCATGGAGTACGTCAACCAGTATATCGACAGCATGATGCTCGTGACTGAGATTAACGGCGAGCCCCTCGGCATGCTCCAGGGCTACCCCGTCCAGCTTTGGACCGCTCCCGCCGGTGGCTGCCACTACACCAAGCGCGTCGTTGAGCTGAAGTTCACCTATGAGGACAACGCTCCTCGCATTTTCCAGGGCTTCACGAACCCCAAGACCGGCGAGATGTTCAACAAGCCGAACACCTCCATCTTCTATGTCAAGAACGGCACCATCTTCCCGCTGGGCGAGACCATTGAGTTCCAGGGCTTTGCCGACGCATACGAGGTACCCGTGACCGCCGTCGAGATCTCCATGGACAAGGGCGCCACATGGACGACCTACGAGCTGGGCGAAACCGACGTCTCCCGCTGGATCAACTGGAAGTTTGAGTTCACGCCCGAGAAGGCCGGCGGCTACCTGCTTATGGTTCGCGGCGTCGCAGCCGACGGCTCCGTCAGCACCGACCCCTCGCAGGTCTTCTTCAACGTGAGGTAAGCCGTGCAAGGCTCTACCTGAACTTGACACTCAAACCAAGCTACCCCGCACTACGAGGATGGAGCTAGAAATGAAAGTCTCAACGACAAAAGTGCTGAGCGCCGCCGGAGCGGCTGCCCTGCTCGTACCCGGCCTCGCCATTGCCGCCAGCCCGGCTGCCGATGCATCTGCCACCTGGACGACCGTGCCCGCCTCCAGCCAGGCTGTTGAGGGAGAGGCCCTTGCCAGCGGCGTCGTGCGCGTTCCCAACGTTCAGGGCGAGTTCTCCTTTGACCAGACGACGGTTACGCCCAACGACCGTATCGCCGACGTCTTCCAGAAGGCCAGCGCCACGCTGTGCGGCGCCTCCACCGAGCTTGCCGTGACCCAGGCCGACGACTGGTCCATCGCGGTGTGCGGCGACGTGGCCAACCCCTACAACGCCACCATCGGCGAGATCGCCCAGGACGACGGCACGCTGTCTCAGATCATGGGCTGCTCCTGCGCCGCGAACCCGGCCGGCGGCCGCGCTGTGGTGAACGCCGACGTCAGCGGCGTGTCGCTTGCCGCCCTCATCGAGCGCGCAAGGCCCGCAGCCAACGCCAACACCGTCACGCTGACCTCCGCCGACGGCTACACCATGTCGCTGCCGCTTGATTACGTCATGCAGCGCAGGGCCATCATCGCCAGCGCCATCAACGGCGAGGACCTGGGCGCCTCCGTGGGCGGCACCAACCAGGTGTGGCTCGACGGCACCGCCGCCAAGTACTTCACGCGCAACGTCGTGTCCGTCGAGGTAACCGCCGAGGCCGTCGCACCTGCCATCCCCGGCAGCGAGGACGCGCCCGAGGACCAGTACGTCAACCGCCCCAACGTCGGCATTCTCGCTGGCGCATAAAGGCGGCGGCGCCATCACGGCGCAACCATCGCCTCCCAGGGAGCCCGCAGGGAACAGTTTTGTTCCCTGCGGGTTTTTGTTGCCCGTATGAGACTCGCTATGAGTGTTACTAGGCATAGCAATTGCACTAAAAATTAGTATTTAAGCCTTTTTACGCGAAATTATGCATATCTACTCCCCTTGCTAGGAGAAGTGGCCTACAATACCGCCAACCTTCCGCCGCCGCGTCGTGCCAAAGGGGCACGGGCGTGACCGGACCAACCAAAGGTGGTACGAGACATGAGCTCTGACTTCACCATGAACCGCAGGGGGTTCCTCAAGGGTGCCGCCGCGCTGGCCGCCCTTTCCGCTCTGGCACCTGCCGGTGCACTCGCCGACGGCGACACATCCAGGCCGATCGTCATCGGCCGCGCCCAGGACTCCGACAACCTGGACCCCGTCACCTGCGTCGGCAACACCAACATCTTCGTCTTCAACCTCATCCTTGAGGGTCTCGTCATGACCAGCGACGACGGCTCCGACATCGAGCTGTGCCTGGCCGAGAGCTATGACATCTCCGACGACGGCCTCACCTACACCTTCAAGGTCAAGGAAGGCCTCACCTTCTCCGACGGCTCCCCCGTCACCGCCGAGGACTGGCAGTTCACGTTCGACCGCGCCATCCAGTCCGAGGATTCCAACTGGCACATGTGCGTGGAGAACCTCGACCATGTCGAGTGCCCCGACGACACGACCGTCATCGTGTACATGAAGTCTGAGGCCGCCAGCACGCTCGCCAACCTGTGCATCTTTACCCTGGGCGTCCAGAGCAAGGCCTACTTCGAGTCGGTCGGCGCGGATCGCTACGTCGACGGCCCCCTGGGCACCGGCGCCTACATGATCAAGGAGTGGAAGCGCGGCGAGTACCTGGCCATGACTGCCAACCCCTACTACCGCGAGGACGGCGTGCCCGCCACGGCTGACATCGAGTTCCGCGTTGTCGCCGACGACGCCTCCCGCCAGATCCAGCTGCAGGGCGGCGACATCGACATCGCCGTTGACCTGCCCCTCTCCTCCCTTATGCAGATTGAGAGCGACCCCAACTGCGTCGTTGCGGCCTTGCCCTCCACCATCACGCGCTTCATGTCGCTCAACGTCGAGAACGAGTACCTCGCCCATGACGAGGCCCGTCAGGCACTCATCAAGGCCACGAACCCCCAGGAGATTGTGGACGTCGCGCTCTTCGGTTACGGCACCGCCATCGGCACCATCTTCGCCCCCACCAGCAAGTACTGCGACCACTCCCTCGACCCCGTCGAGCCCGACATCGAGGGCGCCAAGGCGCTGCTTGCCCAGGCCGGCCTGGACGGTGGCTTCCCCATCACCATCCTCATGCGCAGCGGCAACGAGGTTGACAAGCAGATTGCGATGATCCTCACGCAGCAGTGGGCCCAGATCGGCGTGACCGTCTCCATCGAGGAGATCGAGGCCACCTCGTACAAGACCCGCATGTACGCCATGGATTTCGACGCCATCATCGACTACTGGTCCGACGACATCCAGGATCCCTCCGAGTTCATGCAGTGGATCTTCGACTTCGATGGTGCTTCCGGCTTCGACACGAACTTCCGTCAGCCCGACGACATGGTCGCCCTCAACGACGCCTGCAACGCCGAGACCGACGACGACAAGCGCATCGAGATGTACCACCAGATGCAGCAGACCTTCCGCGAGCAGGCCGTGTGGATACCTCTGTTCACGATGCCCTGGCCCAACGCCACGCGCGCCGACATCACGGGCTTCCATCAGACCCCCCTGGGCAACTTCCGCTTCAACGAGCTGGCCAGGGCATAGTCACCCATCGCTTCACACACGCTTTACCTGCCGTGCCGGCCTGGTCGCTTCCGACCTGGCCGGCACGTTTTTATTTGAGAGCGGCAAAAGCCCGTTGCCGAGGGAGCTGAGGTTGGCGACTACGAGCTACTGGTGCGTCCTGTGACGGCGGATGGCCGTAGAAGTCCCGAACCCGCACACGTCACCATCCACGCACGATAAAACCAGCGCCCCCGCTTGATCCACATACGTGGGCCAGGCGGGGGCTCCTTTCATTTCTTACGCCAGATCGTTAACCACCGTCGTGCCCACAATCATGCCCGACGCGGCAGCGGGACAAATATCTTCAGTGCCCGCTGCGCAGCCACAAGCATACAAGTTGGGAATGGGATTCTCGTCAACGTCGAGAACGTGATACTCCAGGTCAACGTTTAGGCCGCCAAGGGACTTGTAGCGCACGGGAACGTTACGGATGAAGTAGAACGGCGGCTGCAGCTCCTGCAAGAAAAGAGTGCGACCAAAGGGGTCCTCTGCTTCACCGTTGCAAATCGAAGCCCATTCATCAAAGGTTGCCTGCAGGTAATCGGGATGAATACCCGTCATTTCGGCCAGCTCCTCAAAGGAGGCGGCGGTCTGAATCGCATCCCCCGCATGCTTGAGGAGCTCCTGATCAACGCCATTCATCGCGACGTCATCAAAAATGGTATACCACTCGTGATAGCCGGCGGCGATGGCGCCAGTGGCCGCGTTGTGAACAGCAGTCTCGCAGTAAAAACGCTTGCCGTTGGGAAGGATGCCCAGGATGGGGTAGTGCACGCCCAGCATGTGACCGGCCTCGTACTTAGGGTTGAGGTTGCCCACGGGACCCATGCCAAACAGGGTACCACCGGCTGCCAGGCCCGCCTTGATGCCCTCGCCGGTGCGGCCGGAGACGATGTTGCCCAGGTCGGCGTAGTCGGGCGCGTACTGGGTCATCCACTCCTGGTTGGAGACATAACCACCCGTGGCTATGATGACAGTGCCGGCCTTAATGTCCTTGTAGGTGCCGTCCTTCTGCAGGAAGCGTGCGCCACACACAGTACCCTCGGCGTCGGCAATGAGGGTAGTCATCTCAATATCGTACTCATACGTCGCGCCGGCCTCTTGAATCTTCTGATCCATGAGGTCAAACGCGGTATACATAGTGCAGATACCATCCTTCGGGAAGTACGCCTGGAGATAGGGACACTCCATGCGGGGCTGGAACTCGTAGCCCCATTCATAATGCAGCAGGTCAATCCACTTGCCAGCCCACATCTGATTTTGAACAAGTTTGTCGAGGGCAAGCTCGGAATCGTAGTAGGGGGCAAAAAGCGTACGAATGGTATCTTCATCCATGTACTTTTCAGGGCGCTCCTCCTTGGTAAGATCCGCCGTAGTGCACATCATGCAAGCAGCAGAGTAAATGGCGTCACCGCCAAGGAAGCCATTCTGCTCAGCAATGAGAACCTGATGTCCCGCAGAGGCAATCTCCCAAGCGGCCATCATGCCAGAAAGACCAGCGCCAACGATGAGGACTTCGACTTCTTCGGCAAAGTTGACATCGGCATTACCCAAAGCAACAGCTTGGGCTTTAACGTCATCAGCCTTGGCACTGCCGGCACCGGCAGCCACGGCCATGCCAGCAGCAGTGCACGACAAGGCAACGAAAGAGCGACGGTTCAAAGTGCTGTCATTCATAGTAGAGCCTCCTTATATTGATGGGCACACCAGCCCAGACCAAAGAGCGACTGACGCACATGCGTCGGTCGAACAATACAAAGCATCGGCCGCAACGAGCCCTCAATCCATACGTCAAGCCAATGAACCTGCGTGAAAATGAAAGGTACCGTATGTCCCCACGTGAGGTAGACTGTGAGGTATTGCTTTTCTCGCACGGTCTATAAGCTGGATGTTTGTCGATTTTATTCACGATGCATATGAGGGAGTCGCTACGATGGCAGGAGAGGTTCGAGACATCGAGAACAATTCCCCGCACAGGGCGCGTGGAAAAGCCGATTTCAGTCCGGCCGCCCGCATGCTTATGTCCACTGGCATCGGCTGCTACCTCGGTTGGCAAACTATCGATATTTCGCCCACTCTTTTCCCTGCCCCTCTATCCGGCGTGCGTGAGACACTCGGTACATGGGGCTATGCCGCCACTACCCTTCTCTTGTTCCTGCTGCTTGTTTTCGCCGTAAGCATGCACCGAAAACCTGGCATGCTTATTGAGCGCCGCTGGCTCATTTTTATCGCCTGTATGGGACCGGCCCTTGGAACCACACTACTTTATCTTTGCGGGTGGATTGGCGGCGAGGCACACTTTGCTGGCGTTGCCATCGGGAAAATCCTGTTCGCTACAAGCGCGGGACTTGTCGTCCTATGGGGAGAGCTTCTAAGCTCCTGTGGCGCCTCTCACATGCTTGGCTGTACTGCGGGCGGCTATAGCATTTCGTTCGGTATCTGCTTGATAGAGGCATGTCTATCTCCTGAGGCGGCCTTGGTGTTTAGACCCATACTCCCCTTGCTATCAGGAGTCACTCTGTTGGCCCTGAGAACTGAGGTTTTAAATGGCTGGGGCACTGAGGAATCAAGCCACGGTTCATGGGACAGCTCCTCCACCCATGCGCTCCCCAACCTTAAGCCCTTCATCGCCACGGGTGCCCTCGGCGCAGTTTTTATCGCCACCAACCATCTCTCAGAGACAAAAACGACCGTGTCCACTGAGTTTTATACACTTGTGGCAGGCATCTGTGTTTGCCTTGCTATCTTGGCGGTCGCCCAAATCACACAAGGAAAAATTGGTAGCTTCTCCCGACTCTACCGCCTCATTACCCCATTTGTTATTGGTTGTTTGCTACTTACCTTGGTACTAGAGCCAGGCAGTCAACACTATGAGGCTTTGGCCATTGGCGGCGCCTGGGCGTTTTTCCGCGTATTTACTTGGACGCTCTGGGCACGCATAGGCGAGTACGACCCAAGGGGCGGCGCATTCGTATTTGCCGTCGGTCAGACCGCCCTCACTACATGCAGTACCACCAGCGAAATCCTCTGTTCCCAACTCAACCTATCTGACTTGCCCCTCGTAGGAACAGCCGCCGCCATCATCGGAGTCACTGTGCTTGTTTCGGTATTTCTTCTCGAAGATGGCGAGATGGTCAAGCGCCTTGAAATGGAAGAAGCCCAAGAACACACTGGATATGAAACGCCCAGTCAGGCATCCTCGATGGACTTGAGCACAATCACACTTGAAGAAATGGCCTATGTTTGCGGTGGCCTAGGACTCTCTGAACGCGAGCGAGAGATTTCATTGCTCGTACTCCAAGGAAACAGCAATGCCTTCATTTGGGTTGATTCCCATCACGTAACAGAGTTTTTGAGGCAAAATTCGTGGCAAAACC
>ERZ1034984.958-NODE-958-length-30137-cov-43.121235_pt1 | contig 30137 bp, 31 predicted proteins | sample MGYA00520589_ERZ1034984 | MGnify/ENA primary metagenome ERZ1034984 (study PRJEB33766, sample SAMN09781790) | gut metagenome | biome: gut microbiome | host: Homo sapiens | place: Madagascar | study: EMG produced TPA metagenomics assembly of the PRJNA485056 data... | reverse complement strand
ACTTATTATTATTTGCTTTTTAATACTTAAGACAAATTTTGTATTTGCAAGTGAGGTATTTACTAGTAATACTAGTACTGATGATGTATCAAAAACAACAGAGAAAGTTACTAATAATATAACAGAGAGTACAAGAAAAACATATAATTTGGATGAATATATTGATACCATAAATAATTCTGTAAATGAAAATTTGGGACAAGAAATAGATTTTAAAAATATAGCAAATGAACTTTTAAATAAAAATGATATTAATCATAAAAATTTATTTACAAAATTGCTAGAAATATTTGCGAGTGAAGTTTCTTCAGCAATAAAAGGAACAGTTACTATATTTATAATTGTTATAATAATGGCAATATTATCAAATTTAGAACTTGATAATAAAAGTGATATTACACGTATAGCACATCTTGCATGCTTTATTGTAATTGCAACAATTACAGTTGCAACATTTTTACAAACTGTAAATATGTTAAAGACTACAATAAATACAATGGGAACTTTAATGCAAGTAATATCACCATTTTTACTATCAGTACTGATTGCAACAGGAAAAATCTCTACTACAGGAATTATACAACCTTTGCTACTATTTTTAGCAAGTTCTGTTGGATTTATTGTTACGTATTTTGTAATTCCACTTTTGTCAATTTCTGTGGCTTTTAATGTAATATGTAGTATATCTGAAAATATTAGATTAGAGAAATTATCAAAATTTTTTTCCAACGTTTCGCTATGGACAATAGGAGTAGTACTTACAGTATTTTTAGGAGTATTATCGCTTGAGACCTCACTTAGTTCATCTGTTGATTCATTAAGCGTTAAAACAACACAGGCTGCAGTTTCTAACTTTGTTCCAGTAGTTGGAAAGTTTTTTTCAGACAGTTTTGAAGTGGTAGTTGGAGCTACAAAAATAATTGGAAAAACTGGTGGAATTATTGGAATTTTAGGTATAGTGATAGTAGGGATTATTCCAATATTTAAGATTACAAGTATTATGGTTATATATATGTTATTAGCTGCATTTGTTGAGATGATAACAACAGATAAACTTATTTTAAAGTATTTATCTGGTTTTGTAAATGTATATAAAACAATGTTGGGTATTTTAATTGGTGTAGTTATTTTATTTGTAATTTCTACAGGGATAATTCTTAATTTAGTAAATAGTATAGTGACTTAACAAAAGAAAAGAGGTAATTTATATGGTTGAAATTTTTAGAAATTGGATTGTTTCAATGTTATGTTTAGGAATACTAATTGTAATAGTGCAATTGGTTGTCCCTAAAACAAATTTAAGAAAGTACATTTATAGTCTTGTTGGTATAATTACGGTAATAACTATAGTTTCACCTGTAGTTGATTTATTAAAAAATGGAAATGTAAGGGCAAGTATCGATAGTATACTAAATACAGTAAGTCCTGATGAAAATAATATAGTTAGTGTAAATTCTGAGGGGTTAGATAACAAAAATGATGAACTTGTTAAAGCCCAGTTTATACAGAATTTAAAAAGTGATGTTATGTTTAAACTTGCTCACAAGGATATTGTTGTAAATAATATAAACATAGTTGTTGATGATGAGTATAACGTAACGAAAATAGAACTTAATATTGCTAAATTAGATAATGAAAAAACGGATCTTGGATCAGTAAATGAAGTTGTTGGATATATAAACAGTGAGTATGATATAGACTATTCTAAAATAAGTGTTGTAGAGGAGGGAGAATAGTTTTGAATAATCAGTTGGAAGTTATAAAATCTGCTTTTAAAGATAAAAAGAAAAGAACGCAAAATTTGATATTATTAGTTGTTCTTTTAGTTATTCTACTTATATCATGTAATTATATTTTTAAATCAGATGATAAAACAAATAAAAGTATTAGTAATAGTACAAGTAGTAATAGTAATATAAATGGTAGTGAGGAAAGTAGTAATTCTAAAACTTCTGTAAGTAATTCAGATTTAGAAAATAAGTTGAGTGTGATTTTATCCCAAATACAGGGAATAAGTGATGTTTCAATTGTACTATCATATTCACAAGAAGAAAAACAAAATGTTGTATATAACACTAAAGAGGAACAGTCTGGCGATAAAAGTACAACTGAAAAAGTTGTAGCATATAACGAGAAAAGTGGAAGTAAATCTGCTATTGTGGAAAGTGTGGAATGTCCAAAGGTTGAAGGTGCTATTGTTGTTGCAAAAGGAGCAAGTAGTGTTGATTTACGTTCAAAAATTGCATCGGCTGTATCAACAGTGGTAAATATTCCTGTATATAAAGTTCAGGTTTTTGAAAAACAAGGTTAGGTGGTAGTGTGAAAGTAATTAAAAAAGGTCAAATAGCTGTATTATCAATTCTGCTTATGGTTGGAGTGGCCGGGTATATAAACTATAAATATAATCCAACAAGAGAGAAAAATTTAGGGCAAACCATGTACGTTAATGGAAAAGATAGTTTTACATATGATAAAGTTAGCATTTATTCTGAAGATAAGTCAAATTCTGGAAATGATGATGCAAAAACTACTTCTGCATCAAATAATAATTCTGAAGATTCAGCACTTGCAGTATTTAAGTATGACAGGGATAATATGTATTCTGAGCTTAGTGAAAATTATACTAGTGTTATAAAAAATGAAAAAAGTAGTGAAGCTGAAATAAAGGAATATCAACAAAAATTAAGTGAACTTATAAAACAAAAAAACTTAATTACAATGGTTGAAAATGTAATCAAAGCTAAAGGAATCGAAGATATTGTCATAATTCCAACTAATAATGATAATATAAATGTTGTTATAAAATCAAAAGAAAATCTAACACAACAGCAAATAGCACAAATACAACAAATTTTAGTTGATCAATTGGGAGCAAATGCAAATAAAATAAGTATAGAGTGTAAGAAATAAATTTATTGAGGCAAACTTTTATAAAATAAAATCTCATTTAACATTTTGGTTAGATGAGATTTATTTTCATATAATAGGAAAGTCATATTGAAGTTACCATGCCAAAATTTTTATAGCATGGTAATAGAATATACGGAGTATGATTTTTAAAAAAAATATATATTAATATATCATATCTTTTTGTCGAAAATTGCGATGAAAAGTATATAAAAATAACAAAAGAAATAGGTAGAATTCGTATGGAAAATGGGATAGAAAAAAATTTTACAAAACTAACTCTGAAAAAAGTATTTCATTGATTGTGTTGATTGTTACTATAATAGTTATAATAATACTTGCAGCAGTAGTAATACTTACAATTACAAAAAACAATCCAGTGGAGAGTGCGAAAGAGACTACTTTTAAAGAGGATGTAAGAAATTTTCAAGATGAATTAGCAAGGACAGTTGTAAAAGAATAGGTTGGAAAATAAATTCTTTCTATCAAAACAATAACATGTACAGATGGAGAAATCACGTTATAATTAAAAAAATAGAAAATCATTTAGCAGTATTGTTGAATGATTTTTTCATACGTTGAGAGTTAGTATGTGTAGCAAATGTTAAATAGTATTTCAAAAAAATTACAAAAACATTTCAAAAAAATAACAAATTATTAAAATAATCTTAAAGTGTTGAAATAAATTTTTATATATAATAAAATATGAATGTAAAAATGTGTAAATATCATCTACAAAATTTGACAAAAAATTAATAACAAAGCTTTTATTTGTAAATAATATTTATGAGTTTAAATTTTAAAATGGAGGAATAAAATGGCAAACTGTTTAGGTATTTATTTAGATGATAATATAGTTAAATATGCTAAATTATCTGTAGATAATAATAAAATGGTTAAAGTTGAAAAGTATGGTATTAAGTTTACAAACCAGGATGATAAGTTTGTCATAAGACAAATAATAGATGAAACTTCTAGTCAAAATATTCCTGTTGTAATAAATCCAAAAAACGATGTTTATTATAATACTCAAGTTTATGAACAAGCCCAAGACAAATCATATATTCCAAGTATTATGAAACTTGAATATGAATCATGGTGCGAAAAAAATGCAAAAGCACCCGATAGATATTCATATGTGTATATGGTATCAGAGGCAAAAAATGATGATAATAAAAGAAATGCAATTCTTAATATAACTCCAAAAGATGTAATTAATAGTGAACTTGATTTTGACAAAAGTATTTCAGGTATTAGTCCAGCAATACCAATTGTAAAAAGGCTTATTTCTGATGAAGAAAGTAGTTACATGTTAATAAACATAGATACTAAGTTATCAATCACTACTGTTATAAATCATAAAGTAGTTGAATTTAAATCATATAATATTGGAATGAAACAATTACTTAATGATTTTACTAGTAGTCTTGGTTCTTATGAAAAGGCTTATGCAACTTGTAAACAAATGAATGTATATACTGAGGGTGAGAGCTCAAATGATCCCACATTAGAGCAAATTGTTGAACCTATATTTCAAGAAATATTAAAGCAATGTTTATCTGAAATTGGAAAATATAAAAATAGTATATCTAAGGCTTTTTTAACAGGAATAGGTACAGCTTTTACAAATGTTGATTTACTTTTTTCTCAATTTTTAGATGTAAAATGTTCAGTTTTAAAGCCATTTTTTATACAAGACACAACAGATGTAAGATATATGTCTGAAATTATTGAAGTTACAGAGGCTATAACTCTTGCATATGAGTATTTAAATCCAAAATATCCTGAACTACAATATGTTGCAAGAAATGTAAAATTTAATAAAAAAATTAGTAATATTTTTAATTCTACCAAAAAGGTAAAAGAGCCTAAAGAAAAAAAGGTAAGAGAAACAATAACTGTTACAGATAAATCTTTAGAAACTTTGACATATATTACTATTGTTGCTGTTGTAATTCTTTTTGTATATATTGCTTTTAGTGGAATATATACATTTAGTGTAAACAGTATGCTCAAAAATATGGAAGCTAAGAAAAAGAATATTACTGAGAAAACTGATGAGGTAAATTCAGATATAACATATATAAATAAAAATGCAAACGAGTATAAGGAAGTAAATGATGAAGTAGATGATATAAAGAATAAAATAGAAAGTAATCAGATTGGAAAATTTTCAACATATAATGTCGCATCATTACTTCAAAATATAATAAAAATAATACCTACGAATGTTAGACTTGTAAATATATCTTCTAATGATAATAAGTATGTTACTATTAAGGCATCATCTACAGAATATGAGGATCTAGGGTATTTCTTTGCTCAGATTAAACTTGAAAATGTTTTAAATAATGCAAAAATTGTTAAAGTTGAAAATGGTGAAACAACAACAGTTGAGATTGGCGGTGATTTACCATGACATTAAACAATAAAAAAATGATAATTATTTCATCTATTCTTGGAGTTACAGTTATTTTAATAGTATTACTTATGTTACTTGGGGCAAATTTAATTATTGTAAAAATCCCATCTATTTCATCTCTTTTAGGTGAATATGGATTAGTAAAAAAATCTGAAAAAGATTTATCAACTGCACAAGGAACATATTATACAACAGTTAGTAATCTAGAAAAAGCAGAAAGTGACTACAATAAACAAAAAAACAAATATAATTCCATAAGCGATGAAACTATAAACGTTATAAAAGAAGCAACTACTGAAGAATCATATAATTTGGAATATATGTGGATTAAATTAGGAAATTATGCTAAAAAGAATAATTTAGAAATAGTAATGGTTGAACCTGGTGGTAAACAGAGTACAAATACAAATAATAATAGTAGTAATAGTGGAAGTTCTACAAATAATACAAATAATACAAATAGTAATTCTACAACAACAACTACAACAACGACTTCTTCGTCTACTACAAATAATAGTACTAATTCATCTACTAATACTTCATCAGATACATCAGCTTCTACATCAAGTTCATCTGCTTTAAAAATTGAGGTTAAGGGAAGTTATATGAATATATCAGATTTCATCTTTGAAGTTGAAAATGATACTTCTTTAAGATTTAAACTTGATAATATATCAATGGACTATGTTGAAGGAACTACAGTAAAGGCTAGTTTTGATGTAAAAAATATAGTTATAAATAAATAGAATGGAGGACTGTTTGTGAATAATATAAATAAAAATTATTTTATTACTTTTGGAGTTTCACTTTTAGTAATGATTGCAATAGCTGTAATAGTTTTCATGTTAATGTTACCTAAACAGTCTGCTATTACCAAAGGTGTTGTACAAGATTATCAAAGTATTTCAAAATCTGAATATACTTTCGAAGCAACTAAGGCAATATCAAGTGAACCTTTAAAAAAACAATATTCGATTTCATCTGATGATATGAATAGTTTTAAGTCAAATAGTCAGTATAAAACTGGTAATAATGATCCTTTTGCAGAAGTATCTTCTTCAGGAAGTTCAAATAGTAGTGGAAATAACAGTGGAAATAGTTCTACTAATACTTCATCTACTAAAGAACAGCAAGAGGCAAATGATAAAACAACAAATAGTAATGGAGGAGTTGCTAATCCACCAGCTACTAGTAAATAAATTTGGTTAAAACATTAAAAATGTTTTAATATATAGAAATAGGGAGGAAAAGTTTATGAAAAACAAACAAGGTATTTCTTTAATCGTATTAATTGTAACTATTATAGTTATAATTATTTTAGCAGCAGCTGTTATTTTAACACTAAATAACAACAATCCAATTGACTCTGGTAGAGTCGCTCAACTTGCAGAGAATAGAACAAATATTAATTCTGCAATTAACCTATATTATGGTAAAAAAATGGCTGAAACACAAGGTATATATGATGCAAGCCAAATATTTACAGCTACAGATGTAGATACAAAATATAGTATCTCATCTATAGTTGCGACTGCTGATGTTACTGAAAATGGGAAAACTTTTAAAAAAGAATATGGAATTTATCGTTTATTAGATACAACTGCTGTAGAAACTGCAACAGATGTAAAATTACCAACAATTACAAATGCTAAATGGTATATTGATGTAAATTCAGGATTGGTATATTTGGTATATTCATCAAAAGATGACGTTCCATCTTGGATGACTACTACAAGTGGAAATGCTAAATCTATGGATCAGACTCTTAATGAATTTGTAAGAGTTCCAGGTACAAATACATTAGAAGCTGTTACAGTTAGTAATTCATAATAAACAAAAGCTAAAAAATACGATTAATGAGGTCATATATATGTTGTATATATGACCTTACCAATATATTATTTTTACAAAGTATTTAATTTTTATTGTAATTTAATAAGTATTTTGTAAAAATGATATGTAAAAGGAGGGAGAGTATGAGTATATATATTTACGTTATAATAGGCTTTTTTATGTTTGTAATAGGAACTTTATTTGGAAGCTTTTTTTCACTTGCAACATATAGAATACCAAGACATCAAGATATATTAATAAAAAGATCATACTGCCCTAATTGCAAACATAATCTTGGCTTTTTTGATTTAATACCAATTTTAAGTTATATTATAGGCAAAGGAAAATGCAGATATTGTAAAGAAAAAATAAGTATCAGATATCCTATATTGGAACTTACAAATGGTATTGTATTTTTAATATTTTTTGTTATTTTTAAACTTAGCATAAATCTTGTTATTGTGTGTATATTATATGCAGTTATATTTGTTTTAATTGGAGCATATGTGATGAAAATAAAAATGACAGAAGAGGAAAAAAAAGAATTAAATAAAAATACAAAAAAAGGTGTATATATAACTGAAATTGTTATTGCAATGATTATTTTTACACTTCTTCTAGTTTCATCTTTTGTTATTTCAAGAAATTACGGAACTAAAAGTATAGAAAATATTGCAAAAAGTGGAGCAATTTCAGTTGCAATAAAAAATGTAGAATCAGCTAAGGCAACTGACTATGAAAACCTTACTTCATATAGCTTAAAAGTTGAAGAAAATAGTATAAGCTATGATGTTAACGTTGAAGTAATACCATTTGATGAAATAGATTATACATATGAAGATATAGTAAAAAAGATAAATGTATCTGTAAAATATAACGTTGATGGAAAGGCTCATGAGTATAGTTTGACAGGACTTAAAGGTAAGGTGATGCCAAGTGAATAAAAAAAGAGGTCTTACCTTAACGTCTATGGCAATATATGTTGCTTTATTTTTTGTATTTACTGTTTTTGTGATTGCAATGAGTACCAATATGAATTATAAAGCTATGGATGAAAAAGCAAAAATATACATATATGAACAATTTGATAAATTACAATACAATATGTTATCTAGTGCAAAAGCAAGTATGTCAGTTGACGAAATATATGGTAGAATAATTTTTAATAATAATGATGAGTATAGCTATGATAGCAATAAAAAAATAATACTAAAAAATGGAGGTATACTTGTTAAAAACGTGGAAAAATTTGAAGTCATAACAGAAGATAGGTTAACTAATGTAAATGAAAACTTTTCACAAAATATAGATAGTAAAATACAAAGTGTATGTATTGAAGTTACATTCAAAAAATATAAAAAAGACATTACTAAACGAATATATGTAACATTAGGGGATGATAAAATATGAAGCAAAATAAAATAAAAGGCTCAGCAATACTTGTTGTAATATTCTCATCGATTGCATTTTTTATATATGTAATGTCTGTATATTCTGAAGCTGAGCATTTTAATATAATACAAAATAAATATGAAAAAAATATAAATAAAAAATATGAAGTAGATGAAAATGAATTTTATGAAAAAATTCTTGAGGAATATCAAATATTAAATAATGTCTAAAAGGAGTATGTTTTATGTTTGAAAATATTAAATCTAAAAGAAGCCCAATAGGTATTGAGTTTATAAAAAGGGGATTACTTACAGAAAATCAAGTAGATAGGGTACTTGAATATCAAAAAGAACACAAAGAATTAAAATTTGCAGAAATTGTTGATATACTAGATATGTGTGATAAATCAGCATTATTAGATGTACTATCATATAAAATTCAAGTAACAGGAGTAATGTTAGATGGTGAAATCGAAATAAATCCAGTAAAGTATTTACCAAGAGATATAATAATAAACTATAAAGTTTTACCTTTTGCTCTTGTTGGAAATAAACTTAAGGTCGCATTCGCAGATCCACAAAATCCAACTAGGGTAAAAGAAGTTGAACTTTTACTTATGAACCAAGGATATGAAATGGAGATATATGTAACACTTTATACTTCTATTATGAAACAAATCTCTAATATTAGAACGGTAGAAAGAGATTATGTAGATAAAGAAGAAAAAGATACAACAAAATTGGTAGATAACATTATTATGACAGCCATAGAAAAAAGAGCAAGTGATATACATATTGAACCAATGGAAGACAAAATAAGAGTAAGGTATAGAATTGATGGAAAGCTTTTAACTGTTACAGAACTACCAAAAAATAGACAAGATAACTTAATAGGTAGATTAAAAGCAATATCAAATATGCATCAAGAAATAGTTTATGATCAGGATGGAAGTATAAATACATATGACGGATATAGCATTCGTGTATCTTCACAAAAAAATGTTAATGGAGAAAAATTTGTACTAAGACTTTTAAAGAAAAATGCAGATAAAAGAAGTTTATTTGAACTTGGATTTATGAATAATAATGAACTTGTTGATAAAGCATTTAATAGAAAAAACAGTCTGATTGTAATAGGTGCACCTACAGGTGAAGGTAAAACCACAACTTTATATAGTGTAATTGAATATTTAAATAAACCAGAAATTAATATAATATCAATAGAAAATCCGGTTGAACGTAGAATACCTGGAATAAATCAAGTTGAAATTGCACCAAATATAACATTTGCATCTGCACTTAGAACAGTTTTAAGACAAGATCCAGATATTATATTAGTTGGTGAAATAAGAGATGAAGAAACAGCTAAAATAGCAATAGAAGCAGGTCAAACTGGACATCTTGTATTATCTACAATACATACAATAGATGCTGTTGAGGTTGTAACTAGAATAAGAAAAATGCAAGTATCAAATTATGATGTATCAGCAACAGTTGCTACAACAATTTCACAGAGGCTAGTAAGACGTCTTTGCAATAAGTGTAAAAAAGAACATGTATTAACAGATGAAGAAAAAAAATATATTGAAAAAGTCTCTAAAGCTACAGGTGTAGATTTTGACATAGAACATGCTAAAACTTACGAACCAGTAGGATGTAAGTATTGTAACGATATAGGATATTATGAAAGAATTGCTATGTTTGAAGTTTTGTGCATAGATGATTACTTAAAAGATATGATATCTGAAGGAAAATCAAGTATAGAAATACGTGATTATGCTATAAAAAACACAGATTACAAGCCTATGGTTGTAGATGGTATAAATAAAGTTTTACAAGGAATTACTACAATTGAAGAAATAAAGAATAAAATTACAATTTAAAAAGGAGAGAAAATAAGTATTATGGAGCAAATATTTCAAATTATGTCTAAAGCTGTAAGCTTAGGGGCAACAGATATACATCTTACACAGGGGCAAGTACCTGTATATAGGGTAAGTAGAAAATTATTTTTTGATGAATCAAAATTTCCACTAAGTGATGAAGCACTAGTTAATATTCTAGAAGGCTTTTTTGGTGAAATTGAAGGATTAGAGGCAAAGTTTGAACAAAAAAAACAAGTAGATTTCTCATATACATATCAAAAAACAAGATATAGAATAAATGCATCGCTTTCAAAAGGCGTTCCAGTATTTTCGCTAAGAGTAATTCCAAATGGTGAAATTAATTTAGAGTCAATGGGACTTTCTGATGTAGTTAAAAAAATGAAAAAAATAAAAACAGGATTAATTTTAGTAACAGGAAAAGTTAATTCAGGTAAATCAACAACCATGAATGCCTTTATCCAAGAAGTAAATAATGAAGTAAGCCGTAAAATTGTTACACTTGAAGATCCTATAGAATATGAGCATGAATCAAAAAAATCCATAGTAATTCAAAAAGAAATTGGAGAAGAATCAGACGTAATAAGTTACTATAACGGACTTATAAACCTGCTAAGAGAAGATGTAGACATAGCGGTTTTAGGAGAAATAAGAGATAGAAAAACAATGGATGTTGCAATAGATCTTGCTGAATCAGGTGGCCTTGTTATAGGAACTTTGCACACAAGATCATGTGGCGAAACAGTAGAAAGAATAATTAATATGTATGATCCAGCTGATCAAAACGCAATAAAAAACTCTGTATCATCAGTTTTAAAAATGGTAATATCTCAAAAACTTATCTTAAGCACAAAAGGTAACCTTATGATGGTACCAGAAATTATGGTAGTAAATAATGTAATTGCAGCTCAAATAAGACAAGAAAAATTTAGTGTATCAGATATAGAAGATACAATTCATGCATCTGGTGCAATAGGATCAGTAAGCTTTGAAAGTTCATTTGCAGACTTATATAATAAAGGTCTAATAGATATGAATATTTTAAAAGAAAATACTGAACCTGAAAGAATGAATACTATCAAAGGACTAATACTTACAAATGGAGGAAGTTTAACATAAAATAGGAGGTGAGGTTTTAAATGCCAAGTTATAAATATAGAGTTATATTTGAAGATGGAAAAGTAGGCCATGGAAAAATAATGGCACTTAATAAATCTCATGCAATGGAAAGTTTGAAAAAAGATAGAATACAACCTATTTCTATAAAAAAACTTCCAGAAAAAAGACAAAAATATAAAAGGCTAGATTATAATAAAATTGAAAAAGAAAATTTAATAAAGAGAGTAAACTCTAACTTAAATAATTCAAAGAAAAAAGTAGATTTAAAGAAGATAACATTAGAAGAATTAAAGCAAATAAAACTTCATCCATTTACAAGAATTACAAGCAAAGATATTATTGTACTGGTAAATAATTTATATATATTAAAGAAAGCAAAATTTAACAATATACAAGCACTTCGTATAATATATGAACAAATGGAAAATCCAAAACTTAAGGATATAGTAGAAGATATAATTATAGGAGTAGAATCCGGTGAAAAAATGAATGTAGTAATGCAGAATTATCCAAATGTTTTTCCAGCAATGTTTGTTAATTTCATAAAGGTTGGAGAAGATTCAGGTAATTTAGATACAGCCTTACTATATGCAAGAGATTATATGGAATCATCAAATAACTTAAAAAAACAAGTTAGATCTACAGTAATTCCAAAAGTTTTACAATTTTTCACAATAATTATATTGATGTTTGGACTTGTAATTGTAGGTGTACCAATTATACAGGATGTATATGATATGTTCGACTCAACAAGTAAAATACCAAAAGCAACAATGATCACACTTGATATAGCAAATTGGTTTATGAAGTATTGGTATATACCTACATCAATAATAGCTATACTAGTTGGCATATTCTTCTTTGTAATTAACACACCAAAAGGAAGGTATAATTGGGATAAATTTAAACTAACATGTCCTGTTGTGGGCACTTTAATAAACAACATAACAGTACATAAATTTTTCCAAGCCATGCTACTTAACCTAAAAAATGGTATGAGAATACAAGAAAGTTTAGAAGTATCAAGGAATGTTACATCAAACTACTATTTTCTATCAGCTATAGAGCTTGCAAAAGTAAATGTAATAGCAGGAACATCATGGATAACACCATTTGAAGAAAAAAAGCTATTTAAACCAATGGTATCTCAAATGGTTGGAGTAGGAATGCAAACAGAATTATCAACAATGATGGAAAAAGTAAATGAATATATACAATCAGAGGTAGATGAATCACTAGAAAGATTTAAAAAGGTATTACCAGAAGTAACATATTCATTTGTAGGAATAGCACTAATAGCATTCACAATTGTAATATTAGTACCATTGGTAATAGTATACATGGGAGGCTTCATCGACATGCCTTAATCCCGAGTTAGTTTTGTAAAAAATTAAATAAATGATGTATTATATAGTGTGTAAATTTGAAATAAAATAAATTTATGCACTATATTTTTGCATAAATATAGTGAGAATAAGCACGCTAAAATATTTTAATGTGCAAAAATACATTAAAATTATATGAAAAGCTAAACTACACAATTATATAAAAAATTGATAGCTATTAAAAATATAAATTATAACCTTTTAAAATATAATAAAACTGAGTTAGAATTTCTGGCATTTTAGTATGTATAATCCTATTTAAAAGGCAAAATAGGTACTACTAAATTCGTAGATAGTCACCAAATAGGTGTAGTTAGAACGCTCACCCTATGTACCCCATAGTGTATTTCTGGTAGAATTCAAAAAATAAATTTATTAACAATTAAAAGCCTAGACTTCAAATTCACAAGTATTTAATAACCTTACCCCTTCATTTTTAATATTTATAGCTGCATTAAGATCTCTATCTATTATATTTCCGCAAAAATAACATCTATATATTCTTTGAGAAAGTCTAAGATGTTTCTTCTTTTTTCCACATATTGAACACTTTTTAGAACTTGGAATCCACTTATTTATTTTAATTACTTTATTTTCAAATTTATACAACAGCCTTTTAACAAAACTGTTAAAACTAGTGTTGTAGGCATTTTTACCTCTTCCTAGTTTATATACAATTTCCTTAATTGAAAGATCTTCAATGATAACATAATTATAATTTTTAGAAAGAGTATAAGACAATTTATTTAACATATCTTTTCTGATGTTAACAACATTTCTATGGATTTTTCTTAATTTGTTAATGGATTTCCAGTAATTTTTAGAAAAATTTTTCTTTCTATTAACATAGTTTTGAATAATTGGAATTTTATCAAGAAGAATAAAATAACTATTTGAATATTTAGGAATAAAACCATCACTTGAAACAAAAATATCGCCTATTTTAAAGTCTAAACCAACCACTTTATTTTCATTTTTTATAGAATATATATCGTCATTTTTATCTATTTTTTCGTATTCAAATACAATAGAAATAAAAAATTTACCTTTTTTATCCTCAAAAATTATAGCTCGTTTAATTTTGAAATTACTTGGAATTTCACGCATCCCTCTAACCTTAATAAAACCAACTTTAGGTAAACGTATTTTATTGTTAACAATTCTAATATTATTATTAACTTGACTTGTTGTATATGAATGTTTATCATTCCTGCCTTTAAATTTAGGAAGGTTAGACTTTCCTCTGTAAAACAACTCCATTCCTCTAACAAGATTGCTATATTCTGCACAAATAGCAAGAGAGTCGACTTTTTTATAGTTTTCATTTGAATTTTTTAATTTGGAAATTTTTGGCATTTTGTGTTCCTTAGCAAACTTTTTATCATCAAAATATTTATATGATTTAAGACATTTTTCCACTTCATTGTTATATTTTTTTAAATTTTCTAGCTCTATAGAAAGAAGAGTGTTAAACATATATCTACACATTATAAAAGTTAAATATATTAAATTGGTTTGTGATTTATTTGGATAGGCCCTAAAGGTAAAGGTTTTGTATTTTATAAATTTCTCCATAATAAAATTATAGCAGCTTAATTTAAAAATCACAAGAAAGTTGGCATCGTAAATATTGTCTAGTTTTGTTGAAAAATAGCATAAAAAAGTGTAAAAAATATGCATCGCATATTTTTTACAAAACTAACTCTGGGGGAGGTTTTCGACGTATGTGTTTGCTGGTGCTGTTATTTTTTTTATGTTTCCTACTTTTATTACTGGCATTGTTTCGTTGTATTCGCCTTTTATGATTACTCCTGTTATTTCTACCCATTCGTTGTCAAGGAGTTTGTTTGTGCCTTTGTAGTCGCATAAAAATCCTGCTACTGTGTCTTCATTGTTTGATATGGTATTTCTTCCGCATACAAAATAGTTTTCTTTAAAGTCTGGCATTTTAAATACAAATCCGCTTATTTTTACTGTTTTACCTACATTTGCATCTATGTTTGTATGAATTTCTTTTAAAGTTTTTGTAAAGTTTTCGTCTGTAAATGTGTAATCGTATTTCCCTGTATTTTTTGATACAACATTTTCTGTTTTAGAATTTGTGCCAAATTCAATAATTGTAACTATAGCGAGTGCTACTAAAAAACATGCAAATAATATTTTTTTAAAATCTAACTTGAAATTTAAAACGAACATAAATATACACCTATCCTATTTTTTATATTATACTAATATATATTCATAAAAAAATTATATATTCAAAAATAGTAACATTAAATATTAAATTATGTAGTAAAAAAATGTAAAAAAAAGTCCTTAAAAGTTTGTATATTTGAATGAAATATGTTACAATGTACTAGTAGAAAAATATGTAGTAATTTGAGGTGGAAAAATGAAATTAATTGAAAAAATATTTGGCTCATATAGCAAAAGAGAAATAAATAAAATACTTCCTACTATTGATAAAATAGAGGAGATAGAAAAAGGTTTAAAGAATTTAACTGATGAAGATTTGAAAAATAAAACAGAGGAATTTAAAAATAGGTTAAAGAATGGTGAAACCTTAGAGGATATTTTACCAGAAGCTTTTGCAACTGTTGCAGAGGCTAGTAGTAGAGTCCTTGGAATGAGACACTTTAGAGTTCAGCTTATTGGTGGTATGATACTTCACCAAGGAAGAATCGCTGAAATGAAAACAGGTGAAGGTAAAACTTTAGTTGCGACACTTCCAGTATATTTAAATGCTTTAAGTGGAAAAGGTGTTCATGTTGTTACTGTAAATGATTATCTTGCTAAGCGTGATGGAACATGGATGGGAAAATTATATAAATTTTTGGGCTTAAGTGTTGGAATTGTACTTGGAGGAATGAATTCTGAGGAAAAGAGAAAAGCTTATGCTTGTGATATAACATATGGAACAAATAATGAGTTTGGATTTGATTATCTAAGAGATAATATGGCAATGGCTAAAAAAGACATGGTTCAAAGAGAACTAAATTATGCTATTGTTGATGAAATAGATAGTATCCTTATTGATGAAGCTCGTACTCCTCTTATAATTTCTGGTATGGTAAATAAACAAAATGATTTATATGTAAGGGCAGATAAGTTTGCAAGAGGACTTAAGGCTAAGGTTATTATTGAAAATAATGATAAGGAATTTGATGAGTCTGATAATGACTTTGATTATGTTGTTGATTTAAAGGCTCATACTGCAGCACTTACTGATAGAGGTACAAAGAAAGCTGAAGAATTCTTTGGAGTTGAGTCTTTATCAGATGTAGATAATCTAACTTTATCTCATTATATAAATCAAGCAATTCGTGCTTATGGTATTATGAAAAAAGATAAAGATTATATCGTAAGAGATGGTCAAGTTTTAATTGTTGATGAATTTACTGGACGTATTATGGAAGGTAGAAGATATAGTGATGGATTACACCAAGCAATTGAAGCTAAAGAGAGAGTTAAGATTGCTTCTGAAAGTCAAACTTTGGCTACAATTACTTTCCAAAATTACTTTAGATTATATAACAAACTTTCAGGTATGACAGGTACAGCTAAGACTGAAGAAGATGAATTTAAAGGAATTTATAAACTTGATGTAATTGAAATACCTACAAATAAAGAGGTTATAAGAAAAGACTTAAATGATGTAATCTATAAAACTAAAAAAGCAAAATACAATGCAATTATTGAAGATGTTAAGGCAAGTTATGAAAAGGGACAACCAGTACTAGTTGGTACTGTTTCAATTGATATTTCGGAAATTTTGAGTAATATGCTAAGAAAAGAGAAAATTCCTCATCAAGTTCTTAATGCTAAATTTCATGAAAAAGAAGCAGAAATTATAGCTCAAGCTGGTAAGTATAAATCAGTTACAATTGCAACAAATATGGCAGGGCGTGGTACTGATATTATGCTTGGAGGAAACTTAGAATATACTGTAAAAGAGGAACTTGCTAAAAAAGGATATTCTAGTGATGTTATTGAAATGGCTATTACTCCAATATCTTATAACAATGATGAAGTTACAAAAGCTCAAGAAGAAATAAAGAAAATAGAAGAAAAGTTAAAACCAGAGTTTGAGGAAAATAGAGATAAAGTTATAAAGGCTGGAGGTCTTAAAATTATAGGTTCTGAGCGTCATGAATCAAGGCGTATAGATAATCAGTTAAGAGGTCGTTCTGGACGTCAAGGTGATATCGGTGAAACTAGATTTTATATTTCCCTTGAAGATGACTTAATGAAACTTTTTGGATCTGATAGAATGAAAGCTATGGTTGAAACTTTGGGACTTCCTGATGATATGCCACTTGAACAAAAAATGTTAAGTAGTGCTATAGAGACTGCTCAAAAGAAAGTTGAAGGACAAAATTATTCCGTAAGAAAGAGCGTCCTTGAGTATGATGATGTAATGAATACACAAAGAGAGATTATTTACTCTCAAAGACGTGAGGTACTAAATTCAGAGGATCTATCTAAAGTTGTATTTAGTCTTGCTGAAGCTAAAATAAACAAAGTAGTAGAACAATTCTTTACTCATGCAGATAATATAGATGATGTAGATTTTGATACTTTAAATATTATGCTTAAAAATTTATTTGGTATTGATAATTTTATAACAAAAGAGGATATACCTGAACTTGAAGACGAAAAAGTTAAAGCTAGTCTTATGAAAAAAATTGAAGATTTGTATGCTACTAGACATGAAGAGGCTAAGAAGTTAAATTCTGAAGAAATTCTTACTTCTATTGAACGTTATTTAATATTAAATACGGTAAATGAAAAATGGATAGATCATATTGATGCTATATCTGCACTTAAAGATGGAATTGGGCTTAGAGCTTATGGTCAATCAAAACCTATTGATGAGTATAAAATTGAAAGCTTTGAGATGTTTGAAGACTTGGTAAATTCTATTCAAGAAGAGGCAATAAGAGCAGTATTTTCTGTTAGACCAAAGTCTAAAGAGGAAATGGTAAGTGTTGAGAATAAAGAGGCAAATACTAAAACAATTCTTAATATGAATACAAACGAAGATGGTTCTAATAAAAAAGAACCTGTTGTAAGAAAAGATAAGAAGATTGGTAGGAATGATCCTTGTCCATGTGGCTCAGGGCGCAAATATAAACAATGTTGTGGTAAATAAGCGTGCAAACCCGCATAAATAAAGGGATTGCGGGTTTTTCTATGATTACAATATTTAGGTAAAAACTGACGTGTCCACTGTCCTAGATACGTTTTAGATACTCTTCAAAAGCATTGCAAACACTTATAAAATAAGGTTAAAACATATATTGAGGTATAAATTTCAAATTGAATACAAAACGTATCTAAAAAGCATCTAAATTGTAATTTATTACTAAAAAGCAGTAATGAACAAAAATAATTGATAATTAATGTTATAATTTATATAAAAGTTGGTGTTTTTTATGAATAAAGATTTTAATGTATGCAAAAATAAAATTTTACGAATGATTAAATATATAGTCAAAGAGTATGAATCTATAGAAAAGAATTACTCTCCGGACAGCATTGTAAAAAAATCAATTCCTATTAGATTATCAAAACAAGTAGATAAGAATAATAGAGAACAATATGAAAAAATAATAGAACATACCTTTTCTCCGATATTAACTAAAATGTCTGAAATGATAGATGATAATATTATTGAATGGTCAGAAGTTTCTAATCAAGTCGAATTAGAAGAAATAAAAATGAATAATAAAAAAATTGTAGATTTATTTTATGAAAGTACTGAAAAATTATACATATATAAAAAGATTCGATATAACTTGTTTTTTGATTGTTTAATGCAAATATTTTTATTTTTTGAAAGAGAATTGTCAAAGTATATTATAAACAAATATAATCTTAATGATAACTATGTAAATTTGTTTTATGGGTTAAGCATTATAGAAAAAAAAGAAAAAGTAATAATAGACTCATCCATTAAAAAAGAATTGGACTTATATAGAAATATAATAAATATTTATAAACATGGATATGGTGACAGTTATGAAAAAGTAAAAGAAACAACTCCTGACATTTTAAATCATGTTGATGGAGATTATGATATGTATTTTGTTTTAAATATAAAAAAGATAAATAATAAGAAACTAATTAATAATGTTGAAAAATTACTACGCGAATTAGAACAAAAAACTTATAAATAGTTTAAGATGAAAAATCAAGATATATGATATAATTTGTATAGGAGGGGAAAATGCAAGATTTAATAAATAAATTATATGAAAATACTCAGATTTGGGTTAAAGATGAAAAATGTATAGTAAAAACAAAAACATGGTACTCCATAGAAGAAGATCCTACATGTTCATATGTTAAATGTGAGTTAAGTAACAATAAAGTTTTAGTTATAATACCAGATGATGAATTAATATATGTTGGAAGTGTAATTGATAATATAGATTATGAAAGAATTTCTAAAGATAATATTAAATATAGAAATATGTTATTTAATAAAACAGGAGAAGGACATCAATTTATTACAAAAATAGAATTTGGAACCAAAGAGGAAGTAGAAGGTAAGTGTATATTTGAAGATTACGAATCAGATAGTAATATTATTAGTTTTGGAATATTGTCTGATAAAGGAAATATAAAAGCAGACGTTTATGCAGACATATTAAAATTAGATGATATTAAAATAATTAAGTAAAAATTTATAAAGGAGAAAACATGAATTTTAATGTAAAAAAAGTAAAAATATTTGTTACTGTACCTGAAGAAAATTTAGAGGAAGTGAGAACAGCAATGTGTAACTCGGGAGCTGGTGTTATTGGCAATTATACATTTTGCTCAACATCAATTAAATCACTTGGAACATTTATTCCAAATGATTATGCTAACCCATACATTGGAGAACAAAATAAATTAGAATTTGTAGAAGAGGAAAAACTTGAAGTAATATGTGATGTAGACAAAGTAAAAAATGTTATTAGTGAATTAAGGAGAGCTCATCCATATGAAGAACCAGCTATAGATATAGTTCCACTTCTAGATGAATCACAATTTTAAGCACTTGCTAAAAAATTGTAAATAATTAAAATATCTATTATTTTAGATACGTTTTTAGATACGTTCTGCTAGGTTTGCCGAGTGCTACGGAGTGCTCCCAAGTGCAACCAAACGCCGAATTAACGAGCCAAGTGCTCCCGAAAGCTCCCAAAATCCCGAATACAAAAGGCCATGTGGAAGTGGTAAGAAATATAAGAACTGTTGTGGTAGAAATCAATAAAGTCCGATTTTTCGGGCTTTTTTCTATGTTTGTAATTTAATAGATTTTGAATTAGATACAAATTTAGATACATTTTTTGAATTTTTTTATTTACAATTTGTATCTAATTTGTATCTAGAAGTGTAAGCAAGTTCCAAAAGTATTGAAAACACTGAATAAAATACAAAAGTGCTCACTGTCCCGGGACAGTGGTAAAAGGTTAATTTAAATTTACAATTAATCATTTATATGATATAATGAAATTAAATAAAAATTAATGATATAAAGAATCGGAAGGATGATAATAATGAATAGTACAATTGATAGTGTAAGTTATGATCAATATAAAAATATTCCAACAACAGATGAATTAGGAGTAAAAACAAAAGTTATTTTTAGTCAAGAGGCATATTTAAATTTATTAACATTAATAAAAAGATCTAAAGATTCTGGTATGGAAACTGGATGTTTTTTTGTTGGTCGACAAAGTGAGAACGATCCATTTTCAATATATATAGATTATTTTACTTCTGATTTTCAGTGTGAAGATGCATATGTTGCAGGTGGGAGTGCTAACCCAACGGAACAAGTATATAGAGAATTAAATACTAAATTAAGAGAATATGAACAAAGTTCAAAAAAAGCGAGTGTATTTCATTTTCATACACATCCAAGACAATTGCACTATGAAAATTTTTCTGACCAAGATTTATCTTTATATGCAAAAATGGCATATGATAATAGAAATACAAATGCTTTTGGAATGTTAGGTTTTCCAATACCAAATGCTTTAAATTCAAACGGATTATCTATAGTTCAGCCAATAAGACCTGAAAAAATTAATGATATAGGTAGTGCTAATTTTTTTAGATTTCCAAATATATATTATTGTATTAATAATGAAATTTATAAAATTGGTTCGTTTCAAAAAGGGTATGAAGGAAGAGTACATAAACAAAATAGTAATGGAAAGATTGTTAAAAATGCTGTCGAACATTCTGCATCAAATGAAATTTGCGGATTTGGATTAGATCCAAATACTGGAGAAAAAATAGTTGATGAATTAGTAGGATATATAGATGCAAATGGTACATTTTGTTTCCAAAATGAAAATTTAAATATTGGTTTTCGAAATATAAAAAATAGAGAAGATCATTTTACAAGATAATTTTAGATACAAATTTAGATACAAATAAGTACCAAAGCCGAGTGGAGCTGAGTGTAGCCAAGTGCAAAAATGCAGAAAAAAGTGGAATAAAATGCAGCCAAGTGTAGCCAAATGACTAAAATTGAAAAGCCATGTGGAAGCGGGAAAAAATATAAACAATGTTGCGTAAAGTAGTTAAAAAAGCCCTTGGAATAAGGGCTTTTTTATACATAAAATTAGGCAATATTATTTAGATACGTTACTAAATACGTTGCGAGAAAGTATCTAAAACGTATCTAGAAAGAATTTTGAAAATTAAATTCCAGTATTTCCAATACTTTCGGAAGACATGAACCACTGCCACTGTGACATTGGTAAAAATAATTTAAAAGGTTGAAATAAATTGGTAGTAAGATATAATGAATTTGAAATATATTTAAAATAGGGGGGTAAAATGAGTACATATAGTGAATATTTAAATTTTGTAAAAGATATTGCAAAATATGCAGGTGAAATAATGCTAAAGTATTTTAGTAAAGATAATGGCGAAAAATATAAAGGAGATAAAACAATTGTAACTTTAGCCGATACAGAAATTAATTCTTATTTAATTAATAGAGTAAAAGAGAAATATCCAAGCCATGCGGTCGACGGAGAAGAAGAACAATTTGGAGAAAGTAATTATAAATGGGTATGTGACCCTGTTGATGGGACAGCAATGTATGCGAGACATATTCCTGTTGCCGTGTTTTCACTTGCTTTAGTAATTGATGGAAAACCTATAGTAGGAGTTGTTTATGATCCTTTTACAGATAGTTTATATACAGCCATAAAAGGAGAAGGGGCATATAAAAATAATGAGAAAATATCAGTAAATAATTATGTTTTAGATGATATTAGAACAGTTTGTCATTGTGATATGTGGTCTAAAGCAAAATATAATGTTTGTAAAGTATTTGAAGAATTAAGAAAGAAAACCAGATTGAATGATATTGGAAGTATTACAAGAGCTAGTTGTTGTGTAGCAACTGGAGATTATAGCTTAACGATTTTTACAGGAACAGAACATAAACATTGTGATATTGCTGCTGTAAAAGTCATTGTTGAAGAAGCAGGGGGAAAAGTAACTGATTTATTTGGAAATGAACAAAGATATGATCAAAGCATAAAAGGAGCTCTAATAAGTAATGGGGTAGTGCATGATGAAGTTGTAAATGTAATTAAAAATTATATTATTGAGGAGTAAAAAATGGATAAATATATAATTGTAACAACGTTTTGCGATAAAGAAAGTATTGCAAATTAAATAATAAAAACAGTATTGGAAAATAAACTTGCAGCAGGTAGTCAGATTTCAAAAGTTCATTCTAAATATTGGTGGAATAATAAATTAGAAGAATGTGATGAATATAAATTAGAATTTAGAACAAAAGAAAATCTTTTGGATGAGATAAAAGATGAAATAAATAAAATAAATGATTATGAAGTTGCTGAAATATCATGTTATGAAATAAAAAGTTTAAGCCAAGAATTTCTAAATTGGATAGATAAAAATATAAAATAGTATTTAATATCAATATGTTTTAGATACATTTTTAGATACGTTCTGCTATAAAAGCCGAGTGTAACCAAGTGCAAAAAAGTGCAAATTTAAAGGGGAAAATGCAACAAAGTGAAGCCAAGTGATAGCAAAATATTATCCTCGTGGTTCGGAAAAAAATATAAAAATTGTTGTGGAAAGTAGTTAAAAAAGCCTTGAAATAAAGGTCTTTTCTATATAAAAATTTTAGATATGTTATTAAATATGTTGAATGCTGGTAGCTAAAAAGTATTTGAATGGAATATTATATATAGTGGGCTATTGATAAATGCAATAGAAAAAGGATTAGGAATTTTTTCCTTAATCCAGAAAAAAATTTATTATCCTTTTTAAGGTAGATATTTCTAAATTAAAATTAACAAAAAAATCATACTTCTTTCGTTCTAACGAAAATATTAAGGGGTGATTATATGAAAATACATCATTTTGATGTAGAATTTGCTGAGAAAAATGGACTAAGTGGTGTAAAGGAATTTGTAAGTGCTTTAATAATAGTATGTATTGGAACTATTGTTCCAGCCGTGTTAGCACCATTGGGAATAATTTCATATGTTGTAATGTTTTTAATAATGGGAGTAACGGTTATTATTGTAGCTATTTTGATAAAGAAATATGGTGTTATTAATAAATCTACTATGTCTGTCTTAATAGAGGATAATGAAGAGTTATATTATTTAATGATTACACCAGACTTTCATAGTGCTACAGTTCCCAAAGATCTTACATCTTTAATAGCTGGACCTACAGCTGTATTTATCGAAAATAAAATGGAAGAAGAAATAAAAGCAATGAATATAGCACAGGATGATCAAATTGTGGAGGAATTATTTAATTTATATAAAAATGGTAAAATAAAAACAAATTTTGATACAATAATGTATGGAAAACCTATATATGTTTCGAAAATTTTAGAAAAAGATTTTAAGTCTAGTTATAAAAAAATATATAAAGTAAAATGTATTAAAGATAATAAAAAACAAGGTAAGGTTGTAATACCTAGAGCATTTCCATCTTTCTTTAATAATTAATTATTAAAAATTTAAAGGTCACAGTTCAGTTAAATAGATAAATAAATAAAAAAATGAAAAGTTTTGAAATATACTGGCCCAAAAAATTGAAACTTATTGAATATAGATACTGGGCAACTTTGGAATAAACTCTATATTGTACGGTGGCATTTTTTTAATTTGCCCTTTATTTTTTTATTAAACTATTTTCCTTGAGAAAGTACCAAAAAATATAAACATTTTGTGGAGAATAATAAATAGACCTTAAATGGGAAATTTTTGCAAAAATTATTACTATAAATATTTTAAATATAGAAAACAAAATTAATGATTATAAAAAGAATGTCAGAACATTTTAAATATTGACATTCTTTTGGTTCTATGGTATATATAATTATATAGTTAAAAAGATAGGGGGGTTGAAACTATGAATCATCAAGATATACTAAAATTACAAGAAAAAATAAAGTCAATATCTGATTTAAAAGCAAAAATCGAAAACAATGAGATAAAAAAAGAAAGTTTGTCTTTGGAACAATTAAACGATTTAAATTTTTTTTATGCAGTTAATATTAAAAAGAAACAACAAATTAACAGAGTAAAAAAAGAAAAATTGCTTAAAATGAGGGAGAATGAAATATGAAATTATATAGATATATGTCTATTAATGAATTTTTAAAATTAATGTCAGGTGAGAAATTAACTAATACAAATAAATTTTCAATGAATAGAACTGATTCAGAAGGATTTTGTTTTTTGGGTGAAGAAACAGCATTCCAACATGGTTATGATCATGAGGAAGGTCAAATTTTGACCTATGATGCTTTAAGTTGCTTACAGTTCCTTAAGGGGATAGTTTCAGATGAGATATTAGTTGAATTTAATCCATCAGAAAGTGCTATAAAAAAATTACATGAAGGGACAGGAATATATTCTGATCCTCAAGGTGATTATGGTGACTTGATTTGTATAACAGAATATTCTACTACGGAATATGATAAGGATGCTTTTAATCCAAATAGAATAGTTGCTTTTCCTGGTATAAAAGATAAATATAGTTTTTCAAAGGCGTTGGATCAGATTAAAGATGAAGATTTGGAAATAATATATCCATTTATCAACCAGGCTCAGATTGAAATGAATAAATCTAAACAAAGTTGCCGTAATTATTGTGATATAGAATGGCATGAATGTTCTAATTTGCCAGATGCAATAAGTCAATTAGTACTAAATGAAAAAAAATCTAGAGAATTAGAAAGAGAAGATGGATTAATTGCTGATATAGAACATTTATTAAAGATTCAAAATAGCAGAGGAAGAGATAGATAAATAGCTAATTATATAAATTTACTACAAGTTATAAAGAACTTGAAACTATTGATTTGGTGAAATAGTAGAGAATATAATTATTAAACATTTATTTATATATACAGTAGGAGCTATATGTAATATTTAAAATATATTTAGACAATATAAAAACATTATATAAAGTTAGAATTATTTAATAGTGTTTGTTGTGAAAGAATTGAAAATTGTATTTTGTTGCTTTAAAGGATATAAAATGTAAAATGTTAAAAAATAAAAAATCAAAAAGTGAAAAATTCTCTACAATTTTATACTTAATAGGAGTTTTAATTTTTTTATTATTTTGATATTAGGTTGCTATGGGCACTATTTGATTTAATTAGTGGACCAAAAGAAATAATAATAGATGATGCACGAATAAAAATTCATCATTCAGGAGGGAAATATTCAATAAAGCATTATTACCTAACTGGTGAGACACTAACTCATGAATATAAATCAATAGAGATTGGTGGAGATAAGAGTAGAGAAAATGTTGCTAAATTATTAGAAAAAAATGATAAATTTAAGATAATGTAATATTTTTAAAAATAACAGAATTTAAAAAAGTGCTATTTGAACTTTAATTCAAATAGTGCTTTTTTTTGAAAGTGTAATTATTTGTATAAATTTGTTAGACTTGACAAACAATATATAATGTAATATAATGTTAACTATGGTTAACAAAAGGAGAAATGTTATGATATCAAAGGCAACAGAGGAATATTTAAAAACGATGTACGTTTTAAAAAAGCAAAATGGAAATATACGTGTTACGGATATTGCAAATAAAATGTCTTGCACAAAACCTAGTGTAAATAAAGCACTTAAAAATTTAAAAGAAAATGGATATATAGAATATGAAACATATGGACCAATTAAACTTACAAAAGAAGGCGAAAATTTAGCAAAAAAAATACTAGAGGCTTACGATATTGTATATTTATTTTTAAAAGATGTTTTAGGACTAGAAAAGGAAATTGCTAAATGTGAAGCAGATAAAATAAAACTAGTTGTAGAAGATAATACATTAAATTCTCTTGCTAAATATGTGCATAAAGTGTTAGATTTAAAAGACCTTGATTGCTGTTATGATTTAAATAAAGAAGAATGTAGATCATGTAAAAAAAGAAAACCAAAAGTAAAATATGTTTTAAAATAGGAGGATAGTTATGGATAATAATTTACTAAAAATAGAAGAGCTATATGTAAATGCAGAAGATAAAGAAATATTAAAAGGTATTAATTTAAATATAAACAAAGGTGAAGTTCACGTTATAATGGGACCAAATGGTTCAGGTAAAACTACTACTGCAAATGCTATCTTAAATAATCCAGCTTATACTAAAAAAAGTGGAAAGGTTATATTTGATAATACAGATATAACAAATGAAAAAACTGATGAAATTGCAAGAAAAGGTGTATTTATGTCTTTTCAATTACCAGAAGAAATACCTGGAATATCAGTTGCAAATTTTTTAAGGTATGCAAAAAGCAAAAAAATAGGTGAAAATATAAAGGCAACAGCATTTAAAATTGAGTTGATAAAATATATGAAAGAATTAAAGATGAATCCAAAATATATGCAAAGAAATTTAAATGTTGGCTTTTCAGGTGGAGAAAAAAAGAAAAATGAAATACTTCAAATGCTTGTGTTAAATCCTAAACTTGCAATACTTGATGAGACTGATTCAGGTCTTGATGTTGATGCAATAAAAACTGTATCAAAAGGAATAGACATGTTTAGAAATAAAGAAAATGCTGTCCTTATTATAACTCATAATACAAAAATATTACACAACTTGGATGTTGATTATGTGCATATTTTAGTAGATGGAAAAATAGTAAAAACTGGAGGAGCAGAACTTGCTAAGGAAATTGAAGAAGAAGGATATGCAAAATATAGAGCTGAGGTTAAAAATTAATGGGAAAGAGTAAATTTGATGATATAAATAGAAATATTTATGATATAAAAAATGAAGATAACTATGATTTTAAAATTAAAAAGGGTTTAACTAAGGAAATTGTAGATGAAATCTCAAGGCAAAAAAATGAACCAGAGTGGATGAGAGAGTTTAGATTAAAAGCAATTGATGTATATAATAAACTTGAACTTCCAACATGGGGACCTGATATATCAGAACTTAATATGGATGATATTGCAACATATGTAAGACCTAAAACAAAATTAAATACTTCGTGGGATGATGTTCCAGAAGATATAAAAGATACATTTGATAAATTAGGAATTCCAGAGGCAGAAAAAGAATCTTTAGCTGGAGTTGGGGCACAGTATGACTCTGAGGTTGTATACCACAATATGAAAGAAGAGCTGATAAAACAAGGAGTTATATATACAGATATGGAAAGTGCAGTAAAGCAGTATCCTGAACTTGTAAAAGAACATTTTATGAAATGCGTTCCAATACATGATCATAAATTTGTTGCTTTGCATGGAGCTGTATGGTCAGGAGGATCTTTTGTATACGTTCCTAAAAATGTAAAAGTAGATATTCCATTACAATCATATTTTAGACTTAATTCTCCAGAATCAGGTCAATTTGAACACACTTTAATAATAGTTGAAGAAGGAGCTAGTTTGCATTTTATTGAAGGCTGTAGTGCACCAAAATATAATAAAGTAAATTTACATGCAGGATGTGTTGAGCTATATGTAAAGGATAACGCATACCTTAGATATTCTACAATTGAAAATTGGTCTAAAAATATGTTAAATTTAAATACTAAAAAAGCAATTGTTGGCAAGAATGCAAAAATGGAATGGGTAACAGGATCATTTGGATCAAAAATTTCAATGCTATATCCAATGAGTATATTAAATGGAGAAGGTGCAAAAACAGAATATACTGGTATTTCATTTGCAGGAAAGGGCCAAAACCTAGATAATGGTTTTAAAGTTATTCATAATGCACCTAATACTTCAAGTGTTGTAAATGCTAAATCAATTTCAAAGGATGGAGGAAAGTGTACATATAGGTCACTTAGCAGAATAAATGAAAATGCAAGAAATTCAAAAGCAGTAGTGTCTTGTGAATCTTTAATGTTAGACGATATTTCTGTATCAGATACAATTCCTGTAAATGATATACGAAATGATGAGGTTGAATTTTCTCATGAAGCAAGTATTGGTAAGATTAGTGAAAAAACTATCTTTTATTTAATGAGTAGAGGAATATCAGAAGAAGATGCAAAAGCAATGATAGTAAGAGGATTTGCATATGGTGTGTCAAAAGAATTACCAATAGAATACGCAGCTGAAATGAATAATTTAATTAATTTAGAATTGGAGGGAGCCATAGGATAATGAAAAAAACGATTTTAAATGAAACACCTGTAAGAACAGCAGTTAACTTTAATATTAATAATATATCACTAGATAATATTGATATTCCAAATAACCTTCCAAAATTTCAAAATATAGAAATAAAATATGATGAAAGCAAAGTAAAAGTAACAGATAGTATCCAAAGACAGGATATAGAATATGGCATTTCAGATGAACTCACAGATAAAACTTTTTCAAATGCAAATAGTAATATTAATATTGAAATAAAAGAAAATATTGAAGAAAATATTAGAATTAATTTTAAGTTTGATAATGCTAATAAGCTATTAGTTGATAACATGAAAATTATTTCAGATAAAAATACAAGTTCAACTGTAGTATTAAAATATGATTCTGATAATAAAGATAGTTATTTTCATAATCAAGTATTAAAAGTTATAGCAAAAGAAAATTCAAATTTAAATATTGTTCTTGTAAACTTTATGAATACATTATCCACTAATTTAATAGCGATTGACAGTATTATTGAAGATAATGCCAAGCTAAATTATGTAGTAGTTGATTTAGGTGGAAAGTATAGTATTACAAATTACTACTCAAATTTAGTAGGTAAAAGTTCTGAAAATTTAATTAATGCTATATATCTTGGCAATGATGACCAGTTCTTTGATTTAAATTATATTTCTCATTTAAGAGGAGAAAAATCTAATGTAAATATAGAAGTTCAAGGTGCTCTAAAAGATGAAAGTAAAAAGCATTTTAAAGGTACTATTGATTTTAAAAAAGGTTCAAAGAAATCTATTGGAAATGAAAATGAGTCGTGTATGCTTCTTTCAGATAAGGCTAAATCCATATCACTTCCAATGTTACTTTGTAGTGAGGAAGATGTAAAAGGAAATCACTCAAGTAGTGCAGGAAAAATAGATCCTAAGGTTTTATTCTATATTATGACTAGAGGATTTGATCTAAAAGATGCTATGAAACTTGTTGTAAAAGCCAAATTTGATAAAATACTTGAAAATATAGAGGATGCAAAATTAAAGAAAGAAATAATAGATAAAATTGATGAAAAAATTGACTAAAGGAGGTGTAATAATGACAGCAGAAGATATAAAAAAAGACTTTCCACTACTTAAGGATAATGACATTTCATATCTAGATAGTGGTGCAACAACTCATAAACCAAAGCAGGTAATAGATGCAATATCATCTTTTTATAACAAATATAACTCTAATCCGCATAGAGGTTCATATATGCTTAGTGTAAAAGCAACTCAAATATATGAAGATACGAGAAAGAAAGTAAAACAGTTTATAAATGCAAAGCACACAAAAGAGATTATATTTACTAAGAATGCAACAGAATCTTTAAATTTAATAGCTTATTCATATGCTATTGAAAATTTAAAAAAAGATGATGAAATTGTAATATCTATAATGGAACATCACTCTAATTTAGTTCCTTGGCAAAAAGTAGCAAAGGTTACAGGTGCAAAACTAAAATATATGTACATAAATGAAAATTACGAAATAGACGATGAAGAAATAA